>Ga0256833_1000097_pt1 | contig 65567 bp, 66 predicted proteins | sample 356284metaG_FD_190535 | JGI IMG/M metagenome (GOLD analysis project Ga0256833, IMG submission 190535) | Hydrothermal vent microbial communities from Mid Atlantic Ridge, Atlantic Ocean - 356-284 | ecosystem: Environmental > Aquatic > Marine > Hydrothermal vents | place: Atlantic Ocean: Mid... | reverse complement strand
CTTTTGCAAAGGCTAAGTCCTTTTCTGCCATCCTGCAGGCGGCGTTCTCGCTGGGAGCGTATTCAAGAGAGTAAAGAACCTTGTCCCTCTCCATAAACTCGTTAAGCTTCTCGTAAATGTATTGGGCTATCTGGTGGGCGTAGTCCTTTGCCTCTTCGTTAAAGAGCCCATCCTTAAACCCTGCGTTTATCATTCCTTCGTGAACTCCAACTACCGAGAAGATGTTAAAGAGGGAGCGGTCGTCTTTTTGATAAAAGGACAAGTAGGGAAATAGGTCCTTCCAGTGCTTTTGAAGCCACTTCCTTTTCCTTTGAAGAGCCCTTGCTCCAACTTCCATAGTGTAGTCAATCATCTTCTTTAGAAACTCAAAGTCGTCTTTTGCCAAAAATAAGAGTCTGTTTAGGTTTATTGCGTAAACTCCTACTCCTCCAACTCCGCTGCCTGAGTGAAAAGGATTTGAGCCTGTAATTGCTTCAACTTGTGATATGTCAAAGAGCATCCTACAACAGTTTGAGTAAATCGTTCCTTCGTCAAAGGGCCTTATAAATGGATTTTTCTCTTTGTACTTTGAAGGTTTTAAGAAGGGTTCTTTTAAGTAATTTTGAATGTAGAAGCCCCCGAAGTACTCGCTCTCTTTAAGTAAGAGCTTCCAGGCTGGATTTTCCCTGTCAAAGTCTTCAGTTATGTTTACGGTAATTAAAGGGAATGTAAAAGGATTACCGTCTGCGTCCCCTTTTCTCATTGCTTTGATGAAGGCAGTATTTATCCTGTCAAAGTAGTGGGAAGGTATCTTTTCGTAAGTTATTGGTAGAAGCTTTCCTGCGTAAACTACAGGTTCATGTCTTAACCTACTGTTTGGCTTTCCAAAGTCAAGGGTTATGTTTGAAAAGGGAGAGTTCCCGCTTCTAAAGGGAAGGTTTATGTTGTAGAGGAACTCCTGCCACAGGTTTTCAAGCTCGTAGTCTGAATAACTTTTCTTTCCCTCTTTTTCCAAGTGGTAGAGGTATCCTGCAGCTACCGTTGAAAGGTCGTTTAGTGAGGTTGCTCCTGACACTTCTTGAGCGATTAGGCATATAAGGTTTGCACACTGCATAAAAAGGGTTTCAAGCCTCTTTGGAGGAGAAGCTCTCCTTTCGTTCTTAGCGTTGCTCTGGAGGCCGTGAAAGGCTATGTCCTTTGCAGACAGCCCTATACAGTAGGCAGAGAGCCTGTAGGTTTGGTGGTGGTAAGCCCATCCCTCCTCGTGATGAGTTCTAACCGGCAACCCTTTATAGATTTCGTCAAAGAGGTAGTCTTTCATTACTTCGCCTACTACAACGTGCTCAAGAACTGGAATTCCCCTTACGAAGTTTGCGTTGTTCCTTGATATGTCGTCGTTGTCTATAAATAGTTCAATTAACTTAAAGTACTTGTTCACGCTTCCTCCACAGAGTAAAAGGGGTTTACTTGATAAGGACACGGTAAGGGTTTTACTTCTCCCTTTATCTTTTCTATCTCGTCTTCATTAAGGAAAGGGTACTTTACAGTTCTTAAAATGTTGTAAGGTAGGGGATGTTCTTTCATTAAATTTAGTGTTAACTTTACTTTATTTGAATACTCATAAATTTTTGAATCTTCTAAACTTTCACTTGAAAAGAGGATTCTCTTAAAGCGTTTTAGTTCCGAAGGGGTGTATTCACTTTTAAGGGGGATTTTTAAGTCTAGGGCAACTCCGTCTATTAGGCCTTCTTTTATTAGCTTTTTAATTTTTTCAGGGTTTGTTCCGTTTGTGTCTAGCCTTACGGGGAAGTTTTCTCTCTTTATTACTTCAAGGCCTTTTTCTAAATTTCCTTCTAAAGTAGGTTCTCCTCCGGAAATTATTATGAGCTCTACTCCTAAAAGCTTTAGCATAGAGAGTTTCTCTTTGAGCTCTTCCTCTTTGAGGAATTCCTCCTCTCCTTTAAAGTGGCGTCTGTTGTGGCACTGGTAGCAGTTTAGGTTGCACTTGTTAATTTGGGTGTAAAGGAGGGCACTAAAGGTGTTTGGGTGGTCTTTAAAGGTAGTGGGCGTTTCAACTTTTAGGAAAGGGGTAAGCACTCTGGCCTCTGAAATTTAGAGTTTGATAATAATATATGAAGTTAAATCCCCTCCCGCTACGGGAGGGGAGGAGGAGGGTTAGTTCTCTTTGCGGAGCTCTTTAGCTAGCTCGGTCATGTTCCTTAAGGCTGGTATGACCTCTTCCCAGCGTCTAGTTTTTAGTCCACAGTCAGGGTTAATCCAGAAGTTCTCCTTGGGTATTACTCTAAGGGCCCTTTCTACTATTTCTTTCATCTCCTCTTTGGTTGGAACGTAAGGGGAGTGGATGTCCCAAACTCCGAGGCCTATCTGTCTGTCAAAGTTAACTTTTTCAAAGACTTCAAGTATGTCCCCTTTTGAACGGGAGGCTTCAATTGATATTACGTCAAAGTCCATCTCTTTTATGTATTCAATGATTTCTCCAAACTCTGAGTAGCACATGTGGGTGTGTATTTGGGTTTCAGGTTTAACTGAAGAGTGGCAGAGTCTAAAGGCCTTTATTGCCCAGTCAAAGTACTCTTTCCAGTTCCTCTTCTTTATAGGTGCCTTTTCCCTTATTGCAGGCTCGTCTATTTGGACGATTTTTATACCTGCCTCTTCGTAGTCTCTTATCTCTTCTTTAAGGGCAAGGGCTATTTGGTAGGCAACTTCTGAGGTAGGTATGTCTTCTCTCGTGTAGCTCCAGGCTATTATGGTTGTAGGTCCAGTAAGCATTCCTTTAACCGGTTTGTCTGTCTTGCTCTGTGCAAAGGCTATCTCTTCAACGGTCATTGGGGAGTTCCTCTTTACGTCCCCGTAGATAATCGGAGGTCTGTAGCACCTTGTTCCGTATGAGATTACCCAACCGTTTCCGGTAGTCGCAATTCCTTCAAGTTTTTCTGCGAAGAACTCAACCATGTCGCTCCTTTCAAACTCTCCGTGGACGAAAACGTCAAGGTTCAGTTCCTCTTGAATCTCTATCGCTTTCGTAATTTCTCCTCTTATGAAGGTCTTGTAGTCCTCTTCGCTGAGTTTTCCTCTCTTGTAAAGGAGTCTGACTCTCCTTACCTCCTCTGTTTGTGGGAAGCTACCTATTGTCGTGGTTGGGAAGAGGGGTAGGTTTAATACTGCTTTTTGTTTTTCCAGTCTCTCTTTGTAGTCAGGTTTCCTCGTAAAGTCTTCTTCTTTAAGTTTTGCTACTTTTTCCCTTACGGTGAGGTCTTCTCCGAAGGAGCTCCCGATTTTACAGGTCCACTCCCTTGCTTCTTCTTCTTTCCTTCCTTCTACCAGCTCCCCTAGAAGGCTTATTTCGTAGAGTTTCTCTTCTGCAAAGGCAACTTTCTCTAAGAGTTCTTTTTCAAGGGAGCTCCCGGCTAAACTTACAGGCAGGTGAAAGAGGGGAGAGGCGTTTGACACTGCAACTTTAAAGTTCTGTGAGAGCTCCTTTAGAAGCTGGGAAGTTTTAAACAGGTCGTTTCTCCACACGTTCCTTCCGTCAACCACTCCGGCAATTAAGAGCTTGTCAGACTTTATCTTCTCAAGCTGTTTAAGGTTTTCTCCCCTGTCGTGGACAAGGTCAACTCCGACTCCTGAAACGGGTAGGTTAAATAGGAGTTCTAAGTTCTCAACGCTGTCGTAGTAGGTAATTAGGAAGATTTCACCTTTAAACTCTTCAAGTTTTGAGTAGGCCTCTTCAACTGCTTTCCACTCTTTAAGAGGGAGCTCCATAACCAGCGCCGGGTCTTCCAGGTGAATTGAGCTAAAACCTTTTAATGATGCGTATTCAATTAACTTTTCTGTTAGCTCAACCAAGGCTTCTTTAAAAGAGCTCTCCGGGAGGTTCTTTGAGAGCTTTAAGAAGGTAAAGGGAGCGATTAGGTGTGCCCTTTCCTTTACCCCCTCGTGTCTGTCCCAAGGGCTTTGAGAGACTTTAAAAGAGGGCCTTTCACCTTTAAAGTCTGGAACCAAGTAGTGGTAGTTGGTGTTAAACCACTTGGTCATCTCAAGGGCGTTTTTACCCCTACACAGGTTAAAGTAGTCGTTTAGCGTCTCTGCCTTGTAAACGCCAAAGGTTAAGGCGGTGTCAAGCATTGGGTCGTAAAGTGTCATCTCTCCCCTTGGGAAGTCTTCTACGAACTTAGAGTAGGTTTCCTCTCTCTTTTGGTTTAGCTTCCTGATTCCTTCTCTTAGCTCTCCTTCAGAGAGTTTCCCCGCCCAAAAACTCTCAATGAGCCTTTTAAATTCTCTGTTCTTCCCAAGTCTCGGGAAGCCGTAAGCGTAAGTTTTCATCTTTTACCTCCTCTGTGGCTTTTCGGTTTAACGCCTGCAAAGGTTAACCTTAAAAAGGGCTTTCCCGAGTTTTAACCTTTCCTACGGTTAAGCCCCTAATTAACTTTTGCTTACTGTTGCAACGACGGCGCTAAGTTTCCTTTTCACCTGCGACAGGGGAATTTTAAGTGCTTTTCGTGTAAAATGGAAGGAAACTTATTAAAGGTTAGAAGGATGGAAGTCTTCTTAGAGGATGGAAAGGTCTTTGTTAAGTTTGAAAACGGCGAGGAGGCCTTTTTAACTTTTGGAATTGACCGAGAGAGAAAGGTTATAGTCGTTAGCACAACTTATGTTCCCGAAAGTCAAAGAGGGAAAGGTATTGCAAAGGTGTTAAATAGGAAGCTTGCAGATTTTGCAAAGGAAAAGGGCTATAAGATATATCCCCTCTGCTCGTACACGGAGAAGTTCTTAAAAAGGGAAAGCCCTGAGCTTTTAGCACGGTAAAGATGGAAGTCGTAATTACTACAGATAGGAGGCCTTTGCCGGAGGCTTTAAGTGAGGTAAAGGAAGTAGCGAGGAGGTTGGGAGCTCCGGTAGTTAAAAGGGGCCACAGGACAATTTCTTCTATCCAAAAGGAATATAAAAGGCCTGTTCTCCTTGTGAAAAACGACCTTAACTTGGTTCTTTATACCCTTCAAGGCCAAAAGCTCTTTTTTCACCCGGGCCTTTTCAAGATACGCCTTTTAAACTACCTTCGGGGAGGGAAGGAGTCTTTAATAGAGGCTATGGACTTAAAAAAGGGAGAAAGGGTTTTAGACTGCAACTTAGGCCTTGCTCAGGATGCCCTAATGGCTGCCTTTGTAAGCAAGGTTCCGGTTTTGGGTTTAGAGAAGGAACCGGTAATCTACGAGATAGTTAAGAGAGGCCTTGAAAGGTTTAAACCTAAGGGAAAGCTAAAGGTTGCAGAGTTTGCCTTTAAGCTGGTTAAGCCGAAACTTGCCGACAATCTCCTTTTCTTAAAGGAGCTCCCCTCAAACTCCTTTGACGTCGTTTACTTCTCTCCAATGTTCATAAAGCCTAAGTGGAGAGACGGCGTTATGATGCCCTTTAGAGAGGTTGCGGTAAAGGACTTTGTCTCAGAAGAGACCTTGAAGGAAGCAGAGAGGGTAGCAAAGAAAAGGGTGGTTATAAAGGTGAACAAGGGAGTTAAGGAGCTCTTCCCCTACCTTTCAAACTACTCTTCCCTTAAAAGTTCCGGGAGGGTTGAGTACCTTTTTAAGGATACTTGATAACCTATCTAAAATTCTGTATGCCCGCCTTGATGGTGCCCCTTTCTCTTTCAAGTTCTTGTTTTTAGAGGTTTGAATTAAACCTAAGGTTTAGTTCTTAAGTTTAGCCGAATTTGACCTTTAACAGAGGAAAGCTTTAGTAGGTAAAGATTTCGTTTTGGGCACTCTTTTGGGAGCTCCCCCCTTTCTAATAAACTTTACTCACCTTCTTTCGGAGGTGAAGATGAACAGGATAACGGTCGTTAAGAGGAAGGGGACAAGGGAACCACTAAACATTGAAAAGATAAGGAAGGTTATCAACTGGGCAGCAAAAGGTCTTGAGCTTAACCCCCTAAAACTTGAGGCAAAGCTCAAGCTCCACTTCTTTGACGGAATTACTACCCGTCAAATTCACGAGGCGGTTATAAACACGGCCCTCTCTTTAACAACCCCTGAAGAGCCAGACTGGAGAATCCTTGCAGGAAGGCTCTTTATCTTTAACCTCTACAAGGAGGTTTCTATAAGAAGGGGAACCAGCAAGCTTGCTTACGTTGGAGGAGGAGAAGAATACTTTAAGGTAGTTAAGGACTTAGTGGAAAAAGGACTTTACACTCAGGAGCTTTTAGAGGTTTACTCTAAAGAAGAGATTGTAGAAGCTGGAGACTACCTAAACCTTGACTACGACTTCCTTTACGACTATGCAGGGGCTAACCTCCTTGCAAAAAGGTATCTCTGCGTTTACGAGGACTACCCTATAGAGCTCCCCCAAGAGATGTACATGACCATATCTCTACTTCTTGCCAAGAACGAGCCTAAAGGTAAAAGGTTAAAGCTTGCCAAGAAGTTCTACGACCTCATTGCAGGCAAAAAGCTCTCCTTAGCTACTCCCATACTTATTAACCTTAGGAGGCCTAACGGCAACCTCTCTTCCTGTTTTATAACCGCAATGGACGACAGCTTAGACTCAATAATGTACACTGCAAACCAAGTGGCCCAGATTTCAAAGAGGGCAGGGGGAGTTGGAGTTAACATATCAAGGATAAGGGCTCAAGGTTCTTGGATTAAAAAGGTCTTTGGTGCAAGCGGCGGCATAGTCCCCTGGACGAAGATTTTAAACGACGTTGCAGTTGCCGTTAACCAAGAGGGTAAAAGGGCAGGTGCCGTAACGGTGGCCCTTGACGTTTGGCACCTTGACATTTACGACTTTCTGGAACTTAAGACCGAAAACGGAGACTTAAGGCGCAAAGCCTTTGACATCTTCCCTCAGGTGGTTATCCCTGACCTCTTTATGGAGAGGGTCAAGTTTAACCAAGATTGGCTCTTGGTTGACCCTTACGAGATTGAAAGGAAGTTTGGCTATAAGCTCTACGAGCTCTGGGGGGACGAGTTTGAGAAGGCTTACCTCCACATAGAGTCTAAGGCAGAGCTCTTAAAGCTTAAAAAGAGGGTTAGGGCAAGGGAGCTCTTTAAAGAGATACTTAAAACACAAGTAGCTACGGGTCTTCCTTACATATTCTTTAAAGATACTGCAAATAGGTTAAATCCTTTAAAGCACGACGGCTTTATAGGAAACGGGAACTTGTGCATGGAGAGCTTTTCAAACTTTAAACCTTCAAAGGGCTTTAAGACTTACATGAAAGAGGGGAAAATTGTTAACGAGGTAAGCCAGCCTGGGCTCGTTCACACTTGCAACCTCCTTTCTGTAAACCTTGCAAACATAAGTAGCGATGAAGAGCTTGAAGAGGCCGTAAGGTTTGCCGTAAGGATACTTGACAACACCATTGAGCTTACCTCTCCTCCCATTTTGGAAAGTAAACTTCACAACGACAGGTATAGAACTATAGGCATTGGGACATTGGGACTTGCAGACTACCTGGCGAAAAGGGAGCTCCCCTACGGAAGGCAGTCCTTAAAGTTCATTGAGGAGCTTTATGAAAAAATTGCCTACTACGGAATTGACGAGAGTATAAACCTTGCAAAGGAGAGGGGAGCTTTCCCGGCTTACGAGGGCTCAGACTGGAGTAAAGGGATAGTAATAGGTAAGGACGGAAACTACCTCCTTGAGAAGACCTCTTTAAAGGAGAAGTGGCTTTCTGTTTTAAAGAAGTTGAAAGAGTACGGAATAAGAAACGGGCAACTCTTTGCCATAGCTCCCAACACGAGCTCTGGTCTCCTTCAGGGGGCAACGCCGGGAGTCTTACCTCCCTTTAGCAGGTTTTACATAGACAAGAACCAGAAGCAGGCAGTTCCCATATGCCCTCCCTACCTTAAAGAGAAGTTTTGGTTTTACAGGGAGAGTAAGTTTATGGAGCAGAAAGAGGTAATTGACGTTATTTCAACGATTCAAAAGTGGGTTGACAGCGGTATATCAATGGAGCTCCTATTTAACCTTAACCTTGGAATAAGGGCTAAAGACATATACGAGACTGTCCTTTACGCTTGGGAGAAGGGGATTAAAACCATTTACTACGTAAGGACTATACAGAGAGACAGCCAAAAGGCCCTTAAAAAGGAGGAGTGCGTAGCTTGTGCAAATTAGGGGGAGCTCTCCCCCATTTTAAACACCTTCCAGTTTAGCTCTTCTATTAGCTCCCTCTCGTGGGTTATTACTATCACCGTTTTAGAAGTCTCCTTTAAGAAGTTAACCAACTTCCTAAACCTTTTCCTGTCAAGGCCTACGGTAGGCTCGTCAAGAATTAAGCCTTCAGGCTCCATAGATAAGACGGCCCCAATAGAAACAATCCTCTTTTCCCCTCCCGAGAGTTTGTGTGTGGGCCTGTCTTTTAAGTGTTCAATTTCAAATTCCCTTAAAATCTCCCTTACTATTTTCTCTGTCTCTTCTCTGTTTTTGCCCTTAACCAGCGGAGCAAAGGCTATCTCCTCTTCAACAGTTGGACAGAAAAGCTGGTCGTCTGGGTTTTGAAATACATAGCCTATTTTACTTCTTACCTCCTTAAAGTCCTCTTCTCTCTTTAACTCTTTTCCCTTAAAGGAGATTTTCCCCTCTTTTGGCTTTAAAAAGCCCATTATGGTTTCTATTAAAGAGCTCTTTCCGCAACCGTTGTCTCCGGTTATGAAGAGCTTCTCCCCTTCGTTAACTGAAAACGAAACCCCTTTAAATATTTCCCTTCCTTCAATTTCTAAAGAGAGGCCCTCAACTTTCACAAACTCCACACTAAAACCCCGTAGCCTACCGTAATTACAAGGAAAAGGTAGTCAAAAGTGGTTGCCTTAAAGTGGCGAAACACAGGAAAGTAGCCGTTAAATCCCCTGCACAACATTGCCTTATAGACCTTTTCAGACTTAAAACTACTGTAAGCTAGCAAGTTGGCGACCAAGTGAGCGTAAGTTTTGTAGGTTATTTTACTTGTAGTTGGGGTAAACCCTCTACACTTTGCAGACTTTAAGGTAAGCTCAAACTTCCTTGAAAGCTCGTTTAAGTACCTGTAAGAGAGGAAGGCTACCTGAAGGAGGGAGTTAGGAACCTTTAAGTGGTGGAGAGCGTGGAGGACTTCAAAGAGGGAGCTACTTGAAAGGAGGGAGACTGAAAGGAGGAGGATTTCGTTTGACCTTAAGAAGACCAAGAGGGCAACCTCTTTTGAGCCTAAAAAGAGCTGAGTTAGTAAAACTAAAAGTATAAAGGAGTCGGCAAAGAGGAATACTTTGAAGGGAAATCTCCTTCCCCTAAAAAAGAGGAAGGATGTTGCTAATACCAAAGGCAGGTAAAGGAGGACTTTTCCTATAGACTCTGTTAAGGCTATGCTCCAAGCCAGAAAGAGGAAAGAAACAATCTTAAAGCGTGGGTCAATTCCTCTCACCCTTTCTCCTTGAAAGGAGAACTGCACCTCCAAAGATTCCTAAAATCCAGCCTATTCCTCCTATAATCTCAGTGAGGTTGGGTCTAGATAAGTCTTCCTCTATTTGTAAAAGTTCTTGCCTTATGGGCTTTAGCTCTTCCCTTACTGCTTTTCGGAGCTCTGTTTCAGATATCTTCACTCCTCCTTCGCTGTTTACTTTCTCCTTTTTACCAACCTCTCTGTCTTCTTTCTCTGTTTCCCCTACCGTAAACTCGGCCTCTGTCCTGTGGCCCAGTTCTGCTATTACTACTACTTTGTACTTGCCTTTTTGAGGGGCTTTGAAGGTAAACTCGCCGTTTTTGTCCGTTTTCCCCTTTAAAACGAGCTTTCCGTCTTTAAACACCTCAACCTCTCCCCCTTTAACCGGGGTTCCGTCGCTAAAGAAGGAGGAGACGTTTACAGTGTTGCCTTCTACATCTATAAAGGCAGATATCTTGTGGGCAAGTGCAGATAGGGGAATTAAGGTTAAAGCCAGTAGGAGCAAAACCTTTTTCATCATCCCTCCAAGAGTTTTGGTGAGTTTTTAGCCAGGTAAAGGAAAACGAAGCTGTTAAAAACGGCCTCTACGGCGGCAACGGGAATGTGGGCCAAAAAGGCAAGCTCTGCGGTTGACCTAAAGGAGCTCCCAGTTAAAAAGAGCTCTACAGAAAGTAGCGTTGCTGCAGTGAATACTCCTGCAACTGCCGCTAAAACCCCTGCGGCAATTAAGCTCCATTTAGTCTTTTTTCTAAGAAGAGGTCTCGTAAGGTAATAAGCCACAACTGCTCCCGTAGCCATGTTAAAGGTGTTAACACCCAAAACCGTTATACCTCCAAACTGGAAAAGGAGTGCCTGAAAAAGGAGTGCGACAAAGAGGGCTGGGAAAGCCGCCCAGCCCAAAAGGCTACCTACCAAACCGTTGAGGAGGAGGTGAACGCTCGTAATTCCTATTGGTAGGTGAACTAAAGAAGCTACAAAGAAAGCAGACGAGAGGAGGGCAACTAGGGGGAGGTTCCCTTGGTTAACTTTCCTTAGCCCTATAAACAGTCCTATTCCCGTTAATCCCCAGCCTATAAGTAGCTGATATCCAGGTAAAACTCCTTCTGATATGTGCATTACCTTACTCCTTCTGGTTTAGGATAGGCCTTTACCCACATTACTGCGTCAAGCTCCACGGGATATACTTTTCCGTCTTTATACTTTCTCTTCCCTCCGTATCCTATTGCCGAAAATCCCCACCAGCCGGCCCAAGGTATCGTGTAGTAGAAATATCCGTTTTTGTCGGTCTTTATAACTTGGGTTATAAATGGGTCTGCAGGGACTTTAACTCCTTTGGTGTTTAAGTATTCAACCTCAACCCTCGCGTTAGGGGCAGGCTTTCCGTTAAAGAAGACCCTACCTACAAAGGTGTTCCCTTCCCAGAGTCCAAAGGGGCGGGTTATTGGGACTATCTCTGCCTTTAGGCCGATTGGTCTATCCCAACCCTCTTCCATTCCGAAGGCTTCAACCTCAACTTTTGTAATTTGTCTTATGAACTTCTCTTCTGCAGGCTCAAAGTAGTAGTCTGGAACTAAGTAAAACTGGTAAACTCCGGGCCTTTTTAGCTTAACCTCTGCCGTGTAGTAAGGGACCTTTTTAGAGCTCCCCTTTTCCGCTTGTATGTAGTGCTTTTCCCACTTAATAGGTTTTTTTACTCCGTTAATGAATACTCCGCTTTTTACGGGCTTAAAGGGCATGTTTGGTCCACCTTCCATCGGGTGGGTAAACCTTGCTTCAATTTCTATGTTTGTCGCTCTGTTTCCCTCTACTATGTCTGTTGAAGGTTTAAGTAGCATAAAGTGGGCTTCTGCTTTGTAGGAAAAAAGGAGCGTAAAGGCAGTGAGAAGGAAAAGTTTTCTCTTCATCGTTATTACCTCCTAAACCCAAGTTCATATTTTGCTACAATAAAATCATACTAAATGTGAAGTTTGTCTTCAATATTTATGAAAGGAGGTAGGTTGTGAAGAGGTTTTTTGTGCCCCTCTTGATTTTAGGCTTAACTTCTCCTGCCGGTGCTTCTGATAGGGAGCTCCAAAAGGAGATTGAGGAGTTAAAAAGGAAGGTAGCCCAGCTTGAGAGGATTTTGAATGAGAGACAGGGAAAGGAGGTAGAGCTCCAAAGGGAGGTTTCTCAAATAAAGGAAAAGCTCAATGCAATTGAGTTTGGAGGGAACGCCGTTTTCTACTACCAAGGGGCAAAGTTAAACAAGCTTAACGGAGAGAGAGTAAGGGAACCTAACGGAGGAGGGTACGTTGCAAACTTAGAGCTTACCGTAAAAGCAGCAGGAGGGGAGCTCTACTCAAGGCTTCACGGAGGAGAAGGTGCAGGGGCAGACGGAAACGGCGTAGGAGATTCCCTCTTTGCAAACCTTAACACTTTGGCAGACGACAACCCGGGAGACGACACTTTTAGGCTCTTGGAGTTTTACTACTCTAAGGAGTTCCTTAACGGAAAACTGACTCTCTATTTGGGTAAAACTGAACCCTTTATTCTGATAGACACGAACGAGTTTGCAAACGACGAAGTTAGCCAGTTTGTAGGAAAGCCCTTTGTAAACAACCCGATAATAGACCCTGAAGATAGGTTCGCCCCTATGGTAGCCTTTAATTACTCTATTTCTGATAGTTTTTCCCTTCAAGGAGTTGCCCAAAGTGATGACAGGGGAGCTCTCTACTTTGACGGTAATTCTTGGACAAACAGGGAAAAGAGCCCTTACGATAACCTATTTGACTATCCGACCCTTGCCCTTCAGCTTACCTACTCTACAAACGGTGGAAACTACAGAGTTTACCTGTGGAACGACAGAGCTCCCCACCCGGTTATAGACCAACCTTTAAACGACCCCAAGAGGAAGCCCGATGCCGTAAAAGGATATGTCGTTGGGCTCTCCTTTGACCAAAACCTTACAGACAGGCTTTCCCTTTTTGGAAGGGCAGCTTACGGAAGACCTACAGCTTATCCAGATAGCCAATTCTATTCCCTTGGGGTTAACTTAAGAGCTCCCTTCTTTTCTCGCCCCAACGATACATTTGCCTTTGGAACAGCTGCCGTTCTTCCAAGTCCCTTTGCTAAAAGGAAAGCGGCAGAGCTCCACTTTGAAACCTACTACAAGTTTGAAGTTTCGCCGAATCTCCATCTAACGCCTGACTTTCAGTATGTTTTAAACCCGGGAGGGAACTCTGATAACGACCCAATCTTTGCTGGAACTTTTAAAATGGAGCTCTCCTTCTAACTGCTAAAATTGGCCAACACTTTTTGAGGTTGGCCTTGAAAAAACTCTTAGAGTTCATAGCTACAGGTTTTTATTCAGGAAAACTCCCCAAAATGCCGGGCACTTGGGGCTCTCTTTTGGGAGCTCTCTTAGTTTACCTCTTCTGGCCCTCCTCTTACCTCCTTCAAAGTTTAATCGTAGCTATAACTTTCCTCTTAAGCGTTATCTCGTCAGACTTTATGGCCAAAGAGCTCTCCCTTAAAGACCCAGACCAAGTGGTAATAGATGAGATTTTAGGAATTGAGTTTACCTTTCTCTTCCTCCACGCTCAAGGGAACTTTAAGCTAACTCTCTTTGGACTTTTGCTCTTTAGAATTATTGATATAATGAAACCGTTTCCCGTTAACTACTTTGAGAAACTTCCGGGCGGTTTAGGGATAACTGCCGACGACGCAGTTGCAGGTTTAATATCAAATGTCCTCTTGAGAGTTCTTGGAGGAGTGTTAAATGTTTAAGAAAGTTTTAGTGGCAAACAGAGGAGAAGTTGCAACGAGGGTGATAAGGGCCTGTAAAGAGCTGGGTATAAAGACTGTTGCAATCTACTCTGAAGTTGACGTTAACTCCCTTCACGTTAAAAAAGCAGATGAAGCCTACCTAATCCACGGAGACCCCATAAAGGCTTACTTAAACTACTACAAGATAGTAGATATTGCAAAAAGAGCAGGGGCAGATGCCATTCATCCGGGCTACGGCTTCTTATCAGAGAGGGCAGACTTTGCAGAGTATGCAAGGAAACACGGAATAGAGTTTATAGGGCCTTCAGTTGAGCACCTAAAAGTTTTTGGAAACAAGATAGAGTCTAAAAAGTTAATGAAGAGTTTAGGAGTTCCGGTAGCCGAAGGGAGCCAAGAACCTATATCTGAAATTAAAGAGGCAAAGGAGATAGCACGGAAGATAGGATATCCGGTTATGATAAAGGCTGCCCACGGGGGAGGAGGTAGAGGCCTCAGGGTTGCCAGGAACGAAAGAGAGCTTGAAGAGCAGTTTTCAATAGCCGTTAAAGAAGCTGAAGCCTCTTTTGGAAAGGGAGAGGTCTTTATTGAGAAGTTTATAGAAAACCCAAGGCACATAGAAATACAGGTAATTGCAGACAAACACGGAAACGTGGTTCACCTTGGAGAGAGGGACTGTTCCTTACAGAGAAGGCACCAAAAGGTGCTTGAGATAGCTCCCTCTCCTGTCTTAACCAAGAGACAGAGGGAAAAGCTCGGGAGAATTTGCGTAGAAGCCGCTAAAAAGATTGGCTACTACGGGGTGGGGACTTGGGAGTTTTTAATGGACAAGTACGGGAACTTTTACTTTATGGAAGTAAATCCCCGCCTTCAGGTTGAACATACGATTACAGAGGAAATTACCGGTATAGACATAGTTCAGGAGCAGATAAGGATAGCGGCCGGTATGGGACTCTCCTTTTCCCAAAAGAATGTAAACATTAACGGCTTTGCGATGCAGTTTAGGATAAATGCTGAGGACCCTACAAAGGACTTTGTCCCCGTTCCCGGAACCATTACCGCCTATTACTCTCCCGGTGGAATAGGAGTAAGGATAGACGGCGTTGTCTATAAAGGTTACAAAATTCCCCCTTACTACGACTCAATGGTTGCAAAGCTCATAGTTTGGGGAAGAAACTGGGACGAGGTGATAAGGCGTTCAAGGAGAGCCCTTGGAGAGTTCGTAATTAGGGGAGTTCCGACCACAATTCCCTTCTTTAAGAAGATATTAAACGACCCTGAGTTTGTTAAAGGGCAGTTTGATACCTCTTTCATAGATAAGAAGATAAAGGACTTTACCTTTATTAAGGAGACAGACCCGGAAGTTTTAGCCCTTGCAATATCAGCTGCAATTGCCGCTCACCACGGCCTTTAGTAAGGAGGTATTATGGGAAGGAAGATAGAGTTTACAGACGTTACTTTAAGGGACGCTCACCAGTCACTTTTTGCAACTAGGATGAAGACGAGGGACATGGTTGACATAGCCCCCGTTATAGATAGGGCGGGCTTTTGGTCTGTTGAGATGTGGGGAGGAGCTACCTTTGACGTCTGTTTAAGGTTTTTAAGGGAAGACCCTTGGGAGAGGTTAAAAGTTTTAAGGAAACTAATGCCCAACTCCCGTCTTCAAATGCTCCTAAGAGGGCAGAACTTGGTAGGCTACCGCCATTACCCTGATGACGTAGTCAGGGCTTTTGTTAGGAAGGCTGCAGAAAACGGAATAGACGTTTTCAGGATTTTTGACGCCCTTAATGACTTAAGGAACGTTGAAGTTGCAGTTGAAACTGCCAAAGAGATGGGAAAGATAGTTGAAGGAGCTCTCTCTTATACTATAAGCCCTGTTCATACTGAAGACCTCTACATAGAGCTTGCCCTTGAATTTAAAGAGATGGGAGCTGACATAATAACGATTAAGGACATGGCAGGGCTCTTATCTCCCGAAAGGGCCTACTCCCTCGTTAAGGCTCTAAAGGAGGAGGTGGGGCTACCTATTCACGTTCATACTCACTGCACAAGTGGAATGGCTGAGATGGCTCAGCTAAAAGCTGCAGAAGCCGGAGCAGACATTTTTGACGTTGCCATCTCTCCTATGGCATCTGATACTTCGCACCCTGCAGTTGAAACTATGGCCTACGCTTTAGGCCAGTTTGGCTACGGGATAGACTTAAACAAAGACGCTTTAAAGAAGATGGCTCAGCACTTTAGGGAGGTAAGGAAAAAGTATAAGAAGTACGACATAGACTTTAAGGGAGTTGATGCTGCCGTTTTAGAGCACCAGATACCCGGAGGAATGATTTCAAACCTGATAAATCAGCTAAAAGAGCAGGGAGCTCTTGACAAGCTTGAGGAAGTTTTAAGAGAAGTTCCTAGAGTTAGAGAGGACTTAGGCTATCCTCCCCTTGTGACTCCTACAAGCCAAATAGTGGGCACTCAGGCTGTCTTAAACGTGCTTGCCGGCGAAAGGTATAAGATGATTACCCAAGAGACGAAGAACTACGTTAAAGGGCTCTACGGAAGACCTCCTGCTCCCATTAAGGAAGAAATAATAAAGAAGGTGTTGGGAGATGAGGAGCCCATAACCTGCAGGCCTGCAGACCTCCTTCAGCCTGAGCTTGATAAGTGTAGAAAGGAAATAGAAGGCCTTGCAAGGAGCGAGGAGGATGTTCTCTCTTACTGCCTCTTCCCTAAGGTGGCTAAAGAGTTCTTTGAGTGGAGAGAAAAGGTTGAAAGGGGAGAGATACCTGCAATTTCGGAAGAAGACCTTTCCGACATGGAAGAGGAAGAAAGGAGATGTCCCCAGCCTTTAGCTCCTACAGAGTTTATAGTCAACGTTCACGGAGAGAGCTACCACGTTAAGATAGCAGGTGTAGGCCACAAGAAAGAGGGTAAAAAGCCTTACTTTATAAAGATTGACGGAAGGCTTGAGGAGGTTGTGGTTGAGCCTCTAGTTGAAGTAGTTCCAACTGGAGAGGAAGTTGAGATAGCAGGTGAGCTTACCTCGTCTTCTAAGAGGCCTAGAGCAGTTAAGGAGGGGGACGTTACCTCTCCTATGCCTGCAAAGGTGGTTGAAATTAAGGTTAAAGAGGGGGACAAAGTTAACGAAGGAGATGTTGTAGCAATAGTTGAAGCTATGAAGATGCAGAACGAAGTTCACGCCCCAATTACAGGGGTGGTCAAAGCTATTTACGTAAAGCCGGGAGATAACGTTAATCCGGACGAAGCTATCATGACCATAGAGCCTGAATAAGTTGCAACTTCCTTTTTAGGGGTTATATTTATGGCAGTCGGGGCGTGGCGTAGCCTGGTAGCGCGCTGGCATGGGGGGCCAGAGGTCGCCCGTTCAAGTCGGGTCGCCCCGACCATTAAATATCGTTTTTTTAAGTTAGAATGGGGATTCTAATCTTTTTAATTGCATTTCTCTTCCCTTTTAGCTCTTACTCTTCTCCCTTAAGTTCAGGTTGGCTTTTAAAAAGGGGACATTACAAACCCTTTGTTCTAGTGAATAACCCGTATAGGAAGTTTGTCCTCTTTATAACCCCTCAAGGGAAGGTCTATAAAGGGAAATGTAGTAGAAGGTCTTTTAACAGAAACAAGTGTAAAATCTTCCCCAGAAAAGCATTTAAGGAGCCCCTTCCTTTAAGGTTCATAATCTTAGAAGAAACCTCGGGAGCTCCCTTACTTATTAAAAGTGGGGTTATTGAATAAATGGTTTCAAAAGTAAAAAGCTACGCTACTTACGGAATAAAGGCCGTACAAGTTTTAGTTGAAGTTGACCTAATTAGAGGCCTTCCTGGAGTCTCCATAGTAGGCTTGCCAGACAGTGCAGTTAAGGAAAGTAAAGAGAGAGTTAAGTCTGCCCTCATAAATAGCGGTTATCCTTTCCCTTTAAAGAAGGTGGTTATAAATTTGGCACCTGCAGACCTTAAAAAGGAAGGGACGGTTTACGACCTTCCCTTGGCTTTAGGAATTTTGGCCTCTGCCGGAATTTTAAGGACCGAGAGTTTGGATGACTACCTTATAGCCGGGGAGCTCGGTTTAGGCGGGGAGCTCCACCCAGTAAAGGGAGTTCTCTCTGCAGCCCTTTTAGTAAAAGAGCTCTCCCTTAAAGGCCTTTTAGTTCCCAAAGCCAATGCTGAAGAAGCCCTTTTAATAGATGGTATAGACGTAATTCCCCTTTCAAACTTAAAAGAAGCCGTGGATTTTTTAAACGGAGAGATAAAGATAGAGCCTTTCAAAGGCTCTTCTGTTTCCTCTTCTACCCTCAACTTCTCCGTTGATATGGCAGATGTTGTTGGTCAGTTCCACGCCAAAAGAGCTCTTGAAATAGCCGCTGCCGGCAGGCACAACGTTTTTATGGTTGGCCCTCCTGGTTCAGGGAAAACGATGCTGGCACGGCGTCTTCCTACGATAATGCCCCCTATGACTAAGGAAGAGATAATTGAAACCAGCCAAGTTTACTCGGTTGCAGGCTTAACTTCACAAGTGCCCGTTCTAACCAGGCCCTTTAGGGCACCTCACTCTACCGCCTCTGACGCTTCAATAATCGGTGGGGGAAGCGTAGTAAAGCCTGGAGAGGTAAGCTTAGCCCACAACGGAGTCCTCTTTATGGACGAGTTTCCAGAGTTTAAAAGGAGCGTTCTTGAAGCTTTAAGACAGCCTTTAGAAGACAAGGTTGTAGTTGTTTCAAGAGCTTCAGGTTCTTATACCTTTCCCGCAGACTTCCTCTTAGTTGCTGCAAGTAATCCCTGTCCCTGCGGGTATTACGGTTTCTCTGACGGGAAGAACTACTGTAGATGTTCTCCCGTTCAGGTCAAAAGGTACCGCTCAAAGCTCTCTGGTCCCATAATGGATAGAATTGACATAAAAGTCTCAGTCCCTGCTGTAAAGCCTGAAGACTTTAAAAACTCCTCTTCTGAGCCTTCTTCAAAGATAAGGGAAAGGGTAATGGAGGCGTATGAAGTTCAGAAAAGGAGGTTTAGGGGCCTTAAAATTTCCTTTAACGGACAGATGGGAAGGAGAGAGATAAAGAAGTTCTGCATTTTAACTTCTGAAGCGGAGGAACTCCTCGTTAGTGCCGTTAACTCAATGGGCCTTTCTGCCCGCTCCTACGACAGGATATTAAAACTTGCTAGGACAATTGCAGACCTTGAGCTTTCAGAGAAGATAGAAGAAAGCCATGTAGCAGAGGCCCTAAGTTATAGAGATGTTTAAGCTTGACATTGTTGATTTCGGGATTTAAACTTAGCGTAGCTAAATTGGAAGGCAGTTTGCGGAACACAAGAAGCCCCGGAAGGCATGCCGTTTCTGCCTTCTGGGGCTTTTTTAATTTAAAGAAACTTTAAAGAGAGGTAAGGACACATGGAGAAACTCACAGGAACAGTAAAGTGGTTTGACTCAAAGAAAGGATACGGCTTTATCACGGCCGACAACGGACAGGACATCTTCGTTCACTACACAGGTATTTTGGGAGAAGGTTTTAGGTCCCTTGAAGAGGGAGAGAGAGTTTCCTTTACTATTACCGAGAGCGAAAAGGGACTTAAAGCTACTAATGTAGAGAGACTTTAAGTCTTTATTGAATTTGCCTAAAATTGATTGCCACGGTTCCGTCTGAAACGGCGGCGGTTCCGTGGCAATTTTTATTTTAACTTAGGGAGAGAAACATGAGTTTTGACTTTAGTCAGCTAAACGAAAAAGTGCAGAAAGCTTTGGAAGAGATGGGGTTTGAGGAACCTACTCCTATTCAGAGGGAAGCAATTCCTTTGCTCCTTAAAGGTGAAGACCTTGTAGGTCAAGCCCAAACAGGAACCGGGAAGACTGCAGCCTTTGGCCTTCCGATAGTTGAAAGGATATCTCCCAGGGAAAGGGGAGTTAAGGCAATAATCCTTACTCCTACGAGAGAACTTGCTATTCAGGTAGCCCACGAGATATCCTTAATGGGCAAGTATAAGGGAGTTTCTGCCTACCCTATTTATGGGGGAGTTTCCATAGACAAACAGTTAAATGTCCTTAAAAAAGGACGACATCAAATAATAGTTGGAACCCCAGGTAGGGTTAAGGACCTTATTAACAGGGGGATTTTGAAGCTTGACAAGGTAAGGTTTGCCGTTTTAGATGAGGCAGACCAGATGCTTGACATGGGATTTATTGAAGATATTGAGGAGATACTTTCAAAGACTCCTGAGAACAAGCAGACCATGCTCTTTTCTGCTACTATGCCTTACGAAATCAGAAAGCTTATAGATAATTACTTGAGGCCCGGATATAAAACCGTTAAAGTTGGTAAACAGCTTATAACTCCTAAGGTAAAGCAAAGGCTCCTTTTGGTTGACAGTAAAGATAGACTTAAGGTCCTTGAAAAACTCCTTAAAGAGAACTCCCGTGTTCCTACTATCGTTTTTGTTAGGACTAAAAAGGATGCAGCTTTGTTGGAAAAGGAGTTAAGGGATAGAGGAATAAACGCTAGGGCAATTCACGGAGACCTTTCCCAGAGGCAAAGGGAAACTGTTATGGGACTTTTTAGAAAAGGTAAGGTTAATGTTTTGGTAGCCACAGATGTGGCAGCGAGGGGAATTGACATTAAAAATGTTGGTCTTGTGGTTAACTACGAGCTTCCGGAAAACCCTGAAAGTTATGTTCACAGGATAGGGAGAACGGGAAGGGCAGGAAGAGAAGGAACTGCAATAAGTTTAGTTGCTGAGAACGAGAAGAGAAGGGTCTACAGGATAAAAGGATTAAGAAACGTTAAATTTGAAAGGTTTAAGGTTAACGACTTAGAGGAAGTTAAGAGTAAAGTTGAAAGGAACCTTGAAAGGGAAGTTCCAAAGCAAGTTAAGGAGCTTGCTAAGGAGCTCCTTAACCGCTACGACTCAGAGAGTCTGGTCTCTTCTCTGATTTTAGAACTTATGAAGTAATTTTAACGTTTAAGCCTGTCCTCCGATAATTTAAAGAAAGCAAGGAGGCAGCCTTGATTGAAAAGACTTTAGACTTGTCAAAGTTCCTCCTTTCGGTTTCCTCTATGAATGCCCTTGCAGACCCTATTTTAAGTGACCACAACTATAGGGTGGCCTATCTATCCTTTTTAATCGCTCGGGAGATTACTTATAACAACGAATTTCTTGCTAATGTAATTATTGCGGGGCTCCTTCACGACATAGGCCTTTTCCTCTTTTCTTCTAAAGAAGACATTGTTATGGTTAAAAGTCCGGAGCTTGATGAAGAGGGAAAGAGAATTCACCTTCACGCTGAGCTTGGTTATAGGTTGTTAAAGGAGTTTCCTTTCTTTTCAAAGGCTGCCCTTATTATAAGACATCATCACTATTCCTACGAAAAGTTTATGAAAAACAGGAGTAAAGTTCCCTATTCTTCCCAAATACTCCACATTGCTGACAGAATAGACATTTTTATGTCAAAAAGAGCCTCTATTGAAGATAATCCTTTTAAAGAAGTCCTTAAAACAAAAGACATTTTAAAGGAATATCTCCTTAGAATCTCTCCGAAAGTCGTTGATAGGCGTCTTGTAGAACTGTTTATAGATAGGTTTGCTGACAAGGAAGCCCTTTGGTATGAGCTTTACTCTCGGGAGTGTCTGTTGGAATCTCTCCAGCGTTTCCTCTCCGATTTTTCTCAGAAGTTGCCCTTTGACGCTTTTTTTGAGCTTGCGAGAATTTTCGCTTACCTTATAGACTTTAAAAGCCCTTTTACTGCTACTCACTCTTCGGGAGTATCTCAAACTGCTACTACTTTAGCTTCCCTTTTTAAGTTCTCTTCTCAAGAGTTAAAACTCATGAGAGTTGCAGGTCTCCTTCATGATGTCGGGAAGATAGCAATTCCAAAAGAGATACTTGAGAAGCCCAGAAGGCTTGACTTTGAAGAGATGAGCGTTATGAAAAGCCATGTTTATTTCTCTTACAAGATTCTTTCCAAGTTGGAAGTTGGAAGGGAAATAGTTGAGTGGGCTTCTTATCACCACGAAACCCTTGACGGTAGAGGATATCCATTTAGGTTAAAGGCAGCTGAACTTCCTTTAGGTTCAAGGATAATGGCAGTTGCAGACGTTTTTGCCGCACTTAAGGAAGATAGACCTTACAAAAAGGGGCTCTCTAACGAGAAAGCCCTTAGGATTGTTAAGGAACTCTCTGAAAAGAACAAACTTGATAAGAGGGTAGTTAACGCTTTAATTGATAACATAGGTAAAGTTGAAGCTTCAAGGAAAATCTCCCAAGAAAAAGCGACTTCACTTTATAAATCTTTAAGGGAAACTGTTAATAGGTTTAAAGCCTCCTGAATTTTCTGTACCTTTCCTTTATAAGCTCTTCTTCGGAAAGGTTTTTCAGGGAAGTTAGGGCTCTCCCAACTGCCTCTTTAAAGTTCTTAAAAGTCTCTTTCCAGTTTGTATGGGCTCCTTCTAAGGGCTCAGGAATTACCTCGTCTATCACCCCGAGCTTTAAGAGCTCTTGAGCTGTGAGTTTTAGCGCTTCACTTGCTTCCTTTACTTTCTCTTGGGACTGCCAAAGGATTGCGGCACATCCTTCGGGGGATATTACAGAGTAAATTGCGTTTTCAAGCATAAGTAGTTTGTTTGCAACGCTTATTGCAAGAGCTCCTCCGCTTCCTCCTTCCCCTATAACTACGCTTACTATGGGCACTTTAAGTTTGGCCATTTCGTAAAGGTTTCTGGCTATGGCTTCAGATTGGCCGTGTTCTTCAGCCTCTATCCCGGGAAAGGCACCTGGAGTGTCAACTAAAGTTATTATGGGTATCCTGAATTTCTCTGCTAACTTCATCACTCTTAGGGCTTTCCTGTAGTCTTCAGGAAGGGGCATTCCAAAGTTCCTCTCTATTTTTTCCTTTGTATCCCTTCCCTTTTCCTGTCCTATTATGCAGACGCTTTGACCGTTAAACTTGCCAAAGCCGGATATTATTGCCTTTCCGTCTCCGTAGTGTCTGTCTCCGTGGAGCTCTATAAAGTCTGTAAAAACTCCTTTAATGTAGTCTATTGCGTGGGGCCTGTTTGGGTGGCGTGCAAGCTGGACTCTATCCCAAGCAGTTAGGTTGGAGTAAAACTCCTCTATTTTCTTTTTGAACTTATTTTCAATTTCCTCTATTAAGGCAGGTTCGTGTTTGCCCAAAGCTTTTAACTCCTCTATTTTCTTTCTCAGTCTCTCTACCTGTCTTTCAAACTCTGTCAACCTGCTCATTTTTTCAACCTCAGACCAGCCTAATTCTCTCTTTTGGTATTAGTTTCTGAAGTTCATTTAGTACTTTACCTTCAACTGGTAAAAGGTAGTCCGGTGGAAGTTGCAATTTTACAAAACAGTCTGGGAGTTCTGCTTCAATTATGACTTCCTTTCCCTTCGGAGAAGAGTGCTTTTCAATTAGCTCTTTTATAGAGTTTAGGAGCTCCTCTGTAATCTCTTCTCCTTTAAGCTTTATGGTTATAGAGTTTGCTTTTTGGGAAAGGAGCTCCCTTAAAGGTATAATCTCTTTTGCAATTATGCTTTTACTCTCTTCCTCTTCCCTTATAACTCCCTTTACGCTAACTACGTTCCCCTCTGTTAGGTAGTGGGAAACCTCTTTATATAGACTCGGAAAGACAAGTAAGGAAGCTGTTCCTTCAAGGTCTGAGAGCTCTACCGTTGCCCAGAGCTCTCCCCTTTGGGTCCTCCTTGTCTTTACTTCAGTTATCGCTCCTGCCAGTAAAACCTCTTGAGAATCCTTCCACTCCTCCTTTTCCCCCGTAGAGTTAAATCCAAACTCTATAAAACCTTGATATTCAAGTAGTGGGTGTCCCGACAGGTAAAAGCCTATAGACTGCCTTTCGTACTCAAGTTTTAAGTTCTCCGGCCAAGGTTCAACTTTGGGGAACTCCTTTTCAACTATCTCCTCTTCTCCCCCAAAAAGGCTCATTAAACCTTTACTCTTACTCTTTTGAATGCTCTGTGCTACAGATATTGCCTTGTCAAGCGCTGCTAAGTTCTCTGCCCTTGAGCGTCCCGTTGAATCAAAAGCTCCTGCCTTTATTAAAGCTTCAACAACTTTCCTGTTTACAGTTTTAAGGTCAACTTTCTGGCAAAAGTCGTAAATATCACTAAACTCTCCCTTCTCCTTCCTTACCTCTTCTATGTGTCGTGCTGCTTTTTCTCCAACTCCTTTAATTCCTGCAAGGCCAAACCTTATCCCTCCCTCTTCTATTTCAAAAAAGGCACCGCTTCTGTTGACATCTGGAGGCAAGACCTCTATTCCGTTCTCTTTACAGTCCTTTATGAACTTAACTATCTCGTTTGTCTTATCGTAATCTATAGAGAGCATTGTGGCAAAGAGCTCTTTAGGGTAGTGAGCTTTCAGGTAGGCGGTTATGTATGCCAAAAAGCCGTAAGCTGCCGAGTGGGACTTGTTAAAGCCGTACTCTGCAAACTTTGCTATGTCGTCAAAAAGCTTTTCTATCTTCTCTTTAGGGTAGCCCCTCTCAACTGCTCTGCTTACGAAAATCTCCCTCTGCTCCTCCATTATCTCCTTTTTCTTTTTACCCATTGCCCTTCTTAAAAGGTCTGCTTCTCCCAAGGAATAACCGGCAAGTATGTTTGCAATTTGCATTATCTGTTCTTGGTAGATAAAGAGGCCGTAAGTCTCCTTTAGTACTGGTTCAAGCTCCGGGAATATGTAGTCAACTTCTTCTTGGCCGTGCTTTCTCTTTATGTAGCTCTCTGCCATTCCAGAGTTTAAAGGCCCAGGTCTATAAAGGGCTACTAAAGCTATTATGTCCTCAAAAACGCTTGGCTTTAACCTCTTCATTAAGTTTCTCATTCCCCTTGATTCAAGCTGGAACACCCCTACCGTGTTTCCCTCCTGGAGGAGTTTAAATGTTTTCTCGTCGTCTAAAGGTATTTTCGTTGGAACTATATCTACTTTGTGGCGTTCCTTAATTAACTTTATCGTCCTGTCTATTATTGTTAAGGTCTTTAGGCCCAAAAAGTCCATTTTTAAGAGTCCTAAAGACTCAATCTGTCCCATGTCATATTGGGTTGTAATGTCTCCATCTTTACTCTTTGCAAGGGGGATGTAGTCTGTTAGAGTCTCTGGAGCTATAACCACTCCCGCTGCGTGAACTCCCGTTTGCCTTGTTAGTCCTTGAAGTCTCTTTGCTATCTTTATAAGCCTGTCTATGGTGGGGTCTTTTTCTGCCATTTCCCTTATTTCAGGAGCTTTTTCAACTGCCTCTTCAATGCTTTTTGCGTCCTCTGGAATTAGTTTTGCTATTCTGTCAACTTCTTTAGGTAAAAGTCCCAAAACCCTTCCAACGTCCCTTACCACCATCTTTGTTTTCATAGTTCCGAAAGTTATTATCTGGCAGACCTTGTCTTTACCGTACTTCTCCCTAACGTATTCAATTACCCTGTCCCTTCCCTCTTGACAAATGTCAACGTCAATGTCAGGCATAGTTACCCTTTCAGGGTTAAGGAACCTCTCAAAGAGGAGGTTAAACTTTAGCGGGTCAATGTCGGTTATCCCTATTGCGTATGCAACCAAGGAGCCTGCAGCAGAACCTCTTCCCGGGCCTACTGGTATTCCGTTTCTCTTTGCCCAGTTTATAAAGTCCCAAACTATGAGGAAGTATCCCGGAAATCCCATGTTGTTTATTATCTTTAGTTCGTGGTAGAGCCTTTCGTAGTATTTCTTTTGGGTTTCTCTGTCTGTTATTCCCTGTTCTTTAAAGCGCCTTTCTAAGCCCTTTTCTGCTAGCTCTTTAAGGTATGCAAAGTAGTCGTAGCCTTCTGGAACTTTGTATTTAGGTAGGAGGTATTCTTTGTTTTCAAAGGTGGAAAGGGTTCCATCTACCTTCTCGGCTATTTTAAGGGTGTTAAATACTGCGTGGGGAACTTCTTTGAAAGTTTTATACATCTCTCTGGCGTCTTTAAAGTAGAACTCTTTGCTGGGAAAGCGCATTCTCTTTTCGTCTGTCAGTTTTTTCCCAGTTTGAAGACAGAGTAAAACGTCGTGAGCTTCCCAGTCCTCTTTGTTTAGGTAGTGAGCGTCGTTTGTTGCCACTACTTCTATGTCAAGTTTCTTAGAAAGCTCTAGTAAGAACTTGTTAGCTTTCGCTTGTTCTTCTATTCCGTGGTATTGGAGTTCAAGGTAGAAGTCTTCTCCAAAGAGCTCCTTATACCACTTTGCTGCTTCCTCTGCTTCTTTCTCCTTTCCTTGAAGGAAAAGTAGTGGAACCTCTCCCTGAATGCAGGCTGAAAGGGCTATTAAACCTTCGGAGTGCTTTTCAAGAACTTCTTTGTCTATCCTCGGTTTGTAGTAGAAACCTTCCGTAAAACCTATCGTGCTTAACTTCATTAAGTTTTTAAGGCCTGTATCGTTCTTCGCTAAGAGTATCAGGTGATAGCTTCCCTTTTCACCTTCTCCCTTTTTCTTGTCAAACCTGCTTCCTTTTGCTATGTAAAACTCTTGGCCGATTATGGGTTTTACACCTTCCTCTTTACACTTCTTGTAAAGTTCGTATGAGGCAAACATGTTTCCGTGGTCGGTGATTGCAACGGCAGGCATGCCGTATTCTTTTGCTTTCTTTGCTAGGTCTCCTACCTTTATTGCCCCGTCAAGTATTGAATACTGCGAGTGTAAGTGAAGGTGGACAAAGTCTCCGCTCTTTACCATCTCTTTTCTCCCAGACTTTGGTCTAATAGAAATTATGCCAATTTTAAGTATTTACACCTTTCGTTTCTCTTTGTTAGAATTTGCCAAAAATAGAGAGAGGGAGAATGAAAAAAGATTTCCTCTTGGACTGGGGCTTTGGTAAGCTGGCTTTCCTTGGAGCTCTCTTGATTTTAGTAATACTCTTGTCCCTCTTCGTAGTCCTGTATAAAGAGTCTTCCTTAGCCATTCACACTTTTGGAGTTTGGAAGTTTATAACTTCCAAAGTGTGGAATCCCCCTATGGAGAAGTTTGGGGGAGCTCCTGCCATATTTGGAACTATTGTAAGTACGGTAATATCCATCCTAATAGCGGTTCCGGTTGCAATAGGAATTGCCATTTTCCTTACGGAGATATCCCCTTACCCCTTAAGGACTCCAGTTGGAGTTGCCGTGGAGCTCCTTGCCGCAATTCCAAGCATTATCTACGGCATGTGGGGACTCTTTTTCTTCGCCCCCTTCATGAGGGATAAACTTCAGCCTATTATCCACGCTACTTTAGGAAAACTTCCCTTAATTGGCCACTGGTTCTCAGGCTACACGCCAGGAATAGGACTCTTAACTGCCTCAATAGTCCTATCAATAATGATACTTCCCTTCACTGCTGCAATAGCCAGAGACTCCTTCAACATGGTTCCTCCCATCCTAAAGGAATCTGCCTATGCCCTTGGAGCTACCAAGTGGGACGTTATGAAAGACGTAGTTATACCTTACGCAAAACTCGGAGTTATAGGCGGGATAATTCTCTCTTTAGGAAGAGCCTTAGGTGAAACTATGGCTGTGACCTTTGTAATGGGTAATCAACCGGTAATTCCTACTTCCCTACTTGAGCCTGCTACCTCAATAACAGTTACCCTTGCAAATGAGTTTACTGAAGCGGACACTAACCTTTACCTTTCAAGCCTTTTCTACTTAGCCTTAATTCTCTTCGTTATGAGCTTCTTCGTAATAGTTATTGGAAAGTTCCTCTTCCTTAAGAAGGTAGAGAGGTAGTTGTGGACGCGTTTACAAAGAGGAAAATAGTTAACGCCGTAGTTCTTGTGTTGTCAACCCTTGCAGCACTTCTAGGTTTAGTGTGGCTTTTTTGGATACTTGGGACTCTCTTATACAAAGGTCTTTCCTCCCTTTCCATTGAAGCAATCATCGGTCCTCCTCCTTCACCGGGAGATAACACAGGAGGCTTAAGGCACGCGATAGTTGGCCAGACTCTAATAGTGCTCTTTGCCACCTTAATAGGAATCCCTATAGGGATAATAGCTGGAACTTACCTTTCAGAGTACGGTAAAGGAAGCAGAATTGCAAACATAATAAGAGATCTTTCTGATGTCTTAATGAGCGTTCCTTCAATAGTAGTGGGAACCTTCGTTTATGCGATAATGGTTAAACCTTTGGGCCACTTTATGGGAATAGCCGGTTCAGTCTCTTTAGCCATAATGATGATACCTATCATAGTTAGAACTACTGACGATATGTTAAGGATGGTTCCCCCTGAACTTAGAGAGGCAGCTTATGCCCTTGGTGCTACCAAGTTTAAGGTTATTAAGGACGTAGTTTACAGGGCTGCCATTACTGGGATAATGACCGGAGTAATCCTCTCTGTGGCAAGGATAGGTGGAGAAACGGCGCCTTTACTCTTTACCTCCTTTAACAACAACTTCTTCACCCTCAATATGTTTCAACCCATAGCTTCATTAACGGTTACCATGTACGACTACGCAATGAGCCCTTATAAATACTGGCAAGACTTAGCTTGGGTTGCAGCAATTCTCCTTACCTTTGGCGTTTTAGGAGCAAACATACTCGGCAGGCTAATTGCCCACTACAAGTTTAAGAAGTAGGAGGAAAAATGGAGTTTGATGTAAAAGAACGCTTTGTCATAGAGCCAAAAGAGTCCCCAAAGTTAGTTGTTGATAAACTCAACTTCTATTATGGAGAAAAGAGAGCTTTAAAAGACATATCCTTTAAGATTCCTGAAAAGAAAGTTACCGCCCTTATTGGTCCTTCTGGCTGCGGGAAAACCACTCTTCTTAGGTGTTTCAACAGAATGCACGACCTTTACCCTGGGAACAGGTACGAGGGGAAAATCCTTCTTGACGGAGAGAACATCCTTGAGAAAAACTACGACCTTATAAAGCTCAGAAGCAGGATAGGAATGGTTTTTCAGAAACCTACCGCCTTTCCAATGTCAATCTTTGATAACGTTGCTTACGGTTTAAGGTTAAAAGGCATAAAGAACAAGGGAGAGCTTAAAGACAGAGTTGAAAAGGCCCTTAAAGATGCAGCCCTCTGGGATGAGGTAAAGGACAGGTTGAAAGACCCTGCTTCCGGCCTTTCGGGGGGACAACAGCAGAGGTTGTGTATAGCAAGAGCTATAGCTGTTGAGCCTGAGGTTTTGCTCTTTGATGAGCCTACAAGTGCCTTAGACCCAATTTCAACTGCAAAAATTGAAGAGCTTGTAGTTAGCTTCAGGGATAGGTTAACTATCGTCATAGTAACCCATAACATGCAGCAAGCTGCAAGGGTGTCAGACTATACGGCTTTTATGTACTTAGGAGAGCTTATAGAGTTTAATAAGACTGAGGAGATGTTTATTACTCCTAAAGTTAAGTTAACCGAAGATTACATAACCGGTAGGTTCGGTTAAAGATATAAAGCTACCTTTCAATTCCCGCCCTTCCTTCTCTATTCTTGACTATTAAAAGTTTTTTATCTTAAAATTAACTTAACTACTCATTTACAGAATGTTTACAAAATTTTTACGATTTGATAACATACTACTTAACTACCACCTTAGAGGAGTTAGTTGAGATGCTTTATAGCTTCATAGTCTTTATAGGAGTTATCGGTTTTCTCGGTTTAGCTTTGTGGATAATGTCGGTTGCTGTTGCCCCTAAAAATCCCCATCCAGTTAAAGAGGACACTTACGAGTGTGGTCTTCCTGCACCGGAGCCCATAATAGCCAGCGTTAACTTTCAGTACTACTTTTACGCAATCATCTTCATAGCAATGGACATAGCAGGGGTCTTTTTTGTTCTCTACTCCGTAGGGAAAGGGGACCCAAAGTTTGGTTGGATTTTTATTCTCTTTTCACTACTCCTTATGGTTCCTCTTTCCTACATAATGATTGGAGGAAATAGAAGATGATATTAAAGTTCTTTGACTGGAGTAGGTCAAACTCTCCTTGGGGAGTTCATTTCTGTAGCGGATGCTGTTCCTTGGAGGTTCTTGCTTTAATGGGACCGAGGTTTGACTGGGAAAGGTACGGTTTTATGATGACTCCCAGTCCAAGGCAGGCCGATTTCATAATCGTTACTGGCTTAGTTTCACGGAAAGTATTGCCTGTTCTTTTAAGAGTTTATCAGCAGATGCCTGAACCGAGATATGTTTTTGGAATGGGAGCCTGTGCCGCAGGAGGAGGTCCTTATTGGGACTCTGATTTCGTTGCCGTTGACGTTTCCCAGTACATACCTTTTGACGTATTTGTTGCAGGCTGTCCTCCAAATCCGGAGGCTACCCTTGAAGGCTTTTTGAGGCTTAAGGAGATAATCCTTAGAGATAGAGAGAATGCTGCTAAGAGGTACCCAAGCAAAATGGAGCAAATAGAGTACTAAGAGGTGGTTATGCTTGAAGAAGTAAAGGAGAAGGTATCAAGCAAGTTTGGCTTTCAATGCGAGGAATACGATACCAATATCTTGCTTGTTCACTGCACTAAAGAGAGGCTAAGGGAGTTAGTCTCTTACCTTAAAGAGCTTGGCTTTAACTACCCACATACAGTTTCTGTTGTTGACTATACTCCTAAAGGTAATGGATTCCAGGTTAACTATGTTCTTGAAAACTTAGAAGAGAAAAACCTTGTTATGGTAAGGGTAGAGCTTCCAGAAAATGACCTTTCAGTTCCTACGGTTTCAGATATTTTCCCTCCTTTACAGCCTCACGAAAGGGAAGCTTGGGAGATGTTCGGTATAGACTTTATAGGTAATCCAAGGCTTGAAGTTATGTTGCTCCCTCAATGGGCAAAAGGGCTTTTCCCTTTAAGGAAGTCTTACGACTTTAAAAAACATAGAAAGCCTACTAAGGAGAAAAAGTGATGGGAAGTAGCATCGCTACTGCTGGTTATACTTTTGTTGTAGAGGAGACTAAAGAGGTTGTAGGGGAAGACCTGGGTCTTTTGCAGGAGAAACTTCTCCAGTTAAACTGGGGTGTTCAGCATCCGGCTTCAGGTCCTATGAGGTTAAAGGTCTGGGTTGACGGAGACGAGGTTGTTAAGGTTGACCCAGACATAGGCTATGTTTTAAGGCTCCTTGAAAAGCTTGTTGAATACAGAACTTGGATAAACGCAATAGTTAATGTTGAGAGAGCTTGCTTTATGGATGACTTTGGAACTATGACTGGTTATTCCATAGCTGCTGAGAAGATAGCCGGAGTTGAGGTTCCTAAAAAAGCTGATTATGTAAGAACTATACTCTGTGAAGGAGGGAGGATAGTAAGCCACCTTATAGGCCTTGGTAGTTTCGTTGGAGTTATGGGGGTTCATACCCCTATGCAGTGGGCTTTAATTGCCAGGGAGAAGTTCCTTGATGCCTTTGAGACCTTTTCTGGGCAAAGGATTGCAACTTCTTCAATAGTTCCCGGGGGAGTTAGGTACGAGCCTACAGGGAAGTTTATTGAGAAGATGGTAGTTGCCGTTGACTATTTGGAAAAGGAATTCATACCAAGGTATGAAGAGGTCTTTGTTGATAACCCCACTTTAAAAATAAGGTCAGTTGGAGTTGGAAAGGTAAGTAAGGAAAAAGCTATTGAAATTGGCCTTGCAGGGCCAGCTTTAAGGGCTAGCGGAGTAGCTTCTGATATCAGGAAGGATTACCCTTACGCTGCTTACGGTGAGCTTGACTTTAAGGTAATTACGAAGGAAGAAGGAGATTCTTACGCCAGATACCTTGTGATATGGGAAGAGCTTAAAGAGTCTGCAAAGATAATAAGGCAGGCTATAGAAGGTTTACCTGAAGGAGATTACAGGACAAAGTTCCCTATTAAAGTTCCGCAAGGGGAAGCTTACGTTAACGTTGAGTGGGCAAGAGGGTGTTTTGGTTTTCACCTCGTAAGTGAAGGAGGGACCGGACCTTACAGGTTAAAGATGAGAGCTCCTTCCTTTGCGAACCTTTGGGCTATGCCTGAGATAATGAAGAACGTAAAGCTTGCCGATGTTCCCGTGATTTTTGCTTCCCTTTACATGTGCCACGGGGATATAGATAGGTAGGAGGATTGATATGGAAGCGTGGTTGAAAGCTCTCTTTTTCCCAGGATTTCTCTTTCTTTTAGTTGTTTTCTTAATGATATTCTACTTTGAGAGGAAGATTTTGGCAGACGTTCATCTTAGAACTGGACCATACTATGTAGGTAAGTGGGGAATCCTTCAGACAACGGCTGACGTGTTTAAGCTCCTTCAGAAAGAGTTTATCATTCAGAGGAGGGCAAATAAGCTCCTCTTTTCCCTCATACCCTTTGTTGCTTTCCTCCTCGTTGTGGCGTTAATTGCCTTCATACCCTTTTCTGAGAACCTATGGGTCGTTAGTACCAGCTTTGACCTACTGATAATTCTTGCCCTTGTTACAGGTATGCCTCCTGTCTTCTTCTATGCAGGTTGGGCTTCAAAGAGCAAGTACTCTTTCATCGGGGGACTTAGGGTAGTAAATCAGATGATTTCAGGTGAAATTCCCCTTTGGCTCTCTGCCCTTTCTGTTGCCGTTTTCTTTGGTACTTTAAACAACCTTGAAATAGTGAAAGAAAGTTCTTTCTTGTCCTTCTTAGTTTTGCTTCCAGCTTTTTTAATCTTTATAACTTCAACTTTGATAGTTACAGATAGACCTCCCTTTGACATACCGGAAGCTGAACAGGAGGTAGTTTACGGTTTCTTAACAGAGTTTGGGGGATTTAACTACGCAATTTTAGTTCTTTCAAAGCTTGTAGAGCTCTTTGCTCTCTACTGTGTGGCCGTTATACTCTTTTTAGGTGGATTTAAAGGTCCTGTACTGCCGGGGATTGTCTGGTTCTTCATAAAAATTGCTTTTCTCTACTTGTTTACTTTTGTGGTCAGAGCTTCTACTCCCCGTATAAGGATGGACCAACTTCTTCGTTTTTGCTGGAAGGTTTTAACTCCTCTTGCTCTGCTGAACTTGGCCTTTGTGATACTTATTAAGATGTTCCTATTCTAAAAAAGGAGAGGTGAAATGGAGATAAAAGAGGCGTTAATGGTACCTTTTGAAGCTACTAAGAAGGTGATAAGGGTAACTAAGGCTCTATTTGCTCCGAAAGCTACTGAGGTCTGGTGGGATAAGGGAGTTAAAAGGGAACTCCACTACAGGGGAAAGCACATAATTAAAGCTGAGCTTTGTATAGGCTGTTCAATGTGTGCAAGGGCTTGTCCTGTTAACTGTATAGAGATGGTCCCTACGGGAGTTAAGAAACCAAGGGCAGTTCCTAAAGTTAGAGGGAACGAGTGTATATTCTGTGGGCTCTGTGAGGACGCTTGTCCTACAAAGCCTGAAAAGGCAATTAAGCTTACCGATAACTACAGCATGATTGTAGAACCTGGAACTTGGGATAACCTTTACCAGTTTGTTTTTGAGCCGGAAGGTTTGGAAGAGGCTATAGAGAAGGCAAAGAAAATGGAAGAGATGATAGAAAAGAAAAAAAGAGAGGCTTTAAAGAAAAAGCAGCTTGAGGACAAGAAGGGAGAGGAGAAATGAGCGGGAACATCTATTTCTGGATTATATACGCCATAATAATTTTCTCTGCGATAATAGCCCTTGAAGCGTCTTCCCTTTTGTGGGCAGCTGTCTCTTTTGTTGTCCTCCTTTCAGAGATTTCACTTGTTTACTTTGGTTTAAACATGCCGGTTCTTGGAGGTGTTCAGCTTGCTATTTACGCAGGTGGCGTTACTATACTTGTCCTCTTTGCTATTATGATGATTGGTGAGAGCTACAAAAAGCCTCCTGGAAAAGCTGTTAGGGCAATAGTTCTCAGTTTCTCTCTCCTTATTGTCGGTGTTATCCTGAGTTTCCTAAGTGCTATAGATACATTTCCTTTTAAGACTTACTCTACGGAGCTCCTTGGAACTGTCTTCGTTGAGAAGTACTCCTTCTTTACCTTGGTTTTAGGCTTTATAGTTGCGGCAATACTTTACATGGCAAACGCCATAATTACAAAGAAGAGGGAGGCGGAGAAAGATGCTTCTAGAAGCTGACGTTCACGCTTACTTATTTCTCTCCTTTTCCCTGCTTGCCGTAGGGGTTTACGGGCTCCTCTCTAGGAAGTCTGTAATAAGGATGCTCTTTGCGGTAGAGATGATAATAAATGCTGCAAATATAAACTTCGTGATTTTCTCTGCCCAGAGAAACATAGACGGTGAAGTGTTTACCTTCTTCACCATAGGTTTAGCTGCTTTAGAGGCTGCCGTAGGTCTTGCGATAGTTATAGTGTTTTATAAACGCTTTGGTGAAGTTATCCCTTCAAAAATTAAGAACTTGAGGTGGTAGGGATGGTGAGTATAGTTTACGCAACCATTGCAGTTTTCTTCTTGGGCAGTATTCTGGCCTTCTTAATAGGTCACTACTTTAAAAAGTGGGCTTCGTTTTGGGTTGCAGCTATAACGGGACTTTTAGGCTTTCTCTTTTCCTGCTACATAGCTTTGAACTTAGGTGAAAAGCCGATAATCCATCATTTTAACTGGTTCTCTTTTGGACACTTTAAAGTTCCCCTTGGGATTTACGTTGACAACTTAGCCATTATTATGGCCTTGATTGCCACAGGCATTGGCTTTTTAGACATTATTTTCTCACGGGGTTATATGGAGGAAGATGAGAGCCCAGAAAGGTATTACTTTGAGAAGCTGTTCTTTATTGGTTCAATGGTAGGTTTAGTGTTTGTTAGCAACTTACTTGGGCTTTACATCTTCTGGGAAGGCGTTGGTTTATGCTCTTACCTCTTAATTGGGTACTGGTACTGGAAAAAAAGTGCCGCTGAGGCTGCACTTAAAGCCTTTGTTATGACGAGGTTTGGCGATGTATTTATGCTTGCAGGGATAATAGTTGCTTGGGTTTTCCTTGGAACTATAAACTTTCAAGAACTTAACGGTTTGGCTTTGGCAGGTGTCTTTAGCGTTAAGCTGGGCTTAATCATATCTGTTCTCCTCTTTATAGGAGCTATAGGTAAGTCTGCACAGTTTCCCCTTTTCCCTTGGCTCCTTGACGCTATGGAAGGTCCAACTACTGTTTCAGCGTTAATACACGCGGCTACGATGGTTAACGCCGGCGTTTATATGGTCGCTAGGCTATTTCCTTTCTTTGACTACTCACACGCTTTAATAGTTGTGGCCTTTGTAGGAGCTCTCTCAGCCTTTATTGCTGCTACGGGAGCTCTTGCCCATACGGAGATAAAGAAAATACTTGCCTTCTCCACAATGGAGCACTTGGCTTTAATGTTTGTTGCTTTAGGTGTAGGTTCTGCCGTTGCAGGAGTATTTCACCTTATGAACCACGCCATATTTAAAGCCCTACTCTTTTTGGCTGCAGGTGCCGTAATTCACATGACCCACCATACAAAGGATGCCTTTAAGCTAGGAGGACTCCTAAAGTACATGCCTCAAACGGGATTTCTCTTCCTTGTGGGCATACTGGCCTTAGCTGGCGTTCCTCCTTTTAACGGCTTCTTCAGTAAAGACTGGATTATTGCTTCTGTTTACGAGTACGGAAATCCCGTAATATTCTGGTTAACCTTTATAGCTGCTGTTCTCTGTATTGCTTACGGCTTTAGGCTCTGGTTTGTTGTCTTTACCGGTGAACCTTCTGAAAATTCTAAACACGCAAAAGAAGCCTACCCTATAATGCTTGTTCCCCTTTATGTTCTTGCAGCAATGACGATAATAATTCCCTTCTTTAAGGAGAAAATAGTCCACTTCTTGGCTGGAGGTGAAGTCCACGAACCGTTCTTCCTTAACCTCTTAGTTGCAACTTTAACCGTTATGTTTGTCCTCTTCGGTATTGTCTTTTTGGTTTACTACAAGAGAGTTATTTCAACTGCTAAGTTCCTGGCCCATCCTTTGGGTAAAGGGTTGAATGAATTCCTCTACAACGGTTGGTATGTTGACGCTGCTATTAAGTGGCTGTGTAGATATGTCTTTTACGGTTCCATAGCAAAGGCTATTGAATGGATTGACATTTTCGTTATTGACGGTGCAGTTAACGGTGTTGCAAAGCTTTCTCTTGCCTGCTGGGATAGGTGCAGGAAAATACAAACAGGAGATGTTATTGACTACTTAACCTACTTTGTGGCTGGAGTGGTTGTTTTAGTTCTAATTACTATTTTCCTTGTTTAAAAGGAGGAGTGGATGGTTTTGCTAAGTATGATACTTGTTCCGATTATAGCAGCTCCCTTTGCTTGGCTTGGAGAGAGGTTAAACAAGGACATTCCCAAGTTCCTTTCCCTTGCAGTTGGGGTTTTCTTGTCCCTTTGTACTGCCTACTTGATAGTTAAGTATCCGGGAAACGGCTTTGCTTTTAACGAGGTTTATAAAATCTACCCTCCTTTTGACTTTAACCTTCACTTGGCAGTTGACGGGATTTCCCTTTTACTCCTTGGAATTACTGCATTCTTAGCGATAACTGTGACCCTCTCCTCTTGGAACGTTGATAGACCGGGAGCTTACTTCTTCCTGATTCTCCTATTTTTGGGGCCTATGGTAGGGGTTTTCGCTTCTCTTAACTTGATTTGGTTCTTTATTTTCTGGGAGTTCACTTTAGTTCCTATGTTCTTCCACATAGGTATTTGGGGAGCAGAGAACAGAATCTACGCTGCGATGAAGTTCTTTATCTATACTCACTTGGCAAGCGTTTTCCTCCTTTTGGGGATAATTGTCCTCTTTTTACACACGGGAACTTTTGAGTTTGAAAAGCTTGTAGGAATTCATCTGGAACCAAGTGTGGCTAAGCTTATTTGGATACTAATGTTTATAGGCTTTGCAGTTAAGATGCCCGTTGTTCCGTTTCACACTTGGCTTCCTGATGCCCACGTTCAGGCTCCTTCTCCTATTTCCGTTTTCCTTGCAGGGCTCTTGCTTAAGATGGGGGCTTACGGACTTTTAAGGTGGGAGATTTTCCTTTTCCCTTCAACTACAAAGTTCTTTGCTCCTTTAATGGCCTTTATTGCAGTTTTAACTATCTTCTATGCTGGTTTTAGGGCCTTGGCTGAAGACCACATTAAGCGTATGGTTGCTTATTCGTCTATTAACCACATGGGGTTTGTCCTTTTGGCCCTTGCCTCCCTAACCGCTGCTGGCTTTTCTGCTGCTGTTTACGAGATGCTGGGACACGCTCTTGTTATATCTCTCCTTTTTATGGTGGCAGGTTATATCCACCACAAGACTCATACCTGGTACATCTCAGAGATGGGCGGTTTAATGAAGAAGATACCCCTTTTAATGACGATGTTTGTTATAGGAGTTCTTGCAGCTGTAGGACTCCCCGGAACTGCAGGTTTTGTAGGGGAGTTTTCAGTAATGTTGGCTGCTTTTGACTATTGGGGATGGATTATGGTTATTGTTCCCCTTGCAAGTGCTCTTTCTGCAGGTTTCTTTATGTGGATGCTCCAAAGGGCAGTTTTCGGTCCTTTTTCAGAGCTTGTGAAGAACCTCTCTTTAAAGGAGCTCCCCTTGGTGGAGAACATACCTCTTGCTATGTACATAGCGGCTTTTATCCTGACAGGAGTTGTTCCTTCTTTGGTGTTTAGTCTGTTTAATCCAGCTGTAAATACTTTTGCACAACTTTTTAAGTAGGGGGTAGCCGGTGAACGTTAACTACTTAACGGCAGTTATGCTTTTGGCCTTAACGGGAGCTCTCTTACCTGTCATTAACAGGCTTTTTAGGATATCCTCCGTTTTAGGGGGAGTTATATCTACCTTTGGCTACTTGGTTGCCCTTTTCCTTCTGCTCATCTCTGACACTGGAAGAAGCCTTTTAAACGGTTTTTTTACTACCGACGAGGTTTCTAGGCTCTTGGGGATTTTGATTCTTGTTTCCTCTTGGATGTTGGCTCTTGTTGTTTACTGGATAACTAAAAGGGACAAGTTTGTTAATGAGCTTATAGCTTCGGTTATGGTTTCAACTGCCGGAGCTCTCCTCCTTTTGTGCTCCAAGAACTTTATCTCTCTCGTAATTGCAATGGAGCTTATGACTATGCCTACCTACCTAATGGTCCTCTTTGCCTTTAATGAGGAGTCCTTTGAGGCTGGAGTTAAGTACTTTTTTAACGGAGCTCTGGCGGTAGGTTTTATCCTCTTTGGAGTTTCTATACTTTACGGCATGACCGGGGATTTTACATTTAAAGCTTTAGCCTCCAATCTCTTTAAAGACCCCTTGGTTGCTCTGGCTGCACTTTTTATACTTGCAGGCTTTGGCTTTAAGATAACTGCTTTCCCCTTTCACTTCTGGGGACCTGATGTTTACGATGGAACCTGCCCGGGAGTTGCAGCACTTTTAACTGGAATTTCAAAAAGCGCAGCTTTTATAGCTTTAATGAGAGTGGTCTTTGAGGCTTTACCTGTTATATCTGAACACCTAAGCTTAATCTTTGCCCTAATTGCCGCCATTACTATGACCCTTGGGAACCTTTTAGCCCTTGCTCAAAGGAGGGTTTCAAGGATACTGGCTTACTCTTCTGTTGCACATGCTGGTTATACGCTCGTGGCTTTTGCTTCTCTTTCTGTTCCCATGAGCATAACAGGTATCCTATACCACTCGGTTGCCTACGTCTTTATGAAAACTGCGGCTTTTCTTTCCTTTGCGGTTCTCCTTTACATTTGGGGTGCTCGCACTATGGACGACTACAAGGGACTTGGTAAAAGGGAGCCTGTTTTGGGAGCTCTCTTCCTTATCTTCCTCTTTTCCCTTGCAGGAGTTCCGCCAATGGCAGGCTTTATAAGCAAAGTATTTGTCTTTACAGCTGCAGTTAAGGCCGGAATGACTTGGCTTGCACTTGTTGGGCTTTTAAACAGTGCCTTTTCGGTTGCTTATTACATCTGGATAGCTAAACAGATGTATCTTGAAGAGCCTACTATAGAGAAGCCTGTTAACAGTGCAAATAAAGTTTGGGCTGTGGTTCCCCTTGCAGTTATGGCAGTTATCTTGATAGTCCTTGGAGTGTGGGTAAATCCTGTCCTTAACGCGTCTGCTCTTTACATTTCCAGGTTAGGCTTTTAGCCTGCCTGGCTTTCCTATATAATTTGCAGAAACTTTAAGGAGAGAGTTTTGCTTGTAAGGGAGCTCTTAAAACTTCCCGTAGGTTCCCAGTTCTCTGGCTATTACGTTGTAGAGTATGTTGAAATAAAGAAACACAGAACGGGAGAGCCCTTTTTAAAGCTCGTGCTTTCAGACAAAACGGGAACCTTCAACGCCCTTTGGTGGAAGCCTCCCAAAGATGCAGACCTTACCCAGTTTCAAAAGGGCGATGTGGTCTTCGTTTCTGGAACTGTTGAAGAGTTTCAAGGGAACTTTCAGCCAAAACTTAAGGAGGTAAGGAAGGCTAAAGAAGGGGAGTACGACCCTTCAAAGTTTATATGTGAAACCAGGTACCCTCTACAAGAGCAGTTTGAGGAGCTCCTTTTAAAAATTGACTCTATAGAAAACCCTTACTTAAAGGAGCTCCTTGAGAAGTTCTTCTACGACGACGAGTTTGTAGAGCTCTTTTTGAGAGCTCCCGGAGGTAAGACCATTCACCACTCCTGCATCGGAGGCCTTTTAGAACATACCTTGGCAGTTGTTGAAATATGCGAAACAGTGGCAAAGAGGTTTAAAAGTATAGACAGGGACCTTCTAATATCTGCTGCAATTCTCCACGATGTAGGTAAAGTTCACGAGTATTCAGTAGGTATATCAATAGAGAGGACCAACGAAGGCCTTCTCCTTGGACACCTCTACATGAGCTGTGAAATGGTCTCTTTTAAGATAGCCGAGATAGAAAGCTTCCCAAAAGACCTAAAGACGAAACTTCTCCACTGCATCCTATCCCATCACGGTAAATACGAGCACGGTTCCCCTAAAATGCCTAAAACCTTAGAAGCCGTAGCCCTTGCGTATGCCGACGCCTTAGACTCAAGAGTAAAGGGCTTTGAGGAATTTATAGAGAGACAACTTGGGGGACAAAAAGGGTGGACTAAGCGCCACTTTGCCTTTGAAGTTCCAATATTCTTTGATGGAGAAATAGACTATGGAAAAGAAGAGACTAACCTATAAAGATGCTGGAGTTGACATAGAAGCTGGAGAAAGGCTAGTTGACCTGATAAAGCCTTTTGCAAAGAGGACTTTTACTCCTAATGTCCTTGGGGGAATTGGCGGTTTCGGAGCAGGCTACCTTCTACCCAAGGGGTACTCTGAGCCTGTTCTCGTTTCCGGCACCGACGGGGTGGGGACTAAACTTAAAGTAGCTCAAATGGCCAACATTCACGATACTGTAGGCATAGACCTTGTTGCCATGTGCGTAAACGATATCTTAACTGTAGGAGCAAAACCCCTTTTCTTCCTTGACTACTTTGCTACCGGTAAGCTTTCAGTTTCCGTTGCCGCAGATGTCGTTAAGGGAATAGCCAAAGGATGCGAGATTGCCGGCTGCTCTTTAATAGGGGGAGAAACTGCCGAGATGCCCGACTTTTACCCTGAAGGGGAGTACGACCTTGCAGGCTTCGTTGTAGGTATAGTTGAAAGGGAAAATTACATCACCGGGAGCGAAGTTAGAGAGGGTGATGTAATATTGGGACTTTCCTCAAGTGGCATTCACAGCAACGGCTACTCTTTAGTTAGAAAGCTGTTTTTTGAGGTTTTAGGCTATAAAATTGACGATAAGATTAAAGAACTGGGAGAAAAAAGAGTCTATGAGCTCCTTTTGGAACCTACCAGAATATATGTAAAGAGCGTTCAAAGGCTCCTTGAAAGTGTAAAAGTTAAAGCGATGGCTCACATTACCGGAGGAGGCATTCCCGGCAACCTTGTTAGGGTTTTACCTGACGGTTTAGAAGCTGAAGTTCATAAAGGGAGTTGGGAAGTTCCGGATGTATTTAAGTTTATAAAGGAAAAAGGGAACATACCTGAAGAAGAGATGTTTAAGACCTTTAACATGGGAATAGGCTACGCCGTTATAGTTGGTCAAGAGGAGGTTTCAGAAGCCGTTAAAGTCCTTTCTGATTCTGGAGAGAGGGTTTACCAGATTGGAAGGGTAAAGAAGGGAAAGAAAAGGGTAGTTATTAAATGAGAATAGCCGTTCTTGCTTCTGGAAGGGGAACCAACTTTGAGGCCATAGCCAAAGGGGTTAAGGAAGGCAAAATAGAGGCAGAACTTGCGGTTTTAATAGTTGATAGGAAAGGAATAGGTGCAATTGAAAGGGCAGAGAGGTTAGGGGTTAACTGGGTCTTTGTTGACCCTTACTCCTTTCCAAGTAGGGAAGCCTATGACCTAAAAGTGGTTTCAATACTAAAACACCTTAAGGTAGAGCTGGTGTGCCTTGCAGGTTATAGGAAACTCTTAAGTGAGCCCTTTGTTGACGCTTTTCCAAATAGAATTCTTAACATTCACCCTGCCCTCCTTCCCTCTTTCCCGGGATTAAAGCCACACTGGCAGGCTATAACCTACGGCGTTAAAATTTCTGGGGCCACCGTTCACTTGGTAGATAAAGGAGTTGATAGTGGCCCTATTGTTATTCAGTGTGCCGTTCCTGTCTCTCCAGATGACACGCCGGAAAGTTTGTCTTTGAAACTTCTTTCTTGGGAGCACAGGATTTACCCTCAGGCCGTAAAGTGGTTCGTTGACGGTAGAGTTGAAGTTAAGGGAAGAAGGGTTTTTGTTAAAGGGGCCGATTATTCAACTTTGCCTGTAGTTCCAGCCTTAGAGGATTTCTAAATGGAAGCTTTTGTTTTGGACAACGGTTTAAAGGTCCTTCTTAAAGAAGAAAAGGGGTTCCCTATAGTGGCCGGCTCTTTCTTTTTCCCTTTTGGGAGCTCTTTTGACGAGAAAGAGGGAATTACTTTGCTAACTTTAAAAACGGCCTTTAAGGGCTCTTTAAGGCGATGTGAGGAGGAGTTTTCGGCTCTCTTAGAGAGATTGGGCTCTCCCTTTGGAACGGAGGTTTCCCCTGACTTTTCGCTCCTTGGCTTTCAGTTGATTTCAGACTACTCAAGGGAGTACTTTGACCTTTTAAGGGAAGTTATTGAGTTTCCCCTCTTTAAGGAGGAGAACTTTAAAGTGGAGAAGGACTCTTTAAAGGCCTCTGTCCGCTCAAGGAAGGAGAGTCCTTTCCTTTTGGCCTGTGAGACAGTTATGAGGGAGACTTATAAAGGGAAGCCTTACTCTAAAGCCCCTTACGGAACGGTTGACTCTTTATCTTCTATTACTCTGGAAGAGTCTTTAAACTGGTATTCTTCAAACTTTTTCCCAAAAGGAACGGTTCTCTCTCTTTGTGGAGACCTTAAAGGGCTTGAAGGTTTCCTCTCCTGGCTGAACTCTCTTGAGCTTAAGGAGGTTAAGCCTTTAGAGTTTGAATCTCCCTTTAAAGAAGGGGAGAAGGTAGTTAAAAGGAAAGGTTCTTCTCAGGTTTCCCTTCTCCTTGCCGTTAGAGCTCCCTCTGTGAAAAGTCCCTCTTTCCCAGCTTACAAGCTCCTTAATACCCTTTTGGGGGAAGGGATAGGCTCTCTACTTTTCCAAGAGATGAGGGAAAAGAGGGGATACGCCTATTCAACGGGCTCTGTTTACTCCACTTACCTTAACGAGAGTAGGTTAATGGCTTACATAGAGACTTCCCCAGAAAAGGAAAGGGCAGTAAGAGAAGACCTGTTTAACCTGTTTGTAGAGCTCCCTACCTTCATAACTCAAGAGAGAATAAAGAGAGCTAAAGAATATCTCCGAGGGACTTACCTTCTAGACCACGAGCTTAGGTCTAAGAGGGCTTGGTATTACGGTTTTTGGGAGCTTATGGGTAAAGGAGCTCCCTACGATAAAGTTTTCGTTGACGAGGTTATGGCAGTTAGCGTAAGTGAGCTTACTAAAGTTGCAGAGGAGGTATCCAAATCTCCAAAGTTCTTAGTGGTGGTTAAAGATGGGTAAGAAAGTTTTACTAGTTAGTGCCTGTTTAGTGGGTTTCAACTGTAAGTATAACGGGGGAAACAACCTTAACGAGGAGTTAAAAAAGGCCTTTTGTGAAGGTTTTGTCGTTCCTTTGTGCCCGGAGCAACTGGGAGGTCTTCCTACTCCAAGACCTCCTGCTAAAATAAAAGGGAAGGACGGCCTTAGCGTTATAAGGGGAGAAGGGAAGGTTTTAACGGTTGACGGGAGCTCCCTTGACTTTACCGAAAACTTCTTAAAGGGAGCCTATGAGACCTTAAAGGCTGCTGAGTGTCTTAAAGAGAACCTGATTGCCTGTATTTTAAAGGAAAAGAGTCCCTCCTGCGGGGTTAACAGGATATACGACTTTAGTAGTGATAACTTAAAAGAAGGGATGGGAGTTGCCGCTGCACTTTTAAAGGAAAAAGGGTTTAAAATTCTATCCTCAGAGGAGCAAGAAATCATACAGGAGGTTTTAAAGGAGCTTAAATGAGTAGACTTCCGGTTTTAAAAATTAAAAACTTAAAGCCCAAATATCCCATAATTCAAGGAGGTATGGGAGCGAAAATCTCTCTTCACAGACTTGCTGCTGCCGTTGCAAATGCTGGCGGTATCGGCGTAATATCTGCAGTTCTCCTTCACCAGAAAGACCGCTCAAAACCTATGAAGGAAACCTGTAAAGGAATACCTGTTAAAGAGGTAGGTTTAAAACCTTACCACTATGCAGAGGAGCTTGCCCTTGAGATAAAAAAGGCTAAAGAGCTCTCCCCAAGCGGGATTATAGGCGTGAACATAATGTATGCCCTAACTCACTTTTACGAGCTCTTAATGACTGCAATAGATGCGGGGGCAGACCTCATAATACAGGGAGCAGGTTTTGGTAAAGACGTGTTTAAGATATGTAATACCTTTGACGTTCCCCTTGTTGAGATAGTTGCTACTCCTAAAGGAGCTAAACTCTCTGAGAGGCTGGGGGCTTCGGCAGTTATAGTTGAGAGCGGCGATGCTGGAGGGCACTTGGGAACTATGGAGAGCTTGTGGGATGTCCTTCCGAGCATAGTTGAGTCTGTTAACATACCGGTTATTGCTGCAGGGGGAATTTTTGACGGCAAGGATATGGCGAGAGCTTTTGAGATGGGAGCTAAGGGAGTTCAGATAGCTACCCGCTTTATAGCCACTTACGAGTGTGATGCTCACCAGAACTTTAAAGACTTTATAATTAAGGCAAAACCTGAAGACTCAATTTACATAAAAAGCCCTGTAGGTATGCCCGCCCACGCAGTGAGAAATCCCTTTACCGAAAGGTTAGAAAGAGAAGGTAAGATTCCCCATAAGTGTCCTTTTAACTGTTTAAAGACCTGTGAAGGAGAGGACTCTATTTACTGTATTGCTGAAGTCCTCCTTCGCTCTGCTGCTGGGGACGTTGAAAGGGGGCTCGTCTTTTCAGGTAGCAACGTTGGAAAAGTTAACAGGATGTATTCTGTTAAAGAGCTAATTGAAGAGCTGGTTAGAGAGTGTGAAGAAGAGTTAGAAAGGAGAAACCTTAATTTCGGAGAGGAGACATGAAAAGGGCTTTACTTATTCCAGTTTCACTTTTTGCTTTTAGTTGTGCTCAGCAGTCTGTTCAGCTTAAAACTGACATTAACCAAGTTAAAGCAAAGGTTCAAGAGCTCTCTGTTAAAACAGATTCAAACGCGAAGAAACTCTCTTCCCTTGAAGAGAGAGTTGCAAAACTGGAAGACAGGACAGCTGCCAACGAGCAGACTATCTATAACCTTCAAAAAGAGCTTGAAGGTATAAAGAAAACCCTTGCCCAGATTACAGTTTCTACCTCCTCACCCTCATCCCAGTCCCAGCAGGAAAGCACTCAAGAGACCTTACAAGTTGGCCCTAAAGACCTCTACAAAAAGGCTTTTGACGCAATGGAGTCTGGAGAGTTTGACAAGGCGGAAGAGCTCTTTGAAGAACTCGTAAACCAGTATCCAGACAGTGACCTTGCAGACAATGCCCTCTACTGGATTGGGGAAATTTACTACTCTCACAACGATTACAAAACTGCGGCTAAGTACTTCAAGGAGGTTATAGACAAGTACCCAAACGGGAACAAGGTACCGGCAGCTATGCTGAAACTTGCCCTTTCCTATAGGGGAATGGGAGATTATCAAAAGGCAAGGGAGCTCCTTAAAGAAGTTATCAACAAGTATCCGGGAACTCCGGAAGCTGGAATTGCGAAAGTTAAGCTTATGGAGCTTGAGAGGTAAGTATGGAGATAGACGATAGGGCAGTAAAAGCTTTAGCCTGTAGGGCTTTAGATTTGTGGATAAACTTGGAAATTGGCAAGTGTAGGCCAGACAGCAACTACCAACAGGTGATGGAGCTCTTAAAAGAGAGGTTTAAAGCTGAGAACCTAAACCCGCTACTTTTGACTTTGGGGCTTCTTGAAATGGCCCTCATTGAGGACGCTTTAAAGGGAAAGTCATACCTAAGCGACGAGGATAAAGAGAAGTTAATTCAAGATGTTGTTGGCTCCCTTGCAGACAAGTTCCCGGAGATTGCCAAAGAAATGGGAAGCCTTTTAGACCAACTTTCAGGTAAAATAGAGGAGTTCAAGCTTTACTTGTCCAAGTTTGAAGCGGGAGGAGATTAAATGTCAAAAAAGGTAAAACTTGCAATAGTTGGGGTAGGCAACTGTGCCAGCTCTCTAGTTCAGGGAATTTACTATTACAAGGATAAGGAAGAGGAGCAGATATCGGGCCTTATGCACTACGATATTGGCGGATATAAACCTTGGGACATAGAAGTTGTTGCTGCTTTTGACATAGACAAGAGAAAGGTAGGAAAGGACGTTAGCCAGGCAATCTTTGAGAAACCAAACTGTACAAAAGTCTTCTACCCTAATGTCCCCTATATGGGCGTTGAAGTTCAGATGGGACCTATAATGGACGGCTTTGCAGAGCACATGGTTGAATATCCGGAAGACCAGAGGTTCGTTCCTGCCGATAGGGAGCCTGTTGACGTTGTTAAGGTTCTAAAAGAGAGCGGTGCCGAAGTTGTTGTAAACTACCTTCCGGTGGGCTCTGAAGAGGCAACAAGGTTCTACGCTCAGTGTGCCTTAGAAGCCGGCTGTGCCTTTGTTAACTGTATCCCTGTCTTTATAGCTTCAGATAAGGAGTGGGCGCAGAAATTTAAAGAGGCCGGCCTTCCAATAGTTGGAGATGACATTAAGTCTCAAGTAGGTGCTACTATAACTCATAGGGTTTTGGCTACCTTAATGGCCGATAGAGGAGTTCCTATAGATAGAACCTACCAGCTTAACTTTGGGGGTAATACAGACTTCCTGAACATGCTTGAGAGGAAAAGGCTTAAAACTAAGAAAATCTCAAAAACTGAAGCTGTTAAGTCTTTAATTCCTTACCCTATAGAGAGTGATAATATTCACATAGGCCCCAGCGACTACGTCCCTTGGCTTAAGGACAATAAGATTGCCTACATAAGGCTTGAAGGGCGTCTCTTTGGCGATGTTCCCATGTACATTGAGCTTAAGCTCTCTGTTGAGGACTCGCCAAACAGTGCTGGTTCTGCAATTGACGCTATTAGGTGTGCAAAGTTGGCCCTTGATAGGGGCATTGCAGGAACTCTTAACTCCATTTCAGCCTATACTATGAAGCACCCTCCCGTTCAGTACCCGGACTGGAAGGCTAAGGAGCTTGTAGAGAAGTTCATTAAGGGAGAGGTTGAGAGGTAGTCCTCTCCCTATACCATAATTCCTCCTGAGGTTCTGCTTACTTTTATGGGTCTATTTTCTTGGTCAACTAAAACGACCTTTGGAGAGTATTCCTTAATCTCCTCGTCTGAAAGCTCACAGTAGCTTACTATTATTACTATGTCTCCTTTTTGAACCTTCCTTGCGGCTGCTCCGTTTAAGCATACTTCTCCGCTTCCTTCTTCTCCGGGAATTACGTAGGTTGAGAACCTCTCGCCGTTGCTTACGTTGTATATTTCAACTTTCTCGTAGGGTAAGATGTCTGCCAATTTTAGGAGTTGGCTGTCTATCGTAATGCTACCTTCGTAGTTTAAGTCTGCTCCCGTTACGGTTGCCCTGTGGATTTTTGACTTAAACATAATCCTTTTCATTCTCTCTCCCCTTCTGGAAAGTTCCAGGAATAAATATAAGATTAGGTAAAGTCCACAACAAACTCTTTAGGAGGGAGAGATGGTAAGGTATCCGGCAGTTGCTGGGCAGTTTTACCCGGGAGCTCCAGCTCAGCTTAAGGCCTACCTTGAATCTTTCTGTAGGAGAGAGCTCCCAAAATTAAAGGCGAAAGCAGTTGTAGTTCCCCATGCAGGCTACATATATTCTGGTAAAGTTGCAGGGGAAGTTTACAGTAGGGTAGTCATTCCCTCTACCAACGTTGTAATGGGTCCTAACCATACGGGACTTGGGAGGCCTATTTCCCTCTACCCGGAAGGGGTCTGGTTAACTCCCCTTGGAGAAGTGCCTGTAAATGAGGAATTTGCTTCAGAGCTCCTTCAGAAAGGTCCCTTTGAAGCTGACGCTACTGCTCACATCTACGAACACTCCTTAGAAGTTCAGCTCCCCTTTCTTCAACATTGTTCAGGCTACAGGGACGACCTCTCCATAGTTCCTATAGTTTTTCAGCACGTTTCCTATTTAGAGTGCCAAGAAGCGGGAGAGGCCCTTGCAGAGGTAATCTCTTCTCAAGAAGAAGAGGCTCTTATGGTAATAAGCACCGACTTTTCCCACTACGTAAGTCAAGAAGTGGCAGAGAAACTTGATTCCCTTGCAATTGATGCAATTTTAAACCTTGACCCTCAAGAGCTCTACGAGAGGGTCCACTCTTACAACATAACTATGTGTGGAGTAATCCCTGCCACCGTAGGTCTCATAGCCGCAAAACACCTGGGGGCTACCGGAGCAGAGCTTGTAATGTACAGGACATCTGGAGACGTTACGGGAGACTACCGGCAAGTTGTGGGCTACGGAGGAATAATCATATATTAACTATGATAGAATTTCATTAAATTACTTCTGGAGGAAGGGAGTGGCAGGTGAAGAGAGGATGGCTGAGATATTTAAGGCCTTAAGCCATCCTACTAGAATTAGAATTATAAATTACCTCTCAGATGGAGAAAAGTGCGTTAAAGATATATGGCAGGAGCTTAAAGTGCCGCAGCCTACAGTTTCCCAGCACATTAACATACTTAAAGAGGCGGGGATAATATCTTATAGGAAAGAGGGGGTTAAGACCTGCTACAAAGTGGAAATGCCTGTAGTTATTAAACTAATTAATCTCATAAAAGAGGAGGTAAAGTAATGGCTCAAGAGATTCGCACGGTGGAAGAGTTTGAAAGGGAAGTTCTCCAGTCTGAAATTCCAGTTTTAGTTGACTTCTGGGCTCCTTGGTGTGGCCCTTGTAGGATGTTGGCTCCAACCATTGACGAACTTGCTCAGGAGTACGAAGGAAGGGTAAAGGTCGTTAAGGTAAATACTGACGAGCTTCCTATGGTTGCCATGCAGTACGGAATAAGGGGAATTCCTACCGTAATGCTGTTTGTTAACGGAGACGTTGCAGACGTTAAGGTCGGCCTTCAGCCAAAGGCAGTTTTTGAAAGTATGATAGAGAGAGTTTTAGGAGAGTAGTTTATGGAAGTTTGGGACGTTATCATAGTTGGAGCAGGTCCAGGTGGCCTTGCGGCCGGTATATACGCCGGCCGTTCAGAGTTAAAGACCTTAATACTAGACAGAATGCCCGGAGGCCAGCTCCTTATAACCGAAGAGATTGAAAACTACCCTGGCTTTTACGAGAGCGTTAGCGGTTTTGAGCTCTCTGAGAAGTTCCGCAAGCACGCTGAAAAGTTTGGTGCCAAGATAGAAGTTGGTCATACCGTAAACGAGGTTAGCTTAGACGGGGAGCTCTTTTTAGTTAAAACTGACCAAGGGGAGTTTAGGGGGAAAACCCTTATATGGGCTGCAGGCTCAAACCCGAGAAAGCTTGGCGTTCCGGGAGAGGTTGAGTTCTTAGGAAGGGGAGTTTCCTACTGTGCAGTCTGCGATGGAGCGTTCTTTAAAGACAGGGTCGTTGCCGTTGTAGGTGGCGGAGACTCTGCACTTGAAGAGTCCCTTTACCTTACTAAGTTTGCAAAGAAGGTTTACCTGATTCACAGAAGAGATAAGTTTAGAGCGGTTAAGGTAATTCAGAGCAGGGTTAAGAGGAACGAGAAGATAGAGCTCCTACTTAATAAAGTTGTCCTTTCAATAAACGGTAGGGACTTTGTTGACTCTTTGACGCTAAAGGACGTTAAGACTGGAGAAGAGATGGAACTTCCAGTTGACGGCGTATTTATCTTTATCGGGAACGAGCCTAACGTCTCTCCTATTCTTCACCTTGTAGATACTGACCCTGCAGGTTTTATAATTACAGACGAGGAGATGAGGACGAAAACTCCCGGCCTTTTTGCCGTTGGAGATGTAAGGAGTAAACCTTTAAGGCAGGTTGTTACTGCCGCTTCTGACGGTGCCGTTGCTGCAATGTCTGCAACTAAATTCCTTGAAGAGAAGGAGTAATGGGATGAAAAAGCTTCTAGCCGCTACTTTAGTTTTCTCTTTGCTTTCCTTTTCTGGTTGTGAGAAAAAGGGAGAAACGAGTTCTAAAACTCCCGTAAAAACTCAAAAGGAATCAGCTTCTAAAACGGAGAAAGCTCAAGACTTAGCCTATAACTTCTCGTTCACAGACGTAAACGGTAAAGTTCACAAGCTTTCAGACTATAGAGGAAAGGTTGTTATAGTCCAGTTCTTCGGGACTTACTGTCCTCCTTGCAGGGCTGAAATTCCAGTCCTTGAGAACATTTACAGAAAGTACGGCGGTAAGGTGGTGGTAATAGGTCTTTCTGTTGACTATACTGGCCAATCACCTGAGAAGCTAAAGCCTTTTGCTCAGGAAATGGGAATAACCTATCCGGTAGGTCCTGCTCCTGAAGACGCCTGGGATAACTACGCCGGGAAGATAACCCGGATGGACTCTATTCCCCAGACCTACATAATTGATAAAGAGGGAAGGTTAAGGTACTACGAAGTCGGCTTTACTCCCTCTTACGAAAGCCTGTTTGATAAAGCCGTTAACGAACTCTTAAAGGAATGATGAAAATTAAGAAGGTGGAGCTCTATAAGACCGTTTACGCTCCTTCTGAAATTCCACAAACGCCCTATAGTCAGGTTGCCTTTGTGGGGCGTTCTAACGTTGGGAAGTCTTCACTCTTAAATGCTCTGGCCAATAACTTTAAACTTGCTAAAGTGAGCTCTAAACCTGGGAAGACCCGCTCTGTTAACTTCTATCTGGTTAACAACAAGTTCTTCTTGGTTGACCTTCCAGGCTACGGCTTTGCTAAGCTTCCCCTGTCGGAAAAGAAGAGGTGGCAGGAGCTTATAGAGTCCTATTTAAGGGATAACGATAAACTAAAGGGAGTTTTTCTACTTGTTGATTCAAAGGTTGGGCCTACCGAAAAGGACGTTCAGATGAAAGAATGGCTTGAGTACTACAGTATTCCCTATGTCGTAGTTGCAACTAAGGTTGACAAGCTGAAGAAGAAAGAAAGGAGCTCCCTTGAGGAGAGGATTAAGAAGTCCTTGGGTAATCCTTCTGTTAGCGTAATCCCTTTCTCTTCAAAGACCAGAGAAGGCAGAGATAGACTTTTAAAAGAACTCTCCCGCGTTTTAGAGTCTTAGGTAATGATTGAAGAGCTGAGGGTAAGCGAGTTTGGAGGTATAAAGGGGGAACTTCTCTTTTCTCCCGGTTTAAACGTGATAATAGGAGAGTCTGGAACCGGGAAGTCTTTGCTCCTTAATTCAATAAACTTCCTTAAAGGAAAGAGTTTTCCCTTCGTTAAGGAGGGAACTTTCGTTGAAGGGGTTTTTCGCGTAAACGGTGAGGAGATTACCTTTAGGAGAGAGTTCAAGTCCTCCCGTTCAAGGTTTTTCCTTAACGGAATGAGGGTTCCCCAAAAAAGGGTTTCCCACCTTATAGGGAAGCTTGTCCTCTTTCAGTCCCAAAGGCTTTCTCAGGAGCTCCTAAAACCCTCTTACCAGCTCTCCTTGGTAGATGAGTTTGGAAGGTGTAAGGAGAAGTTAAAGGAGTATAGGGAGCTCTACCTTAGCTACCTTAAGGCTTTAAAGGAGCTACAGGACTTAAAGTCAAAGCTAAACCAAGGAGAGATAGACCTTTTAAGATTTCAAATTTCAGAGATAGAGGAGGCAGACCTTAAAGAGGGAGAGGAAGAAGAGCTCTTAAGGTTAAAGGAGCTTGTTTCAAAGGCGGAAGAGATAAGGAGTTTAAGGGAAAAGAGCCTTTACCTCCTTTCTGAGGGAGAGGTAAACGCCTCTTCTTTAATTTCTGAAGTCTTAAGGGAGTTTGAAAGGAGCTCCCTTTTCCCTGAAATTGAGAAGGAGCTTGAGGAGGTGTATTACCTCCTTGAGGGCGTAGTTTCCCGCATAGAAAGGGAGATAGAAGTTCCCGAAACAGAGCTCTCCCTTTCAGAGATTGAAGAAAGGCTCTACCAGATAGAGAAGCTTAAGAGGAAGTACGGAAGCTCCTACTCTGAAATAATGGACTTCTTGAAGAGGGCTAAAGAAGAGTTAAGTAGGCTTGAGAGGGGAGAAGAGCTTATAGAGGAAAAGGATAAGAAGGTAAAGGAGTTAAGGCAGGAGCTCTTTAAGGTAGGAAGGGAGCTCTCCTCTCTTAGGAAAGAAGGGGCCTTTAGGCTTAAAGAGTTTCTAAAAGAAGAATTTAAGGAGTTAGGACTTGAAGGAGCGAAGTTTGAAGTTGAGTTCATAAAGGAAAAAGAGCCTGAACCTTACGGACTGGAAAGGGTCAATTTCCTCTTTTCTGGAAACCCTAAACTGCCCCTTTCTTCTCTTTCTGAGTCTATATCTGGAGGGGAGCTCTCAAGGTTTCTACTTTCAGTTTTAAACTACTTGTCTCCCGGCGTCTCGGTAATGGTTTTTGACGAGATAGACTCCGGGATTTCAGGTAAAATCCTTAAAAAGGTTGCCGAAAAACTTAAAGGGATAAGCAGGAAAAGACAGGTTATAGCAGTTAGCCACTCTCCCCAAGTTGTAGCTGCTGCAGACAAGGTCTTTAAGCTCTACAGAAAGGGAGAGGAAACTTTGATTAAAGAACTAAAAGGAGAGGAGCTCTTAAAGGAACTCTCTGTTATGATATCTGGGAAAACTTCAGAGGCAAGTTTAAAAGCGGCTGAAGATTTAATTAAGGACTGGGAGGAGCTATGGAAGGCCACGGCGGAGGAGAGGTAGGAGGGCTAATTTCCGCCTTTCACCTGCACTTTACCAAGATAGAGCTTGCTGAAATTAGCGTTTTACTTTTCCTTCTTACCTACTTAATGATTCTCCTTGAGAAGTTCTTTCACAGGACTATAGCTGCCCTTATAGGGGCTTCTTTAGTTTTGGTTATAGGCGTAATAACCCCCGAAAAGGCGTGGGAGGCAATAGACCAGAACACGATTCTCCTTCTTTTTGGAATGATGAACATAGTTACCGTTATGGGAAAGAGCGGTTTCTTTAACATAGTTGCCACAAAGGCAGTAAAGCTCACAAAAGGCTCCCCGGTTAAAGTTCTGTGGATTTTCTCTCTCCTTACTGCGCTCTTTTCTGCGTTTTTAGATAACGTGACTACGGTTCTCTTTATGGCTCCGGTAATGATAAATATTGCCGAGAAACTTAAGCTTAACCCGATTCCGTACCTTATAGCCATAGTCCTTGCTTCAAATACTGGAGGTACTGCTACCTTAATTGGAGACCCTCCAAACATAATTATAGGTAGTATTGCAGGGAAAACCTTTAACGACTTCCTAATAGAAGTTGCTCCTTATGCAATACTTGCCTTTATACTTGGTCTTATGGTAATGCACTTCCTTATGGCTAAGGGAGGCTTCTTTAAGTCTGAAGTCTCCGAAAAGGAGTTAAAAGAGATACTTGCAGGAGAAGTGGAGGAGTCCCTTTTAGACAGGAAGTTAATGAAAAAGTCCGTTTCCGTTTTCCTGATAACAATCGTTTTGTTCATAGTCGGCCACAAAATAGGTTTAGAGCCCGGAGTTATAGCCCTTTTAATGGCTACAATCCTTGCTCTAATAAGCGGTCTTTCCCCTGCTTGGATACTTGAGAAAGTAGAGTGGACTACTCTTATCTTCTTTATGGGCCTCTTTATGGTGGTTGGAGCTCTTGAAGCTAACGGAGTTTTTGAAATTGCTGCAAAGTGGTTAATTGAGGAGATAGGAAAGAACATCCACCACGGAATACTCATCATAGGCTTTACCTCGGCTCTAATTTCAGGTTTTGTTGACAACATACCCTTTACGATGTCTATGGCCTATGTTCTAAAAGGGATGGAAGCCCAAATGGGAAGCGTTATGGACCCCTTGTGGTGGGCTCTCTCTTTAGGCGCTTGTTTAGGAGGCAATCTAACCCTAATAGGAGCTTCGGCTAACATAGTTGCTGCGGATATTGCAGACAGGAACGGCTACAAAATAGACTTCTTCAGGTTTATGAAGTATGGAACTCCCGTTGCTGCGGTTACCGTTATAGTTGCTATACTCCTCTTTTACGTTGAGCACGCAGTCTTTGGAGGTTTTTAATGAACCCAATTGAAAGGCTGTTTGAGGCTTTACTCTGGAGAAGCCGTTGGATGGTTATATTTGCCGTGATTTTCTCCTTAGTTGCTGCTTTGAGTCTGTTTTTAGTTGCGTCTTTAGAAATTCTAGAACCTCTTAAAGAGCTCCTCTTTTCAGGTTTTCATGTCTCTCCTCGTCAGCACGAAACTATGGTGGGAACGATAGTAGGCTCTATAGACCTTTACTTGATTGCTACAGTTTTAATAATTTTCTCCCTAGGTCTTTACGAGCTCTTTATAAGCAAGATAGATGAGGCGGAAAACGACGAGAACTCCTCTAAAATACTTGCAATTCACTCTTTGGACGACCTCAAGGAGAAGCTTGCGAAGGTAGTTTTAATGGTTCTAATTGTTACCTTTTTTAAATACGCAATTCACATAGTTTATAAAACTGCCCTAGAAATCCTTTACCTGGCAGTTGGAATTTTAATGCTTGCCCTTGCCCTTTACTTTAGCCATAAAAAGCACTAGTTAGGAGTTAAATGGCAGAGGAAGTCCAAAAGCACAAAACGGAGAGAATTACCGGAGCTCAAAAGGCTGCAATACTATTGCTTACCCTTCCTGAGGACATTGCGGTTAACGTTATTAAGAACTTGAAGGAGCACGAGCTTACGAGGCTTGCAAAGACTATTCTATCCCTTGGAGCTATAAAAAAGGATATGGTTAAGCTTGTCCTTCAAGAAGCCCTTGATGAGCTTTCAGAGATAGCTCCTCTTAAGACTGCTCCAGAAGAGCTTAGAAAACTACTTGAAAAGGCTTTGCCGCCGGATAAGCTTCAGGAGCTCTTAGAAGAGACTATGCTTTCTGAAAGTGGTAAGGTTATATTTGAAGAGCTCCAGAAGATGGACCCAAAGTTTATTGCAAAACTAATAGAGAAAGAACACCCACAGATAATAGCCATAATCCTTTCACAGCTTCCCCCTATGAAGGCTGCTGAGGTAATACAGTATTTGCCTAAAAGACTTGGGGTTACGAATGTTCAAGAAGAGGTTATAAAAAGGCTTGCTCAGCTTGAGAAAATATCAATGAAAACTTTAAAGATAGTTACTGAAACTTTAGAGGAAGAACTAACCAACATAGGTGCAGGTAAGGAGCAGACCTTAAGCGGTATAGATATTGCGGCAGAAATAGTAAATAACTTGCCAAAAGAGATGGCAAATGAGCTTTTAGAGGATATAAGAAAGGAGAATTCTTCCCTAGCAGATGCTATTGAAGAGAGAATGTTTAAGTTTGAGGATATAGTTAAACTTGACAACAGGGCTATTATTGAGGTGCTTAAAGCTGTTGATAAAAACGACCTTATGCTTGCCTTAAAGGGAGCTCCCCAAGAAATACTTGATAAGTTCCTGTCAAACATGTCTAAGAGGGCCGCTCAGATGTTCCTTGAAGACCTTGAAGCTCTTGGCCCCGTAAAGAAATCAGATGTTGAAAGGGCCCGTAAAAAGGTCATTGCTATAATAAAGAGACTTGCAGATGAGGGTAAAATAGAGATTGGGGGTTCTGAGGAGCTCCTTTAAACTGGGAGGTTTTAGTGTCTGAAGAATTCCTCTCTCAAGAGGAGATAGATGCCCTTTTAGGAGGAGGAAAGGAAGAAAAGGAGGAAAAAAGCGGAGTTCATCCTTTTGACTTTTCTCAAGTTGAGCACATAAGGAAGGGAGGAATTCCCGGTCTTGAGCTCCTTTTTGAACGGTGGGTCAAGATTTACAGAGAATCTATAAGGAGACTCGTTCCTCAGGTAGGAATGATTACTAAAGAAAGCCTCTACATAACAAGGTTTAACTCTTTTATATCAAAAATACCTATGCCGGCAAGCTACAACGTAGTTTCAATGAGGCCTTTTAAAGAGAGCTTCCTTTTAGTTTTAGACTCACGGCTCGTTTTCGTAATTATTAGCGTGATGTTTGGAGGCCCGGCAAAACCTTTCAAAATAGAAGGTAGAGAATTTACCAAACTTGAAACCAAAGTAATAGAAGACATAGTTAAACTTGCCCTTGAAAGCTTTAAAGAAGTCTGGGAAAACGTCTATCCCGTAGAAATTGAGCTCAAGGGTATGGAGTTAAACCCTACACTTGCAAGGGTAGTTTCAGGAAACGAAAAAGTAATAGTAGTTGAGTGTAGTATGGACATAGACGGCTATGAGGCTCCTTTCTTCTTCTGTTTCCCTTATGGAATGTTTATGCCCATAAAAGAGATAATATTTTCTGAAGCTCTCTTTGCAGAAAGAGACCCTGTTTGGGAGAACTACCTTAAGGAGAAGCTCTTAAAAACAAAGTTAAAGGTGTCTTTGGAGCTTGTCAAGAAGAAGTACTTTTTAAGAGAAATTCTTGCTTGGAAAGTCGGTGAAAAATTGAGTTTAGATGTTTCAAAAGACTCTAGTATAAACCTTTTGGTTGAGGGAAGACCTAAGTTCTTAGCAAAGCTCGGAAAAGTTAGAAATCACTTTGCAGCCTTAATTCAGGAAGAGGTAGAGAAAGATGGCAGAGGAAGAGAAGAGTCAAGAGGAGCTAGCCAAGGAATGGGAAGAGGCTCTAAAAGAGCAGGAGAAGGAAAGTAGCTCTGAAGAAGATGTTATGGCCGCTTGGCAGGAAGCTTTAAAGGAGCAGGAAAGTTCCTCTAGTGAAGATAAGAAGGAGGAAGAGTCTCAACCTGAGCAGGAAGAAAAGAGCTGTGAAGGGAAGTTTGAGCTTTTAAAGGATGTTCCTCTAGAAGTTATGGTTGAAATAGGCTCAACTAAACTTCCTTTAGAGGAGATTTTGAACCTTCACGCAAATAGCGTTATTGAGCTTGACAGGTTAATTGACGAGCCAGTTGACATTAAGATTAACGGTAAGCTCGTTGCAAAAGGCAAGCTTTATATGGTTAACGATAGCTACGGAGTTGAGATAACTCAGATAATAACTCCCGAAGAGAGACTAAAGCTTATTGAAGAGGAGTAGCTGTGGCCTTAACCGTTCAACCTCTTTATGTGCTTGCTTCAGGTGGAGAGAGGGCTTTAGAGGACCTTGATGTTATAACGAACAACCTTGCCAACCTTAATACTCCCGGCTTTAAGAGACTCCTTTTAGAGGAGATGTCTCAGCATATTCCTGAAAATAGGGGGGATGCTAATAACCTCTTTATCTTTCCAAGGTTTAAGTCAACTCCCGTGGTTTTGTCTCAAGGGCCTTTAAGGAAGACAGGAGCTCCCCTTGACCTTGCTTTAAAAGGAAGGGGATTTTTTGCCGTTAGAGCGAAAAGCGGGGAGCTCTACACCCGAAACGGCCACTTCTTTATAGATTCTCTGGGAAGGCTTGTTGACTCTAAAGGAAATCCTGTTCTTGACATATCTGGAAACGAGATAGTCTTTCAAGGAAAAGGGAAAGTTGTAATTACCCAAGACGGAGTAGTTTATGAAGGCTCACAGCAGGTAGGCATTCTAAAGATTGTTGACTTTAACTCTGTGGTTCCAGTTGGAGATTCCTACTATAAAGGAGTTGGTTCTCCTATGCCTACTGACGCTGCAGTTCTCCAAGGGTATTTGGAAGGTTCCAACGTTAACCCAGTTAAGGAGATGGTAAAGCTCATTGAAGCTCAGAGGGTATTTGAAATTTACGGAAACTTAATGAGAAGCCTTGACTCTCTTAACTTAAAGTCAAACGAAATCGGGAAAGTTTAAGGGGGGAAGCTATGCTTAGAGCTCTGTGGACGGCAGCAACAGGTATGGAAGCCCAGCAGACAAACCTTGACGTTATCTCCCACAATATTGCCAACGTTAACACCGTTGGGTATAAGCGCTCAAGGGCAAACTTTGAAGACCTTATCTACCAAGATATAAGAGACCCGGGAGTAATGTCCTCTGAAGAGAACATAGTCCCCTCTGGAATTCAGATAGGTTTGGGAGTTAAGCTCTCTGACGTTAGTAAGATATTTACCCAAGGGAGTTTAATAAAGACCGATAAGCCTCTTGACGTTGCAATTCAAGGTAGGGGCTTTTTTAAGATAGAGCTCCCAGGCGGAGGAGAGGCCTACACCAGGGCTGGAGACTTCCAGCTTGACAATGAAGGGTACATAGTTACCCCCGAAGGCTACAGGCTTTCCCCTAACATTCAAATATCTGCACCTGAAACAGTTGTAAACATTTCCATATCTCCAAACGGTAAAGTCTATGTTGTAAGGAACAGCGGGGGAGAGCAGATAACTGAAGAAGTGGGAACTATAAAGCTTTACACTTTCATAAACCCTGCCGGTTTAAAAGCTATAGGGGGCAACCTCTTTGTTAAAACTGACGCTTCAGGAGAGCCAATAGAGGGAGACCCAAATACTGACGGTTTTGGAAAGCTAACTCAAGGTTTCCTGGAAGCTTCAAACGTGAACATAGTTGAGGAGATGGTAAACCTGATAGTTGCACAGAGAGCTTACGAGATTAACTCAAAGGGAATAATTGCTGCCGATGAGATGCTTAGGACTGTTGCGAACCTTAAGTCTTAACTTGTTATTTCTTTTCCTCGCTTTTTCGTCTCAGGCAGCCACAGTTTTACTTAAAGGGGAAGCTAAGGTTTCGGCAGATGAAGTCTTACTAAAGGATATAGCAAAGATAGAGGCTCCTTCACTTGCTTTGAATGTTCTTTCTCAGGTTCCCGTAAAGGAGAGTCCTCCCCTTTGCAAGTCTTACCTTATTACTAAAAGGGAAATTGTTGACAGGATAGTAAAGTACCTTCAGGAAAACGGCATTAGCTTTTCCGAAATAGAGGTAAAAGGTCCTCAAGTAGTTAAGGTTAATAGGCCTTGCTACTTAATTGACGGGGAGAGCTTTAAAAGAAAAGTAATAGAGTTTTTCAAGGAAAACTACCCTGAGATAGTGGTTCTTTCTGTTCCTTCTATCTCCTTTAGACTTCCCTTTAAGAACTACGATTCAGAAATCTCTTTGGTTTCCCTGGGTAGGAACTACGCAAGGGTTGTCTATAAGATAGTTCACAACGGGAGTGTTTACAGGAAATTCTGGATAAGCGTTAGGATAGACAGGAAAGTTAAAGTAGTTGTTGCGAAAATCTCCATACCTCGTGGAACCTTAATTGAAGAAAGTATGGTTAAGATTTCCCAAGTTCCCTCTTCAAAGGCCAGGGGAGCCCTTCCCGATTTAAATGAAGTTATAGGGAAGGTGTCAAGAAGGGACATTCTTCCGGGAGATGTTATCAAGGAAAGGGATTTATCACCTCTTTTCTTAGTTAAAAGGGGTCAGCCTGTAAAGGTTATTTACGTTGACGGTCCAATTCACATAGAGCTTTTGGGAGTTTCTTTAGAAAACGGTGCCGTAGGTAATATAATTAGAGTTAAAAACCTCTCTACTGGGAAAGTTTTAAGATGCAAGGTTTTAAAAGACGGTTCAGTCTTATTTGTTTCGGATTAGTGATTCAGTTTTTATTAACTTCGTGTCAGGGGAAGAAGGAGGAGGTTGTTGCTTTTCCTCCTCCGCCTCCTAAAGAGTTTGCTAAACCTAAACCCTCTCCCGGTTCTCTCTTTTCCGGGTATGAGAACCTCTTTTCTGACCCAAAGGCTAGGAACGTTGGAGATATAATCACTATTAAGGTCTATGAGAGCCTTTCTGGTAGCGGGAGCTCCACTACTGCTTCCCAGGAAAAGAGTTCCTATAACCTAAACGTTAACAGTCCCGTTTTTTTCGGCAACAAGTTTCCTAAAAAGACAAAGGAGCCTTTACTGGGCTTCTCAACCTCCCCTTCAAGGAGTTTCTCGGGAAAAGGCTCTACTTCACGGCAGGCCAAACTCATAGCTACTATAACTGCAAGGGTCGTAAAGGTCTATCCTAACGGAGACCTTTACGTAGTTGGAAGAAAGGTTATTAAGATAAACGACGACTACCAAGTTTTGAAAATCTCAGGGATAGTCAGGCCTTCGGATATAGCTCCTGACAATTCGGTTCCTTCAAGTAAAGTTGCAGACATGTATGTTGAGTATAACGGTAAAGGGTATTTCAATCAATCTTCAAGGCCCGGTTGGCTTGCAAGGCTTCTTGAAAAGATATGGCCGTTTTAGGGGTAATTATGATAAGGCTTTTTGTTGTAGTGTTTGCCTTTCTTTTAAGCGGAGCTCTTGCTGCAGAGGTTAAGATAGGAACTCTTGTTAACGTTGAGGGCGTAAGGCCCAACTACCTAACAGGCTATGGCTTAGTTGTAGGTTTAAGTGGAACGGGAGACGGAACCACCAGCGTTTTTACCCTTCAGAGCGTAGCGAATATGCTAAGGAAGATGGGAATCTACGTTGACCCAAAATCTGTTAAGACTAAGAACGCCGCTGCTGTTATGGTTACTGCTAAACTGCCTCCCTTTGCTAAGCCTGGGATGACTTTTGATGTGGAAGTTGCCTCTATCGGAGATGCAAAAAGTCTGGCAAACGGTTTTCTAATTAGAACTCCCCTTTTTGGACCGGACGGGAAAATCTACGCCTTTGCTCAAGGGCCGGTTTCAACGGGAGGAGGTTATAGTGAGTCAAACAAGGGAGGAAAGATTCAGAAGAACTTTCCTACTGTGGGAATAGTGCCTGGAGGAGGTATAGTTGAAAGGGCTCTTCCCTTTAGCCTTTCTCAAGAAAAAGAGTTAATTCTAACTTTGAATAGACCTGACTTCTCTTTAGCCTCAGAGATAGCCAACAAGATAAATTCCACCTTTGGGAACTTGGCGGTTGCGGTTGATTCTGCCACCGTTAAGGTAAAGTTTCCTGTAAACGTTAACAAAGTTGAATTTATCTCTTCAGTCCTAAACCTGAAAGTTAAGACAAATCCTGAACCTACAGTTGTTATTTACGAAAAGACAGGAACTGTTATTATGAGCGGAGACATTAAGCTTGACCCTCCGATTTACGTTTCCCACGGTAATATTTACGTTTCTGTTGTGAAAGAACCCGTTATCTCTCAACCTCCTCCCCTTTCTGGAGGGAAAACCGTTTTAACTCAGAAAGTAAAGACGAAGGTCTATGAAGAGAAAGGGAGGATTTTCTCTATAAATTCTCCTTCCTTAAAAGAGCTTGTAAAGGCTTTAAACATGTTGGGAGTCTCCCCGGGAGACCTCATAGCTATCCTTGAGGCCATAAAGGCTGCAGGGAAGCTTCACGCAAAGATAATAGTTATGTAGGAGGTTTATTTGGTTTCGGAAGCAAAGAGTGTTGATGTTTATTGGGATTTAAACGAGCTTTCCCAAATTAAAGATAAGAAAAAAGCTACTATCGCCTTTGAGGCATACCTTTTTGAACAGTTCTTGAAGGAAGCCTTAAAGCCCGAATTTAAACCTCTCTTTGGAGGGGATTTTCAGTCTTCAACCTACAAAGACCTTTTTATTATGGAGCTCTCACAGGAGATTGCGAAGGAAGACCCTTTAAGTTTAGAAAGACTAATGGATAGAGCTCTACACTCTTACAGGAGCAACAGTTAAGCATGAAGGAGAGCTTAACTTTTTACTACGAAAAAGTTTACAAGTACTCTGATGTCGTCTTTGTGGTTTTGATACTTGCAATACTTGCCAGTATGATTTTACCTATACCAGCCTTTTTGCTTGACATACTTTTAACTTCAAGTATTACCTTTTCAATATTAATTTTGATGACTACAGTTTACGTAAAACACCCTTTGGAACTTTCCTCCTTTCCCTCTTTGCTCTTGCTTGCAACCCTTTTTCGCCTTTCTTTAAACGTTGCTACGACGAGGCGAATCCTCCTTCACGGACACGAAGGCCCTGACGCTGCAGGTAGAGTAATTAAGGCTTTCGGTCAATTTGTCGTAGGCGGAAACTATGTTGTAGGTATAGTTGTTTTTGCGATACTTGTAGTTATCAACTACATAGTTATAACGAAGGGGACAGAGAGGATTTCTGAGGTTGCCGCGAGGTTCATTTTAGACGCAATGCCGGGTAAGCAGATGAGTATAGACGCTGACCTAAATGCAGGCCTTATAGATGAGAAGGAGGCAAGGAGGAGAAGGGAAGAGATAGCTCGCGAAGCGGACTTTTACGGGGCTATGGACGGTGCTTCAAAGTTTATAAGGGGAGATGCCGTTGCTGGAATAATAATAACCTTTATAAACATAATTGGAGGCCTGTTAATAGGAATCTTTCAGCACCACATGGATTTTTCCCAAGCAGCTAAAACTTTTACCCTTTTAACTGTTGGAGACGGACTTGTTTCTCAAATACCCTCTTTAATTACCTCAACAGCTGCAGGCCTAATGGTCACCAGGGCTGCTGCAGAGACCGACTTAGGTAGGGAGATATTTAAACAGCTGACCCAGTATCACAAGCCCCTTTTTATGGGAGCTCTAACCTTGGCCGTAGTTGGCCTCGTTCCGGGGATGCCTACTCTGCCTTTTATGCTCCTTGCTTCCCTCCTTGCAGCGGTAGGGTACATTGTTTATAAGTACGAGAAAGCAAAGGAGATTGAAGAGGCAGAAAGGAGAGCCAGAGAATTACTTAAAGAATCTAAAAAAGAAGAGCCTGAAGAGCTTGTAGTTCAGCCTGAACCTATAACTTTAGAGATAGGTTATTCGCTAATTCAATACGTTGATGAAACCCAGAACGGAGAGGTTGTTAAGAAAATTAGGAACTTAAGGAAACAGCTGGCTAAGGAGCTGGGCATAGTTATTCCTTTAGTTCACATAAGGGACAATCTTGAGTTAAAGCCTAACGAGTATAGGATTCTCTTAAAAGACGTTGAGGTTGCTAAAGGAGAGGTGGAACCTGGAAAGCTCTTGGCTATAGATACTGGAGGTTTAAAAGGGGAGTTAAAGGGTAAACCTACAAAAGAGCCGGCCTTCGGACTACCTTCATACTGGGTTAATCAGAATGAAGCTGACAGGGCAAAACTTTTGGGCTATACAGTTGTTGATGTTCCTACTGTAATAGTGACTCATCTTTCTGAAGTTATAAAGAAGCACGCTCACGAGATACTCTCAAGGGTAGAGGTTAAGAAACTCGTTGATAACTTGTCTAAGAAATATCCTGAAGTTAAGGAAATTGTTCCGGAGCAAGTTCCTTATGGTATTTTAACTAAAGTTCTTCAAAACTTGTTAAGAGAAAAGATACCTGTCAAAGACTTACTTTCTATCATAGAAGCGGTTGCAGATAACATAGACAAGGTTAAAGACCCTGATGTGCTTACTGAGTTTGCAAGGCAAGCTCTCTCAAGGCTTATAACCAGTATGTATTCTAAAAGTGGCGTTTTAACTGCCCTTTCCCTTTCTCCTGAAACTGAAGAGTTTATACTGAAAAAGGTAAGGGAAGGGAACGGAGCTCTCCCCCCTCTTGAACCCCTTTTCGTTCAGAACTTGGTTAAGAGCATAAGCTCCCAGATAGAGCCCTTTTTAAAGGCTCAACTACAGCCTGTTGTTCTAACCTCGCCGGCAGTAAGACCTTATCTAAGTAAAATCCTAGAGCCTTACCTTCCCAGCGTTGCTGTCCTCTCTTACGCTGAGATTGAGCCAGGAATAAACTTAAACCTTATTGGAGTGGTTAAAGGGAATGAAAGTTAAAGTCTATGAAGGAAACAGCCTAGAAGAGCTTATAAAGAAAGCCAAAGAAGATATGGGTGATGTAGAGATTCTCTACTATGAAGTAGAGAAGGAAGGTTTCTTGCCGTTTTTAAAGAGGAAGAGGTATAAGCTCTTTGTTAGCGAAAAGCTGAATATGGAAAGAGAGCCTCTAAAACTGGAGGTAGAGACAGAAATAAAGAGGGAGATTGACGAGATTAAGGAGCTCCTTTTGGAGTTAAAGAAAGAGCCTTTCCCGCCGGTTAACTTACAGCCTTCACCTGTTTCCTCTGTTGAACCTGTAAGTGTGGAGGTTAGGAGAGAGTTTGAGGAATTTGGAGGAGACGCTTTAGAACTGTTAAATCTCCTCCTTAAGAAGGGGGTTGAAAAGGAAGTTGCTAAAGAGTTCGTTAAACATTCTTGCGGTCTTGATATAGATACTGAAAAACTTGACCTTAACACCTTAACCTTTAAGGAGGCCCTTTTAAAGCCCATAAATGATTTCATAGAGTTTACCGGGGAGTTTAAAGTTAAAGAAGGAGAAAAGATAGCTTATGTCTTTTTAGGACCTACAGGAGTTGGCAAGACTACCAACCTATTTAAAGTTGCAAGTAGGTTTGTCTTAGAGAAGGGGTTAAAAGTAGGCGTTATAACTACCGATACTTTTAAAGTTGGGGCTGTTGCTCAGGCAAGGAGTTATGCCTCAATTCTTGACGTTCCTTTCTTTGTTGCTACAGACAGTAAAAAGCTAAAGGAGATAGTTGACAGTCTTCAAGACCTTGAGGTTATATTAATTGACACTGTAGGTAGGAGCCACTACGACTACTGGAGGTTAGGGGAGATAAAGTCTATACTAACGGGACTTAACATTCCTTCTAAAATGGTTCTCCTGTTAAGCTGTAATTACTCTACGAGCGAGGCTGTTCAGGTTGTAAATAAGTATAGAAGCTTCTTTCCCGTTAACAACCTATTCTTTACAAAGATTGATGAGAGCTCCCAACCTGGAATTCTCTTAAATATCCCTTACTTAACCGGACTTCCGGTTTCCTACATAAGTACGGGCCAGAGAGTGCCTGAAGACATGAAGGTTCTAACCCCTGAATTGATGGCCACTTACATACTAGGAGAGTGATGGAGAGTCAAGTAGAGAGTCTCTTAAAGTTAGCCAAGAATAGGGGAAAGAAGCGCTCTCCTAACCTTATATCCGTTGTTAGTGGGAAAGGGGGAGTTGGGAAGACTGCAATTACAACTTCTTTAGCCTATTCCCTTGCTAACCACTTTAACAAGAAAGTTCTCCTTTTAGACTGTGATGTGGGGCTCGGAAACGTTCACGTCGTCTTGGGCCTCTCTTTGGGTAAAAACCTAAAGTTGGTATTTAAAGGACTTCCCATTAGGGAGGTTGTCCAGAGAGTGTATAACTTTGATGTTGTTTTAGGCTTTTCCGGAATTGAGCGTTTAGACGAGCTTGAGGAGGTAAACCCATCCTCTTTCCTAATCCAACTTGAAAGCATAACTCAAGAGTATGATTACATTCTCCTTGACAACTCGGCAGGTTTAAACAGATATACTTTAGGTTTTTCAAAGGCCTCCTCTTCAACTTACGTTATAACTACCCCTGAGCCTACTTCCCTAACAGATGCGTACGCTTTCATAAAGAGTCTTTACAAGTTGTATGGCTATAAGGACTTTAAAGTTATAGTCAATATGGCCTCTTCAAAGAGAGAAGGTATTGAAGTCTTTGAGAGGTTAAACTACTCTGTAAGTAGGTTTTTGGGTTTTAAGTTAAAACTCGTGGGTGTTCTCCCGTATACCAAGAACTTAAAAGAGTCCTTAGCTAAGAAAGTTCCTCTTCCTGAGCTTTACCCTTTTGACCCTTTTAGCAGAGAAATTAAGAAAGTTGCTCAGTTAGAGGTAGGAGAGGTTTATACGGGAGAGGAAAAGAGAGGTTCTTTCATTAAAAGCCTTATAAAGTTATTCTTTGAGGGAAGGTAATGTATGCGAAAACGAAGAAGGACTTAGTTTTGGAAAACCTCCCACTTGTTAAGAAGGTTGCCAGTAAAATCTACAAAAGGATTCCCCCTGGAGTAATTGAATTTGAAGAGCTTGTAAACACAGGAGTTATAGGCCTTATGAAGGCCATAGATAACTACGACAGCAGGAAAGCTCGCTTTTCAACTTACGCTTACATAAAGATTAGAGGAGAAATTTTAGACTACTTAAGGAAGTTGGATTTCCTACCAAGGAGCGTTAGGGAGAAGATAAAGAACAGAGATGGAGAGAGCATTAAAGAGGAAGCGGCCTTTTTTATTTCTTTAGAGGAGAAACTCTTTTCAAGTTCAGATTCTCCCTCTTTTAAAGATATTCTTTCCTCTGGCTTACCTACTCCTGAAGAGGAGCTCTTAGTAAAAGACTTAAAAGAGAGACTTGCTAAAGCTATAGATAAACTCTCAGATAAGGAGAAACTGGTTCTACAACTGCTTTTTGTTGAGGAGCTTGACTTAAAGTCAGTTGCCGATATTCTGAAAGTTTCCGTTTCAAGAGTTTCCCAGATTAAGGGGGGAGCTCTTAAAAAGTTAAGGAACTTCCTTTCTGTATAATTTATCCTGAATGGTGAATCAGGAGATAAAATGACTCTCTTAAAGCTTATTTTCTCAAAATCGGGAGAGGCAAAAAACTTAAAAGGAAATAAAGAAACAAGAGTTAAGAAAAGCTCTTTCCACTCTATCTTAAAGAGTGAGCTCCGTTCAAGTAATCCGGATTTAGATGCTTACTTACTGAGGAGGAAACTCTCTTCTTTTATAGGTTCGTCTAAGCTTTTAGATAGGTTAAGAGAGAGAAGGCTTAAAGTACTTGTTGAATTTCCTTCTTTTAACTCCTTAAAGTTGAAAGAAATTTACCGTGAGAAAAAATTTTCAGAATATAAATTTCAATGTTTAGTTTTCCGTTCTGTTCCTCTTAGTAAGGAGACAGGAGGTTCCCTAAAAGTAAGCAGTAAGAGCAAAAGTCAAGTTGTTTGTGTAAACGACTCTCAATTTTTGGGTTTAAGCTACCTAACTCCTACTTTTAATCCAACTTTAGTTAATGGTTTTTATCAAAAAACCAACAATTGCTTTTGTTCTTCTATTATTTCATCTGTAAATCCTAGATTAAAGTTTAGAAAAACTTCAATAACTTTACCTTACTATAAAGATTTTAAGCAGAAGCACTTAAAAACTCGGAATGTCGTTTCTTATTCTAACCTTAGGTTAAAAAAATTAGAACCTGTCAATGGGAATGTAGTTGAAAAACAGATTCCCTTTGCCCTTGAATTCCAAAAAGAGGAGAAAATAG
>Ga0256833_1000096_pt1 | contig 65660 bp, 68 predicted proteins | sample 356284metaG_FD_190535 | JGI IMG/M metagenome (GOLD analysis project Ga0256833, IMG submission 190535) | Hydrothermal vent microbial communities from Mid Atlantic Ridge, Atlantic Ocean - 356-284 | ecosystem: Environmental > Aquatic > Marine > Hydrothermal vents | place: Atlantic Ocean: Mid... | reverse complement strand
TTCTTTAATCTGTTTTAAAACTAATTCTTTCTGTTTATCTATATTTTCTTCATTTACAGTAAATTCTGGAAATAATGTTTCCATGGAGACCTCCGTTTATTTTATTTCTAATCTATGGGCTTTTCCCACAAGCTCAAGGAAGTGGGAGTATTTTTTCCTTTTTAGATGCTCTTTTAGACCATCAATCACTTTTAATGGAGAGTAAGGGTCGTAAAAGTTTGCCGTTCCTATCTGGACTGCAACAGCCCCTGCAAGTATGTGCTGAAGTGCATCCTGAGCTGTTGTAATACCTCCAACACCTATGATGGGAACTGAAGAGCCGTATTTTTCGTACACCTGATAAATCATCCTGACTGCTATTGGGAGTATTGCTGGACCTGAAAGACCCCCTGTTTTCAAGCCAATTATTGGTTTTTCTTTTTCAACATCTATGGCCATACCAAGGAGTGTGTTTATCAGGACAAGCCCATCTGCTCCTCCTTCAACAGATGCATCAGCTGTAACAGTAATATCTGTAACATTTGGGCTTAGTTTGACTAAAAGGGGTTTACCTGTAACCTGTTTCAGTTTTTTTACAAGACTGTATAAAGTTTCTGGGTCTGAGCCAAAGGCTATCCCCCCTTTTTTTACGTTTGGACAGGAGACATTTAGCTCTAAGATATAAACTCCATCTGCTCTGTCTAAATGCTCAGCAACCTTAAGATACTCGTCCTCATCCTCTCCAAAAATGTTAGCAACAATAACAGTATCATACTTTCTTAGTTGAGGGAGTATTTTCTGTGTGAAATACTCCACTCCCGGGTTCTGAAGGCCGATGGAATTGAGCATCCCGCAGGGGGTTTCAACTATCCTCTGGGGAGGATTCCCTGTCCGAGGTTTGAAAGACAGTCCTTTGACAACAACTGCTCCAAGCTGGGATATGTCGTAAAGGTTTTCTGCCACTTCTAAACCATACGAAAAACAGCCAGATGCAGTCCACACAGGGTTTTTAAAATCTATACCAAATAGCTTATAGGAGAGGGAATTATCCAACGGCTCTATCTTAGTCTGCATACTCACCTCTTCAGTGAAAATTTTATTATTTTGGTAATAAATGCTGAAAAATCTTTTGCTATCTCTATTCTGGGAAGCCTCCACATATTCTGACCTTTTCTTATTATATCCTTTTCTATCGTGTAAGCAGAATCGTAAATCCCCGAGGTTATGTCTACTAAAACATCGTCGTAATGCCCAAAGGGATAAGATATGTGTCTGACAGAATTTCCTGTAATCTCTTCCAGCTCTTTTTTTGCCTGTTCAAGCTCTTTTTTTACCCTTTCCTTTCTTTCTTTTTCTGTTTCAAATTCCAGTAGTGATGAAAAATTCTTTTCCAGCTCTCTCTTTAACTCCTTTTTCCAGTCTTTTTTATTGAAAAAATTTCTGTCAATAGATTTTATAAATTCTTTCACCTCTTTTTTCAAAAATCCCCTTCTAACTGAAAGATTGTTTCTATCTGGAAATAGTGGATATCCAATCTGTGGCTCTTCAAGGCCTGAAAAATCATCTGACTCACCGTAAGCGTAGATATTACTCCAGTGTCCATTTTTCCCATCATAAAAGTCTGTTATCTCTTCTGAGTAAAAAACCTTTGCGTGAACTCTGCCGTGTCCTTCTACACTGAAAACATCCTTCATTTTATTTAGCTCCTCAACAGATAGAAAGTCTTCAGACTTTCCTTCCTTTAGAAACTGGTAGTTGGCTTCTGCCATTGTTTTTGGTCTGTATAGCTCATTTTTTGACACTTTTCCTGACCAGTAATCTTCCAACGTAGGTCTGACAATTTCTTCCCTTATTATCCTTGAAGTTATAGGGAAAATAGTTGCTTTCAGTCCCAGTTTTTTTAAGATAGGATAGGCATATATGTAGTTATCCACATAACCGTCATCAAAGGTTATGACAACGGAGTTTTTGTCAGGCCATCTGTCTGTTGTGAGATACTCGTAAACATCGTCTAAAGTGATCACTCTGAAATAATTTTTCAGTATTTTCATCTCAAATAAAAATGTTGATACAGCCTTTGAATGACCCCAGCGGGGAATTATCTTGTGATAAAAGATAATAAAAACATTACCCATTAAGCATCTCCTCAAACAGCTTTATATACTTGTTTGCTGTATTTTCAATAGAGTAATGGTTTGCTGTTTTTACAGCATTGTGGGATATCTTTTTGTACAGATTTTTGTCCATCTGTGCAACATATCTCATCTTATCTTTTAGACCTTCAAAATCCCCAACTTCTACAGAAAAACCGTTGTAACCATCCTTCAGATACTCGTCTATACCCCCTGCAAGTGTTGATATTACCACCTTACCTGTTGCCATTGCCTGCAGAAGGGCTCCTGCTATTCCTTCTAAAAATGATGAAAGAACAAAATAATCACTGGCATTCAGGATTTCAGGAACATTCTCTCTAAAGCCTAAACCTATTACCCTGTCTTCTCCACCGTACTGTTTGGTCAATTCTTTAGTTTTTTTATCTGTATCTTTACCTACAAGGACAAGGACAGCATCTGGCACATCTGCCTGTAAGAAAGACCGTATCAGCCTATCCTGTCCTTTTACCTCTGGATTCCAGTTAGCCACATTAACGAATATTTTTTTATCTACAGGAAGACCTATCTTTTTTCTGAAATACTCTTTTTTCTCTGGCTCAGGTTTAAACCTTGACAGGTCAATTCCACTCTCAATTGTAACAAGTTTTTCTGGCAAAAACTTTTTTTCTCTGAGTATTTTCTCCACACTTTTTGATACTACAACAATTCTGTCAGCAGCTGAATACTTCAGATATTTAGAAAGGAAAGAGGGAATTCTTCCAGACCTTTTCACATTGATGATTTTTGGTCTGGTTTTCAGAAAAATTTTTGACACACGGACATAATCAAATGCATGGGGAGAATTTCCTATGACAATGTCAAACCTGTTTTTATCAATAATTTTTATAAGTCTTCTGTAGTTTTCTATCCTGTACCTTGCATTTTTTATGTGGTTTTCAAAGTAATGTATTGGAACATTGTAAGGCTTTAGTTTTTCAACCATTTGCTGATACTGGAAAGAAAGGGCAATATGAATGTCTATTCCCTTTTTCTTCAGTTCCCTTGTAGTCAGGTATACCTGTTCTTTTGTTCCACCCCAGCCGTATCCATCAACAACCTGCAGAACTTTCAATAAATCACCTCTGAAATGTTATAATTTTTAGGTTTCAAATTATATCAGGAGCATAAGGATGCAAGCAAAAGGTCAGACTGTTCTTGTTACAGGAGCTGCAGGTTTTATTGGCTGGAAAACAGCAAAATTCCTCCTTGAAGGTGGTTTTAATGTTATTGGTATAGACAACATGAACCATTATTATGATGTGAGACTGAAAGAGTGGAGAAAAAAGGATTTAGAAAAGTATGAAAATTTCAGATTTTTTCAGATAGATATAGAAAATTTAGGGGCATTAAAGGTTCTGTTTGACAGCTACAACTTTGACGCTGTTTTGAATCTGGCAGCAAGGGCAGGGGTTAGATATTCTATGGAAAATCCCCACGTTTACCTCCAGACAAACGCCCAGGGAACTTTAAATCTCCTTGAACTGATGAAAGAGAAAGGAATAAAAAAGATGGTTTTAGCTTCCACATCTTCTCTGTATGCTGGACAGCCTATGCCCTTTAAGGAAACACTTCCTGTTAACACCCCTATATCTCCTTACGCAGCATCAAAAAAGGCAGCTGAAGTGATGGCTTACACGTACCACTACCTGTATGGATTAGACATAACAGTAGTAAGATACTTCACTGTTTACGGTCCTGCTGGAAGGCCAGACATGAGTATATTCAGATTTATCAAATGGATAGATGAAGGAACACCTATCAGACTGTTTGGTGATGGCTCTCAGGCAAGGGATTTTACATATGTTGATGACATTGCAAGGGGAACTATCCTTGCAATGAAACCTTTAGGTTATGAGATTATTAATTTAGGAGGAGGGAAAAATCCCATATCACTGAAAACAATAATAAACAAAATAGAAAATCTGTTAGGTAAAAAGGCTGTCATTGAACACAGGCCATTTCATAAAGCAGACATGAAAGAGACATGGGCAGACATAGACAAGGCTGGAAAGCTCCTTGGCTGGAAACCTGAGATTGATATAGATGAAGGACTGAAAAGGACTGTCCAGTGGTATTTAGAGAACAAAGAATGGCTAAAGGATGTATCTATAGATGAGGGAAAGGAAAACATTTAACTATGCGTTTTTGCTCAAATAATCTGAAAGAATTTTCTCAAGGTAGTGGGCATCTTTTATTCTGAGCTTTGGCAGGTTTTTGAAGCTTATTATTCGTAACTGCTGAAGATATTTTATGTGCTGATAGCTGATATTTCTTTTTTGTTTAGAACATTTCGTGCATACCACCCCCCCTTCAGATATGGAAAAAAGCTGATAATTATTTCTATTAACATTCTCTCCACATCTTACACACTGCTTCAGCTCAGGGTAAATCCCAGATAAATAAACCAGCTTTGCTAAAAAGTTAAGACGAAAAATACTCATATCACAACTGCCAGTTAGATAATACAGACTTTTTTTCAAAAATATAAACATCCTCTCGTCAGGATATATGATGTATCTGTTAAATGTGTCAAGCATATAATTAGCTGTTATAAAGCGGTTTAAGTCTTTACATATCTCAATACCGAGAACCTTTGACCTGTCTATTTCTTTTATAAAAAATTTCTCTCTTTTTCTTATAAATACCCCTTTGAACCACGTAAAAGGCTCTGTAGAGCTTATGTAAGGAGATTTAAGTAACTGCCCCTTTGGTAGATATATATTTTCTTTTCCCTGTTTTCTCATATAAACAGTGATTGATACATCGTAATCTCCAACAGGAGATTTTCTTAAAACGATAGCTTCATCCTTTATCAGACTGCTCAAACATATCCCCTTTTGAAAAATTTCAGGAAAAATAATATATTGATTTAGTCCTGAAATACAATTGGGAGAGAAGATGTTAAAGAAAGTTTTACCTCTGATTCTGATTGTTTTTGCTCTGCTTTCATGCCAGAGATTAGACGCCTCAGACCCTAACAACATGCTCATTATTGCTTCACAGCTTGGGGATATAGACAGGGTAAGACTGGCCATTGCAAAAGGTGCAGACGTTAACTATCAGGACGAAAAAGGTGGGACAGCTCTCCACTGGGCTGTTTTCTATGGACATAAGGAGATAGTAAGGCTTCTGCTGATGCAGGGGGCTGACCCTCTAATAAAAGATAAAAATGGGATAACACCTGTTGATGTTGCAAAAATTAACCGAAAAAAGGAAGTGTTAAAGATTTTGGAAGAGTTTATTAAAAAATAACTACTTCTCTGCCCATGTATTGACTATCTCTGCTTCAAACTCTACAGGAACTTTTTTCAGAAGAATTTTTCCTGCCTTTAGCATACTTTCAGAAAGTATATCTTTCACTTTTTGTGCATCTGCTTCTGATGTCTCAACTACTATCTCATCATGAACAAGATTGACAATACCAGCGTCAACATCTTTTTTTAACTTTCCAAAGAAAACAACAGCCATTTTCAACATATCACTGCCTGTTCCCTGAATAGGAAAATTAACTGCTTCTGTAAATCTGTGGACAGTCATCTTTCTTCCTAAAAGTGTGTAAACAGTTATAGAATGCTTTTTTGACAGCTTTTGTTTGACACTTTCGTGCCATCTTTTAAAAGATAGATAGATGTCAAAAAACCTTTTGTGAAACTCCTGTGCATCTTTCAGTGATATATCAACGCCATAGTTGTTTCTTGCATACTCCATAAGAGACCTTGGAGATATTCCGTATATAAGACCAAAATTTATCGCTTTTGCCATCTGCCTTTCTTCTTTTGATATCTCATCATAGGGTTTTCCTAAAATCAGAGAGGCTGTAAATCTATGGAGGTCTTTACCTTCTGAAAAAGCCTTAATCATCGTTTCGTCATTTACATACTCGGCAGCAATTCTCAGCTCAATCTGTGAGTAGTCTGCTACGATAAGTTTTTTTCCTTTAGGTGCTTTAAACAGTCTCCTCAGCTCTTTTGTTATGTTCTGGAGATTTGGCTGGGATGATGCCATCCTACCAGTTGGGGCTCCAATCTGTCTAAACGAGGAATAAATCCTTCCGTTCTTCAGATGGGAATGGAGCTCCTTCAGTTTATCTAACAGTTTCTTTTCTGACCTTATCTCTATTAGCTGTCTGACCTGAGGAATGTCCATATATTTTCTCAGTGCACTGTCCTGTGAAGAAAGTGAGCCTTTCTGTGTTTTGGGAAGTTTCAGGTGTAGTTTTGTTGTTAGCCAGTTCGTCACCTTGTGGGGAGAAAATGGGTCAATTCCGCTGCTTCTGACAAACTCTATGTATCTTCTCTGATAATCAGCAGACACAGTTGTTAACATACTGCTTAGCTCTTTTTCATCAACAGGCATACCTTTTAGCTCAATCATAGCAAGCTGAGGAACAAATGCCATCTCAACAACAGCAACAGCATTATCCAGACTGAAGGTTTCGTGTACTACTCCGGTAGCTTTGTGGGGAGTATTAATCTGGTTTAATCTGTCCCTCAAAATAGGGAATATCTCTCTGAGAACCTTTACATCGTTTGCTGCATACTCAAGCTGTTCCTCAGACAGGTTTCTCAATCCCCATGCAGAAGACTGCTGTGTTTTATCAATGTTGTTGTCTGTAAGTCTGTATGTCACAGCCTGAAGGGAATGCTTCTCTTTACTGTTTTCAGATAATAGCTGGGAGGCAATCATTGTGTCAAAAACAATCTGGGGAAATATATCAAAATTTGTTTTGAGGAACTTTATGTCAAACTTCAAATTATGACCCACTACTCCTTTTTTTTCTAAAATCTCTTTCAGATACTTTGCAAACTCTGGAATAAAAAACATGTCATAGACGTATATTTTCTCTGCATTTCCCAACTGTATCAGACGGACTTTATCTGAAAAAAAATCTATATTTTTGAATGACTTTACAGCAACCTCCGTGTCTAAAAATAGATATTTATCTTTCTCAAAATCATGGAGAGATTTAACAGCCTCTTCTAAATTGAATATGTAGGTAAACTCCGTCATTATTCCTCTATTACTACTGCTGTTCCCCAGACAGCTATCATTAACATTGATTGATACATCTCATAGGAAAAATTCAGACCGATTATACCATTGGCACCTTTTTGTTTGGCCTGCACTTTGATTTCTTCTATCAGTTCTTCCTTGTATTTTTCTAATTCTTTTTCGTAAGATTTTGCCCTTCCGCCGACAAAATCTCTAACTTTTGCAAACAAATCTCTTACCACATTAATACCTATCACTGCCTCAGCTGATACAATCCCTTTGTACTCCAATATTTTCATTCCCTGAACAGTATCGGTTGTTGTCAGTATCATCTGTGTATTTCCTCAAATGTTATAAAAACAGCTCCATTATTCAGCAAAAACTCAGCAGCCTTTTTAGAATCTCCTTCATTAACATCAACCCCTTTGATGCCGTCCTCTAATACAAATACCTGATATCCTAAGTTTATACCACCATATGCTGTATTTTTAACACAGTAATCTGTTGCCACTCCACCAACAAAAATCCTTTTAATGCCCCTTTCTTTTAAAAGCTCATCTAAAACAGTTCCCTGAAATCCTGAGTATGCATCAAAATCCCTACTGTATCCTTTGGAAATAATAAATTTGTTATCAGGAGGTATAAAAAGCTCCGGGTGAAACTGCGCTCCTTCTGTATCCTGAATGCAGTGGGGAGGCCATATTCCTCCAAAACCTTTAAAAGATATGTGATTTTCTGGATGCCAGTCCCGTGTAAAGAACACAGGAAGGCCTTTATCTGAAAAAAGTTTTATGTATCGGTTTAAAGCAGGGATTATTTTGTCTCCATCAGGGACAGGTAAAGCTCCTCCCGGCATAAAGTCATTCTGCATATCTACTACAATAAGGGCATCTTTACCTGTCAGTTTAACCTTCATGATGCACCCTTTTACTCATTTTCTTCTTCTAACTCTTTACACTGGATACACAGCCGAGCAATAGGTCTTGCCTTGAGCCTCTCGTAAGGTATTTCTGCTCCACACATCTCACATATACCGTATGTCCCATACTCTATTTTCTGCAGTGTCATCTCAATTCTTTTCAAAACCTTCCTGTCCCTATCAAGATTTCTCAGCATTACCAATCTTCCAGCTTCCGTATCTGCTCTATCTATTTCATCTCCACCTTCGTAAGAAAGGGGTTCTCCAACAGATTCCTGTGTTTCCTTTATCAGCTGCTGTTTCCACTGGAGCAGAATGTTTTTCAGTTCTTCAATCTGCTTTTTAGTAAGATGTTCCATCTTTAACTCCTTAAACCATAAAATTTAAGCTCTTCTATTAGTTTCCTTGCTTCTATCTGTCCCGGGGCAAATGATTTACCAATATAGGTATAAGTTAGGACTGAGCCGAAGAAAAATCCAGCCACTCTCGTTATTTTTCCAAGTTCTCCCATTCCTATTGCGACAACCTTTTTATCCCTGTTTTTTCCTGAAATACATAAAATTCTGCTGACATCTTCATATGAGTTTACTTTGAAAGCAAACTTAACAATGTCTGCCCCAAGGGAAACAGCTCTATCTATCACAGACTGTATAAAGTCTTCATCTGGCGTTTTATCAAAGTCGTGATAAGACACAAGGGAAAGCTTTCCTTCATCTTTCGCTATTTCTACGACTTTTCTGTTTATCTTTTCTGAGGTCAGTTCAACATCAATAATGTCTGATATCCCTGCCACTGCTTCAAATATCTTCAGTCTCTGCTCGTCAGGGATAAACTTCCCTCCTTCCTCCTTTGACCTTACTGTTGCAATAATACCGAGATTATAATCTTTTACCAATTTTGCCTTTTCTAACACATAATTCTCACTAAATTCGCTGAACTGGTCTATTCTGAGCTCAACCATATCTATCCCGTAATCAAGAGCCATAGATAGCTTTTTCTCAAGGTCTCTATCGTCAACAGGTAAAACAACTAACGGATATTTTTCCATCTTCCTACCTCCTTTAAAAAGATTAAAATAAATTTTTTCACATTTCAAAGGTTGAAATGTTGTGTCGTCATGTTTTATATTTAAGATAAAATACTCTTAAATCTTAAATGGGTTAAATATGGGAACTTTTGTTATGGCTGTTCATCTTATCGTCGCTTCTTTCTGGATAGGGGGAATGCTTTTTATGGTTCTTGCCCTTTCTCCATATGTAAGAAAACTTCCAGAGGATATTAGCGTGAAAGCATATCAGGAAGTTGGAAGAAGATACAGCTTCTGGGGAACAGTTATTGGGCTACCTTTGCTACTTATAACAGGAATATACAACATGAAAACAATGGGTGTCTCATTTCAGGACATGCTAAACTTCTCAAACAGTTATGCCTCTACACTTCACCACAAAATACATCTATTTATTCTCACAGTAATACTTGCGGTAATACACGACTTTTATGTAGGTCCCAGGTCTCATTTAAACAGGAAGTTTAAAATCACTGCCAGAATAATAGGGGTAATAAATCTTATACTGGGAATATCAATAATATTTTTAGCAGCAAAACTGCGAATGGGAGGATAACATGAGCTTTCAAAAGGTTAAAGAGATATTAAACAAACTTACTCAGGAACACAAGCTCCTCCTTAAAAAGAGTGAAGAGTTAGAAAAAGAACTTGAGGAAAACTTCTCTCCTGAAACTATAGACAAAATTATAAAATTCATAGATGAAGATGTTGGAGAGCATGCAAGGGTTGAAGAAGAAGATTTAGACGAAGCCCTTGAAGAAGCAGGAATAACAGAGTTTGATATTGAAGCTCTAAACTTTGGTCACAGAACACTTGATGAGATTGCAGACCACATAAAATATGTTGCTTCTTTATACAAAGAAGGAAAAAATGAATACTTAGGTAAAGACATAAAAAAAGAACTTATAAAATCTGTAAAGCTGTTCTTCTCAACTCTTAAAGACCATTTTACAGAAGAAGAGCATTTCTTTTTTCCAGACATTCTTAAATACGACCTTGAGAGGTTTGAATAATGCTGTCAGCAGCATGTAGAGACTCTATAAGGGCAATGATTTATATAGCAAATCTGTCTAAAAAAGAAAAGTATAAAGACAGGTTTATATCAATATACAAAATAGCAAGAGATTTAGGTCTTTCTTTCTACTTTCTGTCAAAAAACTTCCAGAAACTTGTAAAAGCAGGGCTGTTAGAATCCCACAGGGGCCCTCAAGGAGGAGTAAAACTTTTGAAACCACCTTCAAAGATAAGGCTTATAGATATTGTAGCAGTTATTGATGGTATGGATTTCTTTAACAACTGTATACTTGGGTTTGAGAAATGCTCTGATGAAAACCCCTGTAGTATCCACAACCTCTGGGCTGACAAAAGAAGACAGATACTATCAATGTTTGAAAAAACAACTCTTGAAGATGCTATAAGAAACATTGAAAAGTTTGAAAACATAAAGGTGTAATTATGTATGAATGGGTAAAAACAGTCCATCTTATATCCGCTGTAATTTTTGGTGGTGTTGTCTTCACAGAGGTAATCCTGCTTCCTGCTATTAAAAAAAGGTATGGAGAGGAAAAATACAGAGAAATAGAAAAAACTATAATAACGGAGCGGGGAATAAAAATTGTTCCAATTTTTGTGATTCTTTTGTATTTAACAGGACTTTATATGTTTCACCATCACATAAAAGGATTAGACCTGTCTACAACTTTTGGAAAGCTATTAATACTGAAAGTTACCCTTGCCCTAACTGTTATTCCCCTTGTTGCTGCAGCTATCTACCTGTTTCTAAAAGGAAAATCTGACAGCAAATTTTTTGATACTGCCCACAAAATTATATTTGTGCTGGTGTTTTCCATTATCATTCTTGCAAAACTGATGTTTATTTTATAAAGGAGGACAGTCATGTCATTAAAAATCTATCCGGTAGCTGAGACATTCAGCTCAGAAAAACCTATATCAGAGAAAATCCTGGCAACAGATAATCTCGTTATTGTTCACTTTTACCTCAAGGCAGGCCAGAAAATACCTCTGCATGCTTCAAAGTCTGACGTTTTTGTTACTGTGCTTCAGGGAAAGGGAAAATTTTACTACGGCTCTGAAAGTAGTTATGAGATATTAGAAGAAAGGGAAAGTCTGTATTACCAACCCGAAGAACCTCATGGATTTGAAGCCATTGAAGATATGATTGTTCAGGCTGTTATTGCCCCAAATCCTCAAAAAAAGATAAATCTGTAAAAAGCATTGATTCAGGTCAATGCAGTAAATTTTATACTGCCTTAATTTAAGACTAAAAAGTATGAAATTGGAGATTAGATGCCTCAATGGAATTGGAAACAGTGGTCAATAGTGTTATCGCTTTTTATGTTTTTGATTACAGCTTTTTTCCTGCTTGCAGGCCCATGTATCATAGCCATAGTTAGGATGATTGGAGGTTAAACTAAATAATGATGGAAGTTGGTTCGTGGTTATGGAAAATTTCCTATATGATTCACGTAATTTCTAATGCAGCATTTTTTGGCATCTCTTTTGTTTTTGCCTTTGGAAGTGAAGAAATTATGAAAGAATCAATAATAAAAAGATATTTAAAAGCGTCTTTGTTACTAATTCTGTTTTCAGGTGCAACAGGTATTCTTCTTCTATCTATCCTTAGTATGAACGGTATGGACGATTTGACTAATAATCCAATTGGTCAAAGTGCTCTCGTTATGATTTTAGGTTACACAGTTGTTCTTTTTATATTTTCTCTTGCTCTAATCTACAAAGGAGGTGAAGCAAGGATATACAAAAGACTTTTTGGAATTATGTTTTTCTCTTACTTGTTTATTTATCTAATTAGAGTTTATCTAACTACATAGGAGGGTTTAGGAGATGACTAAATTAATGGATCAAACCACAAAAAAGTGGTTCCTGATCTTTGTTCTGTCCACGATTGCTGCAGTAGGTATATTTACCTACCTGACTGTCGTCCAGATTAAAGATGTTCCACCAATACCTCAAGAAGTCAGGGGAACACAAACACTCTACACCTATGATGACATCGTTCAAGGTAAGGCATACTTCCAGAAATATGTGGTTATGGACCAGGGAACACTTTTAGGAAATGGTGCCTATATGGGGCCTGACTACACAGCATGGGTTTTACACGAAAAAATCGTTAATCTGAGAAACATCTATGCTCAGGAAAAGTTTGGAACAGATTACAGCTCCCTTACCGATGAACAGAAAACCCAGATTGATTACTTGGTGACTATGGATGTTAGACAAAAATCCATACTTAAAGAAGGTATAACACAAGTTACCCCTGAACACGAAAAGGCATGGCTGAAAGTTAAAGAAAAATTAGTTGAATACTTAGTGAAAGGAAATCCTCAATATGCATGGGTTGGAGGACTTGTTAAACCTGAAGAAGCTGAAAAGATGGCAGCATTTATAGACTGGACAACACTTGTAGCAGTTACTCCAAGACCTGGAGCAGAGCCAAAAGAAGCAGTATCTGAAATAAAATCTTTAGGAGAACCTATAAGCGTTTATAAAAACCTGAACATGCATCCCACTTACACAAACAACTGGCCTCCTGAACCTGCTATAGGAATGGATGCTACATATTCTTCTCTATTCTGGTCTTTAATAGCATTCATGGCATGTTGGGCTCTTACCATTGTTGTTATGTGGGCATTTTACGATTACTTCCTTAAATTTGACGATCACAAAGAAGCTGATGCTTCTCTCCAAATTACAAAACTTACTCCAATGCAGGAAAAAGTTATAAAATATGTTCCTCTCGTTCCTCTGTTCTTTGTTCTCCAGACACTGCTTGGTGGATACATGGCTCACCTTTATGCAGACCCAACACACAACTGGATAGTTCCCCAATCTCTGTTACCGTTTAATGTGGCAAGGGAGTTTCACCTTAACCTTGCTGTTCTGTGGATTGCAATAGGATGGCTTGCAGGAGGACTGTTTATAGCACCACTGGCATCAAAAGGAAAAGATTTTAAATTTCCAATAGCTGTGGACATTCTGTGGGTTGCACTCCTTATCGTTGGAGGTGGAGGTCTTATAGGACTGTGGCTTGGTGCACTCGGAAAACTTCCAGACTCTCTGTGGTTCTGGTTAGGCTCTGAGGGAAGGGAATACATTGAGCTTGGAAGATTGTGGGATATAGGTCTCGTAGTTGGTCTTGTCCTGTGGTTCACAATAGTATTCTTTACTGTCCGTCAGGCAGAAAAGATCACGCCCCCACTTGCAATGATGATATGGGCTGCGTTTGCCATAGCTGTTCTTTACATGGCAGGAATGGCTCCACTTCACAAAATCATGCCTAACTTTACCATTGATGACTACTTCAGATGGTGGGTTGTTCACCTCTGGGTTGAAAACACATTTGAGCTGTTTGCTGCAGGAACACTGGCATTCTTGACTGTTGCTCTTGGTCTTGTAAGTGCAAGATTTGCAACAATAATGATGTTCTTTGAAGCATTTCTCATTGTTGCAGCTGGAACTATAGGAACAGGCCATCATTATTTCTGGATGGGTGAAAACGAGTTCTGGATTGCATGGGGTGGAGTTCTGTCATCTTTAGAACCACTACCACTTGTTATTCTTATGATTGAGGCAACAAAAGAGTATCTACACATAAAAGAAAAAGGAGAGTCTTTCCCATTTAGAATGGCTTTCTTGTGGCTTGCAGGTTCTGCATTCCTCAACTGGCTTGGTGCAGGATTCTATGGAATGCTTATAAATCTTCCAATTGTTAATTACTACGAACATGGAACATACTTTGGAATGGCTCACGGACACGTGGCACTCCTTGGAGCATTTGGATACATATCCATCGCATTCCTTTACTTCATAGCAAGAGCTAATGCTCTGGCAAAAGGACTTCACTGGGACGAAAAGGTATCAAATCTTGGATTCTGGCTTACAACAGGTGGAATATTCTTGTTTGCATTCCCTGTTTTAGTTATAGGTGAGAAACAGATGGAATGGGCTTATAACTACGGTTACTGGGTAGCAAGAACAAGAGAAGTTCTTGAAGGAATGGGATTCTGGCTGTGGATAAGACTTATTCCTGACCTGATGATAGTTGCAGGTTCAGTGCTAATACTGGTTGACCTTGTTTATAAGCTCTATCTTTCTAAAAAAGAAGCTCCTGTAACAGCTACAACATAAGCATATTAAGGGGGGTTCCCACCCCCTTTTTTATTAAGGCAAGAACCATCAGTCGGAACAACCAAATTCAAACTTACAGAATAGTTAGAATCTCTACTAAAATGCTATACAAAAAAGAATTATTATTCTAGGAAAACAGTTACTTCACAGGTTCCTTCACCGTTTGCATTACATTTTGTTTCCTGAGCTATAACCTTCTTTCCTAAAAAACCTTCAACAAGTCCTGAAACAATACCTACCTCAAAAAAACAGATTCTCTTACCTATGTTGTCCATTCCTGCACAGGTTATACATTCATCAAGCTGAACTACAAGCTTTTCATCTGAAAGCTCTACAATATTAAGTATTCCGATTTTTTCCTCCTGTATAAACTGGGAAACTTTTTGAAGATATTTATTTATGTCTTCTTCATATAGCATCTTCCCCAGCTCAAGACCTAAAGCCTTTCCTGAATTTATAAACAAAATATTTGATGCTCTCTCTCCCAATAGGTCAGCGGCATACTCATGGGTGTAATGCCTTAGAACTCTAAATATAAGAATAGGAATTTCTTCTCCTAATTTGTCTCTTTTAACCTTTGATACTTGCTGTAGTATATTTTCCATTTTTTGTTTCCTCCCATCTGTAAAACTCTTCTGAAAAATACTTAATTCTTTTTTTCTTAAATTCTCTTGTTGAATACAGCACTTTAAAGTCCTGCACATCTATCTCTTTTGATATCTCTTTTATGAACTCCTCTAATTCATCTTGAGTTTTAGCATGTATCATTGAAAACAGATTGTACGGCCAGTTTTTATAAGTCTGTCTTTGATAGCAATGGGATACAGACTTATAAGATGCGAGTTTTGTTCCTATCTCGTCTATTCTGTCTTCAGGCACATTCCATACAACCATGCCATTAGCAGTAAAACCAGCTTTTCTGTGGAAAAGAATTGCGGCAAATCTTCTCATTACACCGTAATTTTTATAAAGGTTGAGTTTATCTATTAGTTGTTTATGGTCTATGTTTAACGTTTCAGAATAAACTTCAAATGGTCTTTCCGTCAAAGGAATATCACTTTGAGTGATAAATATGATTTTTTTATCTTCTTGGGAGATATGAAAAGGCTTTTTGTTTTCTTTTTTGTTTATTTTAATGTTTTCTTTATCTTTTAGATTTTCATAATCTAACTTAACACCTATTTTAAAAAGTTTTTTCGTCCTCAGTATCAGGTAATCTTCTACTCCTGATTGACAGGCAAGTATCTCCACTGTTTTTTCTAATCCTAAATTGCTGTCTGGAGGAACAGCTATTGTAAACCACAGATTATACTCATCTGTTCTTTCATAGTTATGGCTCACTCCAGGATGTTCATTTACTATCTGGGCAACTTTTTGAATATCTCTTTGAACCTTAAATGCAACAAGAGAGCTATCATATCCAAGAGTTTTTGTATCGTATATAGGAGAAATCTGACGGATTACCTTATCTTCTTTTAGTTGTTTAATTCTGTCAATCAGATTCCCCTGTGAAATTCCTACCTCTTCTGATATCCTTTTAAAAGGTTCCTCCTCAATAGGTATATCTTGCAGCTTTTTTAAAATTAATTTATCTGTCTCTGTCATATTTCTGCTCCTTTCAAAGACTCTTTAAACCAATGTATCTTATCCTTTAGATTAACAACTTCTCCTATGAGGAATATAGCTGGTGGATGAACATTAACTTTACCTTCTGAAACTTCTTTGAGCGTAGACTGCACTTCTTTCTGCTCTTTTGTTGTTCCTTTTTCAATAAAAATCACAGGTGTGTCAGGGCTTTTACCGGCATCTATCATGTTCTGAGCTATCTTCTGGCGGTTAGACACTCCCATCAAAAAGATAACTGTGTCTATCCCTGCAAGGGCATTCCAGTTAATATCAGGAAATTGACCTTTAGAGCCGTGTCCTGTAACAATGACAAAAGATGAAGCAACCCCCCTGTGAGTTACAGGGACACCTGCATATAAGGGAACAGATATTGCTGAAGTTATGCCAGGAACAATCTCGAATGGTATTCCCCTCTCTTTCAAAAATATCGCTTCTTCTCCTCCCCTTCCGAAAACAAAAGGGTCTCCTCCTTTAAGTCTTACAACTGTTTCATATTTTTGGGCAAACTCATAGAGTAAAAAGTTTATCTTATCCTGTTCTAATATGTGCTTCCCATCTTCCTTTCCCACATAAACAAGCTCACATCCTGGTTTTGCGTGAAATAGTATCTCAGGATTTATAAGTCTGTCGTAAAGAATAACATCTGCTTCCTTTATTATCCGAAAAGCCTTTAGAGTCAAAAGCTCCGGATCCCCCGGACCAGCACCAACAATGTAAACTTTTCCCATAACAATCAGCCCCCTTTATCTAACTATAAAAATCCCTGAAGGATTTGGAACTGTTATCTCTTTTAGAAGTTTCCAGTTTTTAGTGTCAAATATTTTCAGACTGTTATCAAAGTATGAAGAGACATAAAGTTTTTTCCCATCTTTTGAAAATCTCATATGCATAACCCTTTTACCTGCAGGAAATGTTTTTATGACTCTAAATTTTTTCAGATCTATCACAGAAAGAAGATGGTCGTTTTCTCCACTGTAGTTAACGACGGCTGTTTTTTTATCTGGAGAAATAACTATAAAAACGGGAAGTCCTTTTAATGGTATATGTTTTATAACTTCCATACTTTTTATAGACACTACATATGCCTTTTTTTCTCCCACTGCTGGTATTACGGCTTTATTCTCTATAACCCCCCACATACCAAAATGGGGTATTTTGAATACAACTTCCTCTTCCCCAGAGACAAACTTAACCTTTTTATATTTCATATGGGTCAAGTCTAATATACCCACTCCCCTCTCTTTGAAAAACCCCACTATGTATCTGTCTTTATTGATTAATGCATCAAAGGGCATTTTTCCTGCATTTTCTACAGTAAAAACCTTTTTAAACTCTTTATCTGCATCTAAAACCCATATCTGGTCTTTATCCATCAGTGAGAAAACAAGTAGATGCTTGTATGGTTTTATTCCTACATTTCTTGAGCCTGTATTTATCTGTTTAATAGTGTTCAGATTTAGGTCTAAAATTGTTACCTTTTTTGGGTCGTAATGGGCTATTGCTATGTAGTTTTTTATGAATGTAAATCCGATACCGCTGTTTCCCGGTTTTATTTTTTTTATTAATCTATCTGCTCTGTTGTCAATCTTTGAAAAATATCCATTCCTTGCTATACAGTAGCTAAAGTCTCCTTTTGTTTTTACTATTGCGTGATTTAGATTTCCGAGGTCTTTTATCTCTCTAACAAACTTACCACTTTCAATAACTGCTAATGCTCCCCTTTCCCTCTCTACCACATACAGCTTTTCAGCCAAAACAGTGTTAAAAATGGCCATAAACAGAACAATCAGATATAACATTCTGGGTCCTCCCCAAAGTAATCACCATATACAGCATAGGCTCTGGAACGGGAATTTCCATTACATATGTCAATAAATTCACACTCTCCACATCTGCCCTTTACAGGTCTGGGATGTTGACGGAGCTTGGACAGTATTCCGTTGGAACTCCATATCTGGTAAAAATCTTTTTCGTATATATTCCCTAATTTATACTGAAAGTATGTATCAGGTTTTACATTTCCTCTGTAATCTATGTCTGCTATCCTGACACCTGCCTGATTTCCTCCCCATATTCTCAGGTTTTCGTATAGCAGCTCTGCCTTTTCTGGATACCTTTCTTTAAACATCTGATAAAACAGCACTGCGTCTGCTTCGTTATTTCCTGTTACTATGTCTATGGGAACTCCTTTTTCCACATACTCAAAGGCCTTGTCTATTATCTGCTGAACAATTTTCCTATATTGCTTTTTTTCTGCCTGATTTAAATTCCTTCCCCTTCCAGAGTAAACAAGATGGGAAAAATAGATTTTTGGTATTTTTTCTTTTTCTGCCAGCTCAAAAATAAATGGTATAGACTGATATGTTTCTGATGTTATGGTAAATCTCATTCCAACCTTCACGCCTATATCTCTTACAAGCCTGATAGCATCAAGGCTTTTTCTAAAAGCACCTCTCATCCCTCTGAATCTATCGTGAGTTTCCTCATCTCCATCTATACTTATACCAACATAAGAAAACTGCTTTTTTATCTGATTTATGTTGTCTTCTGTGATTAAAAGACCATTGGTTGAAAGTGTCGTGATAAAGCCATTTTTGTTAAATAGCTGTGCTATATCAAATATGTCTTCCCTTATTAGTGGTTCCCCTCCAGACAAAATCAGATACTTAACATTGGCTTTTTTCAGGTAAGGAATCTGCTCTTTTATTGTGTCTATTTCAGGTTCTCCTGCCCTTGAACTGTTTGCTGCAGAGTAGCAGTGTTTACAGAAAAGATTACAGGCATTGGTCAGGTTCCATATAAGGATAACTCCAGGAAAAGGTTTTATCTTTTCTCCATTTAATGTTTTTTTTATGTATTCAGTTATCCTCAGCATCTTTAAACTCCATCATGTAGGAAAGGACAGCATCTAACTCCTCTTTAGATAAATTTAATTTAGGCATTGCATTTCTTTCATATCCTAACTGTTTGTATGTAGCTTCAGGGTTCATTATGTGGGATATTATTATATTCTTGTCCCTGTGATTCACAATCCATCTGAAAGAGGGAGCAAAGGCTTCCTGTGTTTGGTGATGACATCCCCAGCATTTTAACATAAAGACTTCCCTGCCCAGCAAAACAGGAGCATACTTTCTGGACTTGTTTATTATGTTGTACTTACCTATAGGGACGCTGGCTGGGATTTTTTTTATCAGTTTTAATGTGATGCTGTCGTAAATCAGCAGTGCTCCGTCTCTGTTGTAAAGGCTTACATATGCTAAATTACCATCTCCTGAAAACTCTGTGTGTATTACTCTTTTTCCTTTTTGGGTCTCTAATGTTTTAACCCTGTAACTGTCTTTATCAATCAGAACAATTTTATCTCCCCCATTATCTGTCCACAGATATGGCGTTGCTGGATGGGTTCTGACAAAAAAGCCATTTCCTTTTATGTTAACTTTCCTAATAAACTTCCAGTTATACATCTGCCAGATGGTAACATAAGGTTTTCCTATGTGGGGAGTGGCAAAGTAAAACTTGCCATTTTTATACCAGAATGTTGCTGATGCAAGATGGGGCATGCCTTCTATGGAATATGAAAATATCTCCTTTCCATTATTTATCTGATAAACAGTAAGTAAAGTTCCTTTTCTTGAGGTTCCTACTATGTAATTTTCAAATGGGTCTATAAAAAAGTCTTCGTAAGGCTCTTTTATCTTTTTGTACTTTATGCTGAAATTTTTAGTATTCATAAAACCTATAAATGGCTTATCTCTAAAAGAAAAAACTGCCTCGTCTTTTGAGTAAAGCTCGTATACTGCAGATATCAGGCCTTCTTGTTTTATAACTTTTACAGGCTTAAAGCTCTCTGCGTCAAGGACAATTATACTTTTGGGAAGCCAGCAGGATGCTAAAATATACTTCCCTCTTCTGTCAAGGGATATGTTTCTCAGATAAACACACGCCCTGACCTTTCCGTAAAACTTTCCTCTGTCTATGTCGTATCTTCCTATCCATCCGTCCCTTGATGGTATATATATTCTTTCCCCTGACGGAGAAAACTTTAGGCCTCCGTGAACATTTTTGAAAGTAAATTTATCTAAAATCTTTGTTCCTTCCATTATCCATACTTTCTGATGTCCCCGTTCAACAACAGCTACAATATTCTTAATATTTTTTACAGGAAGCTTTTTTTCAGGAGCATTATTTATCTGAACGGACTTAACTATTTTTTCTTCCGACCATTCTATCTTTGCAGGCTTTCTTATATAAGATATAATTGACCTAATCTCTTCCTCAGAAAGTTGAGGAAAAGATGGCATCTGTGTTGCAGGCAGTCCATTTTTGATGATATAAATCAGTTTTTTTTCCGAATATTTTCTTAAAAATAATGGTAGAAGAGGGGGAGCCACTGTACCGGCTCTGTCCACCCCGTGACAAGAGGCACAGTGTTTTTGGTACAGCTGGCTCCCATTTGCCAACTCCCCTGCAAAGGCACCAAATACAATCAGGAGGGTTAGCGGCAGCAGGACTATTTTCTTCATTAGTATATGTCCTTCATAGTGTTATAAACGTTAAATTTACCAGTAGGTGTTCTTATCCAATCTCCGGTTATCTCTTTTTTCAACTTCAGAGTTTTTGCATCATATACTAAGATAGCTGTTGGCTGGTCTTTTTTACCCCATACAGAAATCCAGAACTCTGAACCATCTTTATTGAACTCTTCATGAACTGCCCTGATATTTTTGTATTTTGCTGGCACTTTAAGTGTCTTAACAAGCTCAAATGTGTTTTTGTCAAACACAAATATACTTCTTTTAAGCTGTGGGTCTGGGTTGAGAGGTCTATCAGCAATCAGGTATTTAGATTTTGGATGTGTTTTGATAAACAGGTTACCTCCACCTTCACCAGGCATTTTAATCCATTTAACAACCTTCCATGCATACTGAGGATGACCTTTAGGGTCTGTTCCTATACATGCAATTCTGTTTTCACCGATATGTCCTGTGCACCAAATTGGGCCATATTTAGGATGGTTTATGTTTGCACCTCTACCAGGGTGAGGTTTTGTTCCAACTTTGACAATAGCTTCAAGCTCTTTATCTTTCGTATCAACTACAACAATCTTATTTCTCATATTAGCAGCAACAAGGAAGTATCTTTTAGACAGGTCCCATCCTCCATCGTGTAAGTATCTCTCAGCATCAATCATATCTATCTTTATAGTTCCCTTGTCAACTTTAGAGTAATCAACAAGCCATACCTGTCCAGCTTCTTTTATATTCAGCACCCATATAGGGTCGTAGTGGGAAGAAACAATTGATGCAACCCTTGCTTCTCTTACAAACTCCTGTGTGTCATAGTAATATGAGCTTGTTGAAACGATTTTTTTAGGCTCTAACGTCATACCATCTAATACAACAAAAGATGGTGGCCAGTAACATCCCACAACTGCATATTTGTCTTCATAGCCATGATACTTGCTTGTGTCAATTGAACGGGCATCATAACAGACTTTAACCTCAGCAACTTTATCAGGTTTTGCTAACCACAGGTCTATAACTGTTGCTTTTCCGTCTCTACCTATAGAATACATGTATCTTCCAGAAGCTGAAGACCTGAGAATATGAACAGCAAATCCTGTATCTACGATATTTACAAGCTTTTTAGTATCCCCATCTACTATTGCGACCTTACCTACATCTCTCAGTATTACTCCAAAGAAGTTTTTCCAATTCAGGTTGTGCTGGGGTCTTGTTGGTCTGTCTTCAACAGGCATATAAACCTTCCAGGATGCTTTCATCTGCTGCATTGAAAGCTCTGGGGGTGGTGGAGGCTCATGTTGGAGATATCTTGCCAGAAGGTTAATCTCTTCTTTGCTAAGTATTCCCTGTTTACCCCAGTCAGGCATTCCTCCAAGTGTTCCATTGTAAATGAATGCTTCAAGAGCTTCTGTTCCAAGTTTTCTTGTTCTGTCTGGTGTTAGAGCTGGTCCTGTAGCTCCCTTTCTTAGCATCCCGTGACATCCTGCACATCTGTCAAAGTAAATCTTTGCAGCTTTTTTCATCTCCTCCTTTGTTATAGGTGGAGGCGAAGACTCAGCTTTTGAGGTGTTTACTGATAGTGCTAATATCCCTGTTACAAGGGCAGCTCCTACCAGTTTACCTGTAAGTTTTGTAACCCTCATAATTACCCTCCTTTAAAAGTTTATAGAATTAATACCTGTAATCAAGCTGCAGCCAGTATTTTGTTACGTCATTAGTTCCTTTTAGATTTCCTTTTGTATAATATCCATTATCTGCGTTATACCACGCTGCTTTTGCAAGGAATGACAGTCTTTTTGTCAGCTTTTTAGCATACAGTGCATCTATTTCTGAACCTATGCTTTTTCCAATTCCCGGATCCTTATCTGAATCAAACTTCAGGTATGCAATCATAAGTTTTCCTATTGCAGGATTTTTGTAACCTGCAGATATGCACCACTCTTTCATACCATAGTCAAATCCACCTGCAGCACCTGCAAGTAAAACGTCTGCCCATCCATCAAACTTGTGGTTTGTTGCCAGTGGAACAGAAAATCCTGCATTTTTTCCAGCTTTTTTGTACCCAAAGTATGTATACATTATGTTTCCAAAGAATCCCATTGATGAAGCGCCGACTTTCAGTCTGTAGTAGTCTGTATCAATGTCTGGTTTTGCTGATTTATTATCCTTCTGATATGGGTCTGTCTGTTTTGCATACTCACCAAGGTATGAAACTTTTACTCCTCCAAGGTCAACAGCTCCAGAGGCCTTCACACCGTATGTGTTGTGAATGTCTGTCAGAAGATATGCAAAACCTTTTACCCTCAGTTGAGGAATGACTTTGTAGTTTACGTCTAAGACAATAGGCATTTTGTCTAATTTCCAGTCCATATTTCCGCCGTCAACAATAAACTTTCTCTCATAGATTCCTGCCAGTAAAAAGTCCAGTCCTGGTAGAGGTTTTCCTGCTACTGCTAAAACACCAAAAGACTGGGGCATCTGTCTCCATCCAATAGTTCCTATAAATCTGTGGTCGTCAATAATCACGTATTTTCTACCTGCAACAAAGGTGTAGTTACCTAAAGAGTAAGCAACGTAAGCCTGTGTTATTCTGGTGTTGGCAGGGTCTTTCACAGTTTCATAATTTGATTTTTGAGGAGCATAATCATCAACAAGTGCTGACACGTCAATGGCTTCAAGCACAGCTGACAGTCCGTTTACTCCCAAAACAGTTCCAATCTTAACCCCAATTTTTGTTCTGATGGTCAGGGCATTTGCATCTTTCTTACCAGTTTTCTCCTGATCTACATACTCATACCTTGGCCTGAATTCTAAATAAGGCTTTACATTGTCAATAAATGAGACACCAAGCAGGTCCTGAGCGTTTGAGCTACTTGTCTGACCACTCAGCAGAAACGCTCCCCCTGCCAGTAATGCTGCTGCTCCCAGACTTAACACTTTCCCTTTCATTGTCCAAACCTCCTTGAATTTATGTCTTTACTTCAGACAGAAGTTTTTTTATAACTTCTTCTCCAGAAATTCCCAGCTCCTGTGAGAGTTGCTCTAATCTGTCGTAAACCTCTTTTTCTAAATACATCACAACCCTTACAGGCCCTCCTTCCTCTTCTCTCATTTTGTCGTATAAATCCTGCATCTGCTTTTTCTTTTCCCCAGATACAGGAGCTCTCATAGACTTGTATTCAACAAGCTGTCCATCTCTGTATACTCCTGAAATCTCGGCATAAACCCAGTAGTATCCCCTGTCTTTTCTAAGATTTTTTACGTAACCTCTCCAGGTTTTTCCCTGTTTTATCGTCTCCCACAGCTCTTTAAAAACAGATTTTGGCATGTCAGGATGTCTGATGATGTTGTGGGGTTTTCCTATAAGCTCTTCTGGAGAGTATCCTGATATCTTCGCAAAAGTTTCATTAACGTAAGTTATTATCCCTTTAAGGTCTGTTCTTGATATAATCAGCTCGTTTTCTGGAACTTCCGTTTCCCAGAACATATCAAACGTTTTATCCATAGCCTCCCCTCTAACTGATGTAACCCTTTATGTGTCCTTTATAAACAATGTCTTCAGCTCTGACGTTTTCATCGTTTAGTATCTCTGGAACATCGTTACTGAGTTTCTGGAGATATTCGGCAGCTGATTCCCACTCTTCTTCAGAGTATGAATAGACCATGTTTGCAGACAGCACGTGGGGAAGCATCTGTATCTGCTTTAGCTTAAATGTCTCTTCGTTTACATCTTCCCCCTCAATGATAATCACTATCTTTCCGCTTTTATCATCGTGAAAGTAAACTTCACACAGACCACTTTCTTCTAAAGACTGAAGAACTTCCTGAAGATGCTCAGGTTCTGTAACAACAACTGCACTTGAGATATTCATCCTTTTAACCTCCATATATATAATTTTCCGTCATCACAACCAATTATTAATTGATTCTCATCAATAAACAGTATGTTTGAAGGTGTAGCTCTGTGGCCTTTCAGAACAGAAATAATATCTCCTGTTTCTGTGTCAAAGATACGAACATCAAACTTATCATTGTATAGATAGGCACCTTTTTTTCCTGATGGACTGAGGGCAACAGAGAAGACCATAAAGTCATCTGCATTCATTATTCTATACTGGTCAGTTTTTAGATTGTAAAATACAGCCTTTTTATCCCTTCCTCCTGTTATTATCCTGTCACTTTTGAAATCAACATCAAAGGCTTTGTCTTTGTTTAGCTCTTCAATAACTTTTATCACTTTTCCTGTTTTTATGTCTGCGATTCTCGTATCACCACTCTCATCAACTACTGCGACTTTTGTTCTGTTCTCGTTAATCTCCATATCAGAAAAAAAGGACATACCAACAGGATTTCTGTATAAAATTTTCTTTTTATCTATCTGGAACAGGACAAGCTCATCCCCTCCAAGACCAAAAAGTAGATGATTGTTGTCTATAAATCTCACTCTTGTTATCTGGAGGTGTTTCTTCCTGTCAACAATCTTCTTGAGTTTTTTTCCTGAGTATATGTAAACTTCTCTACCTCCTCTGCTTGCTTGAACCACAGCAACAATTTTCTTTCTATCTGGAGATACATCTACTGAAAAAACCTTTGGAAGCTGTAATTCACCTGTAAAATCTTCAAACTCAGGATACTTAATTTCAAGAAGAGTTTTTCCCGTCTTAAGCTCTATAACTTTAACTTTTCCCCTCTCAGTAGCTACAAAAATCTTTCCATCAAAGTATCTGAGCTCGCTAACTGCTCCATCTACCTTAAAAGTGTTAACAAGTTCAGGAGTAACTGAATAGGCTCTTATTACAAAAACAAAAAATAGAGCAGATAGGCTAAGAAGTTTTTTCATTTTCTCCTGTCTCCACTGGAAAGACTTCTATAGCTCCTGAAGGACAGACATTCGTGCAAAAACCACATCCTGTGCATACATCTGGAATAATCTGGGGTTTAAATAGCCCTTCAAACCTAATAGCATTGTCTAAACAGGGTTCCTTACAGGAAAAACACATTACTCCATTCCACGCCATACATTTATTTATGTTTATTCTTACCTCTACGTTTATTCTTGCTGGATTTTCTTTTGATAAAACATCATATTCACAAATTTCTGCACACTTTCCGCAAAAAGTGCATCCCTTTTCCCCGTAAACCACATGGGGAGAACCATCTTTTAGTCTAAAAAGTATCCTTTCTTCACATACTGCTACACATTCTCCACTGCACTCTGCGCATTTTGTAAAGTCTGAGCTTTCAGAGATATAGGGAGGCCTTATAATATCCCTCACCTCTTCTTCAGAAGGATTTTTAATCTCTTCTACTGCTGCTTTAGGAATAAAAGGAAGGGCTTTCAAAAAGCCCCTCCTGTCCATTTTTTTGGACATTAATAAACTCCTTCCATAACGTTTTTGTAAAGTATTGTCCTTTTCTTTGTTTCTGGGTTTCTGTAATCAGGTTTGAATGTATTCTTGACAAGAGGTTTTGCATTGGCCTGTGGAGCATGACACTGGGTGCAGTTCCATCTTGCAGGGTCAAGTTTGTTCAGTTTTACAACTTTTCCTTTTATCAGCTGGAAGAAATCAATAAAGTGGGTTGGTGATACAGGCGTAGCTCCCACACTCTTTGCCACTTTTGGGTCATGACAGCCTAAACATGCATTGTTGTCCTTGGTTATAGGTAAAAGCCCTTCAACACTATGGGGAATCATAGGTGGTGCATTTTCATAAGCCCTGGTAAATCTTTTTGCTTTTCCTGGAGGTGCTTTTGGAAACTCAACAGGAGGTGGGGCTGTATTCACAGTTAATGGTGCTTTCCTGTAAGAAAGTTCTTCAGAGGAAATAGCCTTTCCAGTCGAAGCTGTTCCTCCTGGTTGACATGATGTTAGAACTATAGAAATTCCCACTGCCGGGATTACTAATGCTCCTATTAATCTTTTCTTAAGCATCTTCCTTCTCCTCCTTTTGTGGTTTGTATCTAAAGCTAAAGTTAAGAGCATCATCGTTACACACTTCTATGCATCTTCCACAGTTTATGCATTCCCCCGACGAAACGATGACACTCTCTTTACCTATCATCCATAAAACCTGCTTCTCTGGACATACATTTTTACAGTTCATGCATAAAGTACACTTATCAGCATCATGTTTAACCCTTATGGCAGAAGGCTTTGTTATCAGGGAATAAAAACCCCCTAAAGGACACACATGTCCACACCAGCCGTTTTTCGTAACAAACAGGTCAAACAGGAATACTCCACCAACAGCAACCCAGCCAAATCCCATACCAAAAATAAGACCTCTGTGGAGCATAGATATGGGACTGATAAACTCAAATGCAGGTGCAGCAATAATAAAGGAAACTACCAGACTGAGCCCCAGCACCCAGTATCTTGTTTTTCTGGATATTCTCAGCTGCCACTCTTCTCTGTGCAGTCCTGTCTTCATTCTGAGCCAGTTTGCAAAGTCTGTAACCATGTTGATTGGACATACCCAGCTGCAAAAAGCCCTTCCACCAATAAGAGAATAGAACAGCAAAACAATCAAGGCTCCAATGAGCACATCTGTTGCGAGAAGACTTCCAGCAACAAATAGCTGAAGAACAGCATACGGGTCTGCCATAGGAATAACGTCAAAAATTCTTGATGAGCTCAGATTTCCCTGCAGAATTTTCCAGCCGTAAAGGTTGCCAGCTATATAAAGGAGTAGTATGGAAATCTGAACAATCCTTCTACCTATTAAAAATCTGTGTTTATATAGAATGTTATTCTTCATTGAGCAAATCCTCTGTGTTCAGGTATTCTTCCGGAGATTTTTTACTTTTTGGAGTTATCGTTTTCTGAATGCCCCTGGAGCCTTTCAGTCTCTGCTCATCCTGTTTTTCCCATCCTTTCACATAATGTTTTCCTACCCTTCCCAGTGCTACATTTCTCGGCAGGACAAATATTGCAGGTTTTTCCGTTACACATGCATGCTCACACAGTCCACATCCTGTACACACGTCTGGATAAACAACAGGGAGCAGGAATGCATGTCTTCCTGTTCTTGGATTTCTTCTAAGCTCAAGTTTTATTGCTTCGTCAATCAGTGGACATGCCCTGTAGCAGGCATCACACTGAAGACCCCAATATGCTATGCAGTGCTCTGCATCAACAACAGCAACTCCCATGCGGGCTTTGTTTATGTCTAGGGTCTTTTTACCATCCTTAACAGAGGAAACAAGCTCAGGGTCTAATGCCCCTGTAGGACATGGTGGAACACAGGGTATATCTTCACACATGTAGCAAGGAATCTCTCTGGGGACAAAGTAAGGTGTTCCAACAGGAACTTCTTTAGGGTATATATATTTGCCTTCTTCTTTTGGTCTGTGGTCTCCTGGTGCAGCCAGTCTCAGCGTCGATGTTTGCTTTGTTCTGTCAGGATTGTTTTCCCTGTTTTTGCAGGCTTCAACACACATACCGCATTTTATACACTTTCTTATAAATTCTTCTTCAGGAACAGCTCCCGGTGGTCTGAGAACTATCTCGTCATGTTTTGCTTCTGCAACATATCCACCCCAGATGGAACCTCCAAGGGCTGCAAGACCAAGCCCCTGGAGGATTTGTATGAAGAATTTCCGTCTTCCTCTGTCCACTTTGCTGCTTTCAGCCAACTTTTCCCACCTTTATGCTTTGTAAATTTTAACCGCACACTTTTTGTAGTCTGTCTGTTTGGATATTGGGTCCGTAGCATCAAGTGTAACCTTATTGATGTAAACCCTTTCATCAAACCATGGGATAAACACCAGTCCCCTTGGAGGCCTGTTTCTTCCCCTTGTTTTAACACGGGCTTTAACTTTTCCACGTCTGGACTCTACCCATACAAGGTCGTTATCTTTCACGCCTAATTTTTCAGCGTCTTTTGGATTCATGTAACAGTAAGCCTCAGGAACAGCCCTGTAAAGCTCAGGAACTCTCATTGTCATTGTTCCAGAGTGCCAGTGCTCAAGAACCCTACCTGTTGCGAGCCAGAATGGATATTCTTCATCTGGTGGCTCTGGTGGATCCATGTAAGGTCTGAAGAATATTTTTGTTTTATTTGTGAGGTCAACCTTCTCTTTTGATGTTGGACCAAATAGATTTCCTCTTGGTATTTTCTTAAGTGCAGGTCCGTAGAATGCGAACTTACCGTCTCTTGGGGCTCTTCCTGCTTCAATCTCCTTCCTTGCATATGGGTCGTAATCTGCATTGAATCTCCATGGCGTTTCTTTTCCATCAACAACAGGCCATCTTAGACCTCTTACCTTGTGATACATATCAAATGGTGCAAGGTCGTGTCCATGTCCCATTCCAAACAGTCTGTATTCTTCCCACAGTGCCTTTTCTATGAAGAAACCGTAACCTTTCCATGGTTTTCCATCTACACCGATAACTGTTCTCTTGTCTCCTACAGCACATGTGTTCAGGTGTATTTCACCTGTATTTGGGTTCTTAGCAACAGGTTGAGGATATGACAGGTCAACATCCGGTATTGTTCTGCTGAATGCTTTCTCAGAGAAAAGAACATCGTAAAGTGTATCTTCTGGGCTGTAGCCCATCTCTTTAGCTTTATCTAACACGTTAGGAAGGACCGTTCCATCTGACAGTTTCCACTCTTTCCATACTTCTTTTAGCTTGAAGAATTTAGAAAACTCTACAATGTGATATATGTCTGGCATTGCTTCTCCCGGAGGTGTTACCTGCTGCCTCCAGTGCTGTGTTCTTCTTTCTGCATTTCCGTAAGCTCCCCACTTTTCATAAATCATAGCTGCTGGCAGTATCAGGTCTGCAACTTTAGCGGATATTCCGGGATAGGAGTCAGATACTACGATAAAGTTATCCATCTTTCTTGCTGCTTTTATCCAGTGGTTAGCGTTTGCAGTGTCCTGCCATGGGTTACATACCTGAACCCATGCAAACTTGATTTTTCCATCTTCAAGGTCTCTCATTATCTTAACAATGTGGGAACCAACCTTTGGATTGATTGTTCCATGGGGAATATTCCATATTTTTTCTGCTATCTTTCTGTGTTTTGGATTGAATACAACCATGTCAGCTGGCAGTCTGTGGGCAAATGTTCCAACTTCCCTTGCTGTTCCACAGGCAGAAGGCTGTCCTGTTATTGAGAATGCTCCATTACCAGGTTGAGCCTGCTTACCAAGTAAGTGGTGAAGCATGTATGCCTGCTCATTAACCCATGAACCTCTTGTGTGCTGGTTGAATCCCATAGTCCAGAATGTAACAACTTTTCTACCTTTCTCTATGTAAAGCTCTGCCATTTTTTTCAGTTTTTCTTTAAACTGTTCTAACGGCTCATCTGGGTCTCCTTTTGCTATTCTTGCAACGTAGTCAAGGGTGTATGGTGCGAGGGCTTTTTTAAAGTCTTCAAAGGAAATTATCCAGTGTTTTCCTGCCTGTTTTACATGTTTCATCTTAATCACGTCACCTTCTTTGTAACCGTAAATACTGAGGGCTGGTGCTTCAAGAGCAGAAACTCTTTTTACTGCCTGTTTCATTATTGTTTGCATCTCTTTGTCGCTGTATCCTAACGCTTTAGCGTGTTCAGGGTTTCTCATTCCATATCCTGTATCAATGTAACCTGTTGTGAATACACAGTATTTGTTAACAAAATCCCAGTCTATAGCTTCTGGATGGTTGTAAACAATTTCCCTTGCGATGTAATTCATTATCGCAAGATCTGTGTTAGGTCTGAAAACGATATCTATGTCTGCCAAGTCCATTGTTCTGTGTCTGAATGTTGAGAGAACTACTACTTTCACTCTATCTGGGTTTGAAAGCTTTCTGTCTGTTACCCTTGCCCACAGTATGGGGTGCATTTCTGCCATGTTTGAACCCCATACCATAAATGTGTCTGTAAGCTCAATGTCGTCATAACATCCTGGTGGTTCGTCAATTCCGTAAGTCTGTATAAAACCAACAACAGCAGATGCCATACAGTGTCTTGCGTTAGGGTCTATGTTGTTTGACCTGAAACCTGCTTTCATCAGTTTTGCAGCTGCATAACCTTCCATTATTGTGTACTGTCCAGAACCAAATATAGCTACACCTTCTGGTCCCAGCTCGTTATAAGCCTTTTTGAACTGCTCTACCATAACCTCGTAGGCTTTTTTCCAGCTGACAGGTCTGAACTTACCGTTTTTGTCAAACTCTCCTTTTTCATTCACCCTGAGAAGGGGTTTTGTCAGTCTGTCAGCACCATACATAATTTTTGCTGTAAAGTAACCTTTGATACAGTTTAGACCTTTGTTAACGGGAGCTTTTGGGTCTCCTTTCACCGCAACGATACGGTCATCTTTAACAGCAATCATAATACCGCATCCTGTTCCGCAGAAACGGCAAACAGCTTTATCCCATCTCCATCCCGCCTCTGCACTGGAAGCGGCAGCAAGAGCATCTTCTGGAACTTCCATTCCAACAGCAGCAGCTGCAGCTACGGCAGCACTGGTCTTCAGGAAGTCCCTACGGGACATCTCAAATCCCGTCTTCTGCTTTTTCTCTTCCTTTACCTCCATTTTCTACTCCTCTCCTGTAAGGCCATTTTAAACCTCACAGGGCTGGGCTACTTCTATTCCGCCATTTTCAAGGGATAGACAGACCCAGCTGGCGGTAATTTTGTCTATCCCGGAAAATATAAAGAAAAGATTGTTGACTGAGCTTTTAAGATTCTTATTTGGTGCCTTTTGCTTTTGTTTTATCATCTTTCTGTATTCTCTATGATTTTTCTCATATTTAAAACTATGGACTTTGAGCAAAGGTTTCATTGATTCAGGTCAATAGGGGTATAGATATTTTTAATACTTCATACCAAGGGCTTTTTTTACTTCATCACTTGCCATCTCTATACTCCACGGAGGCTCCCATACAAGCTCTATCTCAACATCTTTAACACCTTCAATATTTCTGACTGCACTTTCCACCCAGCTGAGTATTGTTCCAGAAAGGGGACAGGAAGGGGAAGAAAGGGTCATCTTCACTTTTACTTTTCCATCATTAACCTCAACATCATACACAAGCCCTAAATCAACAATGTTAAATCCAATCTCCGGGTCTAAGACATTTTTTAAAACTCTGTAAACATCTTCCTTTGTTACTGTCATTTTTATTCCTCCAATCTAAACCTTAATACATAGATATTTATGTATAAATACATTGATGAACCTACTACTAAAAAAATTACAGATATGTAGAAAAGAAAGTTCACAGGAACCAATAAGTAAATCAGGAGTAAAATTACACCTGCAGATGATAAAACTATCTGATATGAAGGAAGTCTTTCAGGGAGCATATCGTTTAGCATAGGAACTTTCTTTTTTCCTACTAAGTTAGAAAATCTATGAAACCAGGTTAAAAAAGGCAAAATCTTATACATACTGCCGTATATAAGGAGGTTTATAAATCCAAAAATTAGAGAAAAACCTGAAATAAATACAAATTTTTCTGAAAAAGGTGTGAGTATTACAGAAATTATAAATATTAATATAAAAAAATGTGACATAAACATAGTATCAATTCCTGTATCTTTAAGTCTTCTTGCCCTTTTGGTATAAATCTCATAGACCTGTAAGAGATACAAAAATAACGCAGAAATAATCATTAAAAAAACCGAATAATAGACAGGACTACTCCCAAAAAAGAAAGATACAAAACCTCCCCCAAAAACAGAAATCATCATTACAAAAAAGGAAAGATTGATGTATATATCCCTAAATTTATGGGAAAGACTAAACATAGGGAGTAGAACCATAGAAACACCCATTATAACCATAAAAACAAATCCAAAAAGAGTAAATATTATGTGGGCATACACAAGGTTTTCTATACTTCCAGAATAAAAACCAAAAACAAAGTTAAAAACCATAAAAACACCAATAAAAACCCCTATTATTAAGGACACAGTTGCAAAGAAAAGAAATTTCGCTGTAGTATTAAAGCTTTTTAAACCTCTTATGCTCATAAAAAAGTTAAAACTAAATATCAAAAAAGAAATCAAAAGAATAACAGCACCTACCAACATAACATAGAGATTTCTGCTGAATAAGGAGAACAAAAAAATTAAAAGACCTATCAGGTGAGCATAAAACTGCACGTAACCAAGAAAAAAAGAAAACACAGGCACCTCAAGAGCTACAGGTATCAGCTGGTATAACGCCCCAAATATTATTGTCATTACACTGCCTATTAAGAAAGTGTGAGCCAGAAATGCATAAGAAAAAGAAATAAAGGGAGGTTCAAAGCTTCCAGCATAAAAGTAAAGAGAAGCCATAGAAATCAAATTAAAAATAAAACCTCCCAAAAAATAGTGGAGAACAAGGCTAAACGGGGGAGCAAACTGTGTTGCTAAGTTACCAACTAACCTCATTTACTTTCCTTTAACCAAAATTCTATTCTATATTTACCGTTTAGCTCTTCTACTTTATAATCAAACCTGTCAGATATTTTGTCAAACAGACCCATCGGTTTTTTATGGTTAATCATCACAGCCCTTTTATTAGAAGAATCTATTAAATTGAGAACAGAAAGAGCATTTACCATAGGCTCAGGGGGACCCAGCTCAGAAGTATCAAACTCGTAATAAGTAATACCATCCTTCTCATAGGTATACACAGGAACTGTAGCACCCTCAACCTTTATCTCATCTTTATTAGTCATAATTTATTCCTCCTTTTTTGAGATTAATTTTCAATTTTGTCTCTCTTGATGTCATTGATTCCAGTCAATTTAGTTAACAAAGACTAACCTATAATCTGTCAGAGATAAAGTTAACAATATGCTATAATTCCTAATTAAACTTAATGAAGGTGAGAGTTATGATTGACGCACGGGAAATATATCTGTTTAGACACCTTAATGACGAACAGCTAAAAAAATTAAGAGATATATCCTTTATAAAGGATTATAAAAGAGGAGAACTGTTATTTTATGAAGACGAAGAGCCTAAGTATCTTTATATTCTTCTTGAAGGCACAATTCGTGTGTTTAAAACAGACCTTAAGGGGAACGAGATAACCCTCCATTACTTTCATCCTATAAACATGATTGCAGAAGTGGCAAACTTTGAAAATATGCCATATCCAGCAACTGCAGAATTTGAAACTGACGGCAAAGTTTTAGCTATAGATTATGAAAAGTTTAGAAACGATTTTCTCAAAGACCCAGAAATAGCATTCAACGTTCTTAAATCTTTTGCATACAAGATAAGAATACTGAATGACATAATTATTCAAAATCTCATGATGGATGCTGTATCTCGTGTTGCAAAGTTTATGTATGAACATGAAGACCTTTTCAGACAGTTAAAACACAACAAGATAGCCTCTCTTCTTAACATAACACCAGAAACGTTTTCTCGGATTTTGAAAAAATTTAAAGAACAGGGAATATTAGAGAAGAGAGGCAGAGACATAATTATCCACAAGGAAAAATTAAAAAAGTATATCTAAATTGTTTGAATTTTCCTATTTCTGTAAGCTGCGATTATCACTGTAAACACAACAGCTATAGCCCAGTAAACCCATGAGGGAACAGGAATAGGGTCTCCAGCTGCATAAGAGTGAAGTCCTGACAAGTAGTAATTAACTCCAAAATAAGTCATCAATACAGAAGAAAATCCTAATACAGACAGGACAGCAAACAGATAGGTTGACCTGAGCCACGGAACAAGCCTTGTATGGACTATAAAAGTGTAAACAAGTATAGTTACTAAAGCCCACGTTTCTTTTGGGTCCCATCCCCAGTATCTTCCCCAGGATTCGTTAGCCCATACTCCTCCAAGGAAGTTTCCCACCGTAATAAGTGATAATCCTATTATCATAGACATTTCATTAATTCTTGTTGCTTCTAATATAGAAATAGTTATCTGTTTTTGCTTATCATCATATGATTTGGGGTTTCTAATAATAAACAGCAGTAGCGTTATGAATCCAAGAAGAGCAGAAAGCCCTAAAAATCCATAACTTGCAGTAATAACAGAAACGTGAATAGTAAGCCAGTAGGATTTTAATACAGGGACAATTGTTGTTATCTGTGGATCCATCCAGCTAAGGTGGGCTACAAATAGAGTAAGCCCAGACAAAATACCTGTTGTTGCAACAGCGAAGGGAGACTGTTTTGCAAAGACTATTCCTGCCAGTATTATAGTCCATGCTATATAAATCATAGATTCGTAGCCATTACTCCAGGGGGCATGTCCTGATATATACCACCGTAATCCAAGATTAAAAGTGTGTAGCAAAAATCCAGCAATTAGTATAATAAGAACAGTTTTTGTTGGGATAGAAAGGTCTAAAGAGGGTTTTATCAGTTTTATAAATATTAAAGTTAGCAGAGTTAATCCTGCAAACAGATAAACAAATATGAGTCTCTCAAATAAGTTCAGCCTGTTATACAGTATTTCTGCCTTTATCTTTATTTCTGAAGGGTATATATCTGCTCCATTTATTTTCTGATACTCTTTTATTTTCTGTAAAAACTTATCTGCATAACTCCAGTCTCCTTCTTTAATACCTTTTTCAACTGCAGCAAAATATCCAATCAATAGTAATCTAATCTTCTGGGATTCTTTTTCAGGAAATTTTTCAACAGCTGCCTTTGGGCTATACCATGTGTGATTTGGGTCTCCTTTTAAAGGAAATATCCTGAACAACTCTCCAGTAAAAACCATATACATAATGTTTATTCTTTCATCTATCTTTATTAGCTCTTTATCAAACTGATTTCTCCTTGCAGGCTTCTTTCTCTTTGCCTGTTCAACTGCTTGATACAGTTTGTAATTTCCATCTTCATCAAAAGCTTTATAAAAGGGGAAATACCTATCTCTAACTGGAACTCCTAACATTTTTTTAATAGCAGGATGGGACACTTTTATTACAGGAATTACCTGCCAGTATCTGGGCATCACGAGCATACCTAACACAATTTGGTTATGAGTTAAACCATAGAAAGAGGTTCTTTTTGATACTTTGTTTAAAACATCTATAGACAAAGTATCTATAGGCTCAATTCTTCCATCAACACTTTGGGTGAGAAGAGTTCCAAATTTCTCAGCATGTTCTTCACTAACTTTTTTTACCTGCTTTATAACCTGTTCTAAAGGCATTTTTAATGGGTCTTCTTCTGCTGTAGATGGATGAAACAGAACAAATACCATTACAAATATACCAACTAATTTCTCCACTTTCATCCTTGCAAGTCTTCCAAATCGTGAATATGGATTAATTAAATTGAGAAATAGCCCTAACGCAAGAAGGAAATAACCTATGTATGTAGGTATCTTTCCAGGGTCGTGGTTAACAGAAAGAACTGTCCCCCTCTCATCAGGGTCATAGGAAGATTGGAAAAATTTGTATCCTCCATACTCTAATGTGTGATTCATGTATATTCTGTATTCAAACTCCTTATTGTTTACCGGGTCTTTTACAATAACCAAACTCTCATAAGAAGAAGGTCTCATAGAACCAGGGTATCTCTCAACAATAAAATCTTTAAGATATACATAAAAAGGTAGATTTATAGTCTTTGCACCCCAAGAAAGGGTTAATTTTACATCTTTCATATCTAAACTTACAGGCTCCCCAACAATACTTGCCCTCATACCTCCTCCTAACAGTTTTACAACCCTTTTTTCCCCGTTATAGCTAACTTCAACTACCAAAGCTCCTTTACTTTCACCTATTCTGACAGAATTTTTAGAAACAGGAACTACATCAACCTTCCCAGATAAAACAGCCTGTCTAACAACAAATCTATGTCCATCAACTATATACATCCTTCTACTTTTTAACAGCACTTCCTTATCTTTTGGTATTTCTCCCCCTTGCTGCGTATCCATGTCAAAGAATCTGATAACTTTGTTAGAAATAATAAAAAACTTTCCACCTTTTTTAGTTATGTATAAATAGCTTTTTTTAACATCCTCTACAGTTTTCCCAAAACTGAAAACAAAATCATCTGAATCTATAACATCTCCATACTTCAAAATCTTTTTAATAGGCTGTCCATCTACGAGGAAAACAACAGAAATCATAGGTTTTCCTTTTTTGTCAGGAACTATCTTTTTTTCTGCAACTGGATAGTAATCTACATATCTTACTGTTATTGTTTTGCCATTTATTTTTATATTCTCCTCAAAACCGTTTACAAATTTCCAGATAGAAGAAAGATACAGTTTTCTCTCTTTGTGAACTATAGTATTCTTTGACTGGGCTGTAATTTGAAGAAAAGCATCAGAAGACACAATTTTATTACTTTCAGAATGTTCTCTTATGTGCATAACACCCTCATAACCAGCATATCTGGTAAGAGCAGCTCCTAAAAATATCACAAGGAAAGATAGATGGAACATAAATGCTGGCAGTTTCTTAGGTTGCCACATTTTGTATTTAAAAATGTTTCCAATTAGATTAATTGCCAGTAAAATCCATAAAATCTCAAACCACCTTGCTCCATAAATTAGAGCCCAGGCTGTCTCGCTCCCAAAATCATTCTCAATAAATGTGGCAAACCCAATAGAAACAGCAAAAATAAGTGTAAGAATTAACATAAACTCTATAGAAATAATTTCATTTAAAACTGTTTTTATAAATCTCATTCAAAACTCCTCGCAATCTCTAAACAGGTTGTTAATCTTATTACCAAATTATGAAAATTACGTGAAATTGTATAACAGTTTACCTTTTGAAAAAAAGGGTATATCTTGTTTTAATGATATATAAAAAAGGAGGAGAAGATGTCTGTGTTAGTTGAATTTTCTATGTTTCCTACAGACAAAGGAGAAAGCGTAAGCCAATATGTTTCCCGGATAATAAAAATGATAGATGAAACAGACATTCCATACAAATTAACACCAATGGGAACAGTATTTGAAGTTGAAAGTATAGAGGAAGCTTTAGAAATAATAAATAAAGCTTACAAACAGCTTGAAACTGACTGCAATAGGGTTTATTCAGTAGTAAAATTTGACATAAGAAAAGGGCTTAGTGGTAGATTGCAGCAAAAAATTCGCTCTGTAGAACAGAAATTAGGCAAACAGGTTAATACATGATACTGAAAAGGCTCAAATTACAGAACTTTCTTGCTCACAAAAATACAGACATCCAGTTTGCAGAAAGAGGAATCACCGTATTTATCGGAGAAAATGGAGCAGGAAAAAGCTCCATTATAGAAGGTATTGTGTTCTGTCTTTTTGGTAAAACAGAGAGGGGAAATCTATCTGACCTCATATACTGGGGAAGAAACAAATTAACTGTAGAGTTAGAGTTTAAAAAAGGAAACAATCTCTACAAAATTGAAAGAACAGTAGAAATTAAAGGTAAAAGAACTACATCCACAGGAACAGTATACAAATACGAAAAAGGCAGATACATACCTTACTATCAAAAAAACATATCAAAGGAAATTCCTAAACTTACAGGAATTTCTCAAAAAACATTTAACTCTTCTGTTCTTGTAAAACAAGGAGAAATAGAAGGTCTTTTAAACCTATCCCCAAGAGAAAGAGCTAAAGTTTTTGAAGACATATTAGATATGACAATTTACCAGTTACTATCAGAAACAGCAGCACACAAACGAAGAATAATCAGTTCACAGGCAGAAGCCTTGAGAAAATCAGCTGCAGACGTGAACCAGCTCTCAGAAGAAATAAACAAAATAAATCAGTTTATCACTGAAAAGGAAAATGAGAAAAAGCAGTTAGAGATAAAGCTAAAAAATTTGGAAACAGATTATAAAAACAAAAGAGAAACCTTAGAAAAACTCATCAAAGAAAAGGAAAAAAACATAAAAAATCTCTCAAAGTTAGAAAAGGCAAAAGAACTTTTAACTATTTCAGAAAATCAGAAAAAAAAGTTAGAAAAAAAACTTAAAGAAATAGAAAATCTGGAAAAAAAGTTACCTGAGTTAACATCGCAAGTAGAAATTCTAAAAGAGTTAGAAAAAAACCTTGAGAGTATCGGAAAGTTAGAAGTAATCAAAGAAAAAATAAACAGTATTACAGAAAAAATAAAAGAATACAGAGAAAAAGAAAAAACTGTAAAAAACTTAGAAAACCTGGCAAATCAATGGACAGAAGCAGAAAAAAGAATATCAGAGCTGAAAGAAACATTAAGAAAAATAGAAAAAACAAAGGGTGAGATTGATACTTTAAACAAACAAAACAGCAACATAAGCAAAAAAGTAGAAAAAATACTAAAAAACATCTCTAATGTCCTGTCAGAGCTAATTCAATTTAGAAGGAGCTATTTCATTTTAAAGGACAATCCCATTACGATTGAGCAGTTTATAAAAAATAACGAAGAAAAAATCTCAAGCCTGCAAAAAGAAAAAGACCAGATAAAAGAAAAAAAAGGTCTTTTAAAAGCATACGGAGAAGAGCTAAAAAACAAGATAAACAACATACAAACTATAGAAGGTCAATGTCCTACGTGTAGTAGACCTTTAGACCAGCATACTAAAGAAGAAATATTAAAAGATTTAAAAACTGAGTTAGAAAAAAGAAGAAAAGAATATAAAGAGCTAAATAGTAAAGAAAAAGATATCCTGCAGAGTTTAGAAGAAGAAATAAAAATCCAGAAACTATTAAAAGAGTTTAAAGAACTTTTTGACAGATACACCGAACTACAGAAAGAACAAAGAGAAATAGATTCAAAACTAACAGTCTTGAAACAAAAAGTAAAAGAATTTGACAAACTTCAATCAGAAGAAAAAGATTTAGAAAACTTTATCAAAAAAAACAAAGAAGATTATCAAACTTTCATAGAAGCAAAAAAGTTTCTTCAATCAACAAACATCAAAGAAGTAGAAAACACCCTTTCAAGCCTCAAACGACAAAAAGAACAGATAGAAAATCAGCTAAAAGAAAAAAACAAAACACAGCTAAAAGAAAAAATCCAACAACTTAAAAAATATGAAGAAGAGTATCAAAAAACCCTGCAGGTTATATCTCAGAAAAAGGAAGTAATTTCAGAGCTCAACAGAACAAAAACAGAAATAAATAGATTAAACACAATAATTTCTGAAACTTCAAGGGAAGTAATTGACGAGAAAATATTAGAAGAAAAATTATCTTCCACTAAAAAAGAAGTAGAAAAATTAGAAGGTGAAATAAAAACATTTTCAGAAGAAATAAACAAAACAAAAACAGAGATAGGAAAGTTAGAAGGAATGAAAGAAAGTCTGCAAAAAGAAATACAGAGGTCAGAAGAAAAACTAAAAGAAGCAGAAAATTTGGAAGAAAAAGCAAAAAAATATGAGAAAATAGAACAGGCATTAGGTCCAAAAGGAATTCAAAAAGTGATAAGAGAAAATGCGATGTATGAACTACCTAAAATAACCAATACTATATTTTCTCACTTTGGTTTTCCATTCCAGCAAGTTAGATTTTCAGAAGACTTTGACATACAACTCCTTGTTCCATCTATAGAGAAAAATGACAGATACATTTCTGTAAATTCAATCAGTGGGGGACAAATGGTAGCATTAGGGCTTGCCTTAAGACTTGCAATCGGAAGATTTTTATCCTCTAAAGCCAGCTTCCTTATATTAGATGAGCCAACTATTCACTTAGACCAGACAAGGAGAAACGAACTGGTAAATATTCTTATCAGCTTAAAAGAAAAGCAGTTGGTAAACCAGCTAATCATTGTTACACACGACACTGAAATAGAAGATGCTGCAGATAGCATATACTATGTTGAAGGAGGCTCTATAAAATCCATAACATAAATTTCGTAAAATGCTGAAAAATAAAGCTCTAAAAACTTGACATTCTTTTTATTTATAATATAAATTAAAAGTGTCAATAACTTGCCCCGAAATTAAATATTTAGGGGAAAGAAAAACTATTTTTAAGGAGGGTCAGATATGACAAAAGCTGAATTAGTAGCAAAAGTAGCATCATCAGCTGGTGTAACAAAGGCATCAGCAGAAAGATGTGTTAATGCCTTCGTTGCAGCTCTTACAGAAGCATTAGAAAAAGGAGAAAGGGTTGCTCTTCCAGGTCTTGGAGTATTTAATGTAAAAGAAAGAAAAGCAAGAAAAGGTAGAAATCCCAGAACTGGAGAGGTTATAGAAATCCCAGCAAGGAAAGTAGTTACTTTCCATCCAGCAAAGGCTCTGAAAGAGAGAGTTAAGTAATACAGATAGATGGGGGGAATTGTTCCTCCCATTTTAAACAAATTGAAAAAAGTTAGACTGGATAGATTCTTATCTAACGCAGGTATAGGCTCCAGAAAAGAGGTAAAACTTTTTATAAAAAAAGGGAAAGTTTCAGTAAATGGCCAGCTTATTAAAAACCCTTCCTATCAGATAGATTTGCAGGTAGATATTGTATGTTTTGACGACAAGCCTGTTCTGTTAAAAAATAACTATTACTTTATGTTTAACAAACCTTCAGGATACATAACAGCAATAGAGGACAAAAATTTTCCAACTGTTATGGAGTTTTTTTCTTCTTTACCATTTTACAGAAGATTATTCCCTGTTGGAAGATTAGACATAGATACAGAAGGTCTTCTTATCGTAACAGACGATGGAATGTTTGCCCACAGAGTATCCCATCCAAAATGGGGAGTGGAAAAAGAGTATTACGCTGTTGTAAAAGGAAACATAAAAAACATAGACTATACCAAATATGAAATAACAGGAATAAAATTGAAGGATTATCAAACAAAACCTTTTAAAATAAAATTGATTTCCACAGATGATAAAAAATCAGAGATAACAATTACCGTTAAAGAGGGAAAGTATCACATTGTCAAAAAAATAATGGAAAAGTTAGGTCATCCAGTTATGTATTTAAAACGAATAAGAATAGGTTCTTTACTGTTAGATGAGAACCTCTCTCCTGGAGAATATAGAGAGCTTACAGAAGAAGAGATTAAACATCTTAAACAGGTAGTAAATCTTTAAGGTTTTTCCATTGAAAAAAATCAGAGTTCTCTCATGGGCTTTATTTGATTTTGCAGAAACTGTTTTTTCATCAAACATCATATCTGTGTTTTTCCCTCTATGGATTATAAATACCCTTGGTGGAACTTCTTTTCATTACTCTTTTATATACTCCACATCAGTGATACTTTCTATATTACTTGGAATAATTACAGGAAAGATAGCTGATGAAAAAGGATTAAAAGATATCTTTTTTAAATTTTTTGTTTTAGGAGTTATGCTTTTCCTGTTTTCTCTTTACTTTGTAAACTCCCTTTTTCTTGCTTTGATAATATTTTTATTGATGAACATCTTCTATCAACAAAGTCTTATATTTTACAATTCTCTACTTGAAGATGTAGCAGAAGGTAAAAATAGAGGTGTTGTATCTGGTTCAGGAATAGGTATAGGATACCTTGGTGGAGTAGTAAGTTTGCTGATTGCAAATTATCTGTCAGATACACATTCCCAAACATTTCTGATAACTGCTGTTATTTTTTCCTTATTTGCTCTTCCCTCACTTGTATTTGTAAAAATTCCCAAAAAAGGAAACAGATTAAACAGCATCAAAAAAGTTCTCAAAGAAAAAAGTTTTTTTATCTTTCTTCTTTCTATTTTACTCCTTACAGATGCTGCCCATGGGCTTATAATATTTATGTCTGTATATCTAAATAAAGTCTTTAACATGTCCCAATCAGAAATTGTAAACATTATAGCTTTTGCCGGAATATTTGCTATCATATCTGCTCCTATTACCGGTTATATCTTAGACAGAATTAATCCTGCTGCTTTTTTAAAATTTATATTTATCGGATGGGTAGCTGGTTTTGTTATGCTTTACTTTTCTGACAAAGCAACTATATACTTTGTTTCTGTTGTATTTGGAATACTTCTATCATCTCTATGGACAACTTTGAGACTTGTTGTTATCCAAATATATCCATACGAACAGCTTACAACAAGATTTGCCTTTATGGCTCTATCTGAGAGAATGGCAAGCATATTATCACCTTTAACGTGGGGGATTACTATTTACATTCTTGGCGAAACTGTTCTTTCCTATAAAACCGCTGTCCTTATTTTATCTATATTCCCATTAATTGGATTTTTTATTTACATAAAATTCTTAAAGTCTATCTGACATGTATAACTCCATTTGTTGGGAAAATTCCTGAACAGTATGGACAGGTAAAAATAAAATCACCGGGATAAATCATTTTCACCTTTATCTCTTTTGTCTGACCCTTTTTTATGTTTTTAACTATAACATCGTAAGGGGGCAAGATGTAAAAACAGTGTCCTACATTTTGATTTCCAAAACTAACACTTACACCATCATCTAATGCAGTAATCCTAAACAAAACTACTTGTCCCTGAAAAACATCTATGTTATTTGGCTTATATCCTTTTTTTGAGACCTTTATATCTATCACAACATCAGGTTTTTCTTCTGTTTTAGTGCAGGAAAATATAAAAAAACTAACCAATAATGTCAGAAAAATCTTCATATCTTTCCAGTGATTTTTTTAACTTTTTTATCTTCCCTTTTAATATCTCTATATGCTCCATTATCAATCTTTTTTCTTTTAGATTCCGAGATTTTTCAGCTTTTTTAACAAGGTATTTAATCTCTTCCTCGTAATGCTTAATCTGGGAAATTATCTCAATTCTAATGTCAGAATTAATACTTTCCTCTCCCTTTACTGGGAAAACCAGAATAGCTACTACAAGAAGCAATATCTTTAAGTATTTCATATAATTTTTTAACCTCTTTTTCTAACTCTTTTAACGAACCTGTATTTTCTATTATAATATCTGCATATTTTACTTTCTCTTCAATAGACATCTGGGCTTTTATTCTTTTTTCAGCTTCCTCTGCGCTCATTCCTTTTTTGATTAATCTTTTGAGCTGAAGGTCATGTGGAGCATAAACAACTATAACAATATCGTAATTTTTATAACTTCCTGTTTCTATCATTAAAGGAACTTCTGCTACTGCAACAGCTTTTGGGTCTTTTCCCTCTACCTCTTTAAAAAATCTTTCTATCTCTTTAAAAACGAGGGGATGCAGTATCCCCTCTAACACTTTCCTTTTTTTTTCATCATTAAAAACTATCTGAGCAAGCTTTTTCCTGTCAACCTTTCCTTCAGGAGTAAACACATCACCAAACTCTTTTCTTACCTTCTCCTTTACCTCTTCTTCCTCAAGGAGCTTATGAACAATCTCATCAGCACTTATAACATATGCACCGAGTTTCTTAAATATTTTAGCTACTGTTGACTTTCCTGTTCCTATAGAACCTGTTAATCCAACCTTTAGCATAAGCCTGCCGTTTATTTTTAATACAGTCTAAACTTTCTCTCAAGGAATTTTTGCCAAGTGTTTGGAAGATTGTCTATTTCTTCCTGGGCAATCTTTTTAACCTTTTCTTCAACACCTTTTACATTTCCATTGACCCTCAGTTTAATGTCACATACCTGAGGTTCTGTGATAGGTTTACCTATCTGGCTAACAAGATATACATACACTTCTTCTATTTCTTCTATTTCTGAAACTATCCTTTCTGCCATGTCTGTAGCAGCCGTGTTATATATCTTTCCTATGTGTGAAACAGGATTTTTACCAGCTGCAGCTTCAAGACTCATTGGCCTGTAAGGAGTTATAAGGCCGTTAACCCTGTTACCTCTTCCTATCTGACCGTCATCTCCAGCTTCAGCAGATGTTCCAGTAACTGTTATGTAAACTGATTCATTTTCAGGGTCATCAGCTGTATTGAGAAATATGTCCACATGTCTTTCTGTTAAATTCTGAGCTATAGAATATGCGTAATTTGAAACAATCTCTTTCTTCTCTAAATAATCTTTTATGTCCTTTACATATCTATCAACAAAAGCCATAGCGATAGTTATTCTGATGTTATCTCCATTTCTAACACCCATAACTTTTATGTCTTCTCCAATATATGGGTGGTCTTTTTTAAACTCTTTATTATTTAATGCCCTTTCTACCTCATAAACAATAGTTTCAACATCATCAAACGGTGCATGTCCTACACCAAAAGATGTATCGTTAGCTAAAGGAATTTCTCCTTTCAGCTGAAACCTTTCAAACAGTTCAACAAGGTCTTTACTTCCCGGTTTCAATTTTGGTAATACAATGACGTGGCTATTTACGTTTATATTTGGTATGTTTTCTTTTAGCCATCTGTGGGCTGTTTCTATGGCAAGTTCTTCAACAGGAAGCCTCTTTCCATTTATCTCGTTTATAGCCCTTCCTGTCAGATATATCTCTATAGGAGAAATTATAGAACCACCTCCAAATCGTGGTTCTGCAATACCGCCAATCAGTAAGGCTTTATCCACATTATGGTGCATTATTGCTCCACATTCTTCTCTGTAAAGTTTAGATAGTGCTATAGAAAGCTCTTCACCAAGTGCATCACATATTGTATCAGGATGTCCTGTGCCTTTTCTCTCCACTATTTCAACAGGTTGTTCAGAAACTTTTGGAAAATCAAGAGTTCCAATTGTGATGTTTGCCAACTTCCTACCTCCATTTTTTTATCAAAACATAAGGATAATATAATTTAAAACTCTTTACAAGTAATGAGATATTGGCTATAATACATATCTTGAATTTTGGACAGTTGTAATATAAATTATTTAGTCCTTCACAAGGATAAAAGGAGGTTTAAATGGCACATACGCGTTCAGCAAAGAAAAGAATAAGACAGGCAGAAAAAAGAAGATTACTAAACAGATACCACATATCCAGAATGAAAACAGCTATTAAAAGAATTAACGAAGCTCTGAAAAACAAAGATATTGAAACTGCAGAAAAATTACTTCCCCTTGCTCAAAAACTGGCATACAGGGCAGCTGCGAAAGGAGCCATTCACAAAAATGAGGCTGCCAGAAGGGTATCAAGAATAGCAAAAAAAATCAACACTGCAAAACAAGCTTTATCTTCATAACATAAGTGGCGGTGTAGCTCAGCTGGTTAGAGCACGCGGCTCATATCCGCGGAGTCGCAGGTTCGAGTCCTGCCACCGCCACCAGCTAAAAATGTGGTAGAAAAAAAATTTTTAAAAGCAATCAAAGATTTTAACTTGTTCCAGAAAGGCGATTCTGTTCTTATAGCCTTTTCTGGAGGCGTTGATTCCACTGTTTTAGCCACACTTTTAATAAAGTTTAAAGATTACCTTGGAATAGATAGAATTTCCCTTGCCCACATGAATCACTCCCTTAGAGAAGAAGCGGATAGAGACCAGGAGTTTTGTGAAAACTTTGCAAAAGAGAAAAATATTGAAATATATACACAAAAAATAAATGTAAAAAAATTTGCTGAAGCAAATTCAATGTCCATAGAAGAAGCATCAAGAGTTCTCAGATATAAATTTTTAAAAGAAATTGCAGAAAAAAAAGATTTCACCAAAATTGCGACAGGACATCATCTTTCAGACCTTATAGAAACCATGATACTATGGTTTATTCAGGGAAATGTAAAAGGAATAAAAGGGTTTAGAGTAAAAGAAAACAACATTGTCCGTCCCCTATATTATTTAACAAAAGAAGAAATACAAAACTATGCATCGCAGGAAAAAATCAGATATGTTGTTGACAAAAGTAATTTTGAAACAGCCTTTTTGAGAAATAAAATAAGACATTACATAATCCCCAAATTGAAAGAAATAAATCCATCTTTAGAAAAATCAATGTTAATTGAGGCTTTATTTATCCAGTTAGATGATGCATTTCTGTCTAAAAAATCAGAAGAAGTTTCACAAAAATTTCTCAACAAAAAAATAAAATTAGATAAGATAAAAAAATTGCCTAAATCAATATTATACCGGGCGATAGCAGACTGGATTTATAGAGAAACAGGAACTTATCCTTCTTACAAGAAGCTATTAGAAATATTAAAAGTGTTAGAAAAAGCTGGAGAAAAGAGAATAAGTTTAAACAAAAATTATGAGCTCATAAAAAGCTACACAGAGCTCATTATCCTTCCAAAAAGGAAAACAAAAAAATTTGAATACAAGATTAAACCAGGAGAGGAAATATACATAAAGGAAGCAGGTGTTATAATAAAAAGTTATACACGTGAATTTAGTAATATGGAGATATTGAAAAAAGATGAAAAAAAATTTGTTTGCTTTGATATAAGAGAAGAAAATCCTGAATTTATCATCAGGAGCAGAAAACCAGGAGATAGGTTCCTGCCATTTGGGAAACATTCAGAAAAAAAACTCAAGGATATAATGATTGAATTAAAAATTCCCCAATATATGAGAGACACCATACCAATTCTTGAATTTAGGAATAAAATATTATGGTTGATAGGATACAAAAGGTCAGGATATTATCCTATATCTGATAAAACGAAAAAAATGATTTGCTTTGAAATAAAGGAGGTTTGAAAAAAGTGCAACTATCAAGAAGTATTCTTATATGGTTTTTAATAGGAGCATTGATGATATTTGCCTTTAATCTGATAGGCTCCAGACAGATGGTTGATAACCAGATATCCTATACAGAATTTGTTGAAATGGTTAATGATGGCAAGGTAGAAAAAGCAACAATAAAAGGGGAAGAGATAACTGCCATAACAAAAGATGGAAAAAAAGTTCAGACTGTAATTCCTGAAGGTTACAGCAAAATATACGACATTCTCCAGGAAAACGGCGTTAAGATACATGTTATTCCAGCAGAAAAAGCAAGCTGGCTGACAACACTTTTGATATCGTGGCTCCCTATACTGCTGTTTATAGGTCTGTGGATATTTATGATGAGGCAGATGTCTGGAGGTTCAAACAGGGCTTTTTCCTTTGCAAAATCAAAGGCAAAGGTTTATTTAGAAGAGAAACCTAACGTTAAATTAGATGATGTTGCTGGAATGGACGAAGTCAAAGAGGAAGTCAAAGAAATCATAGATTATCTAAAAGACCCCCAGAGATTTCAAAAACTCGGTGGTAGAGCCCCTAAAGGTGTTCTTTTCTACGGAGATCCGGGAGTTGGTAAAACACTTCTTGCAAAAGCAATAGCAGGGGAGGCAAATGTCCCATTTATATCCATATCCGGTTCAGATTTTGTTGAGATGTTCGTTGGAGTTGGAGCTGCAAGGGTTAGAGACCTTTTTGAAACTGCGAAAAAACACGCACCATGTCTTGTATTCATAGATGAGATTGATGCTGTAGGTAGGGCAAGAAGCGGAGTTGGTTTTGGCGGCGGACATGACGAAAGGGAACAGACACTTAACCAGCTCCTTGTTGAGCTTGACGGCTTTGAATCTGGAGAGGGTATTATTGTTATTGCAGCAACAAACAGACCTGACATATTAGACCCAGCACTCCTCAGACCAGGAAGATTTGACAGACAGATTTCTGTTCCAAAACCTGACGTTAAAGGAAGATATGAAATACTAAAAGTTCACGTCAAAAAGAAAAAAATACCTTTAGATAACGACGTTGACCTTATGGTTATAGCAAGGGGAACACCGGGATTTTCTGGAGCAGACCTTGCGAATATAGTGAACGAAGCTGCTCTTTTAGCTGCCAGAAAAAGGAAAGATAAGGTGGGAATGAAAGAGTTTGAAGAAGCTATGGACAGGATTATGATGGGCTTGGAAAGAAAAGGTATGGCAATAACACCTGACGAAAAAGAGAAAATTGCATATCATGAAGTGGGACACGCTATCGTAAGCCTGATGTTTAAAGAAGCAGACCCTCTCCACAAGGTTTCAATAATACCAAGGGGTATGGCTTTAGGTGTGACCGTTAATCTGCCGGAAGAAGACAGACATATATACTCCAAAAAAGATCTTATGGCAAGAATTCATCAGCTTTTTGGAGGTAGAGCTGCAGAAGAAGTATTCTACGGCAAAGATGGAATCACAACAGGTGCAGAGAATGACCTTATGAGAGCAACTGAACTTGCATACAGAATTGTTGCTTCGTGGGGTATGACAGAAGAGCTTGGTCCTATACATGTATCAACAGCAAGAAACAACCCATTTATGCCACAGCAGGGACCAGAAATAAGTGAAGAAACTGCCAGAAAGATAGATGAAGAGGTAAACAAACTCCTGAGGGAAGCCTATGCAAAAACAAAGGAAATTATTGAAAGTTACAAAGATGCAATAACCGCTGTTGTTGAGCTTCTTTTAGACAAGGAAACTATAACCTGTGATGAGATGGTAGCTATTCTTGAAGAATACGGCGTTCCTATAGTAAACAGATGTAGAAAGTCTATAGTTGAAGTTATATCTGACTCTTCTGCACCAGAAGCACCCGCAGGAGCTATAGAATGATAGATACCCATGCCCACCTTGACATGCTGAAAACAGAAGAAGACCTGTTAGAGAGTGTTGAGAAGCTTGATGGTATTATAACAATAGGCTGTGACAGGGAAGAAATTTATAAAGCAGTTGAGTTAGCAAATAGATACGATAATGTTTACGCTTCAGTAGGATATCACCCATATGACATAAAAGGTCTGACAGAAGAAGATATATTACTGCTTAAAAAACTATCTGAAGAAAACAGAAAAGTTATAGCTATTGGGGAAACAGGTCTTGATTACTACAGGGACATAACTCCTAAAAAACTTCAGTGGGAATTTTTTGAAAAACAGTTAAATCTTGCAAAAGAGTTAAATCTTCCTGTTATCATACATTCAAGGAGCGCCAATGAAGATACAGTAAAAATATTAGAGAATTTCAGTCCTTTTCCCTCTTCTGGTATTCTCCACTGTTTTGGCGGTGACATACCTATGATGGAAAGATGTGTAGAGCTTGGATTTTACATATCCTTTGCAGGAAACATAACATACCCGAAGGCTGATAATCTGAGAGAGGTTCTGAAAGCTACCCCCCTTGACAGGCTTCTTCTTGAAACAGACAGTCCCTTTTTAACTCCTCAGAAAAAAAGGGGAAAACCTAACAAACCTTCATACATATTTTACACTTTAGAATTTGTTGCTGAATTTCTGGGAATTTCCGCTGAGGAATTTGAATCAATTACAGACAGGAATGCTGTGAATTTATTCAAACAGTTTTCTTACATTGCACAGTAACCTATCCGTAGTTAACTTTAATTTATAACTATACTGCAAAAGAGGCTCATATGGTTTACATACTCCTCATAATGATTTTGATATTCGCTGTAATATTTATACTTCAGTATAAACTGGCTAAAGACAGTGGAAAATTTGACATAAAAAGCATCTTAGAAACAACTGTTTTATGGAGTGTAATCTCTTACATCATACTTGGTATTATAATTTTAGGTATAGTATTTTTGACAACCAGCAGTGACTAAACCCTTATCTGAAGCTGATTTTTATACATCTGGATTATCTCCTTTTCAGTTGTTGCATCTTCAGGTCTTTTATCAAATCTGTATCTACCTGTAAAACGAGGAAATCTCAGACCAAGTCCACGGTTGAGTTTTATTTTGTCCCAGCCACAGGTGTGAACTGGAGAAAGTGTAAGCTCAGCCCCTGTTATCTCCAAAACTAAAAACGGTTCATACCATATGTCTGCTGTTAATATGGAGTTTACCCTTGGATGTTTGTGGTTTATCTGATGTTTAGACAGAATTTCATCTAACTTTTTAAAGTCATCTTCTGTAAATCCTGTTCCCACTTTGCACACAGTTTTAAACTGGTCTGTTTCTGGGTCGTAGCATGCCATAAGGAGAGAACCAAAATATCCAGTCCTCTGACCTTTACCGTAAAATGCCCCAACAACTACTAAATCAAGGGTATCAGCTAAATGTGATTTGTAATCTCTTTTATATTTTATCCACAGAAAACCTCTCTTTCCTGCCTGATATATGGAGTCTCTCTGGAGAGACTTGCATACCAGCCCTTCACAGCCGTTTTCTATAGCTTCAAGAAAAAAACTCTCTAAATCTTCAACATTGTCTACAACTTTTCTTGTGGCAAGATTTACTCTATCTGTGATTTTTATCTGCTCCTCCAATATCTTTCTTCTTTCAGGATAGGGCTTAAGTGTAAGGTCTTCTCCATTTAGATACATTATGTCAAAGATAAAACCTGCTACCGGATACATCATTATGTGAAACCGGGTTACATACTTTACCCTTCTGTTCATCAAATCCTGAAAAGGCCTTATCGCTCCAGAGGAAGGGTCTATAACAACAGCTTCCAGTTCTAAAATACATTCCTCTGGTATTGACTCTTTCAAAAACTCAATGAGGTCTGGAAACTGATTTGTGATATTTTCTAACCTTCTCGAAAATAGATGAAACTCATCTTTTTTTCTGTGAACCTGTATTCTCTCACCGTCATACTTGTATTCTGCCCCTGCTTTACCACCTAACTTTTTCAGGATAAAAGATGGTATAGCCATTCTTTCTGCAAGCATTGGTCTTATTGGTCTTCCTATCTGTATTTTTATTTTCTCAACACCCTTTAGACCTTCTTCAGCTAAAACTGATGCCACATATCCCAAATCTGATGAAATGTTGTAAGCTCTCTCAATAACAGCTCTGTTCTCTTTTTTACCTGTAAATGCAATAGAAAGAGCATCCATTATCGTGTTGTCTCCGATACCCAGTCTCAGTCTCTCTGTTATTGTCCTCAGCAGATACTTAACCTCTATCGGAGATGCTTTTTTCAAAAGAGATATAAACAGCTCCATTTTTTTCTTCGTTGAACCGTAACCGGTGGTTTCAGCTATCTTTCTTAGGGTTTCATAAACCTCCTCTACTGTCAGACTTTTTTCTGTTTTTATTTCTGCCTCTTCAAAAAGTTTTTCCCCTGCATCTCCTAAATCTCCTGTTTCTATCACTTTTTTCTGTATATCGTGTTCTGATATACCTAAAACAGCAGACAGTGCCTTTATTGCTGACTTTTCACTAAAGTTATAATCAAGACCTGTATATTCAGGGGCTATCCTTCCTATTGACAGATACACAACTTTGTCTATCAGATTTTTAGGTGTTTCCTGAAAAAGTTTGACCAGTGCATTGGTCATCTCAATCCTGCTTGTTGTTTTTTCTAAAAATTGATAAAATTCTGCTAACTTTCTATATTCCATTATCTCCCTCCATAATTTTCTACTTAATTAAACTTAAGTATTACATATATCATCTTCAACATTGAATAATTCTCATATAATAAAAAGAAAAAGGAGGTAGAAGATGGAAAATTACAGCGTTATCATTATAGGTGGTGGACCTGCTGGACTGACGTGTGGAATTACCCTTGCCTCTGCAAAAGGAAAGTTTGATTTTATGGAAGGTAAAAAATTCCTGATAATATACGACCAGTATTCAGACCTTGACAAAGCACTGCTAAAGAATGTTCCCGGTATTGAGACTGGAACAGAAGGTAAAAAACTTTTAGAGAAGATAAGAAAGCAGGCCTCCCAGTTTGAAAATCTAACCCTTAAAGAAGATAAAGTGGTAAAAGCTCAAGGTGAGAAAGGAAACTTTACTGTAGAAACAGCAAAAGGAAAAATTTACAGCTCAGAATATCTTGTTATTGCAACAGGATTCCATAATTTTGACATAGAAGGTCTTAATGTGGAAGTAATTCCCCACAGAAAATCCCCAAGACCAGGAAAAATAATGATAAAAAATAGTGATGGGAAGGTTAGAGATGGTCTTTTTGTTGCAGGACTGATTGCTGGAGCTCCAACTATGTATGCTTCTGCAAGTGGCTCAGGAGCTGAAGTGGCCTGTGATATTCTGTCTGAGTGGGCAGGAAAAACCGTGGTGGTTCACGATGTTCCAGATAATACTTAGCGTTTTACTGGCTTTTATACTTTTTTCCTGTGGAGGAAAGATAAGAGGTTCAGGGAAAATTCAGTTTGACAATACTCTAAAAATAGAAATAAACAGATAGGGGCAATCTGCCCCTTTTATTCCTCAGCTTTTTTCTTCAAAAAGGTCGTTATTGTTCTTACTGGAAATCCTGTTGCCCCTTTGGGATGATAATACCATCCCCTTGTGTTGTGAGCTGGCCCTGCTATATCTATATGAACCCATGGAATTTTTTTATCAACAAATTTTTCAAGGAACAGTCCTGCTGTTATAGCTCCACCATACCTTGTCGTTCCTATATTATAAACATCTGCATGGGGAGCTTTAATGTGTTCTCTGAGCATGTCGTTAAACGGCAGCTGCCACATCCATTCTCCTGTTTTTTGTGAAATTTCCAATATTTCATCTATCAATCTCTGATTATTGCCCATAACACCAGCTGTGTATTCTCCAAGGGCAACAATACAGGCTCCTGTAAGTGTTGCCATATCAATGATAGCATCTGGATTAAGCTCTGAAGCATAGCACAGGGCATCAGCAAGAGTCAATCTTCCTTCTGCATCGGTATTTCCTATCTCTATTGTTACACCATTTTTCGCCTTTATAATATCATCTGGTCTGTATGCTTTTCCGTCTGGCATATTTTCTGCAGCTGCTATAATTCCGTGAACAGTAATGTCTGGTTTTAGTTCCCCTATTGCCTTGAACACTCCCAGCACTGCACACGCACCAGCCTTATCAGACTTCATCCATCTCATGTAATCTCCTGGCTTTATGTTAAGACCACCACTGTCAAATGTAAGACCTTTTCCTATGAGAGCTATCTCTTTATTTCCATTTTTTGGTCTGTAAGTAAGATGAATAAACCTTGGTGGATTGGCACTTCCCCTCGCAACAGCAAGGTATGCATTCATTCCCATCTTTTCAATCTCTTCTTCGTCATATATCTTTACCTCAAAACCATACTGTTTTGCCAGTTCTTCTGCAATTTCTGCAAGTTTTTGTGGTGTTATAACATTGCCCGGTTCATTAACAAGGTCTCTGGTAAAATTCTGGGCATTAGCAAGGATTTGTCCAGTTTTTACAGACTCTTCAGCAAGTTTTTTGTATTTTCTGCTTACTCTTATCTGAACTTCTTTTATTTTGAAATCGTCCTTCTTTGACAAATACTTATCAAATCTGTAATTTCCTAATAACACACCCTCTGTTAATGCCTGAGCAATACCTTCCTGTGAATCTTTAACTGAAAGTGCCTCGCCGTCTAACAGAAACCTGTCAATCTTCAGCTCTTTAGCTTTCCTAACTGATAAAGCTCCTAATCTTCTTGCCTTATCAAGATTAAAATCTCTTTTACTACCAGCACCGAATATGATTACAAAATCTGTTTTTCCTTTTCCAAATGTTGGGATGACCATAAACTTACCTTCAGAGCCTTCAAACCTCAGCTCCCTTTTTATCTGACTGATAGCTCCGTCTAAAACTTCATCTAACTCCTGAATTTCTAAAGGGAATTTTTTTTGCTCTTTAAACAAAAAAGACACTACACCTTTTACCCGAGAATTTTTCAGGTGTCCACTTGTTATCTTAAATTCCATAACTATTACTCCTTTTTTACTTTATAATTGTTTAAAAATTATTTTAACAAAAGATAAAGTTTTGGGAGGGTCTTTTTATGCGGGTCTTCATAGGGGAGTCTGTAAAAATTATTCCTGAAATTTACAGTTCACACCAGATTGTTGACAACACATATCCTGTTGAAAAAGTAGGAAAGAAAACAAACAAAATAATTCACAGATTTGCAAGTAGTATCCGGATTAAGAATAGGCCTTTAGTTATTGATTTTTCAAAACTTCCAGCTCATCAATTAAAAAAAGATGAATACCATCCCCTTAACTGGGGAAAAACAGTTGTAGAAAAACTTTCTGAAAAAATAGGAAAGGAAAATATTGGATTTTTATCTGTTTCTTACAACATATCCTATCACGAGGATTTTTTGCCCAATCTTGCATCACAGATTGTTATGGAAACAGGTCTTAAGGTTGACAGCTTTCCTGAAGAAATACCGTATTACGGGTGCGCATCAGCTATTTTTTCAATAAAAAGTGCAGTGGAATACTGCAAAAGGCATAACAAAGCAGCCATTGTATTTTCCTTTGACCAGTGTTCAAAAATAGGCAAGGTGATATACGACCCATCAAATCCCTATTTCAAAAAGACTGTAAAATCGTATCTTCTCTTTTCAGATGGCGGAGTAGGGCTTATTGTACTCCCAGAATCACTAATTGATAAGTATGAAGGAAAACTTATAGAAATTCGGGACATTCAGTTAGGTTATCATCCCGGAAAAAAGATTAAAACAGAGCATGGGCTTTTTATTTTAGACAGCAACATAAAAGAAGCAGTTCCTCCTATCGTATCTGAAAAGGTTATAAAACCTGTGCTGAGTAGAAATAATGTTACTGTTTCAGATATTGAAGAATGGGCACTGCATCAGGGGGGATTTACAATACTTGAGAAATTCAAAGAAAAAGAGATTTTAGGACTTACAGATAGACAGATTGAAAGGTCACGGGAACTTTTTGAAAATTACGGCAACATGAGCTCGCCCAGCTGTCTCCTTGTGCTGGACAGTTTTATCCACGAAAACAAAGAGAAAAAAGGGAAAAAAGGTATGATTGTTGGATTTGGTGCAGGATACTACATGGGAGCAGTTTTTTACCAATGGGTTTGACAGTATGACAATTCTCATTTAAACAGGAAGATTATTAACCTATTATTTTTATGAAAAATAAAAACACAGGAGGTATTAACAATGCCAAAAATTAACGAATATGTTGACATCTCTACACTGGATAAGGAAGCAAAAAGAGATTACATTGACAGACACTCTCCATTTGTTCACGTGGAAGGAACGCCAGTAAAAGGACAGAAATTCAAAGTTAAAGTAAAAGTTGGTGAAGAGTACTGCCATCCTGATGACTTTGACCACTACATTGCTTACGTTCAGCTGTGGGACGGTGAAACACTCCTTGGACAGGCAACATTTACACCTGGAACACAGGGAAATCAGTGCTCTCAGGCAGAAGTTGATTTCTACATTGTTCCAACAAAAAACAAACTGAAACTTCAAGCAATGAGCTACTGCACAAAACACGGATTGTGGCAGGGACCTGTTGTTGAGGTAGAAGTTCAAGAAGCAGAAGCTCCTGCAGGAGCTTAAAATACTTTCCCCCCTCAGGGGGGTTATGTTAAAATAGGCAACAAATAAAGCTGGTAGGTTCAAAGATGAAAAATGAAGATTTAATGAAAAATCCTTTTATGACCAATATGAAATTTCTCCAGCAGGCTCAAGATGAAACAGAATTTCAGAGGATTTTAAAAATACTGACTGTTCCATCAAAAAGTGGTTTTTACCTGTCCAGATATGACCTGAGAGATATAGGAAGAACTCTTGGTGTTGAAATTCCCATAAAAGAAAGAAAAGAAATGCTGAAAGACCTTTTTATATACGCAAAACAGATGGAGCAGATGAAACAGTTTTTAGACACTATAATTCAGTTTATAAACCACAGAATATCCCAGTATCAGAAAATCACAGATGAATACCCAAAATCAGAAAAATTTATGACCAGCTGGATAAAAAAGGCAAAAGGAACTATACAGTTTCTTGAAAATATGAAAAAAGAGACAGACATCTACAAAAACATTTAAGGATAAAGCTCTAAATAAATATCAGGCTCTAATTTTTTAATACTTTCAATCTGGAGTTTTAATGCTTCACTGATATCTTTAATATTTAGTACTCCAACAGAAGAGATACCGTCTTCACCGATAATTTTTGGAGCTACGAACAGGGAAACCTTGTCATAAATTCCCTCTTTAAAAAACTGTGTTATAACATCTTTTCCCCCTTCAATGAGAAGATGCATAACTTCCATTTTATACAAACTGTCTAATACATCCTTAATCAAAAATCTTCCCTCATATAGTGGTAGTGTTATCAGCTGAATATTACTCCTTTTCTCTAAAAGATGAATTTTGCCTCTATCTGCAAGTTCTGACACAAAAACAACAGTTTTTGCCTTTTTGTTGAATATTTTGTGGTCTAAAGGAGTTTTTAGATTTTTATCTATCAATACTCTCAAAGGCTGTTTTTTTGAAGGAAAGTTTCTGACAGTTAGCTCTGGGTTATCCTTTACAGCAGTTCCCACTCCCACTAAAACAGCTGTTGCCTCTTTCCTCAGTCTGTGGGCATACTTTCTTGCGTTTTCTCCTGTAATCCATTTTGATGAACCTGTCTGGGTTGCTATCTTTCCGTCAACTGTCTGTGCAATTTTTATATGAACAAAAGGTCTTTTTTTCTGTATGTAAACAAAAAAGTCTTCATTGAGCTTTTTTGCCTGATTTTCTAAAATACCTGTAATAACCTCAATACCTTGCTTTTTTAGTATCTCAGCTCCTTTCCCTGCAACCTGAGGATTAGGGTCTAAAGTAGCTATAACAACCCTTTTTATTCTGCTGTCTATTATTGCCTCTGTGCATGGAGGAGTTCTGCCGTAATGACAGCACGGCTCCAGTGTCACATACATTGTTGAACCTTCTATATTTTCACCTTTTGACAGGGCATCTTTTATAGCTTCCCTTTCAGCGTGGGGCATTCCTGCTTTTTTGTGGTAACCTTTTCCTATTACTTTGCCGTTTTTTACTATCACTGCACCAACAGCAGGATTTGGATGTGTATAACCCTTCCCTTTTTTAGCTTCTTTCAGGGCTAATCTCATAAACTTCTCATCTAATCTGCTCAATTGCACCAACCTCATAACAGGTTTATCTTAATTTTACGGAAAAAAAATATATTAGAGGTGAAAATGTATAACATAAACAAAGACCTTGCAAATATATTCAAAAAAATGGCAGCTATTTATGAATTTTTAGACGACAGATTTAGGGCAATGGCATACCAGAGAGCAGCCCACATCATAGAAGACCTGCCAGATGACGTAAGAAACTACATAGCTACAGGAAAGCTATACATGATTAGAGGAATAGGACCCAGCATTGCCTCAAAAATTGAAGAGTACGTAAAAACAGGAAAGATACAAAAGTATGAAGAGCTAAAGAAAAAAGTCCCTGAAGACTTTATAGAGCTGATAGACCTTCCAGGATTTGGTCCAAAAACTCTCAAAAGGATATACGAAGAACTTGGAATATCCACAAAAGAAGAGCTTATAAAAGCCCTCAAAGACGGTAGAATAGAGCAGCTTGAAGGCTTTGGACCCAAAAAAGTGGAAAACATGCTCAAAGGCCTCCAGATGTATGAGATATCAAAAAGAAGAATTATACTGTGGGAAGCTCTCCAGATATCAAGGTATCTCACAGAAAAGCTGAAAAAAAATCTAAAAGAGATTCACAAAATAGAGGTTGTAGGTAGCACAAGAAGAAGAAAAGAAACAATAGGAGACTTAGACATATTAGTAACAGCTGATGACAAAGACAGGCTGAAAATAATGGATTTTTTTACATCTTTAGAGGAAGTATCAGAAGTTTTAGTAAAAGGTCCCAAAAAATCCTCTGTGATAATGAAGTTTGAAGGAAAAGAAAGACAGGTTGACCTGAGAATATTCAAAGATGAAGAGTGGGGAGCAGCACTTCAGTATTTTACAGGCTCAAAACAGCACAACATACATCTGAGAGAAATAGCAAAAGAAAAGGGACTAAAAATAAACGAATACGGCGTATTCAAAGCAGACACAGAAGAAAAAGTAGCAGGAGAAACAGAAGAAAGTGTGTATAAGGCAGTAGGTATGGACTGGATACCACCAGAGCTGAGGGAAGATAGAGGTGAAATAGAAGCAGCAATGGAGCATAAACTGCCTGAATTAGTAGAGCTAAAGGACATAAAAGGAGACCTACACGTTCACTCAACATGGTCAGATGGAGTGGTATCAATAAAAGATATTGTAGATTTTGTCAGGAAAAATTACAGATACGAATACATTGTAATAACAGACCACTCAAAATCCCAGAGAGTTGCCCACGGTCTTGATGAGGAAAGGCTCCTTGAAGAGCTAAAAGAGATACAGCTGATAAACAAAATGGCTGGTCTGGATTTTGTAAAAAAAGGAATAGAGGTTGACATCCTTCTTGACGGCTCCCTTGACCTGTCAGATGAGGTTCTATCTCAGCTTGACTGGGTCGTTGCATCTGTTCACAGCCATTTTTCAAGGGACAATACAGACAGAATAATAAAAGCAATGGAAAATCCATACGTTAACGCTATAGGACATCCTACAGGCAGACTTATAGGATTGAGAGAACCATATCCTGTTGATATGGATGCTGTTATAAAGGCAGCAAAAGAGACAGGAACAGCCCTTGAGATAAATGCTCAGCCCCGAAGGATGGACATAGACGAAATATGGATAAGGAAAGCTGTTGAAAACGGAGTAAAATTAGTCATATCAACAGATGCCCACAATCTTGGGAATTTCGCATTTATGGAAATTGGAGTGTCCATTGCCAGAAGAGGATGGGCAACAAAAAAAGATATTCTGAATACAGGAAGCTGGAAAGAGATTCAGAAATTTGTTAACCAAAAAAGGAAAAAATTTGGAGTCAGAGCTATAAAATAAGATGGGAACACTAAAAAATCTTTTAAAAGAAAATGACCTTGACAGCAGAGTTTTTCAGATAATAAAAGAAATAGTGGGCAGTGAAGAGTTTTGTAAGCTGAAAGAGTTTTTACACTTTTACAAAATCTCCGCAACTATTGAAGGAGATTATCTGATAATAAAACAGTTCTTTCACGCAGAAAATAGATGGCTTGAAATTGCAAGATTTAATTTTAGACTGAACAAAGTTGAAAAACATATAGGCAAGTCAAAACTGTTAAAATACCTGAAAGAAGAAAACAGATACATAAATGAATCTGTAGAAAAAGAAATAAAAAGAACATCATCTATAATATTAGCCCTGCTTTCCCTTGTTCTTGGCGTATTAACAGCACTGCTGGTGCTCAATCTGATAAAATAATAAAAAAGCTTCAGGAGGAGAGATTGGTAAGAGTTAGATTTGCCCCCAGTCCAACAGGATACCTTCACCTTGGAAATGCAAGAACAGCCCTGTTTAATTACATATACGCAAGACACACAGGAGGGAAATTAGTTCTCAGGATAGAAGACACCGACAGAGAAAGGTCTAAAAAAGAATACGAAGAGATGCTGATAGACGACCTGAAATGGCTGGGAATAGAATGGGACGAAGGTCCAGATGTGGGAGGAGAATTTGGACCCTACAGACAGTCTGAGAGAACAGAGATTTACAACCAGTATGTCAAGAAACTTCAGGAAACAGGCCACATTTATAGATGTTTCTGCACACCAGAAGAGTTAGAAGCAGAAAGAAAAAAGGCACTGGCAGAAGGCAGACCACCAAGATACAGCGGAAAATGTAGAAACCTGTCAGAAGAAGAGATAAACAGACTCCTTTCTGAAGGAAAGCCATTTGTATGGAGATTCAGAGTTCCAGATGGAGAGGTTATAGCATTTAGAGACCTGATAAAAGGAGAAGTTGAGATAAACGTTGACGAATTTGGAGATTTTGTTATAGTCCGGTCTGACGGCTCTCCTGTTTATAACTTTGTGGTGGTTGTTGACGATGCATTGATGAAAATTACCCATGTAATCAGAGGAGAAGACCATCTATCAAACACACCAAAGCAGATACTGATATACAGAGCTTTAGGATTTGAAGAGCCAGAATTTGCCCATCTGCCTATCATATTAGGAGAAGATAGAAGCAAGCTGTCAAAAAGACATGGAGCCGTTTCTGTAAGAGCTTTCAGAGATGATGGTTATGTATCAGAAGCAATGTTTAACGGTCTTTCCCTTTTAGGCTGGCACCCTAAAGGGGATAACGAGGTGCTGTCAAAAGAAGAGATAATCTCAGAGTTTGATATAGAAGACGTTCATAACGCACCAGCAGTTTTTGATAGGGCAAAACTCAGATGGCTTAACGGCGTTTACATTAGAGAAAAATTAGATATTGATGATCTGACAAAAAGAGCTGTTCCGTTTTTTGAAGGATTTGGTTATAAAGCAGACTTTGAATATTACAAAAAGGTTTTGGAAGTCATAAGAGACAGTCTTGAAACATTGATGGATATTGAAGAGAGGGCAAAGCCGTTTTTTGTTGATGACTTTCACTACAGCGAAGAAGGTAAGAAATTTTTAGAAGATGAAACAGGATACAGGGTTGTTCAAACCTTTTATGAAAAGATAAAGGATTTAGACAGCATAACAGCACAGGAGTTCAAAAAAATCACAAAAGAACTACAGAAAGAGCTTGGAGTAAAAGGGAAAAACCTATTTATGCCAATAAGAGTAGCTCTAACAGGAGAAACATCTGGAGTTGACATATCAATGCTTGTTGAGGTAATAGGAGTTGAGCGAGTAAAACACAGAATACAAAGAGCACTGGAGTATTTTGGATGATAAGATGGATTACCGATTATCTTGGAGGTAGTAGAGTCCCAGAACCTGAAGAGCTACTGCAGTGGAAAGAAAAAGGCGTTAGCGTTGTGATAAATCTTCTGAAAGGAGAGTATGGAGATTTTATTGCTGAAAGGCAAAAAGATTTAGGATTTGAAGTTATAAGGATACCTTTTGATATGTACCAGATAATACCAGAGGAAGACTTTTTAGCTGTTTATCAGTATATAGATGAGATAAAAAATGAAAAGAAGATTGTAGTCCACTGCAAGTATGGACAGGCAAGAAGTGGAACATTTTTAGCTGGATATCTGATACATACAGGAGTTCCTTATGAAGAAGCTCTAAACAGAGTAATGGCAAAAGGATTTGAGCCCCATACATTTCATCAGATTAATTTTTTAAAAAATCTATCTGAAAAAAAGAAATGATACAGCCAGAAAAACTGAAAAAACTCAAAATATTTCTGCAAAAAAACGGAAAGATTCTAAAAACTGCAGATATACAGCAAATCATAGACCAGACAGAAGACACTGACTTGAAAAATTTCTTTATAGCACTCAAACACATTACAGAAAGACATTACACAGAAGCAGTAAAATGGCTTCAGCTGTCACAGTGTAAAGATGCAAATATGATTATATCTCTTCTATCACTCAAAGTAGGAGACTTCTTTTTGTATGAAGAGTATCTAAAAGAAGAGACGTCAGAAGACTGCTTGAAAAAAGAAAACATACAGATAATCATAGAGTTTGGAGAAATACGAAAAAAGTTAGACACAGAAACTTTAAAATCACTCCCAGAAATATTAGAAGATTAATAAGTAAGGATAATTCCATTCCTCAATTCCTCATAGGTACGCTAAAAACATTCTTCTCGTGAGATTTCTCGTCCTGGATATACTCTGTTTCAATTCCTTATAGGTACGCTAAAAACAGGAAGCAGTAGTGAAGGCACAGATAGAAGCCCAAGGGTTTCAATTCCTCATAGGTACGCTAAAAACAACTCACTGACCCTATAGCTGATACTTGGGGCGAAGTGTTTCAATTCCTCATAGGTACGCTAAAAACGGGACATTCTTGAAACTAATGAAATTCTGCATTTTATATTGTTTCAATTCCTCATAGGTACGCTAAAAACTTTCATTTTTATCCATTTCTATTTTTTTGAAATTGAAGTGTTTCAATTCCTCATAGGTACGCTAAAAACAATCAATCCAGACTTGCTCCATCCAACTCCTCCAGGTTTCAATTCCTCATAGGTACGCTAAAAACTTTCATTTTTATCCATTTCTATTTTTTTGAAATTGAAGTGTTTCAATTCCTCATAGGTACGCTAAAAACAATCAATCCAGACTTGCTCCATCCAACTCCTCCAGGTTTCAATTCCTCATAGGTACGCTAAAAACACTATCCCTCCTAAATTTTTGATACAATAAAATTATCTGTTTCAATTCCTCATAGGTACGCTAAAAACAGCTAAGGCTTTGATTTCTGCAGGCTTGAACTCCTTTCGTTTCAATTCCTCATAGGTACGCTAAAAACAAAAACATAGCAGAAAGCGGGTTTAGAAAGACTGAAGCTATGTTTCAATTCCTCATAGGTACGCTAAAAACTCCCAACACTTTATAAGTTTCGTTTCCAACTCTTAGTTTCAATTCCTCATAGGTACGCTAAAAACGGGTCTTTATTTTTGAGTTTTTCGTATTTCTTCTCGTTTCAATTCCTCATAGGTACGCTAAAAACACGCAACAATACTTGATGCGTTTAGCCTGCCGGAAAGTTTCAATTCCTCATAGGTACGCTAAAAACCCATAAAATTAATTTCCTATTCTGTTGTCAAGAAACCGTTGTAAAACTTAACTGATTTTAAATATACAAAAAACTATAAATCCTGTCAAATGAAGTTAATTTTCTGTCAACCTCCAATCCTGCAAAAAACCCTGGAGATTGACAAATCGTTGATATATAAGGCTAAAATCCTAATTTTTGCCGTTTTAACCTGTGAAAATGAGTCTCAAAAAGAGCTGTTTTTTAGACATCGACAAACCATTGACAATCAATGTTTTTTTATGGAAAGGTACACTTAATTCTTCTATTTTGTCTCAATTACAAAATATTTGACATCACGCATTTATATTTATTATGATAAATTCAGCGAGGGGGAAAATGAGACTGTCAATAAAACTTTCTTCTGAAAGGGAGTATATATCCTTACCTTTGCACCATTCACCAACAGTTCAAGGTATGCTTTACAAAAGTCTTCCCCCTTATTTATCCAAATTTCTGCACGATATAGGATTCTTTTACAACGGTAGAAAATTTAAACTTTTCACATTTTCCAAAATTATGTCAGAGCATTTCATAATCCAGAAAGACAGAAAAAGAATAAAATTCAAAACTCCAATAACGCTTTACATATCCTCAGGAATTGATGATATATCAAAAAGCTGGGGAGAGAATTTTATAAAAAAAGACAAAATAACTCTTGGAAAAAATCACCTTTATATAGAAGCCATAGAAGTTCTACCAAAGCCAGAGTTTAGTGAAGAAATGACAGTGAAAACTCTGTCTCCAATAACAGCTTACCAGACAGTGCAAAAAAACGGCAAAAAATTCTATAAATACTATAATCCAGATGATAAAGAGTTTGAAACCCTTTTAAAAGAAAACATAAAAAAGAAATACTACATCCTGAAAAACAAAAAAATAGAAGATTTCCCATTTGAAATAAAGCCAGTCAAAAACATAAGAAAAGCCAGAATAAAATACAAAGATTTTCTAATAGAAGCCTATGAGGGAGAGTTTAAAATAAAAACAGACCCAGAAATATTTAAAACTGTTTACGACACAGGCTTAGGAGCAAAAAACTCCCAAGGTTTTGGCATGGTGGAGGTTTTATAGATTGGCTAAAAAAGAAGTATTGGTAAAATTTAAAACAATAACTCCTCTCTGGACTGGAGATGCCTGGCAAAATAATAGTGAAATCAGACCATCTTCTTTAATAGGAAGTTTGAGATTTTGGTTTGAAGTTATTTGTTATTTTTCAAGAATTTGCGACGAAGATGATTTCAATAAAAAATCAGGTAGATTTGAAAAAGAAGTTGATAGAGATAAGTTTAAAAAATGTTTAGTTGAAAAAGGAAATTCCTTTGAAGCAAAAATAGAATGTCTTTTAGAGCAAAATATACCTTTACCATCAATAATTTTTGGGACTACAAACTGGAGAAGTTTAGTAGAGATTAAAGATATAAAGTATTTAGAGGATTATTGTTTTGGGAATAAGCTAAACTTACCTACTAAAATTTGTTTTAATAAATCGACTTATGAAATCAAAGAAAACAGAGATTGTCCCCCAAAAAGTAACAATAATTGGTCAGTATTTTTCTTTGCCCATCCTTACTTTTATGGAAAATTACAAGTTGTTTTTAAGGTAGAAGAAAAAATCTTAGAAAGTATCTTTTATCCTCTTTTAACCTTTATGGATAAATATGGTTTTTGGGGTGGAAAGTGGAATATAGGATATGGGAGGTTAAAGATTTTAGAGGTTAAAACAGGCGACAAGTTAATAAATAATTGGGAAAAAGATACATTTTTGTTTAGTCAGATAAATGAAGAATGGGTGGATAAAAAACTTTCCGATTTGTTATTGGTAGTGACCAATTTTCGTGACTTGACACAACAAAACTCAAAAATTAGGATACTTGAAGATTCTGTTTCCAATTCTTCTTTTATTAATCTGATAAAGAAATTAATAAAAGAGAAGTCTAAACAAAGAGCAAACTTTAATACAAATAAAGAATTAAGACATAAAATATTTGGGAAAACAGGTAATACCAGAGATTTATCTTATGTTCCTCAAGGTTCTAAAATACTTCCATTTATATATTATGAAGAACAAGGACAACTTAAAGGTGGTTTTCTATCTATTGCTGGTTTATTAAACTTGGAAGGTATAAGTGATGAATAAGTTTGAGGCCTCAATAGAAATAAACATAGAAAAAGTTGAGAATTTAGCTGAATATATAACTTATTGTAAATATTATTTTAAACCAAAAAGCAAAGGAAAAATAGAAAATTATCTTTTTAGAAGTGGACAAAATTGGTATCTAAACAGAAATAACAAACACATCTTTTTAAATGAATTTAAGTTTCTAAAGAAAGAGATAAATGATTGTGTAAAAGCTGGAAATAGTAAAAATAAGTGTGAAAACCAATTAGCAAAAAAGTTAAAAGATTATAAATCTAATGAAACATTAAAAGATTTCCCTTTAAATTGGTTAAAAAATGAGATAATTGAAAAAGAAAATGAGTATATAAATTTTAACAATGATAATAATATTCAAAAAATAAAACTAATATCTGGAATTTACGATAATCCTACGGGCTTACAAGATTATATTAATAAACTTCCTAAGCACTCTTTTGCAATCTGGTTTAAATTTAAATTAAAAGCTCCTTATTTTTCAAAAGATGATGATGAGTTTTACATAATTCAAAATCCTATTTTGAAAGAAACAAATTTTAAAGTTCCAATGATTAGAGGTTCTGGTTGGAAGGGAGCATTAGCAACTGCTTTTAGAGATTTAATAAATGAGGAAACAGATTTAGATAATAAAAGAAAAAAAATAGAAAGCTTTTTAAGAGTTTTTGGAGCAGGTTCGGAAAGTATAAAGGCAATAGAAAGTCATATTTTTGATAAAAGTAAAGATTCGAAAAAAGCAAAGGAAAAACTTTTAGAGTTTATACTTTTTGAGCTTGGCTTAGAAGTTGATAGAGATTTAATAAATGAAGTTAAGAATATTAGTAGTAAAGATAAATTACTTGATGTTATTAAGAATAAATTATCTAAAAGGTTAGGGAATAATCAGAGAGACCTACCTTTAGAATTTCAAACCCACAAAGGAAGAGTAATATTTTATCCGACTTATTTTGATAAACTTTCTTTAGAAATAATAAATCCACATGATAGAAGGAAAAGAGCAGGAACTAATCCAATTCATTATGAAGTTGTTCC
>Ga0256833_1000095_pt1 | contig 65840 bp, 83 predicted proteins | sample 356284metaG_FD_190535 | JGI IMG/M metagenome (GOLD analysis project Ga0256833, IMG submission 190535) | Hydrothermal vent microbial communities from Mid Atlantic Ridge, Atlantic Ocean - 356-284 | ecosystem: Environmental > Aquatic > Marine > Hydrothermal vents | place: Atlantic Ocean: Mid... | reverse complement strand
CTGCTAGGGTTAGGCAGCTCGCCGGCTACCTCGAGGACGCGAGGCTCGTGAACGAGAACAGGGGCTACCTCGTCTACACGGGGAAGTGGCGCGGCACACCGGTAACAGTAGCCACACACGGAATAGGGGCGCCCAGCGCGACCATCGTGTTCGAGGAGCTGATAATGCTCGGCGCGAAGGTCATGGTGAGGCTTGGGAGCTGCGGGGGCATGCTCGGCGAAATGGAGATAGGAGACGTGGTTATACCGACGGGTGCCAGCTACGGACTCGGCGGAACGATATGGAGCTACGCGCCCTTCGCTTGCACGGCCGCCGTGCCGGACTACGATGTCTTGCAGAGCCTCGTCTCAGAGGCCGAGAGACACGGAATAAAGTACTTCCTAGGCCCCGTGGTCAGCAGCGACTCCTTCTACGGCGAGAGCGAGGACTACATCAGGCAGTGGATAGAGCGCGGCATGGTGGCGATAGAGATGGAGGCCGCAAGCCTATTCGTTCTGGGCAGGCTGCGCCGCATAAAGACGGGGGCCCTCCTCCTAGTCAGCGACAACATAAAGGAGCCCGGCAAGATGGCCACGGCGGAAGAGCTGCGCGACGCCGTCGACAGGGCTAGCAGGGCCGTGTTCGACGCAATAATAAGGGTGAAGCCCTAAGCACCCTCCCAGGGGAGGCCATAACTACGTTAGAAATATAGTAATAAAATATTGTTTTATTGGCTGCCCGACCCCTTGACCCTTCTCTCAGCCGCCGCGAGCAGCGCGATGGACAACGCACTGAGCGCCGCCGCCACGGCGAGGCCCTCGACCGCGCCTACGTGGAGGTCTATCATGTATCCGTAGAAGACGCCGGCGGCTAGGAAGCCGGTGCCCACGACGGTGTTGAATACCCCGTACACCGTGCCCCTCTTATCTGGGGGCGTCATGTCGGCTACCGCAGCCCTGTATACCGCCTCCCTCATACCTAGCACGAGCCCGTAGACAGCCGCCGCCACCGCCACGCTGAGGGGCGACGCTGCCAGTACGAGCGGGGCTACTAGGGCAGTTATGGCGAAGGGCACGTAGAGCACCTTCAGCCCGCTCCTGTCGTAGACTAGGCCTGAGACAAGCGCGGTGGGCGCGTCCACCAGCTGTATCCCGGCGTAGAGGACGGGGACAAGCCATGCCAGTGAGGGGCCGTAGACAGTCGCCGCCTGGTAGAGTATCAGCGGGGCTGGGAGAAGCGCTAGGGTGTTCGCGGCGACCGCCGCTAGGTAGAGGGCCACGGGGCCCTCCAGTCCTCCCCCGCCCTTCTTCCTTGAGGGGCTCTGCTCCTCGACGTAGCCCCTGATATTAAGGTATACAATGTATAATGTGGCCATCAGCGCCAGGTAGGGCACCGCCAGCGCCGCGAAGGCGAGGCTGTAGCTCCCTGTTAGAGCCATTATCGCGGCGAGAGCGAGGGGGCCCGAGACGGCGCCTATCTGGTCGAGGAGCTCGTGGAGGCCGAAGGCCTTCCCCCTGCCTATATGCTTGGAGACGAAGGATATTATCGTGTCCCTGGCGGGCGTCCTCAGCCCCTTGCCAAGCCTCTCAGCAAGTATCAGAACCGCGGCGAGAACCCAGCCGCCCAGGAGGCCGCCTAGGGGGAGGAGGGGGAGGGCGGCTATGAGGCCGTAGCCGAGGAATATCAGCGGCCAGTAGCTCCTGGTCTTGTCGGCAAGCACGCCTCCGCCGAGCCTCGACACGTAAGATATTAGCTCGCCGAGCCCAAGCACCGCTCCCACGACAACCGCCGATGCGCCGAGGTACTTGAGGTACTCCGGTATCAGGCCGCGGGCCCCCTCGTAGACTACGTCGCCGAGGAGGCTTACCAGCCCTAGAAGGACTATGGCCCTGTAGGCTTTCCTCTTTTCCACATCCATTGCGGTGAAATGGCCCCGAAACGTATACTTAAATCTAGGCACCCGTAGAGGGGAAGGGGTTGCTCCATGGACTTCGCGTCAGCGTTGCTCGTGCTGAGTATAGGGCTAGGCGCCGGCTTCGCGGGGGGCCTCCTGGGGGTCGGGGGAGGCTTCATAATAACCCCCGCCCTCATACTCCTCCTAAACATGAAGCCCCACATAGCCGTCGCCACCAGCCTCTTCGCCGTGACAATGACCTCCCTGTCCTCGACGCTCTACTACGCTGAGAAGGGCCTCGTAGACTTCCACCTGGGAATGATGCTGGAGTCCGCCTCCATGCTGGGCGCCATACTCGGCGCCCACCTGGCGCTAGCGCTCCCGGGAAACGTGATAGAGATAGCCTTCGGGCTAGTACTCGGGTACGCGTCCCTAAAAATGGCGTTCAGCAAGGGCGTCCACGGAGACGGGAGAGAGGGCGAGTACAGGCATGTGTGGGCCGGGATAGCCGCCAGCTTCGCCGCGGGCATCCTCTCAGGCCTCCTGGGGATAGGCGGCGGCACCGTGAAGGGGCCGATAATGATGCTCGTGATGGGCGTCCCGGTCCACACGGCTGTGCCGACGAGTAGCTTCATGATAGGGCTCACGGCGGCGGCCGGCACCATAGTGTACATCTCCGCCGGCCTCGTCGAGCCCGTCACCGCGGCGCTCACCGCGGTGGGCGTGTTCCTGGGCGCACAGGCGGGCAGCAGGGTGGCCGTGAGGACTAAGCCCAGGATGCTTAGGAGGATCTTCGGCGTCGTGCTGCTCCTAGCCGCGCTCAGGATGATAGCGAAGGGGCTCGGTGTCTAGAATGGAGGGCGTATACGTTAAGGCCCTGAGAGCCTGTATAGCCCTGTCGCTTGCCGGCCTCATAGCAGGCCTCGCCTTAAAGCAGCTCGGCGTGGACCTGCTCCACTGGGCGCTCTGGCTCGTAGTCGCGTCGCCCTACGTGGCCCTGGCGCTGCTGCCACTAGACAGGAGGTACAGGAGGCTTGCCCCACAGGTCGCTGTGATACTGCTGCTCGCGGCTCTCGACCTCTTGTTGACGATGAGCGGTGTATAGTTTTGCTGGAAAAGCCGCGGCCCGTGCTCCCCGTATACCCGCTAGCGTGGCTCACAAGGCCCCTCTCCCGCCTTCCCGGGGTTTTTGGCGCCAGCGTCGGCGTGGCCGTGCTGCCGGGGGTGGGGCGCATGCTCTACCCCTACTTCGACGAGGACGAGTTTTACAGGAACCTCGGCCACGTGTACAGGTACAGGGACTACGAGAGGCTAGCGGACTTCGTGCCGAGGAGGGGCTGGAGGGTCGTGGACGCGGGGGCCTACGTCGGCGTATACGCTCTCAGGGCGGCCAGGCTGGTGGCCCCCGGGGGCGTGGTCGTGGCCCTCGAGCCGAACCCCCTCACCTACGCGTTTCTGAGGGCGAACATCGTGCTCAACGGGGCGCGGGCCGTAGCATTGCCGGCTGCGCTCTGGGTCGAGGAGGGCGAAGTCAGGCTCCACGTGGCTGAGAGCCTGGTCAACTCCTCGCTTAGAGAGGAGTACGTGGGCTACATGTCGAGGAGCCTTGGGAGCGTAGAGGTGCCCGCCGTCACGGTCAGCCGCCTAGCCCGCCAGCTGGGCGGGGTAGACCTGTTGAAGATGGATGTGGAGGGCGTGGAGGTGGAGGTTATTTCCGGCGGCCTTGAAGGGGTGGAGCGCCTAGTCGTCGAGGTGCATCCTCCGCTCGTGGAGGCGTGGGAGGCGGCCGGCCTGCTGGAGGAGCAGGGGTTTGACACGTTCACGGTGGCCGGGGAGGCGCCCCATCAGGCGTTCGTCTACGCGTGGAGGCGGTAACCCTATAGGACGCCCCGGCGTCTAATGTGTCGATGCCGTACCACATCCTAGCCAAGAAGGGCGAAGTGGCGGAGCGAGCGGTTGTCGTCGGCGACCCAGAGAGGGCGAAGTTTATAGCCGGGATGCTTGAGGGCGCGAAGCTCGTCAACGAGCACAGGGGGCTCCTCACCTACACGGGCGAGTGGAAGGGCACGCCGGTGACGGTGGCGACCCACGGGATGGGCGGCCCCGGGGCGGCGATAGTATTCGAGGAGCTAATAGAGCTCGGTGCGAAGATACTCGTCCGCTACGGGACGACGGGTGGGATAAGGAGGGGTGTGAAGGTGGGGGACTACATAGTGCCCGTGGCGGCCTACTACTACCACGGAGGCCTCTACACGGAGTATTTCGGCGACCTCTCCCCCGCCCCCGCGCCCAGCCTCGACGTGGCCTGGAGGCTCTACATCGTCGCCGGCGAGAAGGGGGTGAGGGCGTGGCCCTACCCGGTGGTGAGCAGCGATGCCTTCTACGCGGAGAACAAGTCGCTGGTGGAGAGGTGGGCCAGCTATGGCCCCGTCTCCGTGGAGATGGAGTGCGCGACGCTGTTCTCGATAGGCTGGCTCCGCCGCGTCAAGACTGGCGCACTGCTACTAGTCAACGGGAGCCACGTGGAGCCCGTGGACAGGCTTATACTGGAGAAGACCATGGAGAACCGCCTTAAGCTCGGCGCGGAGATAGTGCTCGACGCTATAACCAGGGTGGAGCCCGGGGAGGCGGCGCTGCCGGTGTAGCCGATGGAGTGGCTCGGATACAGGGACCTCCTCGACTACAACGCTGCCGGGAGGGAGCTCAGGAGGAACAGGAGGCTGCTAGTCTACGGCACATGTGTGAGGGACGAGCACCCGGGGATATTCGAGGAGTGGAGTAGTGGCCGCGTCCCCCTCGCGGCTTGCCTCGAGAAGACCCACTTCAACATGGTGGCTCTTAAGCTTGCATCGATACTCGCCAGGGTCGAGCTGGAGGAGCTGGTCGTGTTGACGGTCGACGGCTCCCCCCACTGCGTCCAGCTCCACCACGCGGTCGAGGAGGCGGTGAGGGTTACTGGAAGCGGGGTGCGCGTACGCCACGTGGTTGTCGAGGGCGGCGAAGCGGTGGAGATCCCCGCTTCGACGGTGAAGACCGCCAGGTACCTCTCTAAGGTGTATAGGCTACAGCGGGGCGCGGAAAAAGAATAAGCGTCACCCCCCTCTTTCCTCCATGTGAAAAAGAGCGTATACGTAGCCCTGGTGTCGGTGTTCTCAGCGCTCTCGGCGGCCCTCACCTTCGTCCTAAGGGTGCCGAGCCCCACGGGCGGCTACACGCACATCGGGGACTCTATAATCTACATAGCAGCGGCGCTCTTCGGCCCTATGACCGGGCTAGGCGTGGGCCTAATAGGCCCCGCCGCGGCGGATCTACTCGTCGGCTACCCGAGGTGGTACGTGACCCTCGTGGCCCACGGGCTCCAGGGCTATATAGCCGGCCTGGGAAAGGACAAGGGCCTGGCCGTGGAGACAGGCTTCATGCTGCTAGGCGGCGCGGTCATGAGTCTCACGTACTTCGTGGTGAACGTATACCTTAAGGGCCTCCCCCTAGCCCTGGCCTCTCTGATAAGGGACTTCTTTGGGCAGACGCTTGTCTCCGTGGTCATAGCCGTAATAGTGGTGAAGGCCGTCGAGAAGAACCCCTACGTGGAGAAGGTGGCAAGGCTCGTGGAATAGGCATCTATAATAGATTCTAGGCACGTATTTTTCCCCGTTATGTCGAAAATCTCCGGTGCCGGCGAGGGGGCCGTGGTGTGGGAGGGACGCCCCACCCTCGCCTCCTTCCTAGGCTACTATTTGACCTACGCGGCGCCCGCAGTGAGCCTCGCCGTGGTCTGGGAGCTCCTCGGGGTGGCGCCTCCGAGGGTGGCTGACGCGTTGGCCACGCTCGCCGGGCTCTTCTCATGGGCCTTCCCGGGCCTATCTGGGCTAGGCCTCGCCTGGTACATAGGCGCCGCGGCGCTGACCGTGCTGATCGGCGTCGCCGTGTGGGTGGTCAAGGTGAGCATAAGGCCCCTCCTCTACTACGTGGCGCTCTACGCGGGCGTCGAGGCGGCCAGGTATTTCCTCGCGGCCCCCTGGGGCCTGCAGGAGAGAATCCTCGCCGTGGTCGGCGTGTCCGCGGCCGCAGTCCTGGGGGTAGACCTCTATAGGAGGAGCTTCAAGTACAGGATAACGAGGCACACCGTAAGCATCAGCGGCGGCCTCCTCTCCTCGACGGAGCGCTCGGTGATGATATCTAAGATAAACGACGTAATAGTAGTGAAGCCACTCCTGGGGAAGATCTTCGGCTTCGGCCACGTGATACCCGTCACCGCGACCCAGATAGGGCTCGGCGAAACCTTCAGCCTCACAGGCGTCGCAGGCAAGATCCCCAAGACACCGGTGGAGGTGGGCGTCGGCGGGGGGAGAAGCATCGTCGACTTTAGGCCGCGCCCCAACAACTCGCTTTACGGGGTCAGGGAGCCCATCGCCGTCAGAGAGATACTGGTCAGGCTCGCCAGCATGGCTGAGGAGTACCTGAGGGAGAGCGCGGAGAGGCTGAAAAGCATAGACATGGCGCTGCACCGCCCAGGGGAGGGGAAGGAGGAGTAGAGACGGGGAAAGAGCGGGTATTTTCCCCTCTAGAGCCTTATGCTAAGCTCGTCGAAGAGTAGGAGCGCGAGGAGGTTTGCAAGCATGATTGATACCCCCTCGTCTAGGGTTAGCTTGGAGTCGTCGGTTATGCTTCTCTCGGTTAGCCAGAGGGTTAGAGCCGAGACTAGGAGTAGGTAGACCACGAAGCCGTCGAGCCTCAGCGGCACGAAGAACGACACCAGGGGGAAGACGACCATCAGCGTCTGGACTATGCCTGAAGCCAGGTTTGAGACCCCTATGTCGACCTCGCCCCTCAGGCCCCCCTTCACCGCCACAAAGTGTTCCGGCACGCTCCCGGCGAAGGCTAGGATCGTTGCCACTATGCCGTAGGAAAGCTTCTCCGCCGACACGAAGTGCTCCACGCTGCCGCTGAGCAGCTCGGAGCCCAGCACTATGCCTACTATGCCGAGAGCGAAGGGCGCGAGCCACCCGTGGCCCCCGGCGGCGCCCCCCTCCCTCCTCCCAGCCCTGGAGATGAACCACGTGTATGCCAGGTAGGCTACGAGCATAAGTGTAGCCGCCTCGACGGGTAGCGGCGCGTCGATCCCCTGGAGCCTGAACATTATTGCCGCGAAGGCCACGAGCATGGAGAAGACGACGGTTATCCTCATGACCTCCATGTCGTAGATGAGGGCCTCCCTGGGCACTTCGACGCTGCCGTTCCTCCTAGCTAGGAGGACTATCAGCAGTCCCAGGAGGAAGCCGTTAAACGTGGCCGCCAGCAGAACCGTGAGAACCGCTATCTCGCGGAGCTCCGGGTGGGCCGCCATGAAGAGGGCCAGCACGGCCTCCGGGAGGTTGCTCGTGAGGCTCGAAATCACGCCGCCCACGTAGTCGCTTACGCCTAGCCGGGCGGCAAGCCCCTTCACGCCCTCTACCGCGTAGTCGCTCACGAGGGATACCGTGGCCAGCCCCACGGCGCCCATGAGCAGGTAGTAGTACCCGGCGTCTACCTGGTAGAGACCCATGACCGCTGAGGCGGCGACGAGTGCTACGGCGAGTGAGAGATTCCTGTCCAGCTCCACGGAGGTATCCTAGAAGAAGTAGAGTATAATACTGATAAGTATTACCGAGGCCACGAGGCCCGCGAAGACCATGTCGCCCCCCGTAACCCTAGGCGGGTCGACGTAGCTCCTATCGGGGTATGCGCCGAAGCCCCTCGCCTCCATGGCTATACCCATCTCCACGGACCTCTGGACAGCCACTGAGAGCAGGGGCGCCAAGAGGCCGGCCAGCCTCGACACGGGGCCGCCCTGGCCCCTATAACCCCTCACCCTGCGGGCGGCCCGTATGTTCTCCAGGTCCCTGGCCATGAGGGGCAGCATGCGCAGCGTCACGAAGCTCATATAAGAGTAGACGTAGGGGACGCGGAGCTGCGCGGACAGGGCCACGGCTAGGCTACGGGGACTAGTTGTAGAGATGAAGGCAACCGAGTAGAGGATCACTACGGCCACCCTGGCCGCCAGCAGCCCTCCGCGCCACGAAGCCTCGGCCCAAGGCAGCCCCATGTTGTAGTGGAAGAGGGCCGCGTTCACCCACCACTGGCCCGCCACGGCGGCTAGGGCGCCGGCGACTATGAGGCGGCTGAGCCGGGGCTTGGCGACAAGGACTAGGAGGAGCGAGAAGGCCAGGTGGAGCGCCAAGACGCCGGGGGAGGCCAGTATGCCGGCCGTGAACACGGCCGCCGTCGCCGAGAAGAGCTTTACAAGGGGGTTGAGCCCGTGGAGCCAGGTGTCGCCCTCGTAGTATAGGGTCAACGCGCCGCACCCCAGAGCCTAGCCCTATACTCCTCAAGCATGCCGGGGTCCTCCTCAAGCATGCGCGGCGGCTTAAATCCTATCCGCTTCCACGAATCCTTATCCTCTAGGAGCTCCCTGTAGCCGCCCTCGAACACGACGCGGCCCTCGCTGATACCATACACCCTGCAGTCGAGAAGCGCGGGCAGCCAGGAATCGTGGGTCACGAGGATTACCGCCTTACCGCGCGCCGCCAACCCCTCTACCTCGCGGGCCACTAGGAGGCTGTACCGCATGTCCAGCCCAAAGGTGGGCTCGTCGAGGAGGTATACGGGCCTATCCAGCGGCTCCATCGCTATGAGCGATACGAGCCTCTTCTGCCCCTGACTCAGCCTGTACAGGCTCCTACGGGCCAGGCCCGCGAGCCCCCTCTCCTCTAGGACACGCATGGCCTCCTCCTCAGCCCTACGCCGCGTGTAGCCCTGGACGATGTAGGACGCAGCAACCTCTCCCAGAACAGTCCTTGAGACGAACTGGTGATCAGGCACCTGCGTCACGTAGACGGCCCTGCCCGGCTCGGGGGGCGCCCCGGAGACCTCTACTCTCCCCTCCCAGCCTCCCAGGACGCCTGCAAGTATTCGTAGGAGCGTCGTCTTGCCGGCCCCGTTGGGGCCTATAACAGCTACGACCTCCCCCCTCCTCGCCGTAATGTCGACCCCCCTTAGGATCCTACGCCCCTCGATCTCCAGGGAGACCCCCTCGGCGACCACCAAGGGGTCCCTGGGCCTGAGCCTGGGCCTCTCAACGCTCGCCGGCTTGAGGAGCCTAGGCGGAACCCACACACCAGCCGACGCGAGCCTTCCCACACCAAGCCTCCCGGCCAGCTCGTCTATGCTCCCTGCAGCCTCTAAGCGTCCGTCGGCGAGGAAGGCCACGCGGTCGGCCCACTCTTCGACGTACTCCACCCTATGCTCCACCACTATAGCCGAGACGCCGCTCTTCTTCAGCGAGCCCACAACCCTGTAGACCTCCTCCGAAGACGCCGGGTCTATGTGAGCCGTCGGCTCGTCCAGGAGGAGCAGGCCTGGGCCCGGGGCGAGGGTGGAGGCCAAGGCAAGCCTCTGCTTCTGCCCCGTAGAGAGCGAGTCCACCTCCCTCTGCCAGGCGTCTTCAAGGCCTACCAGCCTGAGAGCGGCGCGTGCGCGTAGAGGTATCTCCCCTGGTGGATACTTGAGGTTCTCTAGGGGGAAGTAAACCTCCTCGTAGACCTTGAACATCACCGTCTGGGCCTCCGGATCCTGGAGGAGCAGGCCTAGGCGGCGCGCCATTCGCGCGAGTCCCTCCACGCGGGGGTCGCTGCCGGCGACCCTCAGGAACCCCTCCACATAGCCGGGTATGAGCCTCGGAACCGCTCCTGCCAGGGAGAGAAGTAGGGTGGACTTCCCGGAGCCCGTGGGCCCTAAAAGAAGGAGGAGTTCTCCCTCCCCGAGCTCCAGGGTAATGTCCCGGAGCACGGGGGGTTCTCCCAGGTAGCCAGCCGTCAGGCCTCTAGCCTCTACTGTGGGCAAGCCGGGCTTCCCTCCCCACGGCGAAGCTGTCAAGTATCCCCGTGGAGGCGACCCAGTCTATCACCGCCTTGACGAGCACACCCGCTATCAGCGCGCCGCTGACGAAGTAGAGGCTCCAGAACACTATGCGCTGGGGCGGCGTCAGGGGCTCCACGATCCCGTAGAGGATAGTGTCCGCCGCGGCCGCCCACACGCTGGGCGCAGCGCCTGCTGCGGCCATCGTGGCCCAGTCCCACCTCTTGTACCTCGTAGCCGCGAACACTATTTCGCTCATGAGCCCCTGCATGAAGCCGTAGAGGGGCGCAGTTAGGTAGTGGCTCCCGTATGCCAGCTCGGCCACGGCTGCCAGGAACTCTCCGAGGAGGGCTATGCCGGGCTTCCTGACTATGTAGGCCGGGACCGTCGCGCCGATGTACCATACGCCGTAGACTATCGGCAGGAAGAGTAGGCCGGTGAAGAGCTTGAGGTAGTCCCAGACGAAGTTCGACCACACCATGAAGATCGCGCCGTTGATCGCGGAGAGCACCGCGGTTAGCACGAGCTCCACGGTCGTGGGCCTCTCCATGCTTCCACCATGCTTTACTCTTTTAACCGGGTTATAAATTATTCCCGTGCCACCGTAACCGTTCCCCGGGAAAAACCATAACCGAGTTATACGAACTTCCCTGGAAGACGGGGAAGATTCATTTTTATAACCCTGTTACAAGGATTTACTTAGCACGCCATGTTCCCGGAAGCTGTTGCGCTCAACTCCTATATCCCCGTCATGAGGAGGCTTATAGCGCGGGAACTCAAGAGGCGCGGCGTCTCCCAAACGGAGATAGCCCGGATGCTCGGCATCACGCAGGCCGCGGTCAGCAAGATACTGCGCTCCCAGTTGGCTGCTACGAACGTGCAGACCAGGGGCCTAGACGTGGGGAGCACCGAGATACGCCTGGTCGCCGAGAAGGCTGCAGAGCTCCTCTACGAGAAGAATATCAACGAGGCGGGCATACTGGTGAACAGGTACTGGTGGCTCATAGCGGCCTCGGGCGACGCGTGCAGGGCGCACGAGAGGTACGGCTGGAGGAAGAGTGAGTGCTATATATGCACCAAGCTCGTCTACCCCCAGCTCGATATAAGCAGGGGGATCACGCTCGCCGACCTCGAGAGAGGCCTCCTGATACTCTCGTGCTCCAAGACCTTCCACCTGCTCATACCGGAGGTGCGCTCCAACTTTGCCGCCGCCATCCCCGGCGCGAGGAACATTTACGACGTGGCAGCCGTGCCCGGCAGGATATCCAAAACCGCAAACGGCGAGATACTGTATAAGCGGCCCGCCTTCGGCGCCTCGAGGCACCTGGCGAGCATCCTCCTGAGCATAAGCGGCAGGTACAGGGCGGTCCTGAACATAAGGTTCGATGAGAGGATCAGGCGTATACTCGAGGATCTAGGCGTCGTGTACGGCGAGTTCAGCAGCGTGGAGGGCTCCGGCAACGTAGCGGCCCAGGTTTACAGGGTGTTCGAGGAGTGCCCGAGCTGCCGGGTCGCCGTGGATCTCGGCGGTAGGGGCGTTGAACCCGCCACCTATATCTTCGGGGAGCGCGCCGTCCACGTGGCCGAGCTGGCGGCCGAGATCGCGGAAATTTATGCAGCGCTAGTAACATAGGAGGATCCTCCCTAGGCATAGTCGCGATAATTTATAATAATAATGGAGCGGTATTCCCTAGTAAAGGTGGAGGTGCGGATGAGCGAGCGGGAAGAGGCTATACGTCTTCTCAAGATACTGGGCCTCACCGGGCTCGAGGCGGAGCTCTACCTCCTGCTGCTGGAGAAGGGGCCGCTCAGCGCCCCAGAGATCTCGGACTACCTCGTCAGGCACAGACCCCAGATACACGTCGCCCTCACTAGGCTCGTCTCTAAGGGCTACGTGGAGGAGCTGGGGGGTAGGCCTAAGAAGTACAGGGCCGTTGACCCCGAGATACTCTACGAGAACTTCATGAAGGATCTCGGCGGCATGGCTAAGCGCGCCCTGAGCTACATGAAGTCCATATCTAAGCCGAAGATAGAGGAGAGGCACGGCGTATGGATGGTCAGGGACGCGGACATAGCGAAGGCTCGGATGGCGAGCTTCGTCGACGAGGCAAGGATAGACGTCCTCGTGATGGGGGACATAAAGTTCATCCACATGCTGGGGGAGAAGCTCGAGCGGGCGGCGAAGAGGGGCGTCGCCATCTACGTGCTCGCCTACCAGACGGATGAGCGCGGCGCGAAGTTCCTTGTAGACGACCTCCCCTTCCTCAAGAAGCTGAGAACCGCTATCTCGGGCGACATGATAGTGGTCGTGGACTCTAAGATAGGGGGCCTCGTCAAGTCTAGGCCGATAATGTCCATGAAGCACGGCATAATAATAGAGGAGCGCGCGCTGCTCGACTACCTCTCCCACGACTTCGTGAACAGGTGGGTCACGAGCAAGGTCGTCGTGGAGAAGAGATACGACCTCCCGCTCAGGTTCACGTTCCACAGGCTCGCCCTCTACGAGACGAAGAAGCTCCTCCTAGAGGACAAGGAGCTGATCCTCCACGCGAAGGGTTACGAGATAGAGAGCGGCGCGCCGACGGAGGTCGAGGGCCGCATCGTGGACGCCGTGCTCGAGCTACCCGCAGGCTACGCCCACTTCAAGATAGAGGCCGACGGCAAGACGATAAGGGTTGGCGGCCTAGACGCGGTGATGGAGGAGGTAGCCGGGGAACTCTTCGAGATAAGGGAGGCCTAGCGCCGGGTGCGCAGATGCATAGGCTAAACTTCAGGCTCCCCGCCTACACGGCGATCGGGCGGGGGGCGATAGAAGAGCTCCCAGAGGTACTTAGGGGGCTTGGGTGCAGATCAACGCTTATAGTCACGGACAAGACCGTGAGGAGACTCTACGGCGGCGGGGTGGAGGAGGAGCTCAGGAGGGCCGGCTTCTCCACGGCCTTCTACATCATATCGGCATCTGACATCGGGAACGTGGAGGCCGCGAGGAGGGAGAGACGGAGGATGGATGCCTGCGCGGTCATAGGCATGGGGGGCGGCAGGAGCATAGACGTCGGGAAGTATACCGCGTTCCTCGAGGAGACATACTTCGTAAGCGTGCCAACCGCGATAAGCCACGACGGCTTCGCCTCGCCGATAGTCTCCCTCAAGGACAGGGAGATGAACCCGGTTTCGCTCTTCACGAAGCCCCCCGACGCCGTTATAGTCGACACCGAGATACTGGCCGGGGCGCCTAAGAGGCTGCTGGCCAGCGGTGTGGGCGACATAGTGGCGAAGATCACCAGCGTGGCCGACGCCAGGAGAGCCATAGTCTTCAGGGCGGAGGAGATCCCGGAGCTCGCGCTCAGGATGGCGGAGTCGGCGGCCAGCATAGTGGTGGACAATATAGAGGAGATAGCGTCGTGGAGCGAGAAGGGGCTGAGGCTCCTAGCCGAGGCCGGCCTCCTAGCCGGCTCCGCGATGAGCGTGGCGGGGAGCTCGAGGCCATGCAGCGGGGCTGAGCACCTATTCAGCCACGCGGTGGACAAGGTGTACCCTGAGCGGCGGAGCCTCCACGGCGAGCAGGTGGGCGTGGGGGCGATAATGATGGCCTATCTACACGGGCTCGACTGGAGGAGGATAAGGGACGTGCTCAGGCTCGTGGGCGCGCCCACCACGGCGGAGGAGCTCGGCGTGCCCCGGGAGAAGATCGTGGAGGCCCTGACGATAGCGCACACGCTCAGGAAGCGCTACACGATCCTCGGGGAAGGGGGGCTGAGCAGGGAGGCCGCGGAGCGGCTGGCCTCGGTTACGGGCGTTATATGAGGAGCCTGGAGGCAAGGTACCAGAAGGCGGCCTCGGCGAGTAGGCGGGGCCTCAGCGTGCCAAGAGGTATCTTCTTCCTCGGGTATAGCTCGTCCTCCTCCACGGTCTCCTTCTCCCCTGATAGCCCCGTGGTCAGGCCGCGGCGCGCCTTCTCTATGGAGTCCACGAGCTTCTCGAACGCCTCTTCCTCGAGGAGACCTAGCCCGTGCTTCACCCTCGCCAGCTCCTCGGCCGCGTTGTAGGTAGCCATCGCCACGCCGGGCCTGTCGAGCCACAGTGTCTCATAGTTCAGCATCTCATACCAGGTGGGGGCTGTTAGGAGCCTCCTATGGCCCTCAAGGCTCCGCGTAAGTATCCTGTAGCCCATCTTCTCCCCGTAGACGAAGGCCAGGCTACCGGGGTCGACGAAGGGCGCTAGGGGGGCTACGAAGGCCGTAGCCTTCCCCTGGGCAGCCTCGTAGGCCTCCTTGAAGAAGCCCCCTATCACCTTTACGTTCTCCTCGTCCTGGTAGGGTAGGCCGGTCATGAAGTAGAGGTCTATCCTCTGGAAGCCCATCTCCCCCACGGCCCTAAGGAAGGCCAGTAGCTCGCTGTTCCCATAGGGCCTCCCGAAGGCCCTGCGCACCCTCTCATCCGGCGACTCGGGCGAGATCTGGAGGTACACCCTGTCCCCAGCCCGCCTCAGCACCTCCAAGGCCCACCGCGGCGGTGGGCGGAAGAACTCGAAGAACAGCTCCACGTCCCTCCCCTCCTCCCTGATGAGCTCTACTAGCCTCTCCAGGTAGTCCCTGCCGAGCAGGGTTAGATCCCCCACGAAGAAGAGTGGAGACTTTATCCTCTCGGTTATCTCCCTGTACTCCGCCGCCACCGCCTCGGGGCTCTTCACGCCGAGCCTTCCCCTGCCCATGAACCTCCTATACGCGAAGCTGCTGCCTCCACAGGTAACGCAGCTATACGTGCATCCCTTGAAGCTCAGGATGGCGGTTATAGGGTGCTCTAGGAAGCTACTCCATGGCAGCGCATTGGTTATACCGCTCCTCGCAAAGCTACGGACAACGTATCCGTACTTCGGCCTATACTCGTCTAGGCTCTCCGGCGCGAACCGCAGCCCCGTGAAGACTACCCTGCCGCCCTCCCTGTAGGCGATGTTGGGCACCTCGCGCAGCCTGGCCGTCTCGCCCCGCGAGTAGGCTTCCACGGCGCGTAGGACTATGGGCTCTGTGGTATCCCCCAGTATGGCCGCGTCGACCCACGGATAATTCTCCAGTATCTCGCGCCAGTAGATGGTCGTGGATAGGCCGCCTAGGAAGACCGGCGCCCCGTGCATCTCCTTCAGCAGGCGGGCCACCTCGATCGCGCCGTGGGCGTGGACGAGCCAGTGGAGGTCGACACCGTATACGCGGGCCTTTATGCCGCGTAGGAAGTGCTCCGCGTCTAGCCGGGGCTCGTTGACCATCTTCGCGGCCAGGTTGTATATGCCTACCTTGAACCCCCTCTCCTCGAGGTAGCTGGCTAGGGAGAAGAAGCCCGCCGGGTACATGTCGAAGACGGGCTTAGAGGGCACCACGTCGCTTATCGGGCCGTAGTGCCTCCTCCTGAGCCTGCGGAAGTCGTATACGCTCGGCGCGTGGATCAGCGCTAGGTCAAGCATAGCTTCCCGGTAAGAAGTTGGCGGCGGCAAAATAAGTGTATCTACGATTCGACACGTCCGGGGCGCCGCGGCCTACCCTGACAGCAGGGCGGCCCCCTCGCTGAGGAACACCCAGCCGTAGTATACCAGGAGCACCGCCAGAACAACCTGGACAGCGTCCATCAGGCGCTCGCTCAGCCTCCTACCCCTGTAGGCAAGTAGGGCCAACGAGCCCAGCCATGCGTAGTCCATCCACACGTGGAAGGGGTACGCGGCCACGAGCACCGGCGCCCCGCCGGCCCCCCATATGTCGAGCGTCAGCTTTAGACCGGCGGTCGCCCACCATATTATGAAGTAGGGGTTCAGGGCCGTGAAGAGGAGCCCCACCATGAAGCCGCCCGCGGCGGCCGCCTTCTCGGCTCCCTGGCTCCCCGACCCCTTCACGAGGCCGTAGAGTATCAGTGCCGCGTACGCAAGCAGCGCGGCGCCCCCTAGGAGGGAGACCCAGGCCCTCAGCAGCCTACCCCTGAAAAAGCTTGCCGCGCCGAACCCGAGTAGGAGGTACAGGGGGAACTCGAACGCCATGTGCCCAGTTGCAGCCAGGATGCCGAACCTAGCCCCCTTCCTGGAGCCGCCCGCCACTACGGCGAAGGTTAAGGGGCCTGGGCTGAGCGCCCCGCTGGCGGTGACGCCTATTATCTCGGCTATCAGCTGGGGGGTGAGCACGGGGCTATATATGTGAACGGCGACTATATTATGGTTTACCCTAGGGACTGGAGCAGGAGGGCGGAGGCTATCTCCACAGCCTCCCTGGCCGCCTCGAGTAGAGGGGCGCCCTCCAGCTCGGGGGCTATCCTCCTCAGCTCGTTGAGCCTCAACATGTCCACCCAGAGGTGGCGTGGCAGCACAGGCAGGACGACGAGTATATCGTCGCTCTCAACCTCGGCCGCCACAGCGCTGTAGGCCAGCTCGACAGCTCTCCTCGCGCTCTCGTCCCAGCCTGCGGCCCTGTAGGATTCCTCCGCCTCGGCCAGCTTACCCGCGGCCTCGCGTAGGAGGTCGAAGCCGTCCCCCATGAGGGGCCACCTCACGGTATTACCTCCACGGTGTTGTTGAACGGGGGATAATATACCATGTCCTTTTCTATAACTCCCCCATCGATGAGCCTCCTAATCTCCACGGCCGCGGGGATCAAAGCGTCTATAAAGCCCTGCGTCGCCCTGCACACCTCCCTGAAGCCCTCGTCTCCCCAGTACCTCTCCTTGTAGGCGTAGAGGCACCGCCCACCGCAGACCGGGTAATAGGGGCATGAAGTACAGGGCTCCCCCACGGGCACCCTGTCCCTTAGATCCTCCAGCCCCACCTCCCCTAGGCGGCCTAGAAGCGCCCACGGCTCGGATACGGCTATGGGGCAGGCCACTATCCTGCCGTCGGTGAGCACGGACACGGAGTCCCTGCCGGCTCCACAGGGCATCCCCTCGTAGACCCCCCAGAGAAGCTGGCTCACCACCGCCTTGAAGGGCGCTATTCCGAGAACCTCTCCGGCGGCCGCGGCCCTGAGCCACTCTGAGACAAGCCTCCTCACCCCGGGCAGGTAGACCCTGTCCCGCCAAGCCGGGAAGTCCCTCCACCTGTCGCTCCACACCACGTCCAGCTGCCAGTGGACGTGGCTGAAGGGCCCCAGTCCTAGGAGGTGCATGACATCCCGGTATATGTCTGAGTCCTCGGTGACCGCCATCCTGGCTATCAGATCCCCCCTGTACCCTATCTCTCTAAGCCTCCTCGCCTCCCCGACGACCCTCCTGTAGACCCCGTGGCCCCTGTACTTGTCGGTTAGCCACTCGACGCCGTCTATGGAGAGGAGCACAGTGTCGAAGCGCCTCCAGTACTCGTCCGGCAAAAGGTGGTTCAGGGTGCCGTTGGTCTGTATGACGTAGTGCCTCGCCCTGATGTTGTCGAGCGCCCACATGACGAAGGGGGCGTTGAGGAGCGGCTCGCCCCCGTAGAACGCCAGCACCGCCTCCGGGTCAGACTCCACCAGCTCCTTGAGAAGCGCCGGGTCGTAGCGCGGGCTCCACGGCACGAGCTCCTGGGGAAAGCTCCCGCCACAGTACTTGCACCTAAGGTTACACTTCCCCGTGGTGTGAACTATGAAGAGCATCTCACTCTTTCGTGCAGAGGGCGCTATTCAGGGTTACGGGGTCACCGTCAGCCGCGGAGGGTAGCCGTCAGGCTGAACCCAGCTCGCCTTCTTCTCCGCCATCACGACGAGGTAGTACCCCTTGAAGTTCAGCCCCGAGGGCTTCTCGGGGCAGAACACGGCTTCTACCGTGCCGTTTCCATTAAAGCCCTTAACAACCCTGTCCTTGGAGCCCACAAGATCCTCGTAGACGTAGACCGAGATATCCATCAGCGGATAACTCCTAGCAGTAATGGAGACACAGTGCCCCACCTCGACCCTCGTCTCGTTCCAGCCGGCCCAGAGGAACGGGGTCTTGGGGGCCGGGAGCGGCCCGCCCCTCCTGTAGGGGTTGCTATAGAGCTCCACGAGCCATGCGACGTACACGGGCCTTTGGAACGATATATAGGCCCTAGGCGTGCCGCGGAGACCGCCCTTTAGCCGGATATATGTCTCGAAGACGTGCTGGCCGTTCGGCGGCAAGAGGAGGTTTCCTACATGTATCGTCTCAGAATGCCCCCTGGCGGAGACAGTCACGGTGACGTTCCTTATATAGGAGGGGGCCGGCGTCGGGTTCTCGACGTAGAACCTGACGCCCAGGAATGTATGGGTGCCGTTGAAACCATAGAAGGAGATGGTATAGTACACTACTCGCGTAGAGTCTGCCGAGTACTTGCTCAGCGCCACCGTGGCGGCGAGAAACACTACCAGCACGCCCACAGCTATCTTTGCAAACCCCATCCTCTTCTAGCTTCTAGACACACGAAATGGTTATTATGTTTAGTTGGATGAAAATCCCTGGAATCTACCTTCCGCCGGTCAAGGACTAGACAACTAGACAAGAAGTCTCCGCGGATAGAATCTTAGATATGAAACTCCTATCCCGTATCTACCGGGGGATGAAGAGGCTGCGCCTCGCCGACCCCGATGGGTGAGGCGCGCTAGGCCACCTGACCCCTCCAGGCCCTGACCACCTCCCTCGCCCTAGCCGGATCCACGGGCTCCCTCCAGTCACCCCTCCTGTGCAGGTACGTCCCCACTATCGCGCCGGCCACGTAATCCCTATACCTGGCGGCGTTGTCAGGCCTGAGGCCGCTGCCGAGCAGAACCGGCGCGCCGCTCCTCGCCGCCTCTCTGAGGGCTTCGGGGCTGGGCGGCTCGCCCGTGACGGGGCCGGTCACTATTACGGCGTCGGCGAGGCCCCTCTCGACGGCGTCGAGCGCCGCGTGGTAGTAGTCCCCGCTACGCGTTGAAAGGGAGACTCCGTGTTTTACGTGTATGTCGGCGAAGACGGCTACCCTCGAGCTTAGCCTCGCCTTGAGAAGCTGCACGGGCCTGGCCATGGGCTCTAGTAGGCCCTCCCCTGAGGCTACGAGCTCGGTGTAGGCGTTTACCCTTATAAAGTCGGCTCCCACAGCCTCCGCTATAGAGAGGGCCGCGACGCCGTCGTTTCGCAGCACGTTTACGCCGACGGGGATCGACAACTCCTCGACGATCCGGCCAGCTATGAGCGTCATGGACGCCACCGTTATCGGCTCCGCGCGCGCCGGGAAGGGCCTGTCGCCGAAGTTCTCGACGATCACGGCGTCGAACCCCGCCTCCTCCATGGCTTTAGCGTCCCTAACGGCTTTAGACTCCGCCACGCCTAGGGCAACGGGGCGGGGGGAGCCTGGCAGGGGGAGGAGGTGCACTACGCCTATAAGCCTCTTCTCGGAGAACCAGTCGCCGGGTATAGCCATGGGAGAAATAGTCGTGGGAGGAGAAAAATGCTTTACTGCTTTCCAGGAGAAATCGCCTCTATGAGCTGCTCGGCGCACCTGAGGGGGGCGTCGGCGTTGCAGCTCAGCAACGTCACCCCCCTCTTGGCGGGGTAGCGTAGGCTCAGCCTAAGGGTTCCGCCTTGTAGGCTCTCGACCCTTATCTCAGCCGTCTCGCCAGCGACCTCGATTATAAGTACTTCTCCCCCTTCCCTCTCCTCAACTCTAGCCCTGACGCCCTTCTCTCTCAGCTTTTCCGCGACACCCCGGAGGACTCTCGCCGCCATACCATGTATATACAATGATGTATGTGTCTATAAAACTACATGGCTCTGATTTTTACCACCCCTCACCCACTATATTATCGATGAAGGCGGGCTTCATAGGAACGGGGATGATGGGGCTCCCCATGGCTAAGCGGCTCCTAGAGAACGGCTACGACCTCATCGTATGGAACAGGACGACCTCCAAGACAAAGCCCCTCGTAGAGGCCGGGGCGGAGCTGGCCTCAAGCCCCCGCGAAGTCGCCGAGAAGGCCACAGTCATACACGTGATGGTCGCAGACGACAACGCTAGCCGGGCCGTGCTCGCCGGCAGCAACGGCGTCGCCGAGGCGGGCCTAGAGGGGAAGATAGTTGTGAACCACAGCACCGTCACGCCCATGCACACCGAGGAGATGACCAGGCTCTTCGCAGGCCTAGGCGCCAGCTACCTCGCGGTGCCTGTGATGGGAGGCCCGCGGGACGCTGAGAAGGGCATGCTACTAGCCTTGGCCGGCGGCGACGAGGAGGCCTTATCCAAGGCTAGGCCGCTCATACTCTCCTTCGCGAAGGAGATAGTGTACCTTGGCCCCGCCCACGTGGCCTCGGCGGTGAAGCTTGCCATCAATAGCCTCTTCTTCGCCTCCGCGGCCGCGCTGAGCGAGGCCATAGCGCTAGTCGAGGCGTGGGGGGCGAGCCACGAGGTACTCTACACGGTGGCTAGGAGGCTTTGGCTGAGAAGCCTCATAGACAAGTACGGCGAGAGGCTGCTAGACGAGAACTATCCGGTCAGCTTTAGGCTGGTCCTCGCCGCGAAGGACCTGGAGTATGCGGCGAGGGCTGGGTTTGAGAGGAGGCAGCCCATGCCCCTCATCTCTGCGCTGGCGGAGGAGTTCCTTATGGCCGCGATGCACGGGCTCGGTGAAGAGGACTACTCTAGAATAGCGATGTTTATCCGGAAGAAGGCCGGCGCTAAATAAAATACTTTATATTTTACGCGGGAGAACTTCTAAGAGTCATGTTCGAGTTCCCCGTGGACGAGGCTTCCGCGCTCATCGACGCGGAGCCGCCAGGGCTAGAGCCGATCTCCGAGAACCTGTACTACCCGGTGTATAGAGACTCCATCGTCTCCCTCACGGGGTGGATCGAGGAGCTCCTGCTGGCAGGCGGCGGCCCCCTAGCTGAGGCCGCTAGGGGCAGGGAGAAGGTGGTGCTGGTGCTCCTAGACGCGCTCGGCCTCTCAACACTGTGGTGGCACAGGGAGAGGGCGGAGTGGATGCTCCACAACGCGTCGGAGACCCGTATACTTTCTAGCGTGGCCCCCTCGACCACTGCGACTGCCCTCGTGAGCCTGGCCACGGGCACGGTGCCAGCCGTCCACGGCGTCTCCGGGTACAGGGTGTACCTGAAGGAGCTGGGCAGCATCGTGAAGACGTTTGAGATGAGACACCCTGGGGAGCAGTGGGGCTCGTCTATAAGCCTGCCGGGCGACTTCCGCCTCGTCGCGGCTGAGACAGTGTTTGAGAGGCTGGCCCGGAGCGGCGTGCCCAGCGTGGCCTTTGCGAGCAAGTACCACTCCGACAGCACGTTTACGAGAGAGCTATTGAGGGGCGCCGCAGTTGTAGAGCACTCCTCCATCAGCGACCTCGTAGTAGGAGCCGTGGACGCGGCCAGAGAGCTCAAGCGGGGCCTCGTCTACGTCTACTGGAGCGAGATAGACTCCCTCTCCCACGACTATGGGCCGGCTTCAAAACGCGTCGGCGAGGCCGTAGGCCTAGCGTCGAGCATCGTGAGGAGGATTGTGGAAGAGGCCTCGGACGAGGCGCTTGTCCTGGTAACGGCCGACCACGGCCATATCTCCAGGGGCAGGGTCGAGGTCGTCTCCCCCTCCCCCGACTGGCTGGCTCCACCCTTCGGCGAGAGGAGGCTGCTCTACGTGCTCTCAAGGGGGAGCTGCGACCTCGATGCCGACGCTGTACGCATAGACAGGGGCGGCTATGCGCGCCTCTTCGGCGGCGAGCCGGGCCCCGGCGTAAAGGAGAGGTTCGGCGACTGCACTTACGTGATGAGGGGGGACGCGGTGGCCATATACCCCTACAAGCCGGAGGAGGGGGTGGACGTCATGACAGGCTTCCACGGAGGCCTCACTCTGAGCGAGCTCTTAGTGCCCCTCATCGCATTCTAGACAGGGGGCTGGGGGCTCTATGAGGATCCTCCTGGCGTCTAGGAGTAGGGAGAGGCTCCGCCTGCTCAGGGAGGCCGGCTTCAGGGTTGACGCGGAGCCCCAGGAGGTGCTTGAGGAGAAGGCTAAGAGCCCCTGGGAGGCGGAGCTCGTGGTTGTCGCGAACGCTGTGAGGAAGGCCCGGGCCGCCTCCTCGAAGTATAGGAGGAGGATCATAGTGGCCGCGGACACGCTCGTCTACGACGGGCGGGGAGTGTACGGTAAGCCTTCCTCTCCGGAGGAGGCCCTATCAATGCTCCTCGGCTTCAGGGGTAGGAGCGTGAAAGTAGCCACCGGGCTCGTTGTTGCTGCGCGGGGCCTAATGGTGTGCGGGGTCGATAGGGCGTCGGTAAGGTTTAGGAACTTCTCCGTAGATGAGGCCAAGCGGTACGTCGACACCGGCGAGCCGCTGGACAAGGCCGGAGCCTTCACGATAAGGGGGAGGGGGGCCCTCCTCGTCGAGAGAGTGGAGGGGCACCCGTCGACCGTGCTCGGCCTCCCGCTGCACATGCTCGCTGAGGCGTTCTCAACGCTCGGGATAGGATTAGGCTAGAATAGGGCGACGCTGTACCACCTGAGAACCTTTACCGCCACGTAGTCCGGGGGGTAAACCGGCGAGCGGGGCGCTAGCTCTCCCAGAACCCTTACCAGAACCTTCGGGAGCTTGACCTGGCAGTCCCTCGGCACCTCGCCGACGCATATCTCGACGTCCAGCCGCGGGGAGGCGTCGGGGGGCAGCTTGTCAAATCCCCGCAGCTCGAAGTCCTCGTCGTAGTACCAGCGGGCCCTAACCTTCCTGTAGCCGTTCCTCTGCACTAGAACCGCTATGTAGCCCTCCACGCCCAGCACGTCGCCGTCGATGTACACAAGGGCCCTCGACGACTCCCTCCTCCCGTATACTTCGAACTCTATGCTCTGAGCCCACCCAATAACCCTCGACGCTAGAGCATCCTCGGATGGGACGCCCTCCATGAGCTTCGAGGGCAGCTTCTCCACAGGCCTCTCAGACCAGAACTCCACGAGACGCCTCAGAGATTCGCCCGGAGAAACCACCGCCTCCCAGGGAACTCTCCAGAAGCCGCCAAACCTCTCTACAAGGCCCCGGTAGTCCGCAACCGAGACGGGAGAGCCGTCCTCGCCGAGCAAGGCCCTAGCGAGGAGCCTGGGCCTACCGCCCGTAGCGTCGAAGGCTATTGCTACCGCGGTGGCCTTCTCCCTGAAGAGCTGGGCCGGCACGACTACCGCCATGCTGCCGCCGATGAACTCCTCCATGTAGGGCTTAGACAGGGCGTCCACCGCAGCCCTCGCGAGATCCTGGTATAGATCCCCGGTATACTGCATGACAAGCCTCGCCCTTCTCTCCTCCACGAAACGGGCTCCAAGCATGCCAGCCGAAACCTCCCCAGCCGCCCATCCGGTTACCAGCAACTCGCCCTCGAAGAGGCCGGCAGGGCACTCGACCCTTACCCCCTCCTTGTAGCATGTCTCCGGCCGAAGCCCCTCGTCCAGGAGAGCCCTTAGCCCTGTATCGAGGTCGACCAGCACAGGGGTGGGAGGCGGCATACGGGGCTCTGGCTCGGGTGTATAGACAAACTTCATATACCGACACCTGGAGGGGGCTACTTAGCCGTCGCCATCAACGCCACAAAGGGGCCGTAGACCCTCAAGCTGGGGTCAACGTATCCTTGGCTCCTAACTATCTTTCTCAGCTCGTCCACGTCGAGAAACTCTGTTACACCCCATGCCCAGAGTATCGTGCGGAGGCCCTCACGGGAGTTTAACGGTAGAAGCGCCGCTAGAACCCCGCCGGGAGCTAGGAGCCGGCGCGCAGCGGCGAAGAGCTTCCTGAAGCCGTACCTCCAGGCGTCTATGAACGTGAAGGCTACGAGGTCGGCCTTGCCCTCGTACTCCGAGGCCTCGTCTATCCTGAGCACCTCGCCGTCCAGTAGATACTTCTTTATATAGTCCGACTGTATCCCCCTGATAGCGTCGCTCCCGTACACGTCCACCGCGTCGGCCACCACGACCTTGGCCTTGGACGTACTCCTCGACGCTACTTTAACCGCGAGGAGTGGGGCCGCGTCGTTTATCTCCACGACGAGGGAGATATTGCCGTTCAGGGTCTCAGCGGCCCTGGTGGAGAGGCTCGTGAAGGCGGACCTGAAAAGCCTAGTCTCATATGATATCTCGTTGAAGAAGACGTGGTACTTGTCGTCCCCGGAGACTAGGCGCCTCTTGAGCGCCGTGAAGCCGTACCTCGACACCTCCTCTAGCTCCTGGAACTCTATCGGAATAGTCACCCCGTTCAGCCTCCTAGAGGCGACGGCCATGTCGTCCCTGAGGTTATCTATCCTCGTCTTCACCCGCCTAGCCCACTCCAGCGCCTCCTGGGGCACGGGCATCCCGGCCTCGGCCTCCTCTATCACCGCGTCGGCGGTCTTCTTGAGATCAGGGAATAGGAGGAAGAACGCGTCGTGGTAGAGTTCAACCGACATTACTCCACCACCAGGTCTATTATGCCGCGCTTATACATTGCTAGCAGTGCGTCCGCCCTAGAGTATACCACGTGGGGGTTGTCGCTCCTAAGCAGCTTCGACACCGGCTCGCTGGGCGTCTCCGCAACCCTCAGGAGGAAGCGGGTATCGTAGCGCTCGAAAAGCATGCTCGGCCGGTACTTGCGGAAAAGCATGGCCTCCGGGAGCCTGGTCTTCATGGTGATCGTGGAGGCGTTCGTGACGAGCCAGAACACGTCCTTCGAGTAGAAGAACTGAGGCTCCCTGAGGACGACGTCGAGGAGCTTCACAGCGTTGAGGTAGTCGTTGGGGTTCTCGGAGTAGCTCGTCGAGACAGCGTCGACAAGGATCCATGTAAACCTCTTCACAGTGCTCCACGAGAAGTCCCTCTTGAAGTCCAGCTCCAGCACGGCCTCCCCCTTAGAGGCGCGCAGAGTCACCCCTTCCTCCTGCAGCCCCGCCCTGATCATCATCCTGAGCTTCTTCAACGTCAGGGAGAAGCCTCCAATATTGTAGAAGTTTTCCAGGCTAGCGGAGGGCAGCGTGAACACCGTGTACTCCTCTGCCCCCTTGGCTAAGACGGGGTATACCCTGACTCCCCTCTCGTTTCCGTTCCTGTCGACGTAGACCACCGCCGCGTGGTCTCCGTGCATTTCCACGATCCCCGCCATGCCCAGGGGGTTGTTCCGGGCCTCCATGAGTATCCTCTCATTCACCTCGACTACTATGTCCCTGCCGCAGCGGGGGCACCTAGTCTTGAGAACCTTCCTTAGAAGCGGCCTCTGACTAGACACGTAAACCACCCGCCTTAACTATCTGGGAGAGTAGAATCCAGAACGGCTTTTCAACGTTTACCCCGAGCTTCGCCGAGGTCTCCACGTAGGCCAGCATGCTGTGCCTAGAGGCGAACTCCTCCGCCGCCTCGCGGGGAACCATGCGGTACTCCTCGAGGTCTATCTTGTTCCCCACGAGTACGGAGGGCACGTCGCCAACAGTAGTCCTCGCGACCGCGATCCACCTCTCCAGGCTTATAAAGGTCTCCTCCCTGGTTATGTCGAAGACGAAGAGTATCCCCTTAACCCCCCTGAGGAACATTGGGGCGAGGAACTGGAACCTCTTCTCGCCCCCCAGATCCCATATAGCGACCGTGTACTCGGAGTGGTCTAGGCGCACCCTCCTGAAGAAATGCTGTATACCCAGCGTTATCCTCTCGTCCGCCGAGAACATTTTATTTGTAAAGCGGCGTGCCAGGCTTGTCTTCCCGACTCCCCCCTCGCCGCAGAGCGAAATCTTAATACTCCTAGACCCCCCTACACTCAACACCTACCACGCTCCCAAAATATTGTTCCAAGAAGCATTACATTTAACTTTGCCGTCACAACCTGAAATATTTTTATCGGCAAAAACCGCGCACTAGGACTCCATCCATCCCCTAATCCTTTCCATCCCCCTCTCGATGTCTTCCCTGCTGACAGCGAAGGAGAACCTTAGGTGCCCCCTACCGGCCTCCCCCGGGAAAGCGGAGCCCGGCAGGACGACGACGTGCGTCTCCTCAAGTATCCTGTCCGCCAGCTCCCTCTCGTCGCGTAGGCCCTTAGCCTCTATGACTCCCGAGAAGTCGGGGAACGCGTAGAACGCCCCCTCGGGTTTTACAAGCCTGACGCCGGGGATGGATGAGAGGAGGCTATATATGAGGTCGCGGCGCCTCCTGAACTCCTCCCAGATGGGGCGGAACCATTTGAGCTCCGGGTCGTGCCGGAGGGCCTCCGCGGCGGCCACCTGTACGAACGTGACGGGGCAGCTGTAGAGGTTGTTGGCTATGATCGAGGCCCTCTCTATTATCTTCTCATCCGCGACGAGGTATCCGAGCCTCCACCCGGTCATAGCGAAGGTCTTGGAGAAGCCGTTGGCGTAGAGGAGTACTCTCCTCCACCCCGGGTACTGTAGGGCGGAGAAATGGGCCGCGTCGTAGACGAAGTTGTCGTAGATCTCGTCGCTGATAACAGCTATACCCCTCTCCTCGGCCAGCTCCAGTACTGCGCGCACGTCCCCCTCCGACATCGTGGTGCCGACCGGGTTCTCGGGGTAGTTTAGGACTATCATCCTAGTCTTCGAGTCCACGAGCCTCTCCACGTCCTCGTAGCGAACCCTATACCCGTTGCCCGGGCCTAGCCTGAGGAAGACAGGCTTCGCGCCGAAGAACCTCGCAACTATAGCGTAGACGGGGTACCCGGGGTCGGGCACTATGACCTCGTCGCCGGGCTCGAGTAGGGCTGCCATCGAGAGGAAGATGGCGGCCTTCCCGCCCACGGTTATCATGACCTCGGAGGGCTTCACGTCGACGCCGTACCGCGTGTCCAGGTACTCCGCGACGGCCTCGCGGAGCTGGGGCATGCCCTTGCTGGGGCCGTAGCCGCTGTAGTCGCGTATGGCCTTCTTCGCCGCCTCTATGGCGAAGTCGGGTGGCTTGAAGTCGGGCTGCCCTATGCCGAAGGACACGACGTCGTAGCCCCTCCTCTTCAGCTCCATCCCCTTCGCGAGGTAGACGAAGGCCTCCTCGGGCTCCATCGCGGCGGCGGCCCTAGAGATCCTCAGAGCGTCTAAACCCGGCATTTCGGTTCAAGCTAGCAGAGCCTCTACAAGGATAATAAGCTTCCGTTATAACCGGCCGCTTTTTGCCATCGAGCTGGGGGAAACGTTATCCGCCACTATACATTAATAATACATGGGGTGGAGCCGTGGAGACGCCCCAGCTCATAGAGGCTATGAGGCAGCTCCTCGACGCCATAGAGCAGGGTATAAGAGAGGAGAAGTTCCCGGAGACGTCCCGGATATACATCCAGCAGCTCGGCAGGCAGATAAGGGAGACGCTCGAGGTCGTGGAGGCCGTACTAAGGGAGAACACTATACAGACGAGCATCGCGCCGAGCTCGCGTAGCGCCATGTACCACCTCCGCCGCGCCTTCTACGCCACGCTGAGCAGGCTGGCCCGGGAGCAGGGAGTGGACAGGGGGCTAAGCCAGGCCGAGTGGAGGAGGGCGGCCGGCAGGCTGATAAGGGCCTTCGAGGAGAACGGTATAATCGAGGCGCCCTGCAAGATAGTCCTCACCTACGAGGTCGCCGAGAGGAACGGGAAAAAGTACATGAGGTTCACGGACGCGAAGATACTCTTCTTCGAGCTGGAGGGAGTGATAAGGGTTCCCCTACAGGGCTGAGAGGAAAGCCTCCTCGAGGAGCTCGTCCACAGGCTCCCTGTAGGGGGCCAGGTAGCGGGCCAGGAGGAGCGCCCGCAGCCTAGCCTTACCTAGCACGAGCTCCGCGACCCGGAAGACGTCCTCCTCGGAGCCGCTCCTCCTGGCACGGGTAACGTAGCCCTTGTAGTATGGGTGCTCGTATACTATCATCCGCGCAGCCTCCTCGAACACTTTGCGGCCCTCCGTGTTGAGCCTGCCGCGTGAGAAGTACTCCTCGCGGCCTAGGACGAGCTTCTCAAGTAGCGGGGCTATGTCGGGGCCCCACAGGCTCCCAGCCACAGGTATATGGCCTTGTGGCCTGTAAAAAAGCCTGCTCTCAGCTGAGCCTTACCCTGTAGACCCTCCCGCCTACCTCTAGGAGGAGGCTGAGGGGCGCCGCCTCCACCCCCTTAAACTTGAAGCCGTTGCCCGCATACTTCTCCAGGAACTCTTCCAGCGGCATGTTTACATCGACTACCCGCTTCACCCTCTCCACCTGTTATAGTAACTCTACATGGGCGCCGATATCGTCGTTACTCGTCGAGAGGGGGGAGCTACCTGCATACTACGCCTGTAGTCAGGCTATAGCCTTTTAAGTCCCCACGCGGTTCTCCCCCGCAATGGAGGAGGGGGCTGGGAGGCCTCTCGTAACCGTGGTTATACCCGTCTACAGGGAGGCGGAGAGGCTAGGCGAGCTGCTAGAGGCCCTCCTGGCCCCCGGCTGGCCGCCGAGGGAGATCATAGTCCCCGTGGACTCCCCCGACGAGGAGCTGCTGAGGCTGGTGGAGGAGTATGATGGACGCGTCCGCTTCATAGTCTCCCTGGAGAGGAGGGGCAAGGTGGCGGCCCTCAACGAGGCGGTTTCGCTGGCCAGGGGGCGCCTAGTAGTGTTCCTCGACAACGACGTCGTCGTGGAGCCGGGCTTCCTCGGGAAGGTAGTAGAGGCCATGGAGGGGGCCGAGGTGGGGGAGATAAAGAAGACCGCCAGGGGGAGGGGGCTGCTGGCGCGCATGGTAAACTATGACTACCTGACCTTCGGCGTCGCATGCTATCTCTTCTACAGCAGGCTGGGCAGGTGCGCCGGGCTAAACGGGGCAGCCTTCGCGATGACGCTCGACGCCCTCAAGGAGCTAGGCGGCTTCAAGAAGTGCGTCCTCGAGGACCTGGACGTCGGGTATAGGAGCTACTTCCACGGGCTAAGGTTCCGCTACATCTACGAGACCGGTGTCACCGTGGACGCGCCGAGGAGCTGGAGGGAGTGGCTCGACCAGAGGAAGAGGTGGGTGATCGGAACCGCGCTCTGGGCCAAGGAGTACTTCTTCCAGCTAAGGAGGTCTGCTAGGCGCAACAAGCTCCTCTCGCTGATGGCGGCTATAGCGCTCTTCCCCGCGATGCTCTTCCCGTGGATAATGCTCGCCTCCTCCCTGCGCCCCGTAGAATCCCTAGCGCTGATCGCCCTCTACTTCCTCACAGGCTACCTGGGCCTCTTCTTTCCCGTGGCGCTCGCGCTGAACTACTGGCTCTCCTTCTTCATACTCCGCACCCTGGCCGCGCTCACCGGCTACTTCCTCCTCTACACGGCGGCTATGTGGTACTACGCGAGGAAGATAAGGTTCCCCCTCGATCCGGTGCTGCTCGCGGTGTACTTCTTCCTCTACGCCCCCCTCTGGTACACCCTCCTAGTGGCCGGCTTCATAAGGGTGCTCGTCTTCAAGAAGAGGGATGTGAAGGGGTGGAAGATATAAGGCCCCGGGGAGCCTTGGCCACTGGGGGATGACTGCAGAAGAGACGTGGGACCCAGGCACGTCTCCCGGGTGTGACCGGTACCGAACCACCTGACCCCCCGGCATAACCTTATCGCGTAGCAACGCCGAATTATTAGACGGGTGTGCCGCCGTGGACTCGGCTTGGATAATCTCGACAGGGAACGAGCTGCTGATAGGCAAGATAGTGAACACGAACGCCCAGTGGCTAGCGGAGAAGCTGACGCTCCTAGGCTTCCGCGTCGAGAGAATAGTCTCCGTCCCCGACGACCCCGACGCCGTGGCCGAGACGTTCAGGGAGGCGCTTTCCGCCCGCGTCGTCGTCTCGACGGGGGGCCTCGGCCCCACGTTCGACGACAGAACCATGGAGGCGGCGGCCGCCGCCTACCGAAGGCCCCTCCTCCTAGACCCGGAGGCCTATGAGATGGTGAGGGAGAAGTACGAGAGAGCCCGCATGGAGATGACCCCGGAGAGGGTGAAGATGGCCTACATGCCACTCGGGGCTGAGCCTCTGAGAAACCCTGTGGGCACCGCGCCCGGGGCGCACCTAGTGGTTGGGGGGACGCACGTGTTCATACTTCCCGGGCCCCCTAGGGAGATGAAGGCCATGTTCGAGGAGGAGGTTGAGCCGAGGCTGCGCCGCATAGCTCCCCCCGTGTACTGGTGCGAGGCCGGCTTCACGTTGAAGGGGGTCGCGGAGGCGGACTTCGCGCCGCACGTGAAGAGGGCGATGAGGATATCCCCGCTCGTGTACGTTAAGAGCCACCCGAAGGGCAGGGAGACGGGGCTATCGGTAGTTGAGCTCCACATCACGGGCAGCGGCCCCGACGCCTCCAGGCTTGAGGGCGATGTTAGGAAGGTGCTCGACTTTCTAGTGGAGAGGGCTAGGGAGGCTGGGGGCCGCGTGGAGGGTGTATGGGGGCCTAGGATAAGGAGGCCTTGACGGCTAAAAAGACAATATAATGTATATTACCGGCTGCCAGACCCACCGCCGCCAGGACCAGCCTGCTGGCCAGTAGGGCCCTGCGGCTGCGCCTCAAAGCTGTACCCACAGTAGGGGCAGAAGCGCGCCGTGACTGGCACCTCGCGGCCGCAGCGGGGACACTTCTTTACTAGGGGCGCGCCGCAGTTATAACAGAACTTGGCGCCGGGCGGGTTGAGGGTTCCGCAGCGGGGGCATCTTATACCCTGCTGGCCCTGCGCCTGGCCGGGGGGCTGCGCGGGGGGCTGTGTAGGCGGCTGGCCAGTGGGGGCAGTGTACCCCGCGGCGCCGGGCTGGCCCTGCGGCGGGTACCCGTAGGGCGGGTAGAATAGGGGCGGTATCAGCATCATGCCGGCCCCGAAGCCTGCCCCTGGGGACTTGCCGAGCTCCTTGGATGCGGCCTTTATGGTGTCCATCCTGAGAACCTCGGTCGCCGCGCCCGTGTGCAGTATCCAGAAGAGCTTCTCCCTGTACTCGGGCGTCGTGTCCACGCCTTCGAAGCGTACGTCGACCAGCTCGAGCCCTATCCTCCTGAAGGCCTCTAGGATGTCCATCTTTATCTCGGCAGCCACCTTGTCGAGCTGGGTGAAGAGGTCTACTAGGGTGTAGCGGCCTATAGAGGTCATCGCGTGCTCGTTGAAGTAGCCGCGGAGGAAGTCGTTGACCGAGTCGGTGTCGTAGGCCTGCTGGCCGCCCACCACCTCGACGACGAATAGCTGGGGGTTGTCGACCCGGAAGAGGAACATTCCGTGGTACTTTATCGGAGCCAGGTCGCGTGTCTGGCCCTGGCCCCCGAACCTCCCCTTGTGCTGCCTCATGCTTACGAAGATTACCGCAGCCTTGAAGGGCGTCTCCTCGTAGACTAGGTTGTAGGCCTGGGAGAGGAGGGGGATGTTAGCTGTTGTTAGGACGTGCCTGCCTGGGCCTAGCACGTCGTAGGCCTTGCCGTCCCTGAAGAACACCGCCACCTGCCACTCCTCGACGACCACTACCGCGCCCCACGGCAAGTCCTCGCTGGGGTAGCGCCACACTATGTCGTCTGGGCCCGGGTTAACCCACCTAATGACGGGGAGCTCCTCCCACTTTACTCCCCCGGGCAGCTTCGGGCCTCCCACTACTGCTCCACCTCCTCCGCCTTGAACATGCGCTCCCTCTCCCTTATCGCGTCCTCGAGGCTGTAGAGCATGTTGTAGACCTCGTCTATCATCTCCTGCATCTCCTGCGTGGACATGCCAGGGCTTAGCGAGTAGACCTTCTCCCTCACGGCGGAGGCCTGTGTGACGAGCTTGTAGTCGTACTCGAGGAGCTTGTGGAGCTGATCCTCCTCTATATGAACCCTGTCGAAGAGCCCGGCGTACCCGTAGGTGGCGTGCCTTATCATCTGGGCGACCTTCATCATCTCGAGGCGCAGGTCGTCAAGCCTCAGGGCGAGGGAGATATCCTTCCTCTTTACAAGGGAGATAAGCCTCTCGACGCGGAGCCTAGCGTCATCTAGCAGGGCGGCAACCCTCCTCCGGACTAGGGCGTCATCCTCGCGTATAAGCTCGCGGCGCTTGTAGCCGCGGAAGCCGGGTATCATTAACTCGAGTTTCTCCAATATTGTGAGTTCTTTTGACATACTGGGGGAGAAAACGTGAAAGAAGAATATATATTTGCGGTTGCTCGCCTACTCCTTCTTCCTGCCGATAAAACGGTAGACGGTTGTGCCACAGTAGGGGCAGGTACCCTTGTACGCGAGCCTGCCGTTCTTGAGGGTTACCTTCTGCGGGTTCTTCATGGGCACTATTTTCCTGCACTTGACGCAGTACGCTGTTATCTCGTTCTTAGGCATACCTTCTCACCCGTGTTCCTATAGGGAGCCCTCCTTATTATCTTTATCTCCCTTGGCTTCTGATTTTGGCGATTAAAGAATAGCCTGGCGCAATCACTGTTCAAAAGAGAAATTTTCGGTCAAGCTGGTTATACGGAAAACCACTGAACAGAGAAAAAATAGGCGCGAAGACCCCATCCATGGGCAGAAATATAGGCGTCGCGCCACTAGCATACACGTGGAAAGGTACACGCGGCAGATACCTGTGCTCACCCCCCAGGGCCAGGAGCGGCTACGCAGGGCATCCGTCCTAATAGCGGGTCTAGGCGGCCTCGGCAGCGCCGCCGCCACGTACCTAGCGATGGCGGGAGTCGGCAGGCTTGTGCTAGTGGACGGCGATAGGGTGGAGTTATCCAACCTTAACAGGCAGATACTCTATGAAACGGGGGATATAGGGAGGCTTAAGGCCGAGGCTGCAGCGGAGAAGATCTCCAGGCTCAACCCGGAAGTCGAGGCAGTGCCCGTGCCGGAGAGGATAGGGCCCAGCAACGTGGACAGGCTTGTGGAAAGCGTGGACGTCGTCGTCGACGCGCTCGACAACTGGGACTCCAGGTTCCTCTTAAACAGGGCCGCCGTGGCTCACGGTAAACCCCTCGTGCATGGGGCTGTCGAGGGCATGCAGGGCCAGCTCCTAGTCGTGATACCTGGGAGGACGGCGTGCCTCGAATGCGTCTTCGGCGGCGCCAAGGGTCGTGGAGGAGCCGTCCTCGGCCCAGTCGCCGGCGCTATAGGCGTCATGGAGGCCCTGGAGGCGATAAAGCTTATAGCGGGCCTCGGCGAGCCCCTGGCGGGCAGGCTCCTAATAGCGGATTTCTCCTCGGGCACGTTTGACGTCCTAAATGTCAAGCGTAGGCCTGGGTGCCCGGTATGCGGGGCGGCGGGTATATAAGCCTCCACCCCGCTTGAATATCCAGGTGGTATAGTATTAGGGCCCCCTGCGACGTGATGAACACCTACGTGTTTCCCGCCGTGAGGAGCCTGGTGGTGGAGTACCTTTACAAGAAGAAGGGCTTAAACCAGCTGGAAATATCAAGGCTGCTGGGGATAAGCCAGTCGAGCGTTAGCAGGTACCTCAACAGGCAGAGAGGGGTCAAGAGCAGTGTGATAATGGAGATCCCCGGCTTCCGGGAAAAACTCGAGGAACTGATAGAGAAGCTCGTCAGAAAGGAGATAAGCGGGGAGGAGCTGCTCTGCGAAGTCTGCAAGTACCTCCGCGAAACAGGCTATGTTAAGTTCGTTGAAAACAGGGGGCAGCTAGCCGAATAGCCCTGTTCTCCTCAGCACCTCCTCCGCCTTCTCGGCCGCCTGCGGGGGTGGGGCGGGGCGCTGCTCCTTGGGGGTTGCGTCGACTAGTATGCGCGTAGCCTCCTCCTCCCTGTGGAAGAGCTCTGAGGAGGGCATTCCGCGCAGCTCCAGGACGTCCCTCTCCAGGTCGACGTTGCTCCAAACCGCGTTTAGCGTGGCGTGGGGGTCGCGTAGATCCACTCCGCTGAAGAGTATCACCGCCTCTACGTGCGGCGTCAGGCCTAGGGAGAGTAGGCCCAGCCCTATCTCCCTGGCCCTCCTCCTCTCGGAGGGGCTTATAGAGGCGTAGACGACCCTTCCGGCTGCCTCCGGGGGGACGTACACGTCATCCACCGCGGGAAATATGGTGTGGACGTAGGCGCGGGCCAAGGTGCTGGCAGCCCTCATCAGCTCGGCCGCGTCGCTGGAGCGCGGATCCATTATCGAAGTGTAGAAGACCGGCTCCTGTCGCATGTATAGCTTCTCCACGTGTAGAACCGGCATGGGCTCGCCGCCCCTCAGGGAGCCGTCCTCTGATAGGATCCGCGGCTCCGGCAGGGTGTCGCCGGGCTCGATGTATCCCTTCACGGCGATCTCGGCGCCCGCCGGCACGTACAACTTGTCGCCTAGGCCTACTATCGCGAGCCTCTCCTGGCCTATCAGGGATGCTAGGAGAAGCCTGTTTACGCCTGCCGGGGAGGGGGGAGTCGCGGCCAGCTGGAGCGGGGGGTCTGCGCCCACCACGAGGGCTGCTGGGAGCGTCGCCTTGGACCGCAGCGCCTCCTCTATCGCCGACCTTAGCTGGGAGCGGCGCGGCACGTGGACGACCAGCGTTTTCTCGTCGATTACAGCGGCCTTGCAAGCCTCCACGTACAGCTCTCTCCGGGGAGGGCTGTAGACCATCAGGATTGGGTTGACCACTACTGGGGCTTCCTCCTCCGCTACGTGGCGTATCGCCGGCAGAGAGGTGAGATCCGCGTCGTAGCCGCTGGCTATGCGGGAGAGGAGGGGGGAGTTCTCCGCAACCCGGGGCAGGCTCCCCGAGAGGGACGCGAGGGAGGTCATCACGTCTAGGTGCTGTAGAGAGTCGCGCGGCAGCTTGCGGAGCACAGTGAAGGCGTCCTCCACCTTCTCGTAGATCTCATCCATTCTGCCGACGACCTCATTTATCTTGCGCCAGTACACGTTAGACACCAGCGGCATGTCGCTTCCCCTGGGCTTCAGCGAGACGGCGTAGCTGCCCCTTAGGGCGGCTTTAAGGAAAACCTGCGGCGCCTCGTAGTCCCTGTCTACTTCCTCGTCTACATCAACCATGTGGCCGAGGAGCCTTAGGGCCGCCAGGGTTTCGGAGAAGCCTACCACAACTACTGCACCTCAGTATGCTGAGATAATAGGCGTAAAAATACATGTTGACGTGGTAAAAATGTAGTTATCTCTCGATCGGGGTCACCCTAGCCGCCGAGAAGTCTATCTTCTCGAGGAGCATCCTCCTCCCGACGAGCCTGCTTATCCTCACCGGCTTCGAGTCCATCAGCAGCTTTTCGGCGGCCTGGAGCTTCACGGAGCTCTCCGCGTGCACGGTGAGCAGGGGGTCGCCCTTCTTCACCTTGTCCCCCAGCTTCACGTGTACGTACACCCCGGCCCCCTTGTCCCTCGGCGCGCCGGCCGTCTTGCCGGTGAGCGCTATGAGCGCGTTGTCTATGAAGAAGACGAAGCCCTCCTCCTCCGCGTAGAGCGTGAAGGTCTTGTCGCCCACGGGTATGTCCTCCGGCTTGACGTTGGGGTCGCCGCCCTGGGCCTCTATTATCTCCCTCAGCTTCCTCTCCGCCTTCCCCGTGCGCAGCGTGCGGAGCGCCACTTCGCGGCCGTTCGGGATGCCTATCATCTCCAGGAGAACCCCGGCGACGCTCACCGCCTTGTCTACTACGTCGCTGGGCTTCATTGTGGACAGGGCCTGTAGAGCCTCCCTGGCCTCTAGCGCCGGCCCGACCGCGTGCCCCACGGGCTCCTCGCCGTACGTCGAGACGGCTACTATGTTAAGGCCTAGGCGCCCCCCTATGTCTATGAAGTCCCTAGCAATCCTCCTGGCATCCTCTATGGTGCGCGCCTTAGTCCCCCGGCCCGTCGGTATGTCGAGTACCACGTGGGTCGAGCCGACCGCGAGCTTCTTAGCGAGTATGCTGGGCACGAAGAAGGGGTCTATGCCGAGGGGGTACTCGACCCTGATTATTATGTCGTCAGCCGGGGCTAGGCGGAGGCTCCCGCCCCACACTATGCAGCCGTTCGTCTTCTCCACTACGCGCTTCATCTCGTCTATGCTTAGGCTGACGGGCGCCAGGACCTCCATCCTGTCGGCGGTGCCGGCGGCGCTGGTGATGGCCCTGCTGCTGGTCTTGGGTATCGTGTAGCCCAGGGACGCTATTATCGGGACGACGAGTATGCTCGTCTTGTCGCCTGGCACGCCGCCGAGGCTGTGCTTGTCCAAGATGGGCCTCCTGTCTAGGCGCAGCCTCTCCCCTGTATCCACCATGGCCATCGTGAAGTTCAGGGCCTCCTCGACGGCCATACCCTGGAAGTGGAGCGCGGTGACGAAGGCCGTGAGCTCTATCTCGCTTATCTTGCCGTCGACGATGTCCTTTATGATCTGTCTCGCCTCCTCCGGGGTGAGGCGGGCCCTGGCTAGCTTCTTCCTCACTATCCTGAGCGACTGGGGCGGCTCGACCACCTCGACCTCGACTACGGCGCCGTCCCTGAGGCTGAGCGCGCGGGCGACGTTGTCGTAGAGGCCTATGCTGTCCTTGGGGAAGTTCTTCGCGATGTTGACTATAGCCACCACCTCTTTGTCCTCGTAGGAGACGCGAACCCTGTCGTTGGCCCTCACGTCGAGCTTCTCAGCGACCTCGCTGTCGAGGAGAACGGTGTAGTGCCCGCTCTCGTATCCCAGTACCACGGCTTTTAGCTTCATACCTGACACCTAGAAGCAATCCTTGATTGGGTCACTTCATATATAAAAACCTTTCCGTCAAGAAATATAATCATAAAACATGGATACGCGCCGCATATCGATATTAACTCCCCGGCGTAATTATTTACACGATGAAAGGTTGGAACGGGAAGATCCTATGGGTAGACCTCTCCAAGCCCGAGTCGAAGATCCTGGACGCTGACCCCTCCCTCCTCCACAGCTACGTTGGCGGCAGGGGGCTGGCCGCTAAACTGCTGTGGGACAACGTGCCCCCCGGCGCAGACCCCCTAGGCCCGGAGAACGTGCTCGTAATAGCGGCCGGCCCGATAACGGGCCTCCCGGGGCCCAGTACCGGAAAGCTCGTGGTTGCGGCTAAGAGCCCGCTCACCCATGGCTACGGGGACGGCAACATAGGGACCAGGGCGGCCGTAGAGATGCGCAGGGCCGGGCTCGACGCGGTAGTAGTAAAGGGTGTCTCCGAGAAGCCCGTCTACCTCTACGTGGAGGACGGGAAGGCCGAGCTCAGGGATGCGGAGCACCTCTGGGGTCTCGACACATTCGAGGCTGAGCGCCGGCTCCTAGAGGAGCACGGGAAGTCCGCTGGCACGCTCATAATAGGGCCGGCGGGCGAGAGGGGGGTGAGGTTCGCCACCGTCATGTCCCAGGAGGGGCGCTCGGGAGGCCGCACGGGCATCGGGGCCGTTATGGGGAGCAAGCGGCTGAAGGCCGTCGTCTTCAGGGGCTCCAGGTGGCCGGAGACCGCCGACCCGGAGGGCTACATGAGAACCGCTAGGGAGGCGTATGCGGAGCTGCGGGAGAAGCCTGCTTACAGGTTCTGGATGAGGCAGGGGACGATGGCCGCGATACAGTGGAGCCAGGAGAACAGCGTGCTGCCTACGAGGAACTTCAGTGAGGGCGTCTTCGAGGAGGCTGACAAGATAAACGGGTTCGCGATGGAGATGGCCAAGGTTGAGCAGAGGGGCTGCCCCAACTGCACCATGCCGTGCGGGAACGTCGTGCTGGACAGCGAGGGCGCGAAGGCTGAGCTCGACTACGAGAACGTCGCTCTTCTCGGCTCAAACCTGGGGATAGGTGACCTGCCGACGGTCGCGAAGCTGAACAGGCTTGCCGACATGTGGGGCGTGGACACGATAGGCCTCGGCGCAGCCATAGGCTTCGCCATGGAGGCCAGCGAGAAGGGGCTGATAGGCGAGAAGATAGAGTGGGGGGACGCCGACGCGGCCCTGAGCCTGGCGGAGGACATAGTGGCGAGGCGCGGCCTCGGCGAAGTACTGTCGAGGGGGCTCGCGGCGGCCGCCGCGGAGATAGGTGGGGAGGAGTTCGCCATGCACGTGAAGGGGCTTAGCATAACGGGCTACGACTGCCACGCGGCGCCCGGGATGGCGCTGTCGTACGGCGTCAGCCCTATAGGCGCCCACCATAAGGATGCCTGGGTTATAAGCTGGGAGACCCAGCACGGGAGGTTCGAGTATAGCAGCGAGAAGGCGGCGAAGGTGCTGGAGCTGCAGAGGATAAGGGGCGGGTTCTTCGAGACCCTGGTCGCCTGCAGGCTGCCCTGGGTAGAGCTGGGCCTGGAGCTAGAGTGGTATGTGAGGCTCTTCAACCACGCCACGGGCCTCTCCTGGAGCCTCAGCGACCACTTCCGCGTAGCCGACCGCGTGCTAAACCTCGTGAGGGCGTTCTGGGTTCGCGAGTACGCGGCCGAGGGCAAGGCCTGGAGCAGGAGGCTCGACACGCCTCCGAGGAAGTGGTTTGAAAGCCCGCTGACGAGGGGGCCGCTGCGCGGCGCGCGCCTGGACCCGCTGAAGTACGACGAGCTGCTGGGCAAGTACTACGGCCTAATAGGCTGGGACTACCGCGGCGTTCCGCGGCGCTCAACGCTCGAGTCGCTAGGCCTAGGCTTCGCGGCCGAGGAGCTCAACGCGAGGGTCGGCCTCCTGCCCTGAGGGGGCCACGCCTTGATAAGGGTAAAATACCTCGGGTTTTTCTCGGAGATAGCGGGCGGCCCCGAGGCCGAGGTCGACTTGGAGGAGGCCTTGGTGAGGGACGTGGTGGACCGCAGGGTTCTGGAGGCTTCGGGCGGCGACCTCGTCGTGCTGGTGAACGGTGTGCCGGCCAGCCTGGACTCCAAGGTGAGGAGCGGGGACACGGTCGCCGTGCTGCCTCACATAGGTGGGGGCTAGCCGAAGAAGCTGTCGAGGCGCCGGAGAGGCTTCACCGCGCCCCTCGAGACAAGGTACACCTTGGCGGAGGGGAACGCCTTGAGGTAGGCTTCGGCAACCTTCAACTCGTCCTCGTATATCTCCCCGACGCTTATGCCGCTCTCCTCGACGTAGGCGCGTAGAAGGTCGGGCTTCACGAGCCACGCGGGCCTCTTATCGCCGTCGCGCCTCATGAGGAGGGCCGCGAGACCCTCCACGTCGAGGCCGAAGCCCTCCAGCTCGTCGAGCGTGGCTTGCCTGAGGCGTTCAGGCCTCCCCGTTACAAGGATTACGGGTCTGCCGGCCCTCATGTCGGTGTTCGCCCTCTCTATCATGGATGGCACAGGCTTGTCGAGCACCAGTAGGCTTGGGTCGAGGAAGGCCTTCCAGAAGTCCCCGCTCTCCCTGGCCTTCCTGAGCCTCAGCTGGGGGTCTACCAGTACTCCATCTATGTCGTACACGGCGGCTTGCACAAAGATTTTTCACGGCCGCCACTTTTAGTGTTCCTGATGATCGCGTTCCTGCTAGCGGCGCTCTTCTTGGTCGGGCTCATACTGGTGGTGGCGGGCATGCTACTCCTAGTGCTCGCCGGCCGGGGCAAGGTGAGGGCGGGCGGCGTCATCATAATAGGGCCGCTGCCGATACTCGTCGCGACGGACAAGGAGACAGCTAAGCTCGCCGTGGCCCTCACGCTCGCCGCGCTAGCCTTCTTCGCCCTGATAGTGGCCGTGTACGCGGGGTGGATGAAGCCTTGATGTGCTGCCTACTGCTCGGGAAGCTGTATGAGAAGCTGACTCTAAGCAGGGGGCAGGTGGCCGCGGCTGCCGAGCTTCTAGCGAGGGAGCTCCTGGAGGGCTACAGAGCCGGCAGCGTGGAGGAGGCTGCCGCCGAGGCGGCTAGGCGTGTCGGCCTGGCCGCTGAACGCGTGGAGGGCGACGAGTACACGTTCAGGGTGTCGGGGTGCCCCGCATGCCCGGGGGAGGAGTTCTGCCCTGCAGCCTTCTTCCTAGCAGCGGCCGTCTCATCCGCTATTGGGCGTGGAGCCGTGGCCCTGGAGGTGGGGGATGGGCGCTACGGCGTCAGGGGTGAGGAGGGCTGCACAGTGAGGATAAGGGTCTACGAGCGGCGAGGAGAACCCCCACGGTAGTTAGGGGGTGGGCTAGCTGCTCCTCCTGCGGGCTCTGCTGCAGAGAGACAGAGATGCCCCTCACGGAGGAGGACGTTGAGAGGATAGAGGCCCTGGGCTACAGGAGGGAGGAGTTCTCCGTCGTGATGGGAGGAGTGATGGTTCTCAGGAACGTCGACGGCCACTGCTTCTTCTACGATGAAGGCCGGGGGTGTAGGATATACCCTTATAGGCCGCTGGGCTGCTCCCTCTACCCGGTTGTCTACGACGTGGACTCGGGGGAGGCGGTCGTGGACGACTACTGCCCCCTAGCCCCGCTCGTCCCTAGGAGGTGGCTGGCCGAGGCGGAGCCCATCCTTAGACTCGTCGTGTCTAGGTTAGGGGCGGGGAAACGTGATAAGGGGGAGGCGCGCGTTGAGTAATTATGGCTAAGCTGTTGCCTGTGGAGAAGAAGGCCCTTGAGATAATAAGGGAGACGGGCTTTATAGACCCTGAAAGGCTCTCCCGGAGGCTGGGCGTACCCCCGGCCGCTGCGGAGAAGATAGTGGAGAGCCTCAAGAGGAAGGGCATACTCACTGAGAGCGGGTGTAGCTGCGAGAAATGCCCGTTATCCAAGCTGTGCCCCTACGCGGGGGGTAAGGGGCCAAAAATGTTCATAGTGTTGAAGGGGGAAAGGCGGTGAGGGTGCTGTTCTTCGCTGACAGGGAGTGCGTGGAGGGTTTCGCGCCGCTGAGCGACTATACCCTGCCCCCCGCCCTCCTCTACGGCGGGCGGCTGCTCGCGGAGTACTGGGCTGAGAGGATAGGAGCGGAGGGGGCGGGGCTCGCCCTACGCGGCCGGCTCGCGGAGAGCATCCAGTGGACCACGGGGGGCAGGCTGGCTCCGGCTAGCGCGGGCCACGGCGACCTCCTCCTAAACTCCTGCGCCTCCCCGTTCTCCGAGGAGGTTGTGAGCCTGGTCAAGGGGTTCTCGGGGATCCGGGGCGGCGCGGTCTATGCGGGTGGAAGAGTTGTGGCCGCGAAGATCCCGGGGGGCGCCGACGCGCTCTTCGAGGCGTTCACGGGGCTCGTCGAGGCGGAGCTTGTATACGGAAACATGGCGGCGTTCGAGGAGGAAGAGATAGCGCCGCAGGGCGTGTTCCTGGATCCCCGCTCCCTTCTGAGGGCGCTTAGAGGCCAGGAGGGGGGCGGCGGAGGCGTAGTCGAGGAGGGAGCGGTGGTCAGGGGGCGAGTCTACCTGGGGCCGGGCGCCAGGGTGGCCCCGGGGGCGTACGTAGAGGACAGCGTCGTCGAGGGCGACGCGGTTATAGAGGGGAGGGTGAGGGGCAGCTATGTCTCGAAAAACACGTGGGTGGCCGGGTACGTCAGGGACAGCATCCTCGGGCTCGGCACGCAGGTGTACCCCGGGAGCTACGTGGAGAACAGCGTTACGGGCGTCTATACCCGAGTACTTCCGGGCGCCTACCTCTCGGGGGTAAGGGCCCGTCACGGCGACGCCGTGAGGGGTGTTGAGGGGCTCGGCGACGCGCTGGAAGAGTATAGGCGTATCCTCTACTCGAGGTGGGGGCGCCTCCCCTCAAGGTTCGAGGAGGAGCTCCTCAGAGGTAGACAAGTATCTCGACGGGGTCGCCGTCCTTGAGCTTCAAGACGTCCCTGAGCTTTACCGGGGCTATCAGCTCCACGACCTCCGGGCCGTGCTTGGTGACGTCGAGCTCGAGCAGGGCGCACTCGGCGCTCCTATCGTGCCCCCGTATGGAGGCCTTGTAGACTGTTACCCCGCCGTACACCCTCCCGTTGACGGAGAATCCCTCAATCCTGTAGCCGGCGGCGTCCCTCAGCGTCCTCCTCACGGGAACGTACTCGTCGTAGAGCTTCACGTTGAGGGTGCCGGCGAAGGGCTCGTATCCGAGTAGCTCGGCGAAGCGTGCACGGTACTGCGGGATGCTCATGTAGACCGCTCCTTCGCCTAGGCCCGAGGTCACGACGCCCTTGAGCCTGAGGTTCCTCTCGTCGAATATCCCGCGCAGATCCCTGTAGAAATCCTCCAGTATCCTGCGGCCCGCGTCGGTGAGCCTGTACCTCACGCTGTTGCCGACCCTGATGGCCACGAGGAGGCCCTCGGCCTCCGCTTCTCTCAGCATGCGCTTCAGCTTCCAGCCGGATACTCCTATGCTCTTTGCGAGCTCGCTCCTGCTCACCCTGAGGGGTGTGTATATACACCCCCTTTTTCCAAGCTCCACTAGTAGCGGCAGATAGGCGTATTCCTTCTTCATATTACTCATAAGACCCCATAATATTTCCCGCGGCAGCGGTATAAACCCTGGTTTCGACTGGAGTCTATGCGATCACTTCGTAGTCCCTCATCTCGCCGTAGACGCGGAAAGCCAGCACCGCGGCCATGACGGCCGCCACGCCCGCGGAGACCACTGGGCGCAGAGCGGCCTCGAACACGCCGATGCCCAGAAGGGAGGCGAGCGCGTACGCGGGGAAGACTAGTATGCTGTATGGGCCGCTGACACCACTCCTCGAGTAGAGCCTCGCGGCCCGGTATATCATGCTCCCCACGAAGTATGAGGCCGCCGCCGCCGGCGGGAGGAGGTAGAGGCCGTCCACGTGGAGGTAGAGGCCCACGGCCCCGACGGCCACGAAGAGGGCCAGCACTATGTTGACGCTCCTCTCTGCCTCCACGAGGGCGTAGTCGAAGAGATCCTCCAAGAGCTCACGCACCATAATCCCCGTTTGTCACTCTTGGCCGTGTAGGATACATATGCGTCCCGGGCCGCGGCGCAGCGGCGCACAGGCGGCGCACGGGGGTATTACCTCCGTAGACGGGCGCGCGAGGGTAAGGGTTAGTAGTCGCCTCCCGGTCTAAGGTGTGGGGGTAGACGTGATGGCGAGGTACGCTATAAGAATATACGGTGTAGGCGTCGAAGACGACCTTCTAGAGTGGCTAGCACTAGCGCTGAGCGACTTCTTCAACGCGGAAGTCAGCGTTGAGAGAAAAGGCCTATCCATGGGCGTCACCCTGAAGTTCTACAAACCCGAGAGGGACCAGGTGGACGCGGCCGCCCTACTAGAGTACCTCCGCTCCACCCTCCACGCGGCCCCCGGGGAGCGTTTCCTCGTGGTAGTGAACGGCGACGGCTACGTGGAGGGGCTAAACTTCGTGTTCGGCGTCGCGAGGAACGGGTGGGGCGGCATAGTGTTTACCGCGCACCTGGACCCCGAGTTCTACGGCCAGGAGCCGAACAGGGCCCTCCTCAGGGCGAGGCTTCTCAAGGAGTCGCTCCACGAGCTGGGGCACAGCTACGGGCTCTCCCACTGTAACAGGGACTGCGTGATGAGGTTCAGCAACTCCGTGTACGACGTGGATAGAAAGCCCGCGAGATACTGTGCGAGGTGCCGGGCCACGTTAAACTTCCTCCAGCCGGGCCTGCTCCGCTAGCGGGGCTCGGGTATCCCGAAGAGCCTCCTCAGTATGGGGTTCGCCTTTATCTCATCTATGGAGAGAAGCTCCCAGTTGACGCCCCGCGGCTTCCTGTAGACCCCTGGGGCCCTTATGAGCCGCCTGGGGGTGGCGACGTAGTCGGCCGGCACGTCGTGCTCCTCCATGGGTATCCCGTCTACCAGCTGGACGTCGTGTATCGTCGTCACTACGGGCGTCGACTCGTTGACCGCCCCGAACTCCCTCAGCAGGGCGTACTCTAGGTCGTAGCGCCCATCCCCCTTTCCGAGGCGCGCCCCGTCCTCCGACGCGGCTACGCTGCCAAGGACGACGAGGTCCACCGTTATGTTCTCCAGGAAGGGGATCCTGGCGCCCATTTTAAGCGAGCCCCTGATCGTCGTGGCGTAGCTGATCATGTCTCCCTTCACCCTGCTGGGGTCGAGCACCACGTAGCCGTCTAGCCGGGGCGTGGCGGTTATCACGAGCTTTTTCCTCCTAAGCGCCTCCTCCCGTATAGGCTTCTGGGGAAGATCGGGGGTCGAGTAGATAACCTTTGCCTGCTTGAAGGCCTCGAGCCTGAAGACCTTGTGCGCCGCGTTTAGGCTGCCAACGAAGTTGGGGATCTTGCCGTAGCAGGGCCTGGGGGAGGTCGCTATCTCGAGGCGTTCAAGCCTCCTCCAGACCTCCCTTCTTATCCTTGCCTTCTCCTTGGCCGTGGCGGAGGAGAATTCTCTCATACTATTCCACTCTAAGGCGGGGCGCACTGATAATTGTTTCCCGGCGCCGAGGTTTATTTTAAATCAGTCCTACACCTTACACCACAAGCATATTTGCACACAATAAATACCCTGCCAAGACAATATGGTAGCGTGATGGAAGAAAAAGAGGGGGAAGAGAGGGGGTATTACACCACCAAGAGGAACTCCTACATATCGAAGACTAAAGTTGTGAGCGTGAAGCTGCCCGTCGCGCTCATCACGGCACTCGACGAGCTAATAAACAACGGCTACTTCCAGAACCGCAGCGACGCGATAAGGGAGGCGATAAGGAGGCTCCTCACACAGTACCAGATGCACAGCACCAGGCAGCTCGACACAGGATTTTTTGTGGGCCTCAGGTAGGAGGCCGGCCCCCTCTCTACCTTTAAGGCTCCGCCCCCGGCTCTCGGGGGCCAAAAAACAACGGTTTTCTATACACCAGCCCTAGGATACGGGCGCCCCGGGGGGCACCTCCTTCTCGGGCGTGAGTAGCACGGGCTTCCCGTCCACCACTGCTGCCAGGAGCATGCCCTGACTCTTGTAGCCCATGAAGACCTTTGGCTCCAGGTTCGCGAGCACCACTATCTCCCTGCCTACTAGGTCCTCGGGCTTGTAGTGGGGGTAGAGGCCCGCGACGAGCTGGCGCCTCTCGTCTCCAAGGTCTACCTCGAGGAGGATTAGCTTGTTGCTCCTCTTTATCCTCTCGGCGGAGAGCACCTTCCCTATCCTTATGTCGAGCTTCTTGAACTCCGCGTAGCTCACCGTCGACATACAGTATATTCTGCAGCCTCGGTGCGAGATAACGGTTTCCCCTTACTCGGGCTCCAGCACGTATATCTTTGGCCTAATCTCCTCCTCGAGCGCCTTCAGTATGGCCGCCACCCTCCTGCCCTTCTCCGTCAGGCGGAGTATCCTCGTGCCAGGGACGCTGTCCCTATCCTCCTCGAGGAGGCCGCTGCGTAGTAGGCGGCCCACGTTGTTGTAGATAGACGTTGTGGAGAGGCCCGTAGACGGCCTAAGGTCTGTTATCTTCTTCTCCCCATCTAGCAGGGCTAGAAGTATGAGGTCGGCCTCCGTCAAGAGGAGCTTCCTGTCTATGCCCTTCGGCACCGGAGCACACCGGGGGTAATATGCGCCGCCCCTGGATTTAAAGTCGCGCCCTGCCGAGAAACTTATCGCCGACCATCCAATATACAAACTTGGTGATAGATGTGAGGTACGCCGTGCTCGTAGTAGACATGCTGGAGGAGTTCGTCCGGGGGAGGCTGAGGGCCGAGGCTGCGGAGAAAATAGTGCCGCGGATAGCGGAGCTGTTAAACGCTGCTAGAGAGCTAGGCGTGCCGGTTATACACGTGGTGGACAGCCACGTGCCCCAGGTGGACGCGGAGTTCAGGCTCTGGGGCCCGCACGCCGTCAGGGGCTCGGAGGAGGCGCGGATCGTCCCGGAGCTGGGGCCCGCTGAGGGAGACTATGTCGTCGAGAAGAGGAGGTACGACGGCTTCGTGTACACAGACCTAGACCTCCTGCTACGCGAACTAGGCGTCGACACGGTCATAGTCACGGGTATACACACCCATATCTGCGTCCAACAGACCGTGCTCGGCGCCTTCTACAGGGGGTACCGCGTGATAGTTCCCGTCGACTGCGTCGCGGCGGCCACAGAGGAGTGGCACAAGAGGGGTCTAGAGTATATGGAGAAGTTCGCCGGCGCCGAGCTTGTAACCTGCGAGCACATCATCGGCAGGCTTAAGCACGAGGCCAAGGAGGAGATAGGGCCCGTCTAGCCCTCCCATATCCTCTCGTAATCCCTCTTAAGCCTCCTCCGGGACACGTGGGCGTATACCTGGGTGGTATTCAGGTTTGCGTGGCCCAGCAGCTCCTGTATCTCCCTTATATCCATCCCCTCCTCGAGGCTTCTCGTGGCAAAGCTGTGCCTGAGTACGTGGGGCGTAACCTTCTTCTTAATCCCAGCCCTCTCCGCGGCACGCCTAACTATCCTCTCGACCGTGGTGTAGTGTATGTGGCCGCCCCTCCTAGACGGGAAAAGCCACTGGCTACTGGTGGACTCCATCTGCCTCCGGAGAGGCTCCACGAGAAAGGCGGGGAAGTAGACGAGGCGCTCCTTGCCGCCCTTACCCATTACTCGGAGACTCCTGCCCTCCAGGTCAACGTCGTCCTTCCTGAGCCCGACCAGCTCGCTGACGCGGAGCCCCGTGGTGTAGAGCAGACGTATGATGAGCCTGTCCCTCTCGCTCCCAGCCGCACTGAGCAGCGCCTCAACCTCCTCGGGCTCGAGGAACCTCGGCAGACGCCTCCTCCTCTTTGGCAGCTCGAAGCCGTCAAGGTTGCCGGATAGGCCTAGGTAGTCCATAAACCTCTTGACCGCGACGGCCGCGGTGTAGAGGCTGTCCGGGCTCCACCCCCTACGCCTAAGCCATGCGAGGAAGGAGTCCACCTCGTAAGTCGTGGCCTCGGAGACGTGCCTGCCCCCAAGGAACTCGAGGTAGAGGCGGAGTATACTGGCAAAATACCTGATAGTCCTCTTGGACCTGTTCCTCGCCTCCAGGTGGGAGAGGTATACTTGGAGGAGCTCCTCGTTACTGTACCTCCTCACCGGGAGGCTACTCGACCCAGACGGCATCTCCCCCGCCGCTCCTCACAAGCTTCCTCTTTATATCCCTCGCGTGCCTCCGGAGGATCTCGGCTATAAATATGGGCGCGCCTGCGCGGAGGGCCACGGCGACGGCGTCGCTGGGCCTCGAGTCCACGTGCACGAGCCTGCCCCCGTCATCGCGGCTCAGCACGAGCGTGGCCGTGTAGACGCTGTTCTCAAGCAGCGCGTCTATGGTCGCGCCCACAACCCGGGCGTCGAGGGCCTCTACGACGTTCACCAGCAGGTCGTGCGTCATGGGCCTCTCCGTGGAGACCCCCTTCAGCGCCCTGTCTATGGCCAACGCCTCCGGTATACCGATGAATATCGGCAGGACGGCCCCGCCCCAGTCGGCCCCCTCGATTAGCAGGGCGAAGGCGGGTATACGCTCGCCGTTTATCTCGACCGGGTATACGCCTACCACCTCAGCCCTGGTGTATCCCTCAGGGGGCTCCAAGCCTCACCACCACTCAGCGAAGCTCCTCTGCTTGAAGAAGTCGGGGTCGAGCCTGACGACGACGAGGTTCCCCTTGAAAAGCCTAAACTTGCGCGCCCTCTCAACTATCTCGTCGACCACCACCGAGGGGTTCTTCTCTATTATCTCGGGCGCCTTCTGCGGGCCCGCCCCCTTCACGACCTTATATATGGCCGTCTTCGCCAGGCTCTCCGCGAGCGTATCCGTGAAGCACACCTCGCCGGCCCTCACTATGGAGCCCAGAGCGAACTTCTTGAACCAGTCGTACCCCTTTATGCGGCCTATAACCGGGGCCACCTCGGAGAAGACCTTTTCCTCCTCCTTCAGCGAGGAGTCGTCTCCTAGAACCAGCTTCACCCTCTGCCTCCACTTCCACCCCCACACGTCGGCCCAGTCGCTGAGCCTCTCGGCAAGCCTCATCGGGTCGCTCTTCATCTGGTAGATAAGCCTCGCGAGAACCCTCTCGTACCCCCTGTCCTCGTAGAGGAGGTCGTCCTCCACAAGCACGTAGTTGTAGAAGTCCCTCTCAGCTACCTGGGACATGAAGGTGAGCTCCCCGGACGTGAGGTCGGGGAACCTCTTCGAGACCTCCCTCCTTATAAGCGCCCTGAGACCAGTATACGGGCCCCCGCTGATCATGGCCACCACAAAGCCGAGTCTTATAAACACGGGGAGGGCTTTAAAGCTTAGCCCCAGTCGCCGAAAAATATGCTCACACCCTGCCCAGCGCGTTAAAGATGATTCAGCGAGGGGCGTCAGCTGCGAAAAGACTCTCCACCGCTCCAGGAGACCGTCGTGTCCTCATCCGCCCCAAAGCTACAGCAGGCCCCCTATTTTTTAGCCCTTACCCGGCCTGAGCCTAAACCTCGCGTCGACTACTTTTACCCAGTCCCTGCCGGCGAATACGGGGTTCAGGTCGGCCTCCTCGAACACGGGGGCGAGGTCCCATATTAGCCGCGAGAACCTGCTAATAGCCTCCGCTAGCAGCTTTATATCGGCCGGCTCGCCCCTATACCCCGAGAGAACCTTATAGCCCCTGATCCCCCTTACGAGCTCCTCCGCCTCTCCCGGGGTAACGGGGGCGAGGTCGAAGGCGACGTCACGGAGAACCTCCACGAAGACGCCGCCGAGCCCGAACACCACCACCGGGCCAAACTGGCGGTCGTTGAGGCCCCCTATGAAGACCTCGTGGCCCCCCTTAACCATCTCCTGCGCGACGAGGCCGTACACCCTAGCCCCGGGGGCGGCGCGGCGCACCGACTCGAGTATCTCCTCGGCAGCCCTCCGCAGCTCCTCGACGCTCCCCACGCCAACCTTGACCCCGCCGACCTCTGTCTTGTGTATAATGTCTGGGCTATCGACCTTGACCACGAGGGGGAAGCCGAGCCTAGCCGCCTCCTCCGCGTCCTCTGGGCCACGCATGGCGACGTACCTGGCGACGGGTATAGAGTAGTCCTCGACGAGCCTGAGGCTCTCGCTGAGGGAGAGCCACTCCCTGCCCTCCCCCAGCGCCTTCTCGACTAGCGGGTGCAGCCGGGTTCACCTCCTATAGTATACTAGGACCTTCCTCAAAGCCTTTGCTATATCCACGGCGTCCTCCTCCCTCATCCCCGCGAGGGTGGGCAGGGTCACGACGCGCCGGGCGGCGTACTCGGCCCTCGGCGAGGTGCCGGGCGGGTAGCTCCTCCCGGCCTGCAGGGGGCACCTCCACGGGCACCCGTGGCCGTAGCCCTCCAGCTTTCGGAAGAGCGGGTTCTCGTATATAACGCGCGGGTACGAGACTAGCGCGAGGACGTTCTCCGCCCTCAACGCCTTCACCACGTAGTCCCTGTTCACGCGGAGCTTCTCGAGCTCCAGGAGTACCTGGAATATGTGCCAGTTCGTCTTCACGTGTCGCCTAGGCCTAGGCAGCCTCAACAGGTCGCCGTCGAGATCCGAGAGCTCCTCCAGGTATACACGGGCTATCCTCTCCCTGGCAGCGTTGAGCTCGCCTATCCTGTGGAGCTGGCCCAGGCCCAGCGCCGCCTGCATCTCGGTCATGCGGTAGTTCCAGCCGAGGATCTCGTGGAGGTACCTCTCCCTCTGGCCGTGGTTTATGAAGAGCCTGGCCGCCTCGTAGACGTCGCGCCTACTCGTTGTGACCATCCCGCCCTCCCCCGTCGTCATGTTCTTGCTCTGGTAGAAGCTGAAGGCCGCGGCGTCGCCCAGGCTCCCCGCCTTCCTCCCCCTGTACTCGCTCCCAACGGCCTGGGCCGCGTCCTCTATCACCGCGAGCCCGTGCTCCCTCGCTATGCGCAGTATGGGGTCCATCTCCGCCGGGTGGCCGGCCAGGTGGACTACGAGTATAGCCTTGGTCCGGGGGGTTATCTTATCCTCTATCGTCCCCGGATCCAGGTTGAGCGTGTCGAGCTCTATGTCGCCGAACACCGGGACGGCGTTCGCGTGGAGTATAGAGGTCGCAGTTGCCACGAAGCTGAACGGCGTCGTTATAACCTCGTCGCCCGCGCCCACGCCGAGGGAGGCGAGGGCGGTGTGGAGGGCGGCTGTCCCGTTGGAGACGGCGACCGCATAGCCTGCCCCCACGTAGCGGGCGAACTCCTCCTCGAAGCGGCGCGTGTACTCGCCGAAGGACGAGACGAGCCTCCCGGACTCGAGGACTGAGAGGACTAGCCTCTTCTCCTCGTCGGTGAAGCTGGGCCAGAAGCTCATGGGCTCCCCCCGCACAGGGGGGCCTCCCTCGATGGCCGGGGTCTCCACTACACCCACCTACAGGGGCGCCACGCTGCGCAGGGCGAATAGGAGGGCCGCGCTAACTATGGGGACCGTGAGGTTGTCGTCTATCCACGGCATCTTCTCCACGAGGGTCGCCACCGCCGCGGAGAGGAAGCCCCCTATGCCGGCGGCCCACGCCCCGAAGGGCGCTGAGACGAGGAACATGGCCACGCTTCCCCAGAAGCCCTTCGTCCACCTCCTGTAGACGTAGTTCCTCACCACCCCGGTTACGCCGTCGCCGTAGGCCATGAAGAACGTCGCCACCACGGGGACTATGAGGTCGACGTACCAGAAGACTAGGAAGAGTAGCGCCCAGGTGTAGCAGAACCACACCTCGCCGAAGTTGTTCCTGACCTGGAACCAGGAGAGCTCGCTGTCCTCTAGGTGTGGTATAAGCGTCATGAGGCCGAGGGCGATTGCCGCCGCAACCGGCACCGCCGGGCTGGAGAATATGGGGTCGCCTAGCAGGGCCGTGGCGTAGATGAGGAGGGTCACCAGGCCGCCGGTCGTGAAGTGTATGAACTTCCTGGCGATGTACTTGTTGGTGCGCTCCGCGACCTTCTTTGATAGGTAGAAGACGACGAGTAGAACCCACACCGTGAGCACGGCGCCGACCTCAAGGTCTCGCATGTCGAAGCCGTAGACGTAGAGCAGAGCCCCAGCGGCCGCCAGCGTCACCGCCGCCGCTAGGAGAGACCGAGGCTTCATGGCCACTCAGTGTATCTTGTCCCGACACGTGTCTTATAACGGTTGCCGGCCCCCAGCCTCCTCGTAGTAGGCCTCGCCGAGGTAGTCGTAGACCCTCTTCTCCCCCCTCTTATAGGCGAGGTAGAGGAGCAGGGCCGTGGCGGCGGCCAGGGAGGCGTCGAGGGCTAGGAGGGGCGTGCTCGGCGGCTGTGTGGCCACGAAGTAGACCATGAAGGTGAGGAACGCCGAGTAGAGGGCGGAGGCCATCAGCGCGTCGCTCACCTCGTCCCACATCATGGCGAAGAGTATCTCCCGCCTCGGAACCCTTAGGGCCTCGGAGAAGAGCTCCTTCTCCGGCCTGAATATTCGCGGCGAAAGAGCCCTTAGAAGTATCCAGAAGGCGAGAAAGGCGACCTCCACTATCAGCATGAGGCTGAGCTCCTCCGGGAGCTCGAAGAGCCTGGGTATCTCCACGTTGCCTATGAGGGGCAGCTGCATCCCAGGCTCCCTAGAGGGCTACGTGGAGCTTGTTCTCCCTGGCGTAGACCTCGAGCTCTATGTAGTCCTGGAGGCCGCTAAGCCTTATCTTGGGCATGAGCACCTTCTCCACCTGGAAGTACCCCGCCAGGTCGTCCATCCTAACGGTTATCCTCACGGGCTTCTCGGCCCCACGGGTCAGCGTGACCTTCTTTATGCTGAGAGCGCTGAGGGCGTGTATGTCGACCTTCCCCATCTCGTAGGGTATGCGGGCCCTGCCCTCGCTCATGTCGAGCCCGTCGGCCACCTTCACTATGCCGGCCTCCACGGTCAGGGCCCTCGTCGAGTAGTCCGTGCTGAAGATCGCGCCCATTATCTCCTGCCTCAGCAGGAAGCGGCGCGGCCCCACGTCTCCCAGGGCCTTCGGGAGCAGACGGTCTATCACGTCCTTGGCCAGGAGGCCTCCGAGGTGCTCGTGCTGATCCCTGTGTATCGCGTTGCCCACGTCGTGGAGGTACGCGGCGAAGAGCAGAATCGCCTTTACCTCGTCCAGGTTCTTGGCGGTGCCGTGTACGATGGATGTGGGCTCCACGTTCGCCGCTAGGAGCAGGGAGAAGAGCTCCATCGCCGTGCCCGCGACTATCCTGGCGTGAACCGGGCCGTGGTCGTTGTACCCGAGCCTCAGGACGGCGTTTATGTTGCTCATCCTGAGGAGCTCGGAGACCTCCTCGTCCCCCTCTATGACGTCCACCACGCGGGCCACAAAAGGATCCCTACTCGTCCACTTGTAGAGTATATGCTTAGAGACAACGGTTTCCTCTATCTCCATGGAGTAAACCCATAACTCTACCCATCCACATTAAATACCCTTTCCCCTCGCCACGCGACACATTTTATTACACCGGCCCAGTACACCCAGAGAGGGACTCATGAGGGACTGGGCGTACGTGGTGTCACTGCTCCTCTCCCCACACCTCTACGGAGTTGTCGTGCTAGCCATTATATGCCTGTGGAAGGGCTACGGCCCCGCAACCTTCCTCGAAGCCTCCTCGCTGCTAGCCCTAGCCCCGCTTCTACCGATACTATACGACAGGTGGCGCGGGAAGACGGACATCTTCATATCCAAGAGGGAGGAGAGGACAAAGTACTTCGCAGCCACCGCGGCCATATACGCTGCCGCCGCGGCGCTATACTACCTCCGAGGCGCCACGCTCCTCTACCTCCTCTTCGCCACGTACCTCGTCGAGACGCTGCTCCACATGGCGGTGAACGCCAAGTGGAAGATCAGCATACACAGCGCTGGCATAGCGGGGCCCACGACCTTCCTCGTCCTCACGCTGAACACATGCTTCGCCGCGCTCTACCTTCTACTGCTGCCCGTCTACGTGGCGAGGAAAAAGCTGAGGGCCCACACGGACGCCCAGCTCCTCGCGGGCGCCCTCCTAGCGGCCCTCAGCACCATAGTCGTGGTGAAACTGCTTATCTCCTATACTGCTTGAAGGCCTTTATGCCCGGATAGTAGGCCGAGCGGCCGAGGAACTCCTCTATCCTGAGCAGCTCGTTGTACTTCGCCGTGCGCTCCCCCCGCGCGGGGGCACCCGTCTTTATCTGGCCGCAGTTGAGGGCCACCGCTATGTGCGATATCGTGGTGTCCTCGGTCTCCCCGCTCCTGTGGCTGACGACCACCGCGTACTTGTTCTCCATGGCCAGGCGGGCCGCCTCCATCGCCTCGGTGAGCGTTCCTATCTGGTTCACCTTTAGTAGGAGCGCGTTTGCCGCACCCATCTCTATACCCTTCTTGAGCCTCTCCACGTTGGTGACGAAGATGTCGTCCCCTATTATCTGCACGGGCAGCTCCCTCGCCGCTATGGCGAAGCCCTCGAAGTCCTCCTCGTGGAAGGGATCCTCCAGGGATACGATGGGGTACTCCTCTATCAGGCTCCTGTAGAACTCGAGTAGCTTGTCCCTAGTCATCTCGACGCCGTCTATCTCGTATACCCCCTTCTCCTTGTTGTAGAACTCCGTGGCAGCCGCGTCCAGCGCGAGGGCCACGTCCTTCCCGGGCTCGTAGCCGGCGGCCTTTATAGCCGCCACGAGGGCGTCGAGGGCCTCCCTAGTCTTCTCCATGGGGGGCGCGAAGCCTCCCTCGTCGCCTACGTTGATCGCGCTCGGCCCATACTTCTCCCTCAGGTACGACTTGAGGGAGTGGTAGACCTCGCTGCCCATCCTGAGCGCCTCGGAGAACCTGTCCGCGCCCACCGGGACTATGAGGAACTCCTGTATCTTGAGCATGTTGCCCGCGTGCTTGCCCCCGTTTATTATGTTCATCAGGGGCACGGGGAGCGTCCGCGCCCTCGTCCCGCCTAGGTACTGGAAGAGCATGAGGCCGTAGGTGTCGGCCGCGGCCTTGGCGTTGGCCAGGGAGACCGCTAGTATAGCGTTCGCGCCCAGCCTCGACTTGTTCGGCGTCCCGTCGAGCTTTATCATCGTCGTGTCGACGAGCGCCTGGTTCCTGCTGTCAAACCCGACGAGCTCCTTCGCTATTATCTCGTTTATGTTCCTGACGGCCTTCTCCACGCCCCTGCCGTGGAACTTTTTGCCCCCGTCCCTGAGCTCGAGGGCCTCGTGGCTCCCAGTGGAGGCGCCCGAGGGCACAGCGGCCCGGCCGAAGCCTCCGCCGAGGGTGAAGAGGTCAGCCTCAACGGTGGGGTTTCCCCTGGAGTCCAGTATCCACCTGCCCTTGATGCTCGATATCACGAAGTCGTCGTTGTATGTGAGCATTCCGGCTCCCTCAAGGGGTAGCACGCCGTATACGCTTATTTTCTTATCGTATCGCATGCCGTGAATATCGAGTATAGTAATAATGGCTGTTAAGACTGCGCCGGGTGACCAATATATAACACCGGCCCCCTTCGAGAAGGTGAGGAGGAATGAAGCCCCGCACAGTCGGCGTGGTGCTCTGCGGAGGAGAAGGCAAGAGGCTGAGGCCGCTCTCCTACTACTTCCAGAAGGCCATGATACCGATAGGCACGCTGCAGAAACCGCTCCTAGAGTACATCATCAGGCTGATGAAGTACCACGGGATAAAGGAGGTCGTAATGCTGGTAGGCTACAAGGGCCAGCAGGTCGTCAACTACTTCAACAACGGCTCCCGCTTCGGGGTGAAGATAAGGTACGTGTGGGACGACCCGGCGTACCCCGGCAACGGCGGGAGCCTCTACCACGCGTACCTCGAGGGCGCCCTGAGCAAGGAGGACGAGCTCCTCGTATACTACGGCGACATACTCTCAAACATAGACCTAGGCGACCTCATGGCCACGCACTTCTCACGCAACCCCGCGGCCACGCTGGCCCTCTCAAAGAACTACAGGGTATCTGTGGGCGTCGTCGAGCTCAGGGACGGCGAGGTAGTCAAGATAGAGGAGAAGCCGCCGCTCGGCAAGCCTGTCACGATAGGCATACTGGCGCTGAAGGGGGGCGCACTGGAGTACCTGGGCGAGATAGTGGAGGAGAAGGGGCAGGCCGACATAATGGGCGACCTCATACCCCTCCTCTTGAAGAGGGGGCTGAGGGTTGGCGGCTACCTCACCGACGCCTTCTGGTACGACGTCGGCTCTACGGAGAAGTACGAGAAGCTGGATCCCCAGGAGATAGACCGTATCTTCTCATTCCTATTCCCAGGAGAGAAGCCAGAAACGTCTCCTCACCCTTAACAACCCTCTCCATAAGCCCCCCGGGGACGAGGCGCAGCGCCGCCGAACCGAGGCCCCAGTGCGCGTATAGGAAGTCCACCACCCTCCTATACCGCCTACCTATCTCCAGCGCCCAGCCCACCTCGCTCCACGCCCTGGCCCCGTAGAGTTCCGGGTTGCCGAGCCAAACCGCCTCGGCCGCCAGCACGCCCAGCGCCATGGCGGTGAAAATGCCGCCGCCGTTGACCGGGTTCACGGCCCCCAGCGCGTCGCCCACGAACAACACGCCGCCCAGGGAAGGCTCGCCGTAGAAGCCCGAGACGGGTATCCAGCGCCCGAGGGGGCCCGTCAGGGGCCGCGCGCCCCTCAGCGCTCCGCCCGGGTTGCGGCGCAGGAGCCATTCGACGGCCCGCCTGGGGCTGAAGCCGCCCAGCGCGGTACCTCTGACGCCCACGCCTATATTCGCGGTGGCGCCGCTGAACGGTATAACCCACGCATAGCCCCCCTCGGTCTCCCTGGACACGAGCATGTACACCTCGTCCCCCGCCTCGGGGGCCTCAGCCCTAACATTGACTCCGAGCGCCACCTCGCTGGGGGGCAGCAGGTAGGGGAGGCCTAGCATCTTCCTCGTAGCAGAGGGGTAGCCGTCGGCGGCTATAACATAGCGCGCGGTGACCTCTACTCCGCCCGCCTCTACAATGTACTCGTCGCCTATTCTCCGCAGGGAGCGCAGCGGCGAGGAGAGACGGTACTCGAGGCCCTCCACGAGCCTGGAGACCATCCTCCTCCTATCAACAGTAAACCCCCTCACGCCTAGCCTGAAGCTGCGCGAACCCTCGACCTCCAGTACTATGCCGCGCAGGCTCTTCTCCCTGCCCGCGGCGGAGATGTACTCGTACGCCTTAGACACGGAGGGCTTCGAGGAGATGAAGCGTATGTCGTCGGGCTCCGGCAGGTATTCGCCGCATATAGTCGGCTCCTCGATCCCCCTCTTCTTCTCAAAGCCTATCGCGTCTACGCCTAGCTCCTCAAGCCTCCTCAGCGCCGCGGCCCCGGCCGGGCCGAGTCCTATCACAACTGCCGTATAACGCACTTGCTATTCCTAGGCCGGGGCCTCTAAATCGGTTTCCCTGGGGCTAGCAGACCTTCTCCCTACCTATGATCTCCACAGCCGCCTGTATGAGCTCCATCGCCCCCTCGAGTATGTCGCGGACGAACTCGACCCCCCTCTCGGTGAGCCTGTAGAGCTTCTTGTCCCTCGGCCCCCTGGCCGTGGCCTCTATTATGCCCGCCTGCTCAAGCTGCCTCAGGAAGGGGTATATCTGCGAGGGGCCGACGCTGCCCCCCGTTATCTCCTCGAGCCTCTTCATTATCTCATAGCCGTGCTTGGGGCCCTCGGCGAGGAGTATAAGCGTGTAGAGCTTTATCACCGTATTGACCTTCAGCCTCTCCCTAAGCTTATCTGCCACGTTCCAGCACCTCCACCCTATCTCTCTGATATATTCCCTGGGGAATATATTAAAGTGATGCCCAAAATTGCGGCCCACACCGGGCGCGCCGAGCACTATGTAAAACTAGGCTCCCCCGCCCACGGGCACCTCGACGGCCGCCAGCACGCCGGCCACGGAGGCCAGCACGCGGCCCCCCGTCTCCCCGAGGAAGCCGCGGAGACTCTCCATAGCCTCGACAGTCTTGGCTATCACGCCCCAGCCGTAGTCGGCGCCGCCGGATGCGAGCCGGGCCAGGAGGGGCGCTATCCTCCCTATGTAGAGCCTAGCCAGGGGGGCGAGGAAGCCCTCTGGCCTGAATATCTCCACCACGAGCACGGCGCGCCTAGCCGCCCTCCTCATCTCGCCGAGGCCGCGCCTCCTGTCGAGGAAGTCCCTATAGGAGAAGAAGGCCACCGCGTAGTCGACGCAGCCATCCCTCAGAGGCAGGTACTCTGCCACGCCGACGACGCGGTGCCTCCACGCCTCCACTGGCTCGGGCCCCGGCAGGGGGTCGACGCACACGACCTCCTCGACACCCCTCCTCCTCATCTCGTAGTGGTAGTGCCCGTCGCCGCAGCCGACGTCGAGAACCCTGCCCGCTACTCTGGAAAGGGCGGCCCTCCGCAGCTCGACGTCGAAGCCCAGGCTCATAAGCCTGTTAGCCGCCTCGTACACCCCGTCCTCGAAGAGGCGGCGCATCTTCTCCTCGGCCTCCCTCCAGAGGCCCTCGGGAAGCCCCCTCACGGCAGAGCCCCGCCAGCCGCCTCGTAGACTAGGCGGGCAACCCTCCCGCCCGCCTCCTCCAGGAACACCTTTATCGTGTACGCGGCGAAGCCCGCGAGCCTGGGGCTGAGCCTCCTAGCCGCAGACATCATCTCGGGCAGAAGCCTCCCGAGCAGCGTGGAGGCATAGCCCCCGGGGTCGCCGCCCGCCTCCCTCTCTAGCGCTACAAGGCTCCCGCTGTCGGGGGCCCCGTCTAGAGAGGCGAGGTCGTCGATCACCTGGTACACCGAGCCCAGGAGGCCGCCGAACCTCTTCGCCAGCCCCACGAGGCCCCGGCGCCCGCCTGCGTAGAGCGGCAGGAACACCGCCGCCTCGAAGACGGCTCCCGTCTTGGCGGCCACTATGTCGAGGTAGCCTGCCTCGACCCTGCGCCCCTCCATGAGCCACGTGTCCCACATCTGGCCCATGGCGGCCCTATACCAGGCGTCCATGCTGTCCCTCACAGCGTCCACCCCCGCCCTGCTTATCAGGTCGACGGCCCGGGATATCATCAGGTGGGGCAGAGTGACCGCGTCCCCCATCCCGTACCTGGCCCATAGGCTCTCCCTGCCCCTCCGCTCCAGGGCCTTGTCTACTATGTCGTCGTGCACCAGGCTCGCGCTGTGCATGAGCTCTATCGCGTAGGCGAGGGGCTCAGCCCCCTCCACGCCGAAGATCTCCGCGACGTATAGCGTGAGCACGCCGCGCACCCTCTTCCCGCCGGCGAGCGCGTAGCCGACCTCCTCCTCTACCCCCGGGAAGAGGCGGGGCGTCTCGGAGGCTATATAGTTCTCCAGGCCTCGCCGCAGCTCCTGGAAGCTCCTCCCAGCGTCAAGCGCCAGCTGATCCAGGGACGCCATATATACCATTACCCCTACTCCCCGGCGCTGAAAAAGATTCCGCGCACCCACCTTTTTATAGCGGCCACGCGGATATGGGGCTGTGATAGACTCCCACTGCCACCTCACATACCCCGGCCTCCGCGAGCACGCGGAGGAGGCTGTCGAGAGGGCCCGCGCCCTGCTGGACGCCGTCGTCACCTGCGGCCTCCCCTACGAGGGCGAGGAGCCCGGGCCCCGCTACTCAGCCCTCGACGCGTTGGAGCTGGAGGCCAGGCACAGGGGCTTCGTGTACGTCACGCTGGGCTTCCATCCGACCCAGGCCCCGAGGGTGGACTGGGGCTACGTCGAGGCATATATGAGGTTCATCGAGGAGAACGCCGATAGGATAGTCGGGATAGGCGAGATAGGGCTCGACAGGTACTGGCTCAAGACGGAGGAAGAGGACGCGGCGGCGCGGCGCGTCTTCGAGGCCATGCTGGGCCTAGCGGAGAGGCTGGGCAAGCCCGTGGTCATACACAGCAGGAAGGCGGAGGCAGCCGCCCTCGAGATAGTTGAGACCTACAGGCTCAGGGGCGTGCTCTTCCACTCCTACACGGGCAACATGACCACCGCGAAGCGGATACTGGACCACGGCTACCTGTTCTCGGTCAACTACCGCGTAACCAACACGAAGACCATGAGGAAGATAGCCCGCAAGTTCCCCCTGGAGAACATACTCCTCGAGACCGACTCGCCCTTCCTCTCGCCCACCGGCGGCGTAAACGAGCCCGCCAACGTGGTGAAGGTGGCCGAAGAGGTCGCGAAGCTGCGCGGCCTCAGCCTGGAGGAGGTGGACAGACAGACCACGCTCAACGCCGCCAGGTTCTACGGGATAGAGGTGGCCTCTCCTTGAGGCCTGAGCGCCTCGGCACGGCACTCGTGATGATAGGGTTCGCGCTGGTGGCCGCGGCCGCCATAGGCCTAGCGCTGCTACCCGTGGCGGGCGGGGGAAGCGGCGCCGTCGTCGTGGTCGTCGGGCCCATACCGGTGGCGGTCGGCTGGGGTAGCCAGGGGCCCCTCCTCGTAGCCGTCGCCGCCGTGATGGCGTTAATAATGATCGTAGAGCTCTTCCTCCTAGCCTGGTACGCCAGGAGGGTGAACTTGGATGCCGTTTAGAAGGATACTGGTGGCTAACCGGGGGGAGATAGCTGTACGCGTCATACGCACAGCCAGGGAGCTGGGCATAGAGGCGGTAGCCGTCTACAGCAGCGCCGACGAGGACTCGCTCCACGTCCGCCTAGCGGACAGGGCTGTCCACATAGGCCCGGCGGAGCCCTCCCAGAGCTACCTCGACGTAGAGGCCATAGTCGCAGCAGCCCTCGACACGGGCTCGGAGGCGGTGCACCCCGGCTACGGCTTCCTCTCGCAGAACCCCGTGCTCGCAGAGAGGCTCGAGGAGGAGGGGATAGTGTTCATAGGGCCCCCGCCGAGGGTTCAGAGGCTCGTAGGCGATAAGCTCGGCGCGAGGAGGTTCTTCGCCTCCCAGGGTGTCCCCGTGGTCCCCGGCACGTTCGAGCCCGTGAGCGCCGGTGACGCGGCAAGCGTTGCGGAGGAGATAGGGTTCCCCGTGATGGTGAAGCCCGTAGCCGGAGGCGGCGGGATAGGCATGTTCACCGCGAGCAGCCCGAAGGAGCTCGAAGACCGGGTCAAGAAGGCCGCCGAGCTGGCCGGCAGGGCCTTCGGGAGCGTGGAGGTCTACGTTGAACGATACTTCCCCCGCGCCAAGCACATCGAGGTCCAGATACTCGCCGACAAGCACGGCTCCGTCGCCCACCTCTACGAGAGGGAGTGCAGCGTCCAGCGCCGCTTCCAGAAGGTTATAGAGGAGGCCCCCAGCCCCACGATTACCCCGGAGGAGAGGGAGAGGCTCCTGGGCTACGCCGTCAAGGCCGCCGAGAGCTGCGGCTACGTCAACGCGGGCACCTTCGAGTTCCTATTCGACGTGGAGGAGAGACGCTTCTACCTACTAGAGGTCAACTCGAGGATACAGGTCGAGCACCCGATAACCGAGGCGACGACGGGCGTCGACATAGTGGAGGAGCAGATACGGATCGCCGCCGGCGAGCGCCTCGGCTTCAGGGAGCCCCCTCCGCGCCGCGGCCACGCCGTCGAGGCCAGGATATACGCGGAGGACCCCTCCGCGGGCTTCATACCCAGCCCCGGCCCCATAGAGGAGCTGCACGAGCCCTCCGGGCCCTGGGTGAGGGTCGACAGCGGGGTCTACGAGGGCTACACAGTGCCGCCGCACTACGACCCCATGCTGATGAAGGTTATAGCCTGGGGCCCCACTAGGGAGAAGGCCGTTAAGAGGCTCCGCAGGGCGCTCTCCGAGCTCCACATCGCCGGCGTCAAGACGAACAAGTACCTGCTCCTACGCGTGCTGGAGCACCCCGCCTTCCTAGACGCCTCGTACACGACCAAGTTCCTCGACGAGCACCCGGAGCTCTACAGAGACCTCCCCGTAGAGGACAAGCCCCGCAAGCCGCGTAGACCCGAGAAAACCGTGGAACAGCCGGGAGGCGCCCCAAATGCCTGGAGAGCAGCGGCGCGGATCTCAGCCGCCGATTCTTAGGCTCCCCGTAGCCACCTCCACGATGGACGTGGCCGCCAGGCTCGCAGCCCTAGGCTACCCGCCCTGGACCACCGTGATGGCCTGGATCCAGACGCGCGGCAGGGGCAGGCGCGGCCACGCGTGGCGCTCGCCCCCCGGGGGGCTCTGGATGAGCATGATACTGCCCCCCGGCGATCCGGTGCAGCAGCAGTACACGCTGGGCGCGGCGGCCCTCAAAGCCCTGCTCGAGGTGGGCGCCCCAGTGGAGGCGAGGTGGCCCAACGACATATACGCTGCCGGCAAAAAGCTCGCCGGTGTGCTCGTGGAGTGCACGGGGGACTCATGCATAGGCGGGATAGGCGTGAACGTCTCCAACCCCCCGCCGACACGCCGCGCGACAAGCCTCAGCTCACTTGGGGTAAAGGCAGGAGCCGAGGCGTTAGCGCTGCAGATAAGGCTTGAGGCGCGGCTCCTAGCCTCCAGGCCCAGGGAGGCGCTCGCCGTGGTGAACCGCCACCTCTACAGGGGGCCCTCGTGGGTCGTCATGAAGGGACACGCCAGCCTCTGCCGCCCCCTCAAGGCCCTGCCGCAGGGGCTTCTAGCGGAATGCCCGGGGGGCATCGTGCTACTCGAGCCTTGGGTGGTGGAGAGGATCTATTACCCGTAAAAAACCCGGGGGCCCTAGTATATCGTCGCCGGCTCCGCGTCCGTCGATACGCGCTTCTCCCCCGCCAAGGCCTCCCTGACGTGCTTGGGCAGCGTGAACAGGCACCGGTACGTCTCGGCGTCCAGGAAGCGGAGCCCCCCTGGTAGGCGGCGCTCAACCTCCTCTTGGGGCCGCAGAGGGTCGCGGCCCTTCGAGGCGAGCATGAAGCCCCACTCGCTCAGGAACGCTGGCACGAAGGCCTTGTAGGGCCTGACGTGGGGGAAGACGCTGGCCATGGTGTTCCTGATGATGGCGTACATGAAGAGGTTGTAACGCGTCGACGTTGCCTGTGTCACCGCCACCCCGTCCCCGCTCAGCGCCCTGTAGACCGCGGAGTAGAACTCCCGGGTATACAGCTTCACTCCCGGCGTCCCCTCCGCGGGGTCGGTGAGGTCTAGGATTACCACGTCGAAGCTGCCCGGCTCCGCCTCTTCCAGGAAGCGCCGGCCGTCCCCGTAGACGAGCTCCACCCTCGGGTCGTCGAAGGAGCCCTGATGCCACTTCGCGAGGTACTTCCTGGCAAGCCCTATCAGCTCCTCGTCTATGTCCACCATCACGACCTTCTCGACGCCGGGGTAGCGGAGAACCTCCCTTATCGTGGCCCCCTCCCCGCCGCCTATCACCGCGACACGCCTAGGCGAGGGGTGGGCGAGCATCGCGGGATGAACGAGCGCCTCGTGGTAGATGAACTCGTCGGCCTCGGTGCTCTGAACGTAGCCGTCCAGGAACAAGGCGTCGCCGAAGGCGCGGGTACGCGCTATCACCACATGCTGGTACCTGGTGCGGCCCTCGTAGTATACCTCCTCTAGGCCGTGCATGTGCGCCTCCTTGGGGCTTATCCACTCGGTGATCCACATGTAGCCCATATGCCTCGTACTCTCTCCAGGGTTCAGGCTCACACCATCACCAACAGATACATCCAAGGCACGGTAAAAAACAATACCCGAGGCAGCCGCACAGGCCCCTGAGAAGCGGGAGGGGGTCGGGCGTCCTAGCCATCTTCATCCCGTCACTGGTTGGCAGTTCCAGCGGTCCTCATCCCCCTCGATTACTCCGCGGAGCCTGCTATGTGCTTGACGGTGCTAGAGCATGGAGTCCAGGAAGAGCATCGTGTAGAAGCCGAGGAAGAAGCCTGCTGTTACCAGGAGCTCGTTCTCCTCCTTCTTGTATATCTCCGGCACCATCTCCTTTATAGTGACGTAGAGCATGGCGCCGCCCGCGAGGGCCAGGCCGTAGGGGAGGAGGGCGCGCGTAGCCGTGAACACCGCCGCCCCGAGCAGCACGGTGGCCGTCTCGGCGAGGCCGCTGAGCACCCCGAGCAGTATGGGCTGGAGCCTCCTCTTCTGGAGCACCGCGAGGGGCAGCGACACGACGGTGCCCTCGGGCACGTCCTGTATGCCGATCGCTATCGCGGTGACGAGGCCGAGCTTCATGCTGTACGCCATCGTGGTGCCCACCGCCAGGCCCTCGGGGAGGTTGTGTATTATAACCGCGAACACTATGAGCCACACCTTCCTCAGCAGCCTCTTAAACTCCCGCGGCCCCTCGTAGCCGCGAACAAGGTGCTCGTGGGGGAGCAGCCTGTCGGCCGCATACACCGTGAGGACGCCTAGGAGGACGCCCGCCGCGGTGGGCGTGAAGCTGCCCGTGATGTCTATGGACGGCAGTATCAGGCTGGTGAAGCTGGCCACGATCATCACGCCCGCGGCGTAGGAGAGGCTCACCTCCACGCTCCACTCGGGGAGGCGGCCCGCGAGCACCGCTATGAGCGAGCCCAGCGACGTCGTCGTCGCGACGAATAGCCCCGCGTAGAGGGCGGCAAGCATCGTGTTGCCTCCCGAGACCTGCTCCAGCAGGCCTAGGAGCAGCGCTATGGGATCCACGGGGATACTAGGCGCCATATGCGCCTATAGGCGTTTCCCCGGTCCGCTAAGGCCCCGCGAGGCCACGCGCCTGGGCCACTATCTCCGCGAGCTTCTCGGGTATAGGCTTCTCCTCCAGCGGGCTCGGCACCCTCAATACGGGCAGGCCCGCGGCCCCGGCTATCTCGAGCGCCCTGCGGCCCTGCGGCGCGTTAAGGTCGGAGTCCACGACGACAACGAGGCCTACGCGGTGCGCGGCAGCCGCGGCCTCTATCTCCTCAACCTCGCGGGGGGAAGCTGGCAGACCGTGCTCCTTTATCAAGAGGTACTCCACGTCCACGCCGAGCCAGGAGACCGCGTACTGGGCGAGCGGGGTGGTGGCGACCGCGGCCACGTGGAGCCTGGGCGCCTGCCCGACTATGCTGTCCACCCTCCCAGCCACCTGGTCGGCGGCGGCGAGGTAGTGGTGCCTGCACGCCGGGTTTGCGCGGGCCAGCGCCTCGGCGAGGGCGTGTATGAATGCCTTATAGTTTGATGGGTCGTAGATCGGCATGTGGAGGTTTAGCTGGCCCGTAGCCGGGTTCCTGAGGAGCTTCACGCCGGGTACACGGGTTATCTCGACGAGCTCGGCCCTTATCTCACCGCTCCTCACAAGGGAGGCCACCTGGGCCTCGAAGGGGGCGTGGCCAGTGGAGACTATAACGGATGCCCTCTTCAACAGCTGGACGTCGCCCGGCCTCAACTGGTAGTCGTGGGGGTCCACGCCGGGCGGCGCCACCGAGTACACGCGGTCGCCGGGGCAGAGCAGCTGCTCGACGTCGGGCTTCAGGGAGGGGAAGGTCACTGCTACGACTGTTCCCCGGGCCGCCGGCGCCTGGGGGGCCTGTAGTAGGAGCACTGCCGTGGCCAGCGCGGAGGCTATAGTCGCGGCCGCTAGGGCGTATATGAACGCGTCCTTGGCGTGCACGTTGAACCACCTCTACCGGGTATCTTGTGCATGTATTGGATAAATCTATGGGAAAAATATATGTGTCGTGCACGCATCATGGGTAACATGCGTGGAGACGTGCACGAGATAAGGGTTGGCGTCGAAAACCTCACGGTACTCTACCACGGCGAGCCCGTCTTCAACGGGGACAGCTTCGAGGCCGTGGGCCCAGGCCTAGTCACGGTCATAGGCCCCAACGGCGCCGGCAAGACGACGCTCTTCAGGACGCTAATGGGCCTCATCAAGCCCGCGAGCGGCAGGGTCTACGTGAACAGCGAAGACGTCACCGGCCAGCCCGCGCGGGCCGGAAGGTACATGGCCTATGTCCCCCAGCTAGTCCACGTGTACAGGGGCTTCCCCCTCACGGGGAGAGAGCTCGTTGAGGCCTCGCTCACCCTGAAGGGTAGGCCTCCCCGCCTCCACACGCCCCGGGAGGTGAGGAGGAAGGCGGAGGAGTACCTTCGCAGGGTGAAGGCGCTCGGCTTCGCCGACAAGCCCTTCTCGAAGATGAGTGGGGGGCAGATACAGAGGATACTCATAGCTAGAGCCCTGGCCAGGGAGACGCCCGTCCTGGTGATGGATGAGCCCCTCAGCGGCATAGACCCCCGCGGCAAGGAGAACATCGCGAGGCTCATAGAAGAGGCGGCCAGCGACAGGCTCGTCTTCGTCTCGTCGCACGACCCCATAATGTTCCTCAACAAGTCGAAGTACCTCATGGTGGTGAACAGGGGGATAAAGAGCTTCGGGAGCCCGAAGCAGACATTCAGGCTAGAGCTCCTCAAGCAGGCCTACGGCGGCAGCGTCTACCTCATCGAGAAGTGCATACACGTGTTCGAGAGGTGAGGCGTGGTGCAGCTAGACCCGAGGTGGGTTATAGTGGTGGTCTCAGCCGCGGCCGCCTTCGGGGCGCTTAGCCCCGTCGTCGCCGCCCGGAAGCTATACTACTTCGCGTCAAGCCTCCCCCACGCCGCGCTCCTCGCGGCCGTGCTCGGCTTCCCCCTCTCCATATGGCTGGGCGGGGACCCCGCGCTCTGGGCCCTCGTGGTGGGCGTGCCGCTAAGCTACCTCGTAGTATACCTAGTCCAGCGGGGCGTGGAGGAGGACGTGGCCACCGCAGTCTTCGTGAGCTTCTCCGTGGCCGCCAGCGTGGCGGCTATATACTACGTGTTGACGAGCTTCACGCTCTCCACGAGCCTGTGGAGCCTCATAATAGGCGACCCCCTCCTCGTCTCCTGGGGCGACGCGTGGTGGGCCGCCGGCATAGCGGGCTTCGTGGCGGGGGCAGCCCTACTATTCTACCGCGAGCAGGTGGTGATAGGGGTTGACAGGGACTTCGCCGCGACCGCTGGCCTTAAGGTCAGGCTCTACGACTACCTAGTGGTGACCGCGCTGGCCGTAGCCTCAATAGGCCTCCTAAAAGCGGTGGGCTTCGTCGTGGAGCACGTGATGATACTGCTCCCCAGCGCGGCCGCGCTCAACGTGGCGGCGAACAGCAGAGAGGCGCTAACAGTCTCCCTCCTAGCCTCCCTCTTCTCAGGCCTCACAGGCCTACTGCTCGGCGTAGCAGCAGACGTTGCGCCCAGCGCGGCCATAGGCTTCCTGCTCCTAGGCGTCTACCTCGCCTCCCTCTGGGTGAGGGGGAGATGAGCCAGGCCGCGAAGGCTAAGTTCGGCGTATCCGTAGAGAAGAAAGTAGCGGACGAGCTCAGCGCGCTCGCACAGGCGCTGGGAACCGACAGGTCGAGCCTCGTCAACGAGGCGCTCAGAGAGTTCCTCCACGACCGCGTACACGTGCTCCGCCCCCACCGCTGCGAAGGAGTGATGATCGTGATATACGAGAAGCACGCCGCGGGCCGCGTAGCGCCGCTACTCGAGGAGCACAGGGGGCTCATAAAGTCGAGGATGCACGTCCACGACGAGGCCGGTAGATGCGTGGAAACCCTCTATCTGAGGGGTGAAAGCGAGGAGATAGTAGAGCTCGAGCGAAGGCTCAGGGACTGCGGCGTCGTGGCGTGCAGGTATATTGCGGGGCCTCCCCACAGCTAGAATCCAGCCTTCACACTTGTTTCAA
>Ga0256833_1000094_pt1 | contig 67503 bp, 55 predicted proteins | sample 356284metaG_FD_190535 | JGI IMG/M metagenome (GOLD analysis project Ga0256833, IMG submission 190535) | Hydrothermal vent microbial communities from Mid Atlantic Ridge, Atlantic Ocean - 356-284 | ecosystem: Environmental > Aquatic > Marine > Hydrothermal vents | place: Atlantic Ocean: Mid... | reverse complement strand
TTGCAGTTTTTAATATTGTCGTACTTTAAGTTTTTCTTTATTTGAGACTGATAAAACTCCCATGCAGGTATGGGGAAGCCCCAGCCCTCTCCCTTCGGTACAACCTCTTCTAACTTTTTGCATGTTTCCTCAAAGTTGTACTTACTCTTTGTTGTCGAAATCATCTTTGCCCTTAAAACAACCACAAAAAGGTAAGCAACAACAATTGCAGTAACAACAATACTTGCCACAACACAGATTCCCATAACATACCTCCGTAATAATTTATCTAAATGATAGTAGAAGTTATCAAAAGAACCATTGTTCATAAAAAATTATAATTGAATTTTTTATTTATTCCACAAAAATTAAAAATTTATTAGAATTAAATCTATGGAGAGATTTTTTGAATCCCTGCTTAAACTGTTTAAAATCAGGGAAGAGGAAAGGAAAAAAGTAGGCTATTTTGAAGGTTTTTTCAGCATAGGGGTAAATGTAATAATCTCACTTATAAAACTTGTTTACGGGTTAATACTCAATTCGGTGAGCCTTATTGCTGATGCCATACACTCAATTTCCGATGTCCTTTCCTCCATTGTTGTAATAATAGGGTTTAAACTCTCTGAAAAACCGGCAGACAAAGAGCACCCTTTCGGACACGGAAGGATTGACTTAATTGCAAGCGTAATTATTTCAACAATGCTTTTGATCGTTGGATTTGAGTTTTTAAAGGATTCTCTTTTTAAGATAAAAAACCCCACCATAGTTAAATCAACAACAATCGAGATCCTTATAATATCCTCAACCATTATTTTTAAAGAATTGCTTGCACAGTTTTCTTTCTTTTTAGGGAAAAAGATAAATTCCCCGTCCCTTATTGCAGAGGGTCACCATCACCGCTCTGACGCATTATCAACAGTTATTGTAATAATTTCTTTAATTGCAAGCAATTACGGATACAAATGGTTTGACGGCATGGCAGGGATTGTTGTTGCCATTTTCATTATGCACACTGCAATTGACCTTTTAAAGGATGCAGCAAACCCTTTGATAGGGAGTGCCCCTGAAAAAGAGGTGATTGAAAATATCAAAAAAATTGCGCTCTCCTATCCTGAGGTTATTGATGTGCACGATATAGTTGTTCATCAATTCGGGGAAAAGTGGCATATATCCCTTCACATTGAAATCCCCCACACAATGACTGTTTTAAATGCCCATACCCTTGCAGACAGCATAGAGAGAAGGATTCAGTCGATCTATAAGAGAATGGCTGTTGTCCACATTGACCCTGTAAACTCCGACCACCCCCTTTACGGCAAAGTAAAAGACTTTATAAAATCTCTGGCAAACAATTACCCTGAATTGAAAACAGCACATGACATAAGGATTGTGGGAGATGAAAAAAACTTCAACATCCTGTTTGATATAAACCTTGAAGAAACAAAAGAGAATTACAATAGATTGAAAGAGATAAGAAGGATAATAAGCGAAAGGTTCAATGCAGGCGTTATTGTAAATGTGGATCCGCCTTTAAGTTAATCATTTTGCCTTTACATTTAAAAGAGGCTTTATTCTGTCAACAACAATCGCAGTCGGTTTTATTGCATTTTCAATCAGTTCAGGCTGTTTGTAAGCATCAGGTGCCTCATCCAGAGTTGACCTGCAAACGGAAGAAGACACAATCCCCTTCATCTGCTTTTTAAACCTTTCAAGAGATAGCCTTCTTTTCGCCTCTCTCCTTCCCATAACCCTCCCTGCACCGTGAGGGGCTGAAAAATTCCAATCAGGGTTTGATTTACCCTCACAAATAAGAAGCCCATCCCTCATATTAAACGGGATTATCATTCTCTCACCTTTGTAAGAGCGTATTGCCCCCTTTCTAATAATTAAATCATCCATATCAATGTAATTGTGTACAGATTCCACCCTGTCCTGAATATCATTTCCTAAAATATCAAGCAATATCTCTATCATTGTGTTTCTGTTAACCCTTGCATACTCCTGAGCAAAAAGCATGTCAAAGAAATAATCAAGCAACAACTCCCCTTCAAGGTATTCAAGCCCTTTTTTAACCTTTATTCCCTTTGAAGATGTGTAAGCCTTTGCTTTTTTCTGGTGATAGTTTGCAACACAAAAACCAAAATGACGGCTACCGGAATGCACTGTTAACCATATATCATCTGTAATTAAAGACTTTCCTATCTCAATAAAGTGATTGCCACCCCCAAGAGTGCCGATTGAATTAACTGTTTTTTTAAAGTCAATCCCTATTTCAACAGATTTTCTCTCAATAAAAGAAGGAGAATAGGCTTCCCCCTTATAATGTGTTTTCCCGATAACCTTTTCAATCTTCCTTCTAACAATCCCAAACCTTTTGTTCAACCCATTCCAGTCAAAAGCAGTTTCAATCTCTATCTTTGGCCTTTTGTGCACCTCAAACCCCATCGGTATCCTTGACCTTATTGCCGAATCAATCTTCTCCAATTTCAATTTTTTTACCTTTCCAATGTTTACAGAAACCATACCGCAGCCAATATCAACCCCTATTGTGTTTGGTATAACCTTATCTGTCATCGGCATTGTAAACCCTATTACAGAACCTATCCCTGTATGGCAATCAGGCATAATTACAACATTCCCTGTAAATGAAGGGTGATTTACAATCTCCTCAATCTGCCTGTAAGCCTCATTTTCAATATTGTCTATCATTACCTTTGCTGTTGAATACCTGCCTGCGATAACTATCATAACTCCCCCTTAATAGATTATAATCCCCTGACAATTTATTTCGCACAAAAAAAGAAATTAAAAAAAACAAATAATTATGACTAAAATCACAATTATTCTTTACAAAAGTGGTATTATTAAATCAACTATTCTTCCCAGATACGGAGGTAAAATGAAAATCAATTTTTTAAAAAAGATTGTTTTAAGTGCTTTTTTGCTGCTTTTGTGTGGTTCACTTTATGCTGTGCCTCAAAAACTTGGAATGATAAAACCTGTTCGCTTTGGAAACTTTAAAAGCATGCTTCAAAAAGACAATTTCGTTATACTGATCTCAACTTATGGAGACTTAAATGTTTATTCTGTGGAAAATGACAATTTTGTTCTTGAAAAAAGTTACAGGTTAAACCTTCACCTGTCAAACCCTGTCCCCACCCTTGTTTCGTATTCAAATTATCTGTATGTTCACTGCAAGGGGAAAATCATGATATTCGACATCTCTTCCCTTCCGGAAGTAAGGTTTGTGAATCAGTATCTCCTTGACGGAGATTTCAGATATCCCTACTCACTTGCAATTAAAGGAGACACCCTGTTTGTTGGAGGCGGGCAGATGTCAGCAGTTTTACTTCTCTCCCTTGAAAACCCGGAAGAGCCAACAGAGATTTCAAGGGTAGAGGGAGATTACCTTTACGGCACTTACAGTATTTTCATTTACAGGGACATACTTGTTTCAAGTACCATGCTTAAAGGAATAACATTGTGGGATATATCGGATAAAGAAAACCCTGTCCTTTTAAGAAAGTTTGACTTTCCAAAGCTTTATTGCACATTTGTTTCAGATAACGGATTTTTAATAGCAAACAACAATTTAGATACATACATAATTGACATAAGGGACAAAAACAATATTGGAGAGCCTTACGATACAGGTGAAAATCTAAACTTCGGAGGGGGTTTTAACTTAGGAAACAATATAGTGCTTCTATCAGGCTCAGCATTTGTATTTATCAATAAATCTGAGCTTTCAACACCCGACACAATTGAGTGGAATCAGGCAGATACTTACTTTTACTGCGTTTCATATTTCATAAAACACATTCAGGGAAGTTCTTATAAACTTTATGCAACAAACGACATTAGCAACAAGGCAATATTCAATATAGACGATTCATCTTCAAACATAACCATAATTGGAAACGCGAGTATAGAGGATTTTAACAACCGTGGTGATATTGTACTAATAGACAATTACCTTTACACAACCTATTACACCAAAGGGATTGCAATATACAGAATTGACAATCAGGATATCCCACAATTTTTAAAATATGACAAGGTCTCAAACTCAATTGTTTCAACAAGGGGGATAAAACTGATCTATATTCCTGAAGGAAACTCACAAAAACCATACCTCATAGCCTATGATGGGACATACTTTGACATAATTGACATAATAGACAGGGAAAACCCCTCCCTTGTTGCAAAAGTGCCGATTAACACAGATACCTTTGCATTTGATTATCCATACCTTTACGCTTACTCCCTTTACGGAAACTTCTCAATTGTTGACTTATCTGACATACATAACCCGCAAACCATGTCAACCCTTTCACTTCCAGACAGACCTGAAGTATCAATTCACTACTACAATAACCACATTTACATAGGGAATTACATAATTGATGTATCAGACAAAAACAACCCGTCAATTGTAAAAGACGACTTCAATGCAACTTACCTTACAGGTAAAGACAACCTTTTAATGGTATGGGAAGGCTTAAACTCAAGCATAATAAAGGTATATGACCTTACCCAGCCTGAAAACCCCGAGGAGATCCAGAAAATTTTATTAACAACGGAGGAGGGAAATTTCAAAATAAACTCACCGACAGCCTTATTTTTCAAAGGAAACAGACTCTTTTGCTCATACAGTTTGAATTTTACACGCCTTCCCCGGACAACAGTATTCTCATTGCAGGGACAAAGCCTTGTGCCTGAATACATAGTTGACGGACTTGTAACAGGGTTTGAACAGAGGGGCAATTACTTTTACATTGCTCAGGAGCAGGGAACACCCCTTGGAATATTCGGAAAATCATACATAATTCCCCATATTGCAACAACATGGGGCTGGGAAACAAAACTGATTGCAGACAACTATGGAGAAAGCGACACAAACTTCACCTACATCCTGAAAAACAATATTAACATTGAACAGGAAGAAATCACAATTGGTGCAGGGAAACAAATGGCAATTGACCTTTCGGAGGGGCAAAGCGGAGAGGTGATAGTGCCGTTTAACTCAAAAGTAAGTTTCAAAGTGTCCTATCACCACACCAATGAGCATGGCATAGCAGAGTTTCTCCTTGACTCCCACATAACGAGAAATCCAATTCTCTTCACCCCTCAATACCTGTCAGACCATCTAACCTGCATGGGGGTTGCAGTATCAAACTGTGAGGGAGCAAACGGAGAAACAACCCTCACTGCCTTAAATTCAAATGGAGGGAATTTAGAGGAAAAGTACATCTTTATTGACCCTATGACAAGGTTTGCTTCCGTGCTCACAAACCTATTTACCGGAACGGATTTCAGAGACATATCTGCAGTCAAAGTTCAATCAAACACCTATCTTTCAGGAATAACAATATCCGGGAAAGGGAACTCTCAACTCCTTTTCACACCTGCAACATATTCAAAAAGCAGAACAGACACAAGGTATATCCCTCACATTGATGTTAAGGGTTACTGGGACACCTACCTTATTTTAGACAACCCCACAGATTCAGACATAACCGTGAATCTCACCCTTTACTCAAACGGAAACGTTGCAATAAATGAAAATAAAACCGTTGGGGCACATTCAAGCCTGCCTGTACTTATAAACGATTACAACAATTCCGAAATTGACTGCGGGAAAATAACAAACTGCACATCTGACCTCATTGTCAGGCTTGCATATATGTTTAAATCAACAGGTGCAACGGCAGAATTCTTAATAGACGGAGACAAGTTAAGCTCATGGCTTGTGTTTAACCTCCCAGCATACAGGTCAAATGTTTTAACCTGGTGGGGAATTGCAATAATGAACCCTGAAAACAATGCAAAAGACATCACCTTAAAAGCATACTCAAACGGGCAGGAGATAGACAGTGCAACAATACACCTTGAAGGGCATACAAAAATGGCAGATTTAATAGAAAACATATTTCAAAACCTCAACGGCCAGACTGTTGAAAGGGTTATTGCACAAACTCCGTCTGGCTACATATCAGGCTTAAACATATGCGGCTCGAATCAGGACAGATACCTCTTCACCCCCGCAATCCCGTATTGAGGAGGAAGGAGAATCATCTTCACTTTATGTGTTTTATCTCTGTGTATCTTGTTATTCTGGATAAGGTTTCAAAGTTGTCGATTACCTTTGCAAAGACTGTGTAATTGTAGTTTAAGTGGGGGGTTGCTATGTGGGTTATGAAAAACTGGCTTCCCCCTGTGTCTTTGCCTGCAAGAGCCATCCCTATTATTCCCGCACTATTGTAGGAAAAAGCATTGTATTCACACCTTATTGAGTAATTGGGCCCACCGTAACCTGTGCCTGTGGGGTCTCCTGCCTGTGCAACAAAACCGGGTATTACCCTGTGGAAGAATATACCGTCAAAGAATCCTCTGTCTGCAAGTTTAAAAAAGTTTAAACAGGTTAAGGGCGCATCTTTTGAAAAGAATTTGCATTTTACTTTTCCTCTATCTGTTTCAATTGTAAAGGTTTTAAGTTTTTCAGCCTTTTTAATTGCCCCTAAATAGTAAGAAAGTGGCAATTTTTTGCTTTTCCCTTTAACTATGCCTGCATCTGAAAGTATTGAAAGGTATTTTCCCTGTTTATCCCCCACAAGTGTTATCACCTTTGACTTTTTCAAAACACCTTCTTCCACCTTTTCTATGAGATAGCACAAAGCCTTTTTGTCTCCGCTTTTTTCAAAGATTGAAATTGCCTTCTCAATTGCAAAACTTTTTCCTTCAATATTTTCAAAGAATTTCAATTTTTTATACCAGCCAATATTGGACGATTCAACAAGGGGAGTATCCTGTTTTGAAAGGTAAGGTGCCGAAACATAGGCATAAAAACCGCCTTTTTCAAATATCTTTCTCACAACCTTTGCGTCTTTTATGTAAGGGAGGGCAATTTCAATCTGAGAGGGGGTAAATGAGTTAAGGTCAAGCACTTTCCAGTTTCCCCCTTTTTTTAGAAAAACACTTATTGCAGTCTCTTTTACCAGAGGGTTTTTGTCATTCAAAAGTTCTTTTGCCTGATTTTTATCTTCGGTTGCCTTTAAATATGCAACCTTTAATTGCCATATATTTTCATCAAGGAGTTTTTCTGGGTTGTCAACAATCCACATTGCGTAAAACTTTGTGTTTAAATCGGCATCTTTTAAGTCTTTTGCCTTTGCTATACCCTTTACTTTAAGCCTGTACAGGGAGTAAACAGTCTCAAAAGGGGATTTTTCATAATACTCTTTCAATATTTTTTCATTTACAAAAGGCTTTGCCCTCCATAGGTTAAATGCAATTGCCGGGGAGAGTTTATATTTCATCAATTTGTTTCTGTTTAGAACAATGTTAAAAGCCATTTTGTCTTTTGTGTTCAGCAGGGCAACTGCAACCTTTTCAGTAAAGGGCAGGGAAGAGAGAATTTTTACAAGATTTCTTTTGTTGAAGTTTGCACCGTTAAACATTGAGGTTATTGCAAGTAAGTCTGCAATTTCTTTATCCCCCCTGCTTTTACCGGCAACCTTTCTAAAAACCTGAAAGTCAGGAATCCTCCCTGAAGCAATGGCAATCCTCTTTAAAAACGCTTCATTATTCCCCGCAATGTTTAACGCTTCCCTTAAAAGGTCTTTATCCCTTTCATTTTCAGCCTTTAAAACAAGGGCGTTGAAATAATCCCTGTTTAAACTTTGAAAACCGTTGCAGGATACAAGAAGGAGAAAAAACAGAACAACAGGCAATCTTTTCATAAAACCCCCGAAAATAAAAAAGGGGGGAAAGCCCCCCGATTACTTAAAAAACCTTTTTATCCCTGTTATAACCTTTCCCTTTTTAAACACAATTGAGCCATAGAGTTTGTACCCGTGAGGGCAAACAGGCGGTATTGAGTTTGCCTTCAAAACAATCTCTTTTTCAACAAAAGGATAGAGTTTTACCCTTTTGCCGGCAAAATCAACCTTTTTGTCAAGGTAAAGGTATCTTTCAACATTGAGTTTTACCCCTTTTATACCCTTTTTAAAGAGTGCACCCATTACCTTTAAGGTGTACTTCCCTTCCGGAAGGTTGTCTGCATTTACCACAAGTTTGTTAAAGTTAAAGCCTGTTTGAACAACAGCCTTTCCGTTTCTGTCATAAACGCAAACGGCAATATCTGTGAAGTGATTGTAATCCTCTTTTGAGAGGCTTAAAACAAAGGCTGCTCCCTTTACACCGTTTCCTATTGTAAATGTGGTTGAGTAATTTCCACCCTTTAATTCAGAAACCTCTTTTTTGTAATAGCCTTTGAAGGATGCTGAAATATTTAATCTTTCGGCATTTATAGAGGTAAGGTAGGTTTTAAACTTTATTGATGGCTTTGAGTTTTCTTTAAATTCAAAGTTAACAGGGGAAGTTACCTTAACGGTTTCAAGGAATATTTTACCCCTGAATTTCACAGGCGCTTTTTGCTGAAAATGACAGAATGGCACCAATTCCCATACTCCCGGCATTATTTCCGGATAAGAGATGGTTATTGTCCTTGATGCTTCCACATCGTTGGAAGGCTTTACCCCGAACATTCCAGCATCGTGTCCATCAGGGTCATACAACTCTGCGTACAGGTTGCCGTAATTTCCTGAAGGTACACTTAAATTTATTGAAAACTCATTGCAGTTTTCAGGCACATAGAAGTAGATTCTCTTATATTGAGACGGCTTCAAAAAGGTTTGCCCGATATTTACAACCCCGCTTTTGTCTGCGAAGTCGGGGACAACAACGGTTACCCAAAGGTCAAATGCAACATTTTCATTTCTCTTCTTTTCTCCCTTGTAGTATGCAACAACCCTTCCCGCATACAATCCGGGTTTTCTCATATACTTTTTGTTAAAGTAAACAGGTATTTTTGCAGGTGTTTTTCCCTTTATGTAAGCGGATGTCCTTGTCAGTTCAATCCATTTAGCGGTTGAAACAAGGTTGTATGCCTCAAAAAAATTCATTTTTTCATTGTCCGAAACCTCTGGTTTGAATATAGGAGAAACCCTGAATGTTACACCCTCCGGTTTTTCCGGAATGTAACCGCTTCTAAAATAAACCGCATATCCTTTATTGTCCGGGTAGTACGGAGAGTCTGTTCTTATTGAGTAGTAGTTTAAAACGGATTTTTTCTTCAACAAACTGTCAAGAACCTTCCATGCCTTTGAAACATTTATAAGGCCTCTACCCTGGTCAAGCATTGTATAGCCTTTCAAAGGGGTTGCAGAGTTCATCAATGCCCTCTTTACCTCTCCCTGAGTGTATTTTAGTTTATCACCGTAAACCTTTTTAGCCTTTGAAAGTATTAAAGCCATTACCCCTGCTGCCTGAGGGGAAGCCATAGATGTGCCTCTCATAACATCGTTTTTTAGCCAGTGAGGTACCGTTGATGCGGCACATCCGGGAGCAGAGGCGTCAGGTTTTGGAACAAGCCCTCCTCTGCTTGAGAATATAAACATTCTGTTTGAGGGTATCTTTGAGGAGTAATCTGCATCTGCACTTGTTTTCGGAAGCAATGCCCCGCAGGCAAATATCATCTCTGATGCAGCAGGCATTCCGGTTGTGTTTATCCCGGGCCCTGAATTGCCGTTGCTTGTTGAGCCTGCAATGTTGAAGTTTTCTTTGAACATTCTGTCAAGGTATTTTTCAATGTCAGCCCTTCCCGGTATTGTTGAGTCAATACCGTAACTCATTGAGAAAACAACAGGAACATCAGGGTGGTCTTTATGCCATTTAACCATGTAATCGTACGCTTTTTTCATTGATTCAACTGTTGTTGCCCCACCTGCAAAGTTTGAGCGTCCAATCTTTAAGGATATAACCTTTGCCCCCGGTGCTATCCCGTTGAATCCCTTTTGCCCGTTTATCAAATAGCCTGTTGCAATGCCTGCGCAGTGTGTTCCATGAGCACCTGCATCAAAGTGAAATACAATCTTTTTCTCTTTGGGGAATATGTTTGCCTCAATGGGGAGAACATCGCCCTTTTTATCTGGGTTTTTTCTCCCTGAAAGGTAAAAGTAATCGTGGTTTACTTTGTAATCAGTCATCTCTTTTTCATCTGACAGATCTCCGTCCATGTTTGTGTCAACATAGTAAACCCATCTCTCTTCTTCTTTGCCCTCTTTTGATTTCTCGGTTTTTTTGAAAACAACGACAGCCCATTTATCATCGTATTTTCCGTTGTTGTTGGGGTCTTTTACCTCAGAGTTTTTAAACTGACTCTCTTTCAAAACACCTATGTAAAATTCTGTTTTTTTGTTTACTCCATTCAATTTGTCGAGGTTTTTTAGAAAGATATCTGAATCTTCTAATGTCCAGTAGGTTTTCCCATCCTTTTCTATCTTCTTTGCCTTTTTTAAAGAAACATCCCCCTCGCCGGTGAAATCCTGAACATCAATAACCTTAACCTCTCCGGTTGAGGTTTTTCTTAAACCTGGAACAGAAACATCAACCCCTGTGTCAAGTATGAAAACAACAACCCCTCTCCCGTCACAATCAGGGTTTTTCTCAATAAACTGTTTTGCCCCCGTTGTGGTGGTTGAGAGAAATTCGTAAACATCTGCCGAAAAGCACAGAAAACCGAACAGAAAAAGCATTGAAAAAACGGTTAAAACCTTTTTCATTTTTCACCCCTGAAATTTATTTGCTTGCATTTTGATTATAAAACAAAGTTTTAATTGTTTAAACAGAAAGAATTTAGTGGGGAAAATTCGCCTTTAAATATCGGTTCCATTTCGAAAACAATTCAGCCTTTGCCTTCTGGTAGTTGATGTTTAAAACAATCTCTTTGTTTTTCTTCTGTTTTTTAGAAAGTTTTTTGTACTTTTTTTTATCCCTTGTAACAACAACAAACCTTCTCCATAAAATCTTTCCATCTTCAGTATCGATTAATCTTCCCTCAAGTGTTACAGGCTCAAATATGGAACCGAAGAGATAGGATCCGCCGTACCAGGTAAGGTATTCAGATACAACCTCTTCCCCTGCCACTCCCAGTGAGAGAACAGTGTTGCCGGTTGCAGTATAAACGATTACCCCCTGGGATACCGCTTCCAACAACCCCATTTTAAAGAGAAAAGAAACCCATTGCCTTTTTATCTTTCCATATCCAGATAGGTCAATCTCTAAAAGTAAGGGGGATCTTTTTTCAGAGGGGGTTTTTATAAAGTTGTAGGAAATAACCTTTGAATACAAGGCCGAGTGCTTTATCAATGTGGATTTCAGGTCCTGTTTTAATAAATTCTCTTTTATATTGTCTTTAAGTTTCTGATCCTTTTCATAACTTAATGTTATCAAAACATCAATGGTTGTCTTTTTTGTAACAAGCTTTTCAGGGATGGGCTTTTTCAGGTTTACACAGGATAACTCAATGAGAAAAAATAAGAGCAAAAACCTTTTCATTTAAATGGCAACCTTTATTATTCTATCTTTTCAACAATTATCTTTGATGCAACCCCTCTGCCTATTGCAACATTGGAGTTGTGGACTGAAATGAGAAGGGGGCCGAAAGCCCCCTTTTTTTTCACCTCTATTTCGTCTCCCTCGTGAATTCCCAGGTTGTTTAACTGCACCCTTAATCTATATCCACCTTCAAATCCTTTAACCGTTACCCTTTCTCCCTGTTTAACATCAAGGAGAGAGATCATTTACTCTCAACCTCCTTTAAATGCTCCAAAAACTGTTGCCTGATTTCGATTTTACCCTCTTCCTCCAGTTTTTTTCTCAAATTTCCAACCATGGATGCAATAAGCTTTTGTGCTTCCTGTGCTCTCAATCTCTCCCTCAGATCTGGAAGTTTAGCCATAAAATCCTTTTTATCAAAGTTAACCTTTTCAGTTACCTTACAGACTATGTAATTACCCCGTTTATCAAGCAATGGTTCAGTAATCTGGTCTTTGTCATACTTGAACAACTTTTTAACTTCATCAGAGCCTGGTTTTAAAACAAATGCAGAATTAACATTGCCAAGTTTGATCTTTCTCTGTTTCCTGACAGTCAATTTTAAAGATTTTGCAACCTTATTAAAATTTTTGTATGTTACTTTTGTTCTAAATTTTTCAGCCTCTTTTAAAGCAATTTTCCTCGCTTCCTCAAGTTTCATATCCCTTACAACCTTATCTTTTACACTTTTTAATTCAGGTATCTCAGGTTCCTTCTCATCAACCATCTGACAAACAATAAAACCCTGTGCAGTACCCAAAGGATTGGAGATTTCATTCTTCTTCATTGAAAAGACATAGGTTGCAATAAAATTTGATGGACCTATCCCTTTTATATTTGCCATTGGTTTGTGGGGGAAATAACCGCTGTCGTTAACTTTCAGTTTCATTTTCTCTGCAGCCTTTTCAACACTTTTTAATTGCTTAGCAAGTTTTTCAAACTTTTTTGCATCCCTGTTAGCCATCTCTTTTGCCTTCCTGACCTTCAATATTGACCTTATGTCGTTCTTCACTTCCTCAAGAGAAAATGTTTTTGCCTTTTTCCTTCCTGTAACCTTAATTATGTGATAACCAAACATGGTTTTTACAGGCTTTGAAATTTGCCCAACCTTCAAAGAGAACGCAGCATCCTCAAATGGTTTAACCATTCTTCCTTTTGGAAAGAAACCAAGGTCTCCCCCTTTGTTTTTAGTCCCCGGGTCATCGCTGTACTTTCTGGCAAGTTTGTCAAAATCAGCACCCTTTTTCAACTCATTGTAAATCTTTTCAGCAAGTTCTTTAGCCTCTTTATCCGATATCTTTCTTTTGCTGGGGCTAATAAGAATGTGCTTTGCCCTTACCTGCTCTTTTTGAATGTACTTATCTCTGTTTTTTTCATAGTAGTCCTTTATCTCGTTATCACTTACCTTAACCTTTTTCTCATACTCATACTGATCAAACTTCACATACTTTATTCTTCTCATAATGGGGGTTTTGTAATCCTCTTTGTGTGTTTCATAGTATTTCTTAATGTCATTCTCAGAAAAATCGGCCTTAACCCTGTCAATATATCTTTGAGGGTTAAATGTCACATAATCAAATGCAATGGCAAGCTTGTCCTTTTCATATTCTTCTTTTAATTGCTCAACTGAAAACTGTATGGATTCCCCGTACAGATTCTCAAGTTTCTCAATAATAATATCTTCTTTAATGCCCTTTTCAAAGTCAGAAACCCTGTACCCATACGCATTTAAAAACCTTTTATACTTTTCAAACCCTATAAAATTTCCGTTTTTATCTGTAAATACAGGATAGGAGAGTATCCTTTTTGCCACTTCCTGTTTTGATGCACTTATTCCCATCTGCTTTGCATGGTAAAGTTCAACTCTTCTGTTTATCAAACTGTCAAATGCTCTCCTCTGAATCCTGAAAGCCTTTGCAAGTTGAGAGTTCCAGGCTTTACCATACATCCTTCTATAGTAATCTTCAAGATCTCTTGCCTTTCTTACATATTCCTGAAACTGTATCTCTTCCCCATCAAACCATGCTATAACCGATGTTGGGGTCCCAATTTGACCTTTCGCACCCCAATTAACAAACACATACACCGAAAGAGCAATTATTATTGCCCACAGCAGCACAACACTGAATATTGATTTGGTGCCCTCTCTCATTTTTTTTAACATACACAACTCTCCTTCTGCAATTTTTGTTCAATCTTAAATATGTTAATTGAAATCTCACTATTCTTCAAGAAATAATTTAAGCAGATACTCAATTTGCAAATAAAAAGCCCCGATTTTATCGGGGCAAAAAAGTCCATGAAAACAAAACACACAACATGTTATCTAACTGCGCTTTTTCTTTCCCTTCTAATTACCCTGACTGGTTTAATTGTGTAGATAGGCGCCACTGGCAAACCTATAGAGCCTTCTTGCGGAGAGTGGGTAATTATGTTCCTTCTCATTCTAAAATTTCCGCCACCTTCAGCATAGTAATCAATCCTTCTGTAATCGGACTTTCGCAACCCGATCTTTGCAGCAACATTTGCACTCCTTATTTCCGGGTCCGTATTTAATCTTGCCCTTATTGCAACAGGTTTTTTAATAAATCTGAAAACCTTTTCCCTAACATGGGGAAGCGGCCTGATTATGTCCCATCCTCTTCCATATATTATACAATTGTCGTAGTAATGATACCCTGCCCTTTCAAGGTAATCAAGAAGAGACAATTGCCATGCAAGGTAATCAACAGAAAAACCGTACTCTGCCCCAAAGCCGGCAAGAGGGTCATAGTAAAACTCAGCATGCCAGCCGTGGTATGGGTCCCATGCCCATTTTATAGAATTGTATCTGTTTACAGTAAACCAGAGCCACAATTGATAATCTGTCATGTAAATGGTTGCAGGAGATAAAAGCCCATAAGCATGAACCAGAACAGGGTCAAATATAAACCAGTTATCAAATAGAATGTTGTCTATCTGATATATCGGCTTTACAGAGTTAACTCTGTACCAGTGTGTTTTGCCACTATCATCTGTATAAGCAACAACAGGGGGCATTCTATCAACCATAGAATTCATCATAAGCCTTGATCTGGTCAATGCCCAGTCATGCTTTCTTCGTTTATACCAATCAACAAACTTATCATACTTTTTACGGTTGAAATAAACCCTTGAAAAGATTTTGTTCTTTTTTACAAAGTAAGGTCTTTGCTTACCTTCAAGTTTTGTGATGTACACTCTGTCCCTGTTTTCCGTATCTCTTAAAACAAGATATGTGCCGTTTTCAGGAAGAAAAACAGAAGCAGAGGCAAGCGACAGGACAACAGGCTTTCTGGTCTCAATCACAGCCTTTCCTTTGCCAAAGTACAAAGTGGTTCTATCGCCTCCAATGTCTATCGTCTCAAAGTGAAATTTTGTATTTTTATCAAAATAGTAGGTTGAACTGTTGAAGTCAACAATTTCAAGTTTTCCATCATTTGTATTGTATGTTGAGCCTAAAAGCACAAGATAATCGAAACCAGCACTGTATTTTTTGCCATTGAAATCAAACTCAGGGTGGCCAATTGCAAACCTTACCCTGCCTGCTGTGATTTTCGATATGTCCCTGTTTGCGGATAAAACCGGTATTGCAAACAGAATTATTATCAGTGCATATATTAAATTCCTGCCCCTCATAGCCACCTCCCATATTCTTTTCTATAATGAAAAAGAAGCAAAAAATGTGCCATAAAAATGTTAGTTTTTGTCCAATTCAAGCAATCTCTCAATTAACCCATTGTATCTTTCAACCGCCTGTGGAATGTTGGACAGGAAGCCCTCTGATAATTCCGCAGTATCAACAATTGAATTCAACACAATTTCTTTTAATTTCTCATCTTCCGAATTTAAAACAAGATTTTTTAAGCCTTTGTAAATTGGATGGGAGGTGTTAAATTCAAGTATCTTTTTAGATGGAACATAAAATTTATTTAAAGCATTCATCATTCTTTCCATCTGTGATGAAGGGGCATTCTTCTGAGAGACAAGGCAATAAGGGGATTTAACAAGCCTTGAAGACACAATTGCATCGTAGATCCTGTCCTTTAAAATTTCCTTAACCTTTTCAAGAAATTTTTTATCTTCCTCTTCAACGGTTGTTTCCTTATCTTCCCCTTCAAGAAAAACATCTTCCCTTGTAATCAGCTTAAACTCAGCGTCTTTGAATTTCCCTATGTGCTCCAAAACAGTTTCATCAAGCACCTGAGTTAAAATTAAAACAGGCACACCTTTTTTGTAAAACTGTTCAAGATAGGGAGATTTTTCAACAGTTTTTCTGTCTTCCCCGACAATGTAAAAAATTGAATCCTTGTAATCTGTCTTCTCAAGGTACTCTTCAAGGGTAATCTTTTTTTCGTCCTCTGTGGTTTCAAAAAGGAGCAATTCTGCAAGCTCGTTTTTTTCAGGGTAATCTTTCACAATTCCTTCTTTTAAATAAACCCCAAACTCTTCAAAAAACACATTGTAATTTGCCCTGTCTTTTTTCAAAAACTCTTTAAAGTGCTTTAACACCTTTTTTGTTATTGTTTTCTTCAGTTTTAAAACAACAGGGTCGTTCTGAATTGTCTCTCTTGATATGTTTAACTGTATGTCCTCCGAATCAACAACACCCTTCAAAAACCTCAAATAGTCGGGGACAATCTCCTCTGTTTTCTCTGCAATTAAAACCTTTTTTGAGTAAAGCCTTATCCCTGTGTCATCCTCAAGCCCGAATTTAATAAGGGAAAAAGGAGGAACAAATATTATTGATTTTAAATCAACCGGGGCATCTGAAAAAATGTGAAGGTAGGTTAATGGCTTTAATTCTGATTTTGTAAGGTATTTGTAAAACTTTTCGTAATCTTCCTTTTTCAAACCCTGAGGGTTTTCAAGCCACAGCGGCTTTAACTGCTTCAGTTTTCTTCCATTAAGGTAAATCGGATAGGGGACAAAACGGGAATACCTGTCAACAATTGCCTCAATCCTTGATTCGCTTAAAAACTCTTTTGAGTCATCTTTCAAATAAATTTTTACCGTTGTTCCCCTTTTGTAATCCCCATCCAGAACATCAACCTCAAACCTCTCTTTCCCTTCGCTTTTCCACCTTACGGCAGGAGAATCCTTTATATAACTTTTTGAAATCACCTCAACCATATCGGCAACCATAAAAACAGAGTAAAAGCCAACCCCGAACTGTCCAATCAATTCCTCTGAAATCTCATCCTTTTTCTCAAGCAATTCAAAGAATTTCTTTGTCCCTGAATGGGCAATTGTTCCAAGGTTTTCAATAATCTCATCTTCGGTCATCCCAATCCCTGTGTCAATCACCTCAATTGTGTTTCCCTGCTGATTTAATTTTATGTCAATTCTATGCTCAAGTTCAGGAGTTAAAACCTCTTCCCCATTCAATTGTTTAAATTTCAGTTTGTTCAAAGCATCAACAGAGTTTGATATCAACTCCCTCAAAAATATCTCCCTGTGTTTGTATAGGGAGTTTATAACTATTTCAAGAAGCCTTCCCACCTCCGACTTAAATTTTATCCTCCTTGTCATACCACTCACCTCCGTATTTTTTAAAAAACACCAAAGATAATTTATGAAAATTGATGCTTTTTTTCAAGTTTCAAAAAAAAGTGGCATTCACATCTGTTTTCAAAAAATTTTTTTGTGATAAACTTTTAAAGCATAGGGCTTAAAAAGTTAAGAGGAGGAGGTGGTTTTTGAAGGTTTTACTTTCTGGAAACGAAGCAATTGCAAGGGGTGCGTACGAATACGGGTGCGTTTTCGCATCTGCCTATCCAGGGACTCCAAGCACTGAGATACTTGAAAATGTCCAGCATTACAAAGAGATAACATGCCAGTGGTCTCCGAATGAAAAAGTGGCAACCGAAGTGGCAATAGGTGCCTCTTTTGCAGGGGCAAGGGCTCTTTGTGCAATGAAGCATGTCGGAGTTAATGTTGCGGCAGACCCATTGATGACTTTGACATACATAGGTGTTAAAGGCGGGTTTGTTCTTGTTTCCGCAGATGACCCAGGAATGCACTCATCTCAAAATGAGCAGGACAACAGAAACTATGCAAAGTTTGCAAAAATCCCTGTTTTAGAACCATCCGACTCTCAGGAGGCAAAGGATTTTGTCGGCAAAGCCTTCGAAATATCGGAGAGGTTTGATACCCCTGTGATTTTAAGAATGACAACAAGAACATCTCACGGGAAAGGGCTTGTTGAAATTGGAGACAGGGTTGAGGTTGATGTTAAAGGATTTGAAAGAGACTTCTCAAAGTATGTGGCGCTTCCAATGAATGCAAGGAAGAGAAGGGTTGTTGTTGCTGAAAGGGAGAAGAAGTTAAAGGATTTTGCAGAAGAGACAGACCTTAATGTTATAGAAGATGGCAAAGGGAATGTGGGCTTTATAACCTGTGGTATTTCCTATGTTCACTTAAAAGAGGTTTTGCCTGATGCACCTGTTTTGAAAATAGGAATGCCCTATCCTCTGCCAATAAAAAAGATAAAAGAGTTTGTTTCAAGGTTTGAAAAGGTTATAGTTGTGGAAGAGTTAGACCCATTCATTGAAGAGCAGATCAAAGCAGAAGGGATAAAGGTTTACGGGAAAGAGTACTTCCCAGAAATAGGAGAATTTTCCCCTGAAATTGTCAGAAATGCACTTGTTAAGGCTGGTGTTTTAAAGGAAGAAAACAAAGTTAAGGCTGAAGACAAAGCAATCCCAAGGCCACCTGTTTTCTGTCCAGGTTGCCCTCACCTTGGAATTTTTTACGCATTAAAAAAAGCAAAGGCAAAGATTGTAACAGGGGATATAGGGTGCTATACACTTGCTGCAATTAAACCCTTTGAAATGATGGATACCTGTGTTTGTATGGGAGCATCAATCGGCAATGCAATTGGAATGGAGAAGGCTTTAGGCTCAGGCAAGGGGATAGCGGCGGTTATAGGGGATTCAACCTTTATCCATTCAGGATTAACAGGGCTTGTTGAGGCTGTCTATAACAAAAGCACGGTGACAATTGTGATCTCAGACAACTCAATTACCGCAATGACAGGGGGACAGCCTGATGCAAGAACAGGGTGGAACTGTGAGGGAGAGCCAACAGGTAAAATGGATTTCGAGCTTGTTGCAAGGGCGATAGGGGTTGAGCATGTTTATGTTGTTGACCCGACAAAGATGGACGAAACTTATAAAATTGTTAAAAGAGAGCTTGAGGCTGACCACCTTTCGCTAATTATAAGCCAGGGGCCCTGTGTACTTTATCCGCAAAAGGTAAAAAGAGAGAAGTTTTACACAGAGCTTGAAAACTGCACAGCCTGTGCAATGTGCTCAAAGATAGGGTGTCAGGCAATTTACAGAACAATGGAGAAAACTGAAAAGGGAAGGTTTAAGTGGAATATTGACACAACCCTCTGTACAGGGTGCGGGCTTTGCATTCAAATGTGCAAGTTTGATGCAATCAGACCAATAAGCAGGAAGGGTGAATAAAATGGAAAGCAAAAACATTCTTCTAATTGGAGTGGGGGGGCAGGGTATTGTCCTTGCTTCCGAGATTATGAGTGAGTTTTTCAAAAGACAGGGGTACGATGTTAAAAAGAGTGAGGTTCACGGAATGGCTCAAAGGGGGGGTATAGTATCTTCCCATGTTAGAATAGGGAAAAAGGTTTACTCCCCGATGATTGAAAAGGGAAAGGCTGACATTATGCTTTCTTTTGAAAAGATGGAGGCATTGAGATGGCTCTACTATGTTAAACCTGACGGGATTATTGTTTCTTCAAATGTGAAAATGGTGCCTCCGATAGTTAGCACAGGTGCTTTTGAATACCCTGAAGATGTTGAGGACAGGATTTTGAAAGAAAGGCCTGATGCAAAGATCCTCGACATTGTATCTGCATTGAAAGAGCTCGGAAATGACAAGGTTACAAATGTAATTATGATTGGCGCTTTATCCACAATGTTTGACTTTGAGCCTGAAAAGTGGCTTGAGGTTATAAAAGAGGCTGTGCCTAAAAAGGTTGTGGATGTAAACATTAAAGCATTTAACAAGGGAAGAGAGTTGATGAAAAACTGATTGAAAAAAAAGAATTTTCATTGTAATTTTAAAGGCAGCCTTTTTACAGGCTGCTTTTTTTGTAGAGGTTGAATATGAAACTATCGAAAGCGGAAATAATACTCCTTTTAATGACTGCAATATGGGGATTAACATTTCCCGTAATAAAAGGTGCTGTGGCTTATGTTCCCCCATTTGCATTTCTCTCAATGAGGTTTTTTCTCGCAACAATTGCCCTTGCATTCTTTATAAAACCTGAATTTACTGCAAAAAATGTTAAATGGGGACTAATTATAGGAGCCTTCCTTTTTTTAGGCATGGCATGCCAGACAATAGGGCTTATTTACACAAAGGCCTCCCGCTCAGGGTTTATAACAGGGTTTCTAATTTTTCTTGTTCCAATCTTTGATTACATTGTTTTTAGGAAAAAACCAACATTGTTTGCAATTATTGGGGTTTTTCTTGCACTTATGGGACTATACCTTCTTTCAAGCCCTGAAGGGGGAGGATTCAACTTCGGGGATTTTTTAACACTTTTAAGTGCAGCCTTTTTTGCCTTTCAGGTTATTTTTATTGAACATTCCACAACCAAATACAACGGTGATACCATAGTTTTCTTTGAAATAGCTTCAACCTTTGTTTTAAGCCTGCTTTTTTCAATATCAAGAGAAAGCTGGAATTTCAGGCTTGATATACCATTGCTCATAGCAGTTATAATTACCGGTGTTTTTGCAACTGCACTTGCACTTTTAATGCAGGGAAAGTTTCAGAAAAAAACAACCACAGTAAGGGCAGGGATAATCTATTCAATGGAGCCTGTTTTCGCTTTGTTTTTCTCATTTCTAATTTTAAATGAAAGATTGCCTGAAAAGGGAATAATCGGCGGCTTCCTTGTATTCCTTGGAATGCTTATATCAAACTTTAAAATACAAAAAAGTGTGATAAACTAAAAATAGAGTAAGATAAATCAGGTGGATTATGATCAAATACTTTAGTGTTAAAAATTTTTTTTCGATAAAAAATGAAATTATCTTTGAAGGGGATCTTGGAACAAATAGAAACAAATCCACCCCCCCACATAACGCTTTTGTTATCTACGGAGCAAATGCATCAGGAAAAACCAATTTTTTGAAAGCATTGACTTTTATTCTTACATTTATGCAAAAATCGTTTTTCAGACAGGAGCCAGATCAACCAATTTCAATTGAACCTTTTGCACTACAACAAGATCAACCAACAGAATTTTATCTTAAAATTCTTGTAAACAAATATCTATACTCATACCATTTAATACTTACCAAAGAAAATGTACTTTTCGAGAGATTAGAACGATCAAGAAACAAAAATCCGATATTTGAGAGAAAAGAAAATAAGATCTTATACTTAAAAGATTTTTCATTAAAAGAGAAGGAAAAGGTTCAGGAGAATCTACAATCTAATGTTTCACTTATTTCATTTTTATCAAGATTGAGAAGTATCAAATGGGCTCAAGATCTAACAGGTTTCCTGGTTTTCTCAAATATAACATTAAAAGAAAAAATCTCTAAACGTGTTTTTGAAAAAGAAATAGCAAAACTTATCGCAAAAATAATAAAAAAACCTGAAGAAAAAAGCACAATTTTAGATTTAGTAAAAATTGCTGATACAGAAATCAAAGATTTTTACCTGAAAAATAGTTCTAAAAACTTTATTGTCAATTTAATAAAAGATGATGAAAAAGAATTAAAGTTTGTACATGAAGGTGAATCCAAAAACTTTGAGCTTGATTTTAAATTTGAAAGTAGTGGAACAAAAAAAATTTTCCTGAATGCTCTTCCTATTCTTGAAATTATCAACAAAGGAGGAGTCTTTATCTGGGATGAAATAAGTGCTGATTTACACTTTAAAATAGCAGAATACATAATAAATCTTTTTAAAAATACTAAAGGACAAATTTTTTGCACTACTCACAACCCAGCATTAATATCATCCTGTTTCAATAAATATACTCTCTGGTTTACGGAAAAAGAAAACGGGATTACAGATCTTTATTGTGCCGCAGATTTTGAGGAATTAAAAAGGGAAAATGATCTTGACCTTGAACTATTATACAAAATTGGTAGATTTGGAGCAGTTCCAAGAACTTTTTATCCCAGAGGGTGATTATGAGTAGAAGACCACCAAAAACATTAAAAAAATCCATCCCGTTTTTTATAGTAGAGGGGAAAACTGAAAAAAATTATATTGAAAATCTAAAAAACATTTTTAACATTGGAGTAGAACGACCCAAACCAACAAAGGGAGGAAATCCAATAGGAGTTTTAAAAAAAGCCAAAAGAATAATTAAAGAAAAAAAAGAATATTCAACCTTTTTTATCTGGTTTGATCTTGACAAAATCCAGGACAAAGAAAAATTTTTTAATTTATGTAATCAACTTAAAAAAATAAATATAGAAATTTTTTTTGTAGTTTCCGCCCCTTGCACAGAAGCGTTTTTGCTGGGACATTTTGAAACAATAAGAGAAAATCAATTAAATAAAGAGTGCAAATACTTCGAAAAAAAGCTTGAAGAATATATACCTGCTTATAAAAAGGGAAATGAAAGACAAATTAACAAATATATAACAAAAGAAAAAATAAATTTCTGCATTTTCAATTATCCCGTTAAAAAATTTAATCTCTTTTGTATGTTATATTATTTTTTCAACACAAAAATCCCAGACAAAAGAAAATGTGATTACAGGGAAATATACAATTTAAAAGAAATCCTTTAATCGGGAATAAGGGGCCCTCTCATTCTGTAGCCAAAGATAACAACCCTACCCGGCATGGGTATTCCCGGATATGTCTGGTAGTCTTCATCAAAGGCATTTAAGATTTTTAAGTAAAAACCCACACCCCAGAATGTAATGTTTAACACAGAGGCTTTATTCAGGTTATTTATATCAAGGTAAGAATAATCAAAAGTTATATCCTTCCCTTTGTAAATAATTTTCAGTTTGCTTTTGGGATAGTAGTATGAATATTTAGTTTCATACTCTATATTATCCCTGTGCAGGTGCTCATAACCAAATGTAAAATTCCTGTATTTAAATGAGAGATCAACACCATAGACATCGCTTTCCCCTATATTTTCCGCTTTCCACATATCGCCTTCTCTAACCCAGTCAATTATGTTCTTCTCTTTTCTATAGAAAAAGGCCGTTGATATAATTTTGTAATTCAGAGTGAACTGAAAGTTTTTGCTTCTTTCCTCTTTCAAGAATTCATTGCCAATATTCACAGGGGAAGAGTAATACAACTCAGTGAAATCAGGGACTCTCACACTTTCGGAAAATTCAAACAACACATCAAAAGGCATTATTTTTCTTTTAATTGAAACAAATGGCAAAATATACTTCCCTCTGTTTGTGGCAGAATAAAGATTTACTCCCGCCTTTAAATCCGATTTGAAAAGATTAAACATCTTTGAGTAATTCAAAACAGAGGTTGTAATACTGTGTTTTTCCATAACAATGCTATCCATTGAGTTAAATTCAATGTTTAACCTGAAAGAACCTATCTTTGTTTCAAGGTTGTGAATCACCCCGCTTTTGTATGTTTCAGTAATATTGCGAAATAGATCAGGGTTGTTTTTGTCAAGGGTAAAAATATCGTAATGCCTTACAGTGTAAAACTTTGTTTCCCCATATCTTGCTATCAACAAAGATGTTTGCGTTCTTTCATAGGAGGGATAGGGGGCATAGAAGTCTTTTGCATCAAAGTGTTTTGAATTAAATGCAGTAAAAAATTTAACCCCTTTGTAATCAAACTGATAGGTTACATTTGATTTGTTGTACTTTGAATTTTCAACATACCCTGAACTTCCCTCAAACATATAGGAAAGCCCGTTCTCCCTTGCATAGATATGGTAATAATCGTTGCTTCCGTATGCAAGGTGGTTGAATTCTTTTTTGTTATCTCCAACTTCAAAATCTATATTCCCGGCAAATGAATATGGAGTAATATTGGCTGATGCCGAAGATTCCACAGAAACATAACTTATATCCTCAGGTGCAAGGGGTATGTCAAGGTTGTGATGATAGGTCTGCAGATTATTCAATGGAACCCCCATAATCCTCACCCCGACCTGACTTCCCCTTGAGCCAGAGATTGATATGTCACCCTGTATTCCATTTGCCCCTCTAACCGAGAGAAAAACAGAAGGAAATAAAGATAGTAACTCCTGATTGGAGTTTATGGAAAGATGTTCAATCAGTTTTTTGTCTATGTAAACCTCGTTTTTTTTACCCGCTTTTCTTGCAGATACCTCAATAGACTCCCTTACCTTAGGCATTGTGTCCGAAAAAGCAAAAAAATGATAAAGCAAACAAAAAAGAAATATCCATTTAATTTTCATACTCAACATCCCCATTTAAATCCACCATCTCATTAGAAGGCAGTATTATTGTAAACCTTGTTCCTTTACCAACCTTACTTTCAACCTTTATCCCTCCGCCATGAGCCTCAACAAACTTCTTCGCTATTGAAAGACCAAGACCGGTTCCCCCTTTTCTTTGAGAACTGAATGCAACAAATATCTGTTTTAAGAAATCCTCCGTCATCCCGGGACCATTATCTTCTATCTCAATAAGATAAAGGTCTCTTACCCTCTTTAAAACAACATTTACCACTCCGCCCTCTCCCAAAACCTGAATTGCGTTTTTGAGAATGTTCATTATTGCCTGCCTCAACTTCTGACGGTCACCTTTAATCTCAAACACTTCACCCGGGCTAAAAAAATTTATCTCAATACCTTTTGCTTCTCCCTCAACCTTCATGAAATTGACTATATCTTTTAAAAAGTTGTTTAAATCAAAAATCTCTTTGTTCAATTGAGTGGGCCTCGCGTAGGTCAGGAAATTTGTCATCAATTCGTTTAGTCTTGATATCTCGTAAGTTATTGAATTTACAGTTTCTTTAAAACTCTCTCTCATTTTGGGGTCACTGACAATTTCCTCAATGTCTTCCTGAAGCAACTGCACATTTATCTTAATTGAGTTTAACGGATTCCTTATCTCATGAGCCAGACCACTTGCAAGGATACCTGCTTCAGAGAGGTCTTTTTGCTTTTTGGTGATCTTTCCCGCTTTTTTTAACCTTTTTATAAGAAATAGTATTGTTGCAAAACTCATTATAAGGAGAAAAGAAAGAATAAAAATCACCAATTTCATGTCTTTTCTTCCACTTTTTTGCTGGCAATCATAACAAGGTACGATTTGATAAACTCATCAAGGTCCCCATCTAAAACAGGTTCAACATTTCCAGTTTCATAGCCGGTTCTATGGTCTTTTATCATTCTGTATGGGTGAAGGACATAGGAGCGTATCTGACTCCCCCAGGTAATTTCTTTCTTTTCACCAGCAAGCTCTTCCTGTTTTTTCTTCTGCTTTTCCAGTTCAAGTTCATACAGCCTTGCCTTCAGGATCTTCATCGCGACTTCTCTATTTTTAATCTGAGACCTTTCATTCTGGCAACACACAACAATGCCTGTGGGCAGGTGGGTAATTCTAACAGCGGAATCAGTTGTGTTTACATGCTGTCCTCCTGCACCGGAGGAACGATAGGTGTCTATCCTTAAATCCTTTTCGTTTATTTCAAGGTCTATCTCCTCATCAAGTTCAGGAATAGCAAGCACAGAAGCAAATGAGGTGTGCCTTCTTTTGTTGGCATCAAAGGGAGAGATCCTTACAAGCCTGTGAACCCCGTTTTCCGCCTTTAAAAGCCCATAAGCAAAATCCCCTTTAACAAGTATGGTTGCACTTTTTATCCCTGCTTCATCACCAGGTTGATAATCAATTATCTGATAATCAAAACCCTTTTTTTCAATGTATCTGGTGTACATTCTAAAAAGCATCTGTGCCCAGTCCTGAGACTCAGTGCCACCCGATCCTGAGTGAATTGTAAGAATCGCATTGTTCCTGTCATGAGGCCCACTCAACATCATTCTAACTTCAGCATCAGACACCTCTTTTTCAAGTTGCATAACCTTATTCCTTATCTCATCAATCACATCTTCCCCTTCATCAAAAAACTCGAATAAAACATCAACTTCCTCATTTAAAGAATCTATCCTTTTTGCGAGGGTTATCTGATCTTTTATAGAGGAGATCCTTTTTAAAATCTTTTGAGCTTTCTCGTTATTGCTCCAGAAATCGGGATCCGATGTTTGATTTTCCAGCTCTTTTAATTGAAGCTCCCTTTTTTCAGGGTCAAAGATAACTCCTGATCGGGATTATCCTGTCTTTTAATTGATCAAACTTCTCCTTTAATTCTTCAATGGCAGGTTCACTCATACCAACTCCTTTATCCTTTAATGAATTTTAAATATACTTTTCTCATTCTTGGACCGTCAAACTCACAGAAAAAAACAGATTGCCATGTTCCAAGCACAAGGTTTCCATTTTCAACTATAATCGAAATCGAGGGGGACACAAGGGTGGTTTTTATATGGGAATCCGAGTTCCCTTCAAGATGTTTGAAATCCGCATTTAAAGGGATCAGTTTTGCAAGATGGAAGAGTATATCCCTTTTCACAGACGGGTCCGCATTTTCATTGATAGTTACGGCAGCAGTAGTATGAGGGACAAAAACCGTCAAAATTCCATCTTTAAATCCATTTTCCTTTAAATACTTTTCAATTTCGGAGGTTATGTCTATCATCTCATTCCTTGAATTTGTTTTAACAGTTAACCGATACAGTGCCATCTCCCTCTCTCCTTTTTAAGATTATAAGGATTACAAAGTATGTTGCAATGGAAGCAACCAGACCAAGTATTGTGCATCCCAGAAAAAAGGGAAACATTATCGATTTTAAATCGTGAATTAAGTAACCAAACGCTCTGCCGTTCAGAAAGTTTGAGACTGTAAATATGTGCCAGTTTATTTTGGAAAAATCAAAAGGATTGTTTGGGCAACACAAAGTCTCACCAAGGCGAAATCCAGCAAGGTACATCGGGACTGTGGTCCAAGGATTGTTCACCCAGGTAAAACCCATTATCAGTATCTTGTCTATCTTCCTGTTAAAAACAATAGCAATGCTTATCGCAATTATGTTGTGAAAGCCCAGAAAAGGGCTGAAGGCAATGAACATCCCTATTGCGGCAGACAATGCCCTGTAATGTGGACTTAAATGCTCACTAAACAATGCGCTTTTTATATCTTTTAAAACCTTCTTCCATGTCTTTTTTTTCATCTAAAATAAATACCCCTGTCCTTTCCAAAATGATTATAGGTAAAATCCCCCAGATTAACAAGGGAACCTCTGTACTCCAGCATAACACCTTTCTTACCGGTTATCTCTCCAATCAAAAAGGCTTCCGGTAAAAATTTTTTTATGTGATCTTCATCGAATGGAGAGGTGAACAGAAGTACATACTCCTCTCCGCTGTGTAAAAAAAACTTCAGTAATTCTTCCTCAGGAAAAAGGTCAATCTCAGGCAATAAGAACAGTTCTGAGTACAGGACACACCCAACACCGCTCTTTTCGCATATCTGCCTTATCTCTTTTGAAAGACCATCAGATATATCAATCATAGCGGTTGCAATGGAGTTTTCACCAATTATCATTCCTTCTTTCACCGGGGGCTCAGGTTCAAGGTGTTTTTTTACAGCAATTGCATAGGTCGGATTTTCTATCTCTATTTTATTAGTTATCAAATAAAAACCTATTGCGGAGTAACCTGTTACCCCTGTCAGATAAACATAATCTCCCACCTTTGCCCCACTTCGCAAAACAGGTTTTGATGCCTCACCTATCGCAACCCCGTTGATAAAAATAGAATGGGGGGAACCTGTTGTATCACCCCCTAAAAGTTTAACATCAAACCTGTTTAAAACATCCTCAAGCCCCCTGTAAAAATCATCAGGAAAATGCCTGAAAATAGAGGGGATAGATATTGAGACAAGAAAATGCAGGGGTTTTGCCCCCATTGAAGCAATGTCGCTTAAATTTGCACAGGCAGTTTTTACCCCCACCTGATACGGAGTTGAAATGTCAGTGGAAAAGTGTACCCCCTCCACCAGGGTATCCGTTGTGATAACATAGTTTTCAAATAAAGCACAATCGTCACCTATTGATCTGTGCCTTCTTTCAAGACTCTTAATCAATTCCTGCTCAAAGTTTCTCAATATCATCCCCGTGGTACTTTGTCAATTCCAGAATAAGGTTGTCAATCTTTCTTGCAAGGCCAGAGGAATGGGGGAGTTTGTTCCTCAATTCGGTAAGTGATTCAACGCTGTTTGCAATTGCTTTTTCAGGAAGATAGTAAACATCAAGCCTCTTTTCAAGAGAAAGTTCTTCTATTGAACCCTCACTTATCTCCTTTAAAGAGGTTATTTCTTTAAGGATCTCTTTTATAAAACCTATGATGTAAAAATCTTCTTCATCAAAAGAACCGAATACAATATCGTGCACATTCAGCCTTGAGAAAAAATCTTTTAGCTGTGGTTCTGTATAGGGAATAATGTTTGACTTAACAAAAAGATACTTATCAAAATCCCCTATTGCTTTTACTGTGTTTTTTATCAATTCAGGATAGCTTTTCCCTTTAACAGCAATCGGCTTTACAAAGTTATTGTATCTTTTTCCCATCTCTTCCATATCTTTTTGATTAAAGTTGACAAGAAATATTGAATACCCTTTATCAACGGGGAATCCTTCTGAGATCGCTTCATCCAGAAATATTAAAGACAGTTTTTCTGCAAAATTCGCAGGCAGTTCATCCAACAAAGGGAAAAAAGACAGAGAGGAAGTCCCCTTTTCATTTATAATGACAAGCACATTTTTCATTGCTTTGTCTCCTTAATGAGCCTTCAAATAAGCATGGGTAAAATCAATAAGGTCTTTAACTTTAAAACCATGGGAATTGATTACGGTTGCATCTTTATTGAAGTTGTAATTTTTAAACAGCATCTGCAAGTCTGACCATAAACCAATCTCCTGATAACATACACCCTTTAAAAATAGTATTGTGCCAGCAGATACTCCGGGTGAATCCGGAAGCGTAACTGTTGAAAACACATCAAAGGCATTCTCAAACATACCAAATCTTAAATAGCATATCCCAAGATTGAGTTTTGCAGAGTTCTTTTCAACATCGTCAAAGTCAGGGTTATTAATGTTTGATACATAGTACAGATATGCAGCATTGTAACAGAGAGACTGCAGGTTCTGTCTTATCTGTGTAGGCCTTTTGTTAACTGAAACATCAACGGTTAACTCCTGTTTCTCCCTTTTTAAAGTAACCTTTACAGACGGCGATTTCATTGAGGAATACACCTCTTTTTCAGTATGAACCTCTTTTCCATCAACAGAAACAATGATATCTCCACATTTCAAGGCATCATTATTGCTTTCAACAACCACCACCCGATTGATTGAAGGGTCTCTAACCACTGTAATATCGGCGGAGTACTCAACCATTTGTGGGATATTGCTTATAAATGAAATAAGTTTTTTAACATCTTCCATATTTGCGGGATTTAAAGTGATCTTTTCAATTTTAAAGAAGTCTGTATTGAATATGTAAAAGTCAATATATCTTCTCAACCTTACCCTCTTTTCAATGCCAAAAACAATAAGTGATTGTCCGTAATCCTGCTTTACCTTTTCTATTGTGTTTTTCTCCCCATTTAGCAGATTGTCAATTGAACTCAGGTAATCAGGGTTGTAAGAGGCATTGAATATCTTTATCTGTTTTAATGAAGAAACAAGCAGTTTCTCAAACCCCTGGAAATTAACCATCCCGCTTTTCAAAGGCTTTGTACCCACATAAAGCAGCGAGGGTTTGGGAATTGCATTAACCTTAACTATTTCATCCTTTGAAACATTGATCGTTTTTATAAAGAAACCAGAAGGGAAAGCCACCTTTACGGTATGTGACCCCGAACAAACCTCAAGTTTCAAAATAGGCAAACTTCCAACCCTTCTGCCATCAACAAAAACATCACCGTTTAACCCGAATACCCCGCTTTCAATGTTCAGATAACCAACACTTCTATTTAACACAAATGGTTTATAAAAGTAATCCTTTAACTCTTTAATGTCGAGAATAACTTTTAAAGGGGCATAACAATCTTTTTTTAATTCAACGGTGTGCTCACCTCTGTCAAGATTGTTTATGACAAAATAATCGGATAACTCAGAAGGGGTCACACCAAGGCTCTGTATTGTATCAACATGCTCTTTTAAATAATCAAGAGGGGCACTTCCTTCAGTTTCACCTATAAAAACACCATCAAGGTAAACCTTAACTCCCTGTGGAGAAGTCAATATAGTTGCCGAAGCCTTTATCCTGATTATAGGAGCATCAATGGTTACGGTTTTACCAACCTTAATGTTGACCTCTTTTTTTACAGTGCTGTAATCCGGCTTTGTAATTTCAACAACATGCTTTCCCTCAAGCACAGGTATTTTCCCGCTTTCATCTTTTTGAGCATCCTTCCCATCAACGATACATTTATAATCAGGCACAGGACACTTAACATCTATGTAACCAACAAGGTTCTTTTTTAAATTTGAATAAAGAGTTCTCAATTTTTTCGGGAATATAGACCTGCTTAACTTGTGGGCAGGATTTACCTTTATAATTTTAATGAGCATATTTTTAGAGCTTTCAGAGTCCCCCTTTTTAAGGTAAAGAAGGCAGAGGTATTCAAGACTCTTCATGTACATGGGGTAAGCATCCTGAGGTAATTCCCCGAGTTCGTAAGACTGAACAATTCTTTCAAAAACCGGAATCGCATTTACCTGATTATCAGAATTGAAGAATATCTCTTCCCCCTGTTTAAAAACAGAAACATAGTCATAGGAAAAAGCCCAAAACACAATAAACACCGAAAGCAAAACAACAATAAGACGCTTCATTAATCAAACCTCACTATTTCAGAGGATTTGTTTGATAAAAATATTGAACCATCTCCATCAACAGCAATATGATAGTACTTACCCCCAAGCATGTTGTATATGTCAATCTTTTGAAAAAGGGTAAAATCATGATTCAGAATAACCAGAGTTTTTCCTTTATCACAGAGGAGGTAAATGTTATCAAAGTTATCGAAATCCATATCTATTATCTTTTTGTATGATGTGAGCATTTTAATACTCTTACCTTCTTTATTTCTGACATCAAGAATACTCCTTGAATCCCTGACAATGAATATTGATCCGTCTCTTCTCACCTTGATATAATCTGCAGGGGTGATTATTTTCTTTATCAATTTCCCGTTTTTGTCAAAGCAGTAAACCACCGCCCTGTCTTTATCGTATATCCAGTAATTTCCAAAGTAATCTATGGCAATTGAAACCAAATACTTTAAAGGTTCACCCTGATCCGTAAAGGATCTGGATGTCCTGCTTTTCCTTGCAAAGACACGGTTGGATGTTGAATAAAAGAAGCCATACTTTTCAGAATAACACATTGAGGTAACATCAGATGGAGTTGAGAACTTCCTCATCCTTCCTTTTTTAATCTCGTAAATATAGCCATCTTTCCTGGAATAAGAATAAAGAGTCCCCATTTTATCGGTTGCCATTATCCAGGGTTTTGGCATCTGATAATAAACCCTGTGTGTTAAATACTTTTTCTTTAAGTAAAACCTCAAAAGGTTAATGGTATAAAGGTCATTTTTGTAATCGTTAAAACCTTCCTCATTAACTATTGCAAGCATTTTTAGTCCTTCTTGTGGGTTGTTTATTTTTGCATAAAAGTACGAAGCAAGCTGCATAGAATCTTTAAAAACATCGCTTTCAGGAAACCTCATGTAAATCCTTGAAAGAAAGAACAACCCCTGCTTATAGTTTCCCTTCAACCCGCTAATTTCACCAAGATGATAGTACACCCTGTCAAGGACATCAGAATCGGGAATTCCAGTTTTTATTCTATACAATAGTTCGTATGCATCGTCAATCTTCTGCTTATCCAGAAGTATCATTGCTTTATAAAAAAGTGCATTATCGTATGTATCACTTTTTTTATAGTTATTGATAATCTTATTGAAGTAAGTGAGAGCCTTTTCCATATCTCCTATTTTATAGTTGTATTTCCCCATTTCAAGAAGGGCATCGTCAGCCTTTTCAGAGCCAGGGTATTGCTCAACAAGGGTTTGAAATTCCTTCATGGCTTCTGAATAATTCTGATTTAAAAGGAATGCCATCCCACTCTCATATATCCTTAAATCGTTGGAGGCGTTTAAATTTGCAATGAGTAATAAAATAGCAAGAATTTTCATCTTAACTTTTCCTTTATCACCAATTCTCTGTCTGCCCTGACTTCAATGGTTTTCTCTTTCACGCTATTATCGTCAGGGTTTACAAACTTTATCTTATGGGTTCCCGCAACCACCCTGATGTTAAATATTGGTGTCTCGCCAACACTTATACCATCAATATAAACCTCAGCGTAAAGAGGTGCAACATCTATCTTTTTAATTATACCCAATGGAGGCAATTTCAATGTGGTTTTTTTGTGACCAACTATTTCTTCCATAAATACCTGGTCGTAAAAGTACTTTTTGTTCTCAACCCTTAACTTAACGGTGCCTGCATCAAGTTGTACAGAATTTGCATTCTTAAATTCACCGAGGTATTTCCACCTGCCCCTTTTCAAAACATACAGTTTAACAGGGAACTCTGTGTCAAGTACCAGATATCCTGGTATTCTGATAACATCAAGTACAACCTTGCTTGTGAGTATTTCTCCAGGTTTTAAAACTATTGTTTTGTCCCTGTACCCTTCAGCCTTGAAAACAAGGACATTTTCCCTTGAGGTATCAATCTTAACCTCACAAGGTGTCACACAACTGCTTTTACCATTGATAAATACAGTAGTTTGAGGAGGGTCAGTTACTATACTCATGGTGGTGTACAATGATTCGAGTTTATAGTGTAATTTTTTTAAATCTTTAGCAAAAAAGAAATTGGTGTCAACAGGTTTGTATCCATCCCTTTTTAAAACTATCCTCTTTTGCTCTCCATCTTTTCCCTTTAAAATCACCGTTGCAGGTGTTCTCCCCATATACTGATCGTTTATGTAGATATCCGCTCCTTGAGGCTCAGACTCAATTCTAACCCTCTTCTTCAGGGTAAAGGGAAGTATCTCCCCAAGGCTTTCGTTTATACTGTTTATTATCTCACCGTTCGTATAATAGTATCCCCCTGCAAATCCAACAAGAGCAAGGAGAAGAACAACCCATATAATGACAGACTTCCTTGTAGTCTTTTTTTCAGAAACCTCTTTCGCCCTTATCATTTCATATTCATTTCTTGCAAGTTCCTTCTCAATCATTGAAACAGAGCTGTCAAGTCCAGTGTCAGACAAAAGTTCTTTTATCCTTGTTTTTTGAGATCTGGTAAGTTTAACAGCCCTTATTAAATCGTTTGAAAACTGCTTGGCAGACTGGTACCTCTCATCCGGATTCTTTGCAAAAACTTTATTAAAAACAGCATTCCATGAGTCTTCAGTAAACCCTATTTCCTGAACATTCTCCACTGGAGCCGGTGGTTCATGTACTATCTTGTAAAGTATTGACGAAAGAGACTGGCCTTTAAATGGTAAAGTCCCTGTTATCATTTCATAGGTAACAATCCCCAGGGAGAATATATCCGAACGATGGTCAACCTTGCCTTCCATAATCTGTTCCGGCGAAGCATAACTGGGTGTACCGAGGAAAGTGCCAGTCTGAGTTAAAGATGAGTTCTGAAGTTTTGCAATCCCAAAATCCATTATTTTGCATTTTAATTCTTTATCAACAAGTATGTTACCGGGCTTAATGTCTCTGTGAATAATTCCTTTTTTATGTGCATAATCAAGGGCTGATGCAAGTTGAGAAACGATCTTTATACATGTTTCAACATCAAGTTTTCCCTTTTTTGCAATTATTGAAGCAAGAGTCTCCCCCTCCACAAACTCCATTGCAATGTAAGGTATCCCCTGCTCTTCTCCAATGTCGTATATCCCCACAATGTTTGGATGATTCAATGTGCCTGCAATCTGTGCCTCTCTATAAAACCTTTCATAAAATTCCTTTTTTTCCTGTTCGGAGATCCCCTCATCAACCTTGATAAGTTTAATTGCAACAGTCCTCTTAATAATGGGGTCGTGAGCTCTGTACACAACCCCCATTGCACCTTCTCCAAGCACTGATTCAATTTTATATCTACCAACTGTCCTTAGATGTTTCATCCTGAAATAAGGATATTATTAAATTATTGAAATGTCAATGTTTGAATGGTTAAGTTTACTCATAATTCGGTAGTAACTATCTCAAAAGCAGGGGGATTATACATGTGCTGTTTTACAGCACAAAGTTCCGCAGCGTGAATAAGCGCTTTTTTATACTTTTCGGGGAAACCTTCTGGCACCTTTATCTCAATTGTTATCCTGGAAATCATCCTTTTTACAGGGTCAAATTCATGCTTTTGAATCAACTTTATCTCCCTGTAATCTATACCTCTCTGTTCGCAGAATGATAAAACATATATTCCAGCACAGGCACCTATTGAGGCCAAAAAATAATCAAACGGAGCAGGTGCCTCCCCACCACCACCGGCAAAAACAGGTTGATCTGTTTTTATAACAAAACCCCTGTATTTAACATCCACCCTTTTGCCAACACCAGGGAAAAAGATCTCCATATCCATAATCCCTCCTATTTTTTCCTGCTTTCAAGCTCTTTCAATTTTTTTCTTGCGTACTCTCCCTGAACCTGTCCCTTAAAAGAATCTGCAATTTTTTTATACAGTTTGATAGCATCATCATAATATCCAAGTTGCTCACATATCTTTGCAGCATTGAACCTCGCCGTTGTTGACCACATTATCTCCTTTGGGTGCAAATAGGTAACGGACAGAAAGTTCTCAAGAGCCTTTTTAAGATCCCCTGAAGAGCGATAACACTCTGCTATGTAAAAGGTGACCTCAGCCTTACTATCATCATCTTTAAGTAACGGGAGTATCCTTTTAAACTCTCTTAAAGCCTCGCTAACCTTACCGTTTTTCTGGAGAAAAAGAGCAATTCTTATCCTCTCTTCCACCTGCTTTGAATCGGGAGGAAGAAGTTTAAGGTACTCAGTGTAATTTTCAATTGCTTTTCTGGTCTGACCAAGCTTTTCGTAACATACACCAAGATAATATCTCACAGCAAAAAGAAGCCTGTCAGTGTTTTTATCCCTCCTCGCAATCACCCTGCTAAAGTAAGTGATGGCCTTTTTGTACTCACTGTTCTTAAAAGCAATCAGCCCCAGTTTGTAACATGAAAGAGCAAAGTACTCACTGTCTGGAAAGGTGTTTACTATCTTTTCAAGGTAAGTTACAGGAGGGTTTTTAAGGGTTTCAAAGAGAAAGTAATAAGCCCTGTCAACACCTTTCGCATCCGGATAGTTCTCAATGGCCATTTTGTAAAAGTAAACTGCCTTCTGAACATTCCCCTTCAGCCTGTACTTCTCCGCTTTTTTCAAAAAACCCTGCACTCCATGAAAATCCTCTGGATTATTTTTTACAAACTCAGACTCATTTTCCATAACAATTGTGTAGTCCTTCGTTTTTTCAACAATAGGCTCAAGCTCAATCAAAGCCATTTTTCTTACAACACTGGCTCTGGAAGAAAATTCAAGCACTTTTTTTAAAAAAAGTTTTTTCTTACCCTCATCACTCTGTTCAATTGCAGAAAGATAAATCAACAACGGGTTTTCACTTTTCAATGAAAGGTTATAAGATTGCTCTTTGTTACCTGAAAAGGCATAGCAAAAGTATTTTAATTCTGTATGGTCACCCGCTATTTTTAAAGCATCTTTTAAGCCCCCTGCCCTTGCAAGGCTCAAGGCATAAAGATTTCTATAATAACCATTTAAAGTCATACCTTTAAAATATTTAATCGCCTCTTTATAATTACCAGTTAAGTAATAGGATAGTGCAATAAGAATACCCGCCTTCCCGTTTTTTATATTTTTATTCCTGAAAACCTCAATCGTGTCATTGTACATACCAAGCCTGAAATAAGAATCACCAAGAAAATAAAGAGATTTCCGGACAAGGGAGGAATCTGGGTAATTTATCACAATGTTTTCAAATGATTTTGCAGCCTCTCTATAATTACCCATATCAAGCATCAATTTCCCGTAAACAAAATAAGCATCATCAGTTACAGGGGATGTATTTCCGTACTTTTTCAGAAAATCTGCAAGCATGTTTAATGCCTTTTCCCTGTCTCCTCTGTACAGCGTACACTTGATCCTGTTTAGCAAAGCAATAGAGGAGAAAGGACCTTCCGGGTTTTTCTCTATACACTTGTTGTAAAAAAGAAGTGCATTGTTCAGATCGTTAACTCTGGTAAGGTAGTATTCAGCAAGGTGAAAATAACCAGAGTGACTATCCTGAATAAGGGTGTACTTCCTTAGATATTTAACAGCGTTTGCATAGTCCCTTAAAGCATCATAAACATTAAAAGCAAGATGATAAAATTCCTTATCTTCAATAAAGTTATTTTTCTCAACAACTTTTTTTGAATTCAACAGATCACCTTTTAAAAGAAGTGTTTTAATTGTAAAGTTGACCCTTTCTGCATCCGTTATTTCAGGCAATGGCACAAGTTTTCTGAACAGAGTATAAGCATCTTCAGATCTATTCATTTTCAAAAGAGAATAAACAGCAAAGAAACCGTCTTCCCTGTCATGATTTCTCACAAAGTAAGAGTACGCCTCCCTGTACTTCTTTTTCCCGTAAAGAACAAGGCCAAGATACCTGTTCAAAAGAGGGTTTCTGTACCCTTCTTTCTCAAGTTTACGGAGTATCTTTCCGGCTTTTGAAAACCTTTTGTAATGGTAATAAGAGATAGCAAGTTTTAATCTAACTTTATTGTCAAATTTCAATTTCAAATAAGAGTTGTAATTGTCAATTGCTTCTTTAAAGTTGTCTCTTTTGAAATTCAAATCCCCTTTTAAAAGGTAATACTGACATTTTAAGTCATCAGGGATGGTCTTAAAAGATTTGAAATTGCTCTCTATAAGTTTTAGAAACCTGTCTGCCTGTTTGTAATCATTTTCAAAAAAATAGCCATAGGCATTGAACAGAAGAGCTTTAAAACAAACCTTACTCTGCTCATTTTTACAGTAATTTGATAGAAAAAAATCACTTATACTATGAAGTTTCCCGTAATCCCTCAACGCCATCAAAGTATCAAAATAATAAGAGTACACATCAACTATATTTCTGGAATTGTGATATTTCTCGATAAAGGATTCAATTTTATCCCTTGCGACATTAAAAGCACCGTCTTTTACAAGTCCTCTTATTATCTTAATGTCCGTAATCTCGTCAGCAATTACAAAGTTAAAGAAGAAGAGAGAAATTATTAGAAAACTAATAAGCCTTATATATCTCTTTTTTGAAGTTCTCAATCTGCTGTTTAAAATCATTAGTCAACCTCTCAATATCACTCTGATCATAAATAACATGAGGAGTTATTATAATTATCAACTCACTTTTGTGTTTGGAAACAGACTTGTTCTTAAAAAGGTACTTTATAAGAGGAAGTTTGTTCAAACCTGGTACCTCATTTGAGGTGTCAACCTTGCTTTCCTGAATAAGACCACCAAGCAATACGGATTTCCCATCCGGTACATTTACTATGGTTTTTAAACTCCTGTCTTTTATGGGGGGGTTCTGCCCCTTTTCCGACGGGTTGCCCGGGGTACTGTAGGTTTGATTTATGTCAAGTCTTACCATTCCACCTGAACTTATCGATGGCTTGACCTGCAATTGGATACCTGTTGAAAGGTATTGATACGAGTTTGAGGTGTAAAAGGCGTTGTTACTAACCTGAGTCGCTGCCGGGGTACTTACAGAATATGATTTAACCGATATCTGCTCCCCAACCTTAATGGTGGCTGTCTCATTATCAAGAACAAGCACATGAGGGGTTGAAAGAACATTTGTCCTGCTTTTTATCACACTGGAGTTTAATATTGCATCAAGGGTAAATCTATCAAAGATAAATGTGTAACCACCTGAAAGAGTTGAACCTGTATCAGGTGCGTTAAACAGGAATTGAGGGGTGTGTAAGGTTGGGAAATCACTACCAAGAATGTTCTTATGTGTCAGAGTCCACCCAAGACCGTATGAGAAACTGTTGTCAAGAGACAGGTCAAGTATCATAACCTCGATCAAAACCTCTTTTTTGGGGACATCAAGTTGCTTTAAGGTTTTTTCAATGATTTTATAATCTCTTTTAGTGCACTTGAATATAATTGAATTGTTGGTCTCATCTGTAATCATCTTTAAAGAGCCCTTTAAAACCGGCCTTAACTCTGTTTTCCCGGTTTTTTGAGATGTATAGGACTGATGTTCATCGGCATACAATTCCTTCAAAATTGAAGAAAGGTCTTTCGCATCGGAATTTTCACAGTGGTAAACAAAGATCTGAGCCTCCCCTGTTTCACTTTCTTTTTCAAACTTTTTTGCCCAGTATTTTACTTCATCTATTATTTCCTGAACCGAACTTATACAGAGCAAAGCATTAAGATCCTTTATTGTTAAAAGGTAGTACTTATCTTTGGATAACCCAGGGTAACCCTGCAATATTTTATCAATATTTTCTTTAACCTTTTCTGCATCTGCGTTCTCAAACTTTATAAGAGTTGTTTTCATTTTTTTAAACACATTGATGTCAAAAAGATTTACCATATCAAGTACCCTATTCACATAGGGTTTTTCATCAATAACAACAATGTAGGAAAAAGCAGGATCTTCAATAATTTTACCTGAACTCGACAGAAACTCCTTTGCAATGTTCGCCATGTCTTTTGGGGATATAAAATGAAGGGGTATCACCTGTGCAACATAATCTTCCCCCTTTAAAACGGGAGATGTTACATTGCCATAAATGATCGGCACCATAGCCCTCATGGTCGAATCCTTTGCGATGGTAAAGTACTTTACCCCATCTCTTTCAACCATGGTAACATCGTAAATTGAAAGGAGAAGGTTTAAAAGTTGTTTCAGGTCTTTTTCCTTTACAACAGAGTTTATCTTTATGTTAATACCTTTATCAGGGACAGAGGGGTCAATCACATAATTCCATTTTTCGTAATCCGCAATTACCTTTATAACCTCCCTCAAAGAGGCGTCTTCAAAGTTTAAAACAGGAGCCTCTCCCTCTGGAGTTTTGGTCTTTTCAATCCTTGCTCCCTTTTTGTACGGCCTGGAAACAACCTTTTTAAATCCTTCGGCCTGTCCTATGTCTTCAATGGAAAAATGTGACTTTTCTTTCTCCCCTGAAATAATCGCATTCTGATTATACTTTGGCCTGTGTTTTTTTGAATCATCAAACATCACCACCTTTGGCGGGGTTTGAACCTTTGCACAACCAAAGGTAAAAATAATTAACATAATCAAAAGACACTTCTTCATACCTTCTCCTTAAAAGGGTGTTCTTACACTTCTATTATTTCTTTTATGAGGGGCCGGTCTTACCGGAGCACGCCCTCCTGTAAAGGGATTGGATCTATTACTAAAATTTTTATTTCTTCTTACATGCGGCCTATTTCTCACCGGTACATGTTTCCTTACAGATCTTTTTCTCTGGGGAATTCTGTATTTTCTCTTAACTCTATTTAAAAATTCTTTCCTTGCTCTCTCAACATTTACAGGCCTTCTAATCCTTCCAGAAACGGAAGATCTCTTCGAGTTTTCCCTTATATCCACAACCTTTTTAGAGTCAGATGAATATCGCTTTACATTTGAAGACTTTGTATAACTTCTCATGGTTCTGGAAGATCCTTTTTTCAATTTTACATCAGGTGTCAATTTGTAGCCTGTCGAATCAAAAACAAGAAGTACATACTCAGGGGTTATCTTTTTCAAAAAAGCCCCGCCAAACTTATCACCCTCTTTATGAGGCCTGCTTATCTTTTTCCTTTTCTCTTTGTCATAATAGGTAAAAATGGCCCTTTTGTATTTACCGGCAACCATAATCCCATCAAGAACAGGCATGTTGGCAGGCAACTTTACCTCCTTTTCAGCATCCACCTCATCCCCGCTTTCCTCAACAACTCCTCTATTTTCATCAAACAGATTGGCAGTCTTTATCAATTTTATGTTCTGGGCATAAACAGTTGTGCCCAAAAACAATATTGAAACAAGTGCAATTAACCTCTTCATTTTCCTCCTCCCTGATGAGATGTTTTTCTGGTGCCTGTTATGTTCACTATTCCTTTAACAGATACGGTTGCCTCCAATCCTCTGTAAAATCTAATTATCAATGAATTGGCAAAAATATAATGAGGATCTTTCTCAATATCGTACAGAAAATCTATTATGTCTCCATAGGTTCCCCTGACCGTTATTCTTGCCTTAACAACCTTAAAACCATATTCGTCTTTTGCCCTCTCTTTGTATATCCTTTGAACCGTGAGGTTCCTTTTCTTTGCAAGGTCTGATATTGTCTCCTCAAGAAAAACCTGTGCAAGTTCAACATTTTCCGATTGAATCAGTTTAGAGTCTCCCTTTTCTATTCTATTTCTCAATGCTATAACCTTTTTTGCAAGGTCTTTTGCATGCCTGATCTTTTTTTGAATAACAACAAGGTTTTTTGTTAACTTTCTTTTTCTTAGTTTCAGATCATTGTAGGATTGATACATGGGATACAGTACAAGGTTGAATACAAGCACAAATATCGCAACAAATACAGCAAGCTTTATGGCTCTTTTCTCAGATCTTTTTAACTTCAATTCTTTTAATTTAGTAAACAATCTTCCCCCTGATTATAAAGATTGTGTATTCCCCCGCATCCCTTGAAGATTTCTTTTCAACACTTTTAAAGTACCTTGAACTGTTCAGGGATTTTATAAGTTTAAAAACATCCTTTGCCTTACCGTTTATCTCAAGATCACCTCGCTCATTTATACTGACTCTGGTTAAATATGCATCCTTGGGAACCTTTTTTGTAAGCTCTTCCAGTAAAATAAGCATCTTTTTTTTATTTTTTTCAAGTTGACGGAAGTAATTTGCTTTACCCTGTAATTCATCCACATTTCCAAGCCTTTTTCTCAACTCAATGGCCTGTTTTTTCCTGGCATTAAAATTGTACTGCAAACCTGCAACCTCTCTCTTCAAAGAAAGGTAACTGCTTAAAAATGAAAGTGAATAAATTAAAACTCCCAGAACAACAATCCCGAATAAAGCATACTTCCACCATCTCCTGATCACCTTTCTTTCTTTTGGGGGTAAGTGGTTAACAATGGGAATCACTTTCGTTGCAATAAGAAAATGAAAAGACTCAATAAGGTTTATATCTTCTTTAATGATAACCTTATGCTCTGACTTTTCCATGTCCTGAAAACAACTTCCCATATAGTAAACAGTGATATCATCTTCAATCCTTTCAGAGGATTTGAATCTTTCAACAACCTGCTCTATGCTTACACCCTTTAACTCTCTCACCTTCAAAAAAGCAAGAGGGAAACTGTTTTTGATGTACATAGCATAAATTATGCCATCAATTTTATACACCACAATTCCCTCAAATATGGCGGCATTAATTGCTTCTGCCACCATCAGTACCTGATAGGGTAAAATACCACTTAATTGACGGGAAACACTGTAAAAGTTCTCCTTGTACTTTTTGTAATCATCCATCTTCAGGACACTAATCAAAACCTTTAATTTTCCCTTTTCTTTAATAAAAGCATAATCATACTTTAAAGGGATATCAGATGGCTCTTTCTGGGAGACAAAATCCTTTACCACATCCTCGAGATTCTCCTCTGCAGCGGCAGGGAGTATTAGGGAATACATAACACAATGTTTTGCAGGAATAATCCCGAAAGTATAAAATGTGTCGTCAACCTCATCTTCATCAACTATCCTTATATTACCGTTTAATTCATAGGCGATGTCATGCTCTTCATAGATAATTCTGAAATTCTGTTTAAAAAGGTTTTTTAAAACTTCCATTCTCTAATCTCCAGCAATTTAGGTGGTGTTGACTTAAAACTGTACACCTCAGAAAGTGAGTATTTCAAACTCCCAACCTTTATTTCACCCTTGAAGATAATTATAGATGGTCTTAAATCTATTGTAAAATACTTGTTTAATATATTCATTGTTTCAGGGTCAACTATCTCTCCAACTTCTGTCATGTTTTTAAAGGGCTTTCTTTCCCTCCTCTTTAGAATAACCGTTATAACTGAATCATCTATCCCATAAATCTTAAATGCATCTGGAGAGCATGTGTTTATGTCAAACCTGTTCCCGGTTTTGTACAGAGTAAATATGTTTTTTAAGCCTGGAATACTATCTGTTCCATAATACATTTCAGGAGTGATCCCCTTAATAAGCAACAGCTCTTTCAGCCTGTCTATCGGTTTGTTTTTTGCAAAATAAGGGTAATCAAGGGACTGGTAGTAATTGTCCTCTGCTCCACCAACATTTTCCACATTGTCCCTGTCCTGCCAGTCCTTTATTGAAGAAACTATAGCCATCGCCTCTTCCTCACTTCCCGTATATCTCATAAAAATGCGTTTCAAAACTTCTGGACGAACACTGTTAAAGGATAGTTTTGAAGAAACAGGTATTTCTTCAACTTTTACATTTACTCCGTTCACTTTAAAGGTGTATTTATCGTTATATTTTTCATCCTCCGTTAAATCAGGGATCTTCGGCTTTATAAGGTGGTAGTATATAGCCCTCTGTATGGCGCTGTGAATTGTTATAAAACCCTCTGTTTTCATCTTTATGTAAGCATTGTTCCTAATAGATACCTTTACACGGAGAGAGAGTATTGCGCTTATTACAGAAATTGCTGCAACTATCCAGATTACGATTATAAGTATCGCTCCTTTTTCGTTCCTCATTAAATCTTTTTTATCACATAAGACCACCTGGAGCCCCCTGTTCGTCCTCTTTGTACTTTACATAGGAAAAGGCTGTTATCTCATTACCTGACTTTAATTTAATCTTAACTTTTACAGCAAGCAGAGTTTGAGGTTTATACAGTTTTTTTGTGTACTCATCAACCCAGAAGGATCCTTCTCTCCTTAAATTTGTTTTAACCAGGTATGAAAATTTAATCGAATCCACATCCTTCCACAGGGTCATCTTTACTGGCTCAGGCAATTCAACATCCGGTCTGTCAAAAAAGAATGGTGTTTCTTCCATTACAAGGTTGTTTTCCGAATCAAGGTATATGCGGGTGAAAACCGGAAAGTACGGTATTTTCACAGAATAATAACTTATGAAGAGTATTGAATTTTCTTTCCCGTCAAAATACTTTTCGTAATCCTTTATTGCCTTATACCAGTAAAGTTCATCCAGTTTTTTCGATATAAGTATGTAAAGATTGTTTTCGGCGTAATTTTCCCTTATTCTATTTTCCGCTTTTTTCCAGTTTAAAACAACACCCCTGAATATCTGAAAAATGCTAACAGTGACTATACCTGCAATGAGTATAGCAATTACAAGCTCAATTAATGTAAATCCTCTATTGTTTTCTTCTTTTAAATAGATGATAACCTTCCCCCTGATAAACCACATCACCTGATAACTTTCTCTTAACAGTTATCCTTATTTTTTTTGCCGCAACACTCAGATCCTTCACAGGGTATTCATTAACAAAGTCTGCATCCAGGAAATCAAAAGAGTATATAAACTCATCATCGCTGAATTCAATGTGATCACTTCCTTCGTATTCCCTCGCAGTTATTGGCAATGAATATCGTCTTATAGCCTCGGTAAAGTAGAATTTGAGATTGAAACTGTACTCTGTCGTTGATGAAATCCTTTTTAATGCGTAAATATCCTGAGAAAAGTATCTCAAAACAGCAACAGAGGCAATTGCAAGAATGGCCACAGCAACCATTACCTCAACAAGGGTAAAACCTTTCTGCTTCTTCATTTGCGCTTTACCTCTGTTTCTCCTGTGTAAAGATCTATTGAAAATTCTTTATCAGCAAATACAATACCTGCTGTAAAAAAAGAGACTGGCACTATGGCAATGGATTTCACCTTCTTCCCGTCTATCTCCAATCTCCTTATCCCGCTTACCTGCTTTTCAGGTTGTTTACCATCTATTAAAAGGGCTCCATTATCGTTAACGGAAACAATGGTCGCTTTACCATTGAACCTTGAATTTATCAAAGCCCTTTTAAAAAGCATCTCCAAATACACCTTTTCTTTCTGTTCTTTAATAGATTCCATTCCCCTCTTAAATGATGGATAAACAATAAGACTCATTAAAGCAATAATTGCAAGAACAACTATCAATTCAATCAGGGTAAACCCTTTATTCCTGTTGCCATGAAGTGATGTCAGCATTGTTCCCTTCGCCACCCTCTGCACCATCTGCACCATAACTTATTATGTCGTAATCCCTTCCATCCTGACCGGGGCACCTGTAAACATAATCGTTACCCCATGGATCCTTTGGTACTCCCTTTTTAAGGTAAGGACCCTTCCAGTTTTTAATGTTTTCAGGTTTTTTAACGAGCGCCTGTAAACCCTCTTCAGTAGTCGGATACCTCCCGGTATCAATGTAAAACATATCAAGTGCACTCTCAAAGGCAGAGATCTGATTTTTGGCAGCAGTTCTCCTTGACTCATCAACCCTTTTAAAAAACTTCGGAGCAACAAACCCCGCAAGGAGAGCAATTATTATCATTACCACCATCAACTCAATAAGGGTAAAACCCTTTCTATTGCCTCTCATAGAAACCTCCAATCTTTATTTAAATTAAAAAGGTGCCTCATTTATTGAGAAAATGGCCATAAGCATTGAACCGACTATCAGACCCACTATAACACCCATAATAAGGATCAGTGCCGGCTCAAACAATGAAACAAAAGCCTTTATTGACTTCTTTATACTTTCCTGAAATATCTCCCCCACTTTCAAAAACATACTGCCAAGGGTTCCAGATTCCTCTCCAACCTGAATAAGGTGAACCGCAAGAGGAGGGAATAACCCCGATTTCTTCATAGGGCCTGCCACACCCTCTCCCTTTTTTGCCCCTTTAATAACAGGCTCAAAAGCATCCTTAATAATGGAATTTGAGATTATCTCCTTCACTATGTTCAATGCCTGAATAAGTGGAACAGCACTTGTTATAAGTATTCCTGCAGTTGAGGCAAGCCTTGCCGTTTCAGCTTCAATCACAAGGGTTCTTATTACAGGCAACTTTAAGAGTATCTCATCCCTTTTTCTTTTTCCTTTATCAGTTGAAATCCACCTTTTGTAAAGCATCCACACAACCACAAAAAAACCGAATATTAACCATTTATATGCAATAAAAAAGTGGGAGATATTCATCATAATCTGAGTGGGAACCGGCAGTTCCTGCCCCATTGATTCAAAGATCTCCTGAAATTTCGGTAAAACATACCCAACGAGTATTACAACAGTTAGAATCCCAACCGTTAAAAGCAAAGCAGGGTAAATCAAAGATGAAATAATATAGGATTTCAATTCCTCCTTTTGCCTTAAATACTCAAGCAATTGCTCCATTACAACATCAACCACACCTGCAGATTCACCTGCTTTTATCATGTTCACATATAGTTTTGAAAAGAAGTCCGGGAATTTTTCCATTGCTTCCGCAAGGGATTTGCCCGAATTCACATCTCTCAAAAGGGTGGAAGCAATACTCCTCATTCTCTCAGTTTCAGAGAGTTCAACCATTAAACTTAAACTTCTATCAATCGGAAGGCCTGACCTTAAAAGAACTGACAATTTCTCAGTGAAAAGAAGTATATCAGAAGACTTTATCTTTTTTTTTCTTTTGAAATAGGATCTTAGATCAAGACTTCTTATCCCTTCTGAAGATATGGATTGGCCATCTGAAATAGATAGGGGGATCAATCCCATGCTCCTGATTTTTACTTTAGCATCTTCAACTGATGAGGCATCTATTTCACCCTCTTTTACCTCACCGGTTTTCGTTGAAGCCCTGTAATAATATTTTGCCATATCACTCTTCCTGGGTAACCCTCAATACTTCTTCCGGGGTGGTTATTCCCTGAATAACCTTTAAAAAACCGTCCTCTCTCAGGTTTCTCATACCCATTTTTCTGGCGTAAGCCTTCAATTTTGGTGTATCAGGTTTTTCAAGTATCATCTTTCTAACATTCTCATCTATTAAAAACAATTCAAAAATGGCTATTCTACCAATATACCCCGTGTTGTTACATTCCTTACATCCCATTGCAGAATAGACCTCCGGAAATTCTCCAAGCCTGTCAGGGTCAATCCCAAAATCTCTCAAATGCTCTTTTTTAAAACTTACCTTTTTTCTACAATTTTTACAGACAACCCTTACAAGCCTCTGGGCAAGAACACCTATTAATGTGGAGGATATAAGGTAATCCTCAACACCCATATCAAGCAGTCTTGTTACAGCGCCACATGCATCGTTAGTGTGAAGGGTTGAAAGAACAAGGTGACCTGTCAAGGAAGCCTGAATAGCAATTTCTGCAGTTTCTCTGTCCCTGATCTCACCAACGAGTATTATGTCAGGATCCTGCCTGAGTATTGTTCTCAATCCAGAAGCAAAGGTCAATCCAACATTTGGATTTACATGTATCTGATTAACTCCATCAAGCTGATACTCAACAGGGTCTTCCACAGTGATGATCTTCTTTTCAGGGGAATTCAATCTGTTTAACACTGCATAAAGAGTGGTTGTTTTACCACTTCCAGTAGGTCCGGTAACAAGTATTATCCCGTGAGGCTTTTTTATGAGTTTTTCAAATTGTCTGTATGTGTCAGGGGGAAAACCCAGTTTGCCAAGGTCAAAGAGTTTTATGCTTCCTTTATCAAGTATCCTCATAACAACACTTTCTCCGTAAAGTGTTGGAACTGTGGATACACGGAGGTCAATTTCTTTTCCAAGAACCCTTAAATTTATCCTTCCATCCTGAGGTATCCTCTTTTCAGCAATGTCAAGTTTTGACATTATCTTTATTCTTGAGATAACAGCAGGAGCAATGGCCCTGGGAGGGGTTTCTATGTCGTGAAGAACCCCGTCAATCCTAAACCTTATCCTCAAAACCTTCTCAAATGGCTCAACATGAATATCTGAAGCCTTCATCTCAACTGCCCTTGATATCATCTGATTAACAAGCCTTATAACCGGAGCCTCAGAGGCAAGGTCTTTCAATTGCTCAATATTATCTTCGTCTATCTCGCCGAGAGATGCAGTCTCGTCTATTGCCTGCTCTGGAAAGTAAACCTTCTTCAAAGCATCGATAATCTCAGACTCAATACCGAGATATGGTATAACCTCAACATTTAAAAGCGTTTCCAGAGATGCTATGGTTTCAAAATCAAATGGATCAGCCATTATTACTTCAAGTACCGTTTCATCCCTTTTTAAGGGCAATATGGCTTTCTCCATCAAAAAGTCAATGGAGAGGTCTTCTATTTTATTCAATTTCTCAATTTCCGGGAAATTATCTCCATGTATAGCCTTTATGCCGGTTTGCTCAACGAGTGCCTCAATAAGGTCCTTCTCCGTAATGTAACCAAGGCTCAACAGTATCTTCCCCAATTTCTGTCCATTGTCTTTTTGAAGTATAAGAGCCCTATCTATGTCGGTTTTTTCAACCTTGCCCTTATCAACAAGTATCTCTCCTATCTTTTTCATAACACTCCAGATGACGATTTTTTGTTATCAATAGTTCTTAAAAATCATATCAGGATTAACCATTTTTTTCAAAAAAAAGAAATTCAGAGCAGGATTGAGGTAAGCAGACGGTAAACCAGGGAGTATATTTCAGGGCTAATGGATAGCCTGGGCCCGGCAACATTCAGTACCTCAACATTGTTGCTTTCAATAAATTCAAGTAATATTTCCCTCGCTTCCACCATGGAAACCTTTGAAAGGTCTATGTTAAGAACTGGTTTTCCAATTTTTTTAGCATAATCAATGGTGTACTCTGTCCCTCTTCCGTAAATCCCTCTATGTAAAACCACAGTTCCATCAGAGACTTCAATATTTTTCCTCGTTCTTGAAATGTAATCCCTTCGGGGTAACTCTTTTAGATTAGAATACTTCTCAGGTATTATCCCATCCTCAGCAATCCTTCCTTTAGGGATATAACCACCATACGGAAAAGAAGCATCCATAGCAGCATCAATAGCAGCCCTGTCCGCTCCTGTCTGAGCACCTGAGATTATCTTTTTTAACAAGGATTTCCTCCACGGAAATAAAAAAATGGTGCCCAGGGCGGGATTCGAACCCGCACGCCCAACAGAGCACCACCCCCTCAAGATGGCGTGTCTGCCAATTCCACCACCTGGGCACTAAAATCAAGCGATAAAGATTTTATCTTAATTGACCTTACATTTCAAGTTATTTTTTTTCTTTAGAACTCTGCCCTTTTTTTGAATTTTTCTCTTCTTTAATCACTTTCTTTTCAGATTTCACTTTGTCTTTGCCGTCTTTTACCTTTGTTTCCACACTCCTCGCCCTATCCGTGCTTTGGGTATCAACTTTAACTGCAGCAGATGAGGTACTCTTCTCATTCTGTTTTATTTTGTCCTTTTTCACTTCAACATTACCCTTTTGAGATACAGGGGGCTTTGCCTTTTCATTCTTTTTCAACTCAACAGGCTGGTTAACAGTTACCGAAGGGTTTATTGATTGAAGAATTGATTTCCTTTCCCTGGTCTTTAAGACTGCGAGGGAGAGCGAGGTGACTGCAAAAATAACTGTCAACACCACGGTTGCCTTTGTTAAAAAAGGTGCTGCACCTGTGCCACCAAAAACGCTTTGAGCGCCTCCACCTCCCAATGCAGAGACCACATCTCCTCCACTGCCATCCTGCAAGAGGATAACTATCATTAACAGAATTGACACAATTACATGGATAACTAACACAAATGTGTACAACTTTATACCTCCATACCTATATTAATAATTTTTGCAAACGAATCAGCACTGAGGCTTGCACCCCCTATCAATGCTCCGTCTATATCCTTAACATCAAGGAGTGCCTTTGCATTCTCAGGCTTTACGCTGCCTCCGTAAACAATCCGTATCTCTTCGGCAACTATGGAATTATACAACTCTTTTATTCTTTTGCGAATAAAAAAATGCGCATCACCCGCAATTTCAGGGGTTGCCGTTTTCCCGGTGCCTATTGCCCACACCGGTTCATACGCAATAATGACCTTCTTCGCATCATCGGGGCTGATGTCATTAAATGCCGAATCCATCTGCTCTTTTAATACAGTCTCCGTTTTTTCATCCTCCCTTTCTTTCAATGTTTCTCCCACACACAGTACAGGGGTAAGGTCATGCTTCAATGCAGTCTTCACTTTTTTTGATATCAACTCATTGCTTTCATTGAAGATGTGTCTTCTTTCACTGTGTCCGAGAATAACAAAATCAACATTCAGTTCTTTCAGAAATAGAGGAGAAATTTCTCCGGTAAAAGCCCCTTCCTCCTCAAAGTACATATTCTGGGCTCCTATCAAAACCTTTTTTTCTCTGCACATCTTAACCGCTTCAGGTAAAGATGTAAAAGGAGGGGCAATTGCAACATCAATACTGTCGTAATTATCTATCAATTCAAATAACCTGTTAAAAAAAATTCCCGTTTCTTTTATCCCCTTATTCATCTTCCAGTTTCCAGCAATAAACAATTTTCTCATGGTTAACTCTCCTTTTCTGCAAGCACTTCTATTCCAGGCAATTTTTTACCTGCAAGGTACTCAAGTGAAGCACCACCACCTGTTGATACATGGGAGATCTTATCAAGTACACCAGCCTTTCTGACAGCTGACGCACTATCTCCACCACCCACAACAGAGGTGCACTGACATTCAGCAATGGCACCAGCAATTGCAAAGGTGCCCGCAGAGAATTCTTCAATCTCAAAAATACCCATGGGTCCATTCCAGACCACAGTTTTGCTCTGTTTTATCTTCTCTTTGAACTTAACAATGGTTTCAGGTCCAATGTCAACCCCCAAAAAACCATCCTTTATGCTTTCTCCAAGGCTTATCTCAACAGTACCGTTTTCAACCTTATCTGTTACAACATGGTCAACAGGCAGTATAAAATCAACTCCTTTCTTTTCAGCCTTTTTCATCAAACTTTCAGCGAGTTCAATCATGTCCAGTTCAAGGATTGACTTCCCTATGTCAACCCCTTTCGCTTTAAGAAAGGTATAAGCCATTGCCCCACCAATGAGTATAGCGTCAACTTTATTCAGGAGGTTTTCAATCACAGGTATTTTATCTGAGACCTTTGCACCGCCCAAAATGGCGATATAAGGCCTCTCAGGGTTTGAAAGTACATTTTCAAAGTAATGAACTTCTTTTTCAATCAAAAATCCTGCCACTGGTTTTTCAAAAAGGGTGGGAAGAACATAAACAGATGTGTCTTTTCTATGGCATGTGCCAAAGGCATCGTTCACATAAAGATCAGACAGTTCCCTTAATTTTCTTGCAAACTCAACATCCCCCTTTTTCTCCCCCCTATCAAACCTTAAATTCTCAATCAAAAGCAATTGACCCTCTTTAAGTTCTCTGCTTTTTGTTACAACTTCCTCTCCGATAACCTTTTCACTGTAAAAAATATTATCTCCAAAATCCTTTTTCAGCCTTAAATATACTGGTCTCATCGAGTACTCTTCCTCAAACCCTCTTCCCTCTGGCCTCCCCCTGTGAGATGCGAGCACCACCCTTGCCCCGTGTTCGAGGGCAAAGTTTATGGTTGGAAGAGCACTTACTATTCTGTTGTCATCAGTTACAACTCCATTTTTGACAGGAACATTGAAATCAACCCTTATAAACACCCTTTTGCCTTTAAGTTCAAGATCCTTTATGGTTGCTTTTGCCATTTTCTCCTCACAGACTCATCATGTACCTTATAAGGTCTTTAACCCTTGTTGAGTACCCCATCTCATTGTCGTACCAGGAAAGGACTTTGATCATTGTTCCGTCAATCACCTTCGTAAAGGAAGCATCCACAGTGGAAGATGCCTGAGTACCATTGTAATCAATGGATACGAGTTCCTCTTCAGAGTAAGCAAGTATCCCTTTTAATTTGCCCTGAGAAGCCTCTTTTAAAACCTTTCTAACCTCTTCAGTTGAAGTCTCCTTTTCAACATCAAATACCACATCAACAAGGGAAACATTGGGAGTAGGAACCCTGACTGCAATACCGTCCAGTTTGCCTTTGAGGTGAGGAAGAACAAGACCCACAGCCTTTGCAGCCCCTGTTGTGGTGGGTATCATACTCATTGCAGCAGCCCTGGCCCTTCTTAAATCCTTATGAGGAAGGTCAAGTATCCTCTGATCGTTTGTATATGAATGAACAGTTGTAAGCCATCCCCTTTTAACCTTAAAGTTTTCGTCTATTACCTTCACCACAGGGGCAAGACAGTTGGTGGTGCACGATGCGTTTGAAATCATCCTTATGTCAGGGGTAAGTGTTTCCTCATTTACTCCAAGAACGACTGTATGTACACCCTCTCCTTTTGCAGGGGCTGAAAGTACAACCTTTTTTGCACCCCGTAAAAGGTGTGTTTCAAGGTACTTTTTCTCCCTGAATATTCCAGTTGATTCAAGGACAACATCAACTCCCAAATCTCCCCAGTTTAAAGCATTAAGGTCTCTGATTGCAGTTACCGTGATCTTTTTACCATTAACGATTATTCCATCCTCAACAGCCTTAACCTCTCCATCAAATCTTCCATGCACGGAATCATGTTTCAGAAGATGAGCGAGGGTGAAAGGGTCCATAAGGTCATTGATAGCAACCACCTCTATCCCACAGTCCATGTCTGCATAGATAGCCCTGAAAACACATCTTCCAATCCTTCCAAAACCGTTAATCCCAAGTTTAATTGCCATATCACACCTCTCTTTTTATGTAAAAATTCACTATCATTTAATTATAAACGGAAAAAAAATCTTTATTCAAGGATTATCCTTCTTCTTCCCTCAAGGGCCTTCAACATTGTTATTTCATCCGTGTACCCTATATGCCCCCCTGCCGGTATCCCCAGTGCAATTCTTGAAACCACAACATCGGTATCCTGAAGCAATCTTGCTATGTAAATGGCTGTTGCCTCCCCTGAAACATCAGGGTCAGTTGCTATTATAACCTCCTCTATACCCTCCTTTTTCACCCTTCTCACAAGGAGATCAATCCCAAGATCCTCCGCCCCTATTCCCTCTATCGGTGATATACTTCCATGAAGAATAAAATACAATCCCCTGTACTCACCCACCTTTTCTATTGCAAAAAAATCTTCAGGTTGCTCAACAACACAGAGGGTTTTTCTCTCCCTCAAAGGCGAAGAACAGATATGGCAGATCTCTTCTTCGGAAAAATTCCTGCACAAAGAACAATATTTTACCCTTTCAACCATGTCAATTATGCTTTGAGCGATTTCAAGTGAATCTCTTTTTCTTTTTCTCAACATGGATATAGCAAGCCTTTCAGCAGTTTTTATTCCAATACCCGGAAGTTTTTGAAGATTCTCTATAACCCTTTTTATCGAGGGCGTATAACCTCTCACTGCTCCCCCAGATACTTTAATTGCCTTTTTAAGTCTTCCCTATCTGAATCCTTTGCAATCTCAGATGCAATTGCAATAACCTCTTTATCCCTTATATGCTTTACAAGGTGCAATAATAGTTCAAGTGCATCGTTAGGCTTCCCGGTTTTAGCATAAGAAATAGCAAGGGGAATTGCCATTTCCTTCGGGAAGGCAAAGTATCCTCTCATTGCATAACCATCTTTCAATCCACCTAAATAATCAATGCACTTTTTATAGTCCCCTTTGTTAAAGTACATAATGCCTGCGGTTGCTATCAATTCCTCGTCCGGGTTAAACTTATCCATCAGTTCGAAACCGTACTCAACCAGTTCTTCACTCCTTGAAAGATCCCCCCTCTCAAGGTATATGCTTGCAGCAAGTTTAACAACATCAAGTGAATTTTCAGAAATTACAAGTACTTCCTCAATCAGCTCATCATCCCTGTCAAGCCTTCTTAAAAGCTCCAGATACTCACATAACATTGTTTCGGAAAATTCATTCCCCTTATCTTTAAACAACCTGTAAAAGATTTCAAAGGCTGACTCATAGTCCTCTTTTAACGAAAGATACAAAACCTTTAAATAGGATGTAGCAGGTGAAGATCCCATCTCCATAATCTCTTTTCCTTTTTCAAGTTCACCCCTGTTTATTGCAATTGCCATTTCTTTTAATTTCCGGTTTTTGTCAATCTCATTTTTCACAAACTCTGGATAGTTAACTGAGATAATCTCGTAATACTCATCATCATCAACATCTTCGTACACAAAGTCTCTTTCAGATCCAGTTGTCAATTCAACATTTATCCTTTCAATCTCCTTTATTATACCTTCAGCTTCACCTTTTACAGCCTCATCAATTGCATACTTCAAACAGGTTTCAGCAAAATCACGAGCCTCGTCAAAATCCTGTGCTTCAAAATAAGCCTTTGCAAGTTCAAGGTTTTTACTGGCAAGGCTGATTTTGCACTTCTCAATAAATATTTCTATTTCATCTTTCAAATCTGCATTACATCCTTTCTCAATTGCTTTCTCAAAATTCAAAAGGGCATTGTAATAATCTTCCCTGTCAAACAGCCTTCTTCCTTTATTAAAATAATAACTGGAATCTTTCTCCTTAAACAACCCGAATAGTGACATACCTCACTCCTGCTTTATTTTTCAAATTTTAGTATAATATCTGGAATGGATATTGCAAAATAGTTTTTTAGAAAAAGAAAAGGGAGGGAAACATGAAGATAAAACACATTATTTTTGAATTAATTGCAATTGCTTTCCTGATCCTCAATGTGTCCTGTTCCTCGGACAGTGTTCACATTGACGGTGGGATAGTAATTGGCGGTGATGATGACTTTATCTGCGATATATCAGATGGATTCAGTTTTGTTGGGGCATCCATTAACTCAAGAGGGGAATGGGTTGCCTGTGGAACAGAGGGAATTGCATTCGGCAATGGTTCAAGAAACGACTTCCACATAATATCCCTTTTTACCGGTGACAGAGAAAATGATAAAAGGGTCTCATTAAACGATAATGGCAATTACATAGCCTTATTTGACACAGGAATATATTACGGGGATTTGACCGGTTACCTTTCTCAACTTGATTCAACCCTCCAGGGGCAATATCTGTCTGCAAAAATAAATAATCATGATATATGGATAACTTCCTCGGATCAGGGAGTTTATATAGGAGAAGGAGAGCAGACCCCCGTATTCCTGGACTATGTTGCAAATGAAGGAGAACCAACAGAGGTTGCTTTAAACGATTCAGATGAATTCGTGGTTGTAGGCAGTTTACAGGTAATTTACGGGTATGTTGATGATGATGGCAATGTTAATCTTTATTCAACAGACCCTGTATCGGCTTACTATGACATTCCGGGGGTTGCAATAAATCAATATGGTGATTTTATTGCAACCGGAAGCATTCAGACGATTACTGGCTCTGCTGCACCCCAAAATCCAAAAATAAAATCCGTGATAAGAAAAAATACTCTAAAAATAGACCTATCAGGATTTAAAAACATTGCAATAAAAAAAGATATTGCAAAGAATAACAATGGGTTTAAGGTGAAATACCATTACAAAGCCCTCTTCAGAACACTTAAAACAAGGAAAAAAATAAATTTAAAGGATCATCTTGTTGAATATCACTCAGCAGACATAAACGATTATCAGGATTACATTGCAGGTGGATACAATTACCTGATTGTAAATGGAGACAATTATCCGTCTGTAACAAAAAAGAATGAAATGATTGCAACAGCCATTGACAGGAATGGCAACTGGGTGGCAGCTGGAACATACGGATTGTACTATAACAACTCAAGGATACAGAGGGTAATGAATTCAGGAGATTATCTATCGTTAGCAATGGATGAAAACGGCAATTTTATCTGTGTAACAAGCAAATCGGTTTACACTTACTCTTATCAGAGAGACGAACTGTACGATCAGGGACCTGTTTCAGACATAAACTATCCGGTTGCAGGTGATATAAACAACAATCGCTGGATAGCAGTTGGCAATTACGGAATTTTACTCTGGAATTATTGAGATAAAAAGGGCTTTACCCTTTAAGCAAAACAAGGTTTTCCAAACCCTTTTTGCATTTAAAGTGAAGATAAATGTTAGCCATTATTCTGCCAAGAACAATGGAATAGGCGGCAGCATGTGCGCCTATCATTTCCAGATGGATAAAAACATACATTAAAACCACAATGGCTATAAATTCGACAAGGGTACCGGCGGTAATACCCCCTGTCATTGCAGCGTTAACAAGTATGCTCCTCTGCCATGAGATCAAAATGCTCAGAGCGGGTAAAAGAATCATTATTGATGCGGTTTGAATGGCAAGTGTCAAAAGATCACGGGGAAGACCCGCAACTTTTAAAAAATAGAGGTGTCCTGCAGGAGTTAGCATTATTGATGCCAGCAAAAAAGAAACGATAACAGAAAGCACAAAAACAAATGTCTTCAAAGTTGAAAAGTTTTCATCGTCGTATTTCATCAGGGCCACACCAACCTCCTGAAAAGATAAACCCATACTCCTGAAAATAAAAATAAAAGATGTGACAACCGGTAAAACAGCAAGCGATTCAAGTGCAAGTTTGCCTCTTGCCACAAAAAAGGTAACCACAGGCTGCACTCCGAGAGAGATAAATGATGTCAAAGCAAGTGGAAGATAAAATGACACTATGTACCTGTAATTCAGAGAAAAGGCACTATCAGAGCCATACACATCCCTTCTAATAACCGTGAAAGTAAACAAATAGATAACTATTGACTCCAGAATTACCGCCATTGATAGTGACATTGCCCCTATGTAACACCCTGCCATGTTTACGGTTTCTTTTAAAACAATGGAAACTATCACCACAGTTACTATTCTAAAAACAGTTCCATAGGCAATTAACCGTGTTTTCCCGCTGGCTATAAGTATCCCCTGATAGAACCTTCTGAAACCTATTGCAGCAGGCCATGGGATGAGAATTAATACTGAATTATAAACAAGCATGGACAACCTTTTATCGATCCCCATGAGTTTTTCTGTCAAAAAAGTAAATATTGGTGGAATAAGGATAATAAACATAGTTAGTGTTATGAGAAGGTTCATTAAAAAGGCAAAATTTCTCATCTTTCTGTAAGAGCCTGCATTCTTAACAAGCGCTGTGGATGCGGTCATTAGCATTATAATTGGTGCTTCAGTAATCAAAGCAATAGAGAAAGCTATTCCGTAAGCAGCAAGGTTGTACTTGGGATCTTCAAGCCTTGCTATAACTGCAGTAATATAGGGCCCTTCCAGAGCCATCATCAACCAGGTTAAAGCAACTGGAAACCAGAATTTAAAAATGAAGCCTGCGGTAAGTTCTCCTTTTCTCATATCAATGAAATTACCACATGCTGAAAACAAAACAAAGGACAATGTTCTTGACATTCAGACATTTTTATCCAATAATTTATTTAGGTAGAAATACCTCCTTGCAATCAGGCAGGTTTGACCTGCCATTTTTTTTGGAAGGTAAAATGGAATTGTTTGACAGCCTTTCTCAAATTGAAGAGTCATACCTTAAAGTATTAAACCAGATGAGAAAACAGGATTTCTCAGAGAAAGAACTGGGGTTTGTTCTCAATGTGGTACGCTTCACATCCTCTCCATTGCTGCTTGCATTTATAATTGCCTGCCCCAAATGGTACAACAGAATTGAAATAAAAGAGATGTTATCACACCATGAAATTGTTCCGTCATACTTTCAAAACTATTTGAGAAAGGTGCTCTCAGTAATTGACCTATTCAGGCAGGCAGGGACACTTCAAAACCAAAAAGAAAAAGAGAGGCTTCTTTTAAAAGCAAAACTAATCATTGACTCACTTCAGGAAAATGATAAAGAGTTTCTAAAACAGGTTTTAACAAAGAATTTACAGGTTAAAGGCTGCCCGGAAGAGGATGATGTATTCTTTGCAAGGGTCAATGATATTTATGTTGACTATTTCCTGAAAGAAGAAAGTATTTCCATTGACGAAAAAACTCTTGAAGAAAAGAAACTTAAAGCAAAGACATCCACAGATTCAAAGGAACTTATGGTGCTTGCATTAGACCCAGCAAGAGATGTTTTTGAAACAGCAATAAAAAACAGATACCTTGAAGAAAAACAATTGCTTGAAGTTTTAGACAAAACAGAGAAACCTGAGGTTATAACCTTCATCTTTAACACCCCGAGGTGGTTTTTTAAAGAAAAGGTCAGAGAAAAGATAAAAGAACACCCCAACACACCGGATGCAGTTAAATACTCAATCAAAAAAAGCGAGCAGGTGCTTTTACTTTTTGAAAAACTTTCAAAATTAAAAAGGAATATTTCAGAGAGAAACAAAACAATAGAACAGATAGTGGATGAATTGAAAACCTGTTCAGAACTTGAACTTCAGTACATAACAGTAGGGGTAAAGAGAAAATGGCCTCAATTACTTAACATAATTAAAATTGTTTACAATTTTATGGACCAAAAGGGTCTTTTTGAAAGAGAGACCATAGAAAGAGAGATTGACTTTACAAACAAAATCGAGGAATCCGACATATTTAAACTTATTCAGAGGGCTGCATTTTCAAATGACCCAAAAGAACTTGAGATGCTATTAACTCACAATGATCTCAATGTGTTCAGGAACACAATAGCAAATCCCGGTTTAAAAAGAGAAAATCTATTGCCTTACATACACAACTTTAACAGCAGAAAACTTGTAATCCTTGCAAATTCCCCAAGATGGAACAATGACATCAATATTGTATCCAGAATGCTCCACAACAAAAACCTTCCTGAAAAGTACGGTTTAAAATTTGTCAGACAACTTACAGCCCTTAAAGACCTGCTTGATGTTTTAAGGGATAAAAAGATAACGTCAATTGAGATAAAGAATGTTGCATATTCAACTCTTTTAAAGAAATTCAATTCAATGAGTTTAGAAGAAAGGGCAAAGATTATAATTGATTCTAAGGGAGAAATCTTCAGAGAATTGTGGAGCGTTATATTTGAAGATGAGGAACTTTTAAGAACCCTTCTAACCAGATTTAAACCAGATGAAGAAATAGTTGTTAGAATTGTTCATTCAAGGTTGACCCCCTTATCCATTCTGAATCTTATTATTGACAACAACATCCATCTTGACAACATTGCCGTTGTCATTGAATTCTTCTCAAATCCAAAAGTTACCTCAAGTATGCAGGAAAAATTGATTGAAAAATTGTCCCCTGAAATAAAGGTACATCTTGAAAAAAGAGGGCTTATTTAACTTAAACTCTCTTTAATAACCCTTTTAAAATCCTCAAGGAGATATGGCTTAGGCAACACATTCACGAACCCTCTCTTTCTAAACTCAGCCATTGCAGAAGAATGAGCATAACCACTTGATACAACCACTTTCACATCAGGGTCGATCTCTTTCAACCTTTCCAATGTCTCCTCACCACCCATACCACCTGCTACTGTAAGATCAACAAATACCAGATCAAACCTTTCGCCCTTATCAAAAGCCTCTTTATAAACCTTTATGGCCTCTTCTCCATTTTCAACAGCAATCAAATTGCAGTTTAAAGCAAAGGCAAAATCCTCAGCAACCTCTCTTACATCCGGTTCATCATCCATAAACAAAATCTTCAATGAATAAAAATCAATCTCCTTTTTCCCTTCGCTTTGACCGGCAACAACATACTCACTCTTTTTTTCTTCAGTTACCTCTTCTTTAAACTCAAACCCTTCCTTGACCGGGAGATAGATGTGAAAAATGACACCCCCTTCAGGTTTATTTTCAACGGCAATGTAACCTTCATGTTTTATCACAATAGAATATGCAACTGCAAGGCCAAGGCCACTTCCGTATTTTTTAGTGGTAAAGTAAGGTTCAAATATCCTATCTATTATCTCCTGTGGTATTCCGGGTCCATTGTCCTCTATTGAAATGTGGATATAATTACTAAACTTCTCTTTTAACGGAATGTTATGTTTTCCTCTCTTTTCAAAGGAGAAATTCTCCACCTTTACCCTGACAATAGGTCGATCAATCCCTTTCAAAGCATCCTTGGCATTTACGAAAATGTTTTGAAAAACCTGCTCAAGCTGGGTAACATCTACCTCAAGGGGTAACAGGTTTTCCTCAACATCAATAAAAACCTTTATATTTGAACCAGCAAAATGAAAATCAATTAACCTCTTTAAATATCCTCTAAAATCGACAAGTCTCTGCTTAATTGGGGCACCGCCCTTTGCAAATGTGAGAAGGCGTCGAGCCAGTTTAGTAGCATTGGATAGCGAATTTAATGCTTTTTCAAGAACCGGCTTAACATCTTCCGATGCCTTCAAGCGTGCAAGTTCAATGTTTCCCTGTAAAACCTGGAGCATATTGTTGAAATCATGGGCTATCCCGGCAGCAAGGGTCGCAAGTGATTCAAGCTTCTTCTGCCTTACAATCTCTCTTTTAAACACCTCATGCTCTGTAATATCACTTATAACCACAACTGCTCCAAGAACTCTGTCACCAATTTTTATTGGTGAAGCGGAAACAGCAACATAAATCTTTTCTTCTCTGCCCTTGAAAAGAAACAAATTATCGTTTTGATAACCATTTATAGCCTCTTTAAAAGTTATTGATACCCTCTTTATCTCATTTTCCATGCCATCACTTTCAATATAAAAATTAAGAATTTCAGAACAGCTTTTGCCTATCATTTCACCTTCAGAGCTTCCAAGCAATCTCTCAGAGGCTTTGTTCACCATTTTAACGCTTCCCTTTTCATCCAGAACAATCACTCCCTCCGCAATACTTCTTAAGGTTGCAGCGAGTTTTTCCTTCTCCTCCTTTAATCCCTCCTGATATACTTTTCTGGCTGTAATATCTATTGCTGTCCCAATCGCTTTTTTTTCTCCTCTAAACTCAATGGGAGTTGCCACAAACTCAACCCACCTCGTTTTTCCATCTTTCCTTATAATCCTGAATTCGTAGGATTGCGGAATATCGTCAAAACCTTCAATTCTCTTTAATCCCCTCGTTTTAACCAGATCCCTTTCTTCTGGATGAAACACTTCCCAGAAGTGTGTCTTTAACAACTCCTCCTCCGAATAACCGAGTATTCTGCACATTGCAGGGTTTACATACTCAAAAAACTCTTTATACAAAAAGACAGCAGCCATGGTATTCTCCGTAAACACTCTGAATTTTTCTTCACTTTCCTTCAACATGGTTTCAAGTTTTACCTGGTCATCTATATCAAGAATGAGAGCAATCAAATATCTCTCCCCTTTAATGGTGACAACCTTTAATCTAACAAGAATCCAGAAACTTACCCCCTCATTTGACCTTGCCAGCCATCTAAAGGTAACACTCCCATTTTGAAGTGTCTCTTCAAAAAAGTTCTTCATCTGGTTTTTAGTAAAACTTTCATCGCTAAGGTCCATTGCGTTCATACGCAACAACTTTTCTTCAGAGTAATTGAACATCTTTACAGCACTATCATTCACCTGAAGGATATTTCCATTTAAATCCATTAGAAAAAAACCATCCGGCATCGACTCAAGCAACACCTTTAACTCATAATTTACATCTTTAAGATCTTCCTCTCTTTCTTTAATTGCATTTACCATCTTCTGCACTTCCACCAGTATTTGTTCAAACTCCCTGAAGGCAATATCAGGGTGATCAGGATTTAGAACATAATTCCCATTCCGTATATTTTCTATAACCTTTCCAATTATGTATAAAGGCTTCAATATATAGTTTTTTATTAAAAAATTAACCCCTAAAAGCAAAACAAACGCCAGAACTATCACAAAAATTGACATCAACAGCATAAAGTCGTCTATAAAGTTCTTTATCTCCATCTTTGAATAAACTATCTCAATAGTGCCAATTTTGTTTCCGTTGTAAATAACTGGCACAGAAACAAGGTAAGCCAGACCAGTATTTCTTATCCTGTTAAAACAGGGATTTGCTTCCGAAATAATTACTTTTCCTGAAGAATCGTAAATGGAAACAGAGCACACCAACTCATTCCTCAAGAAAAGTCTGGTATAACGATTAACAGCATCATAATCATAGGACCATAAAGGGTAAGCAACAACATCTGCAAATGTTGATGAGTGACTCTTTACTCTGCTTTTAAAATCAATCTCTTTGGAATGGTATGTGAAAAACAAAAAAACAAATCCACTAATTGTCACCGCTATAAAAATGTGTAACAGATAATAAAGGGTAAATTTATTTAAAATAGAATAAGACCTCTCACTTTTTTTCATAAAAACCCCTTACATTAAATAATACTATCTATCTGTTTTTTTTCAATATCAAACAAGAACCCATGGTTAAAATTGAAAAAAAAAGCATTGTGTGTTAACCTCATTTAAGGAAAAACCTGTTCGGGAGGGGTGATAATGGCTTTAAAACTTTTTGAAAAAGGGTTAAAACATCTCTGGAACAAAGAATACAAGCAGGCAAAGGAAACCTTCGAAAAAGTATTAAAGAAAACAGACAACATTCAAATTGCATCAAGGTGCAAAGCGTACATAAAAATATGCAGCGAAAAAATATCCAGCAACAAAAAAAATTCAATTATCGAAAATGACTATGGTTTTGTTTCCTTTCTTCTAAACAGGGGAGAGTACAATGAGGCAAAAAAGATACTTCAAGATCTCATCAACAAGACAAAAACAAATGAACTACTGGAAACATACACCTTCCTGCTTGCAATCTCAGAGGCGGGAACAAACAATGTTCAAACAGCAAAAGAGCACTTACAAAAAGCAATTGAACTAAACCCAAAGAATTTATACTTTGCCATGAAAGATCCGATTTTAAAGCCAATTGCAGAAAGTCTTAAGAGGTAATTTAATGAAAATAAAATGGCTCATTCTTGCTGCCGGTGAAGGCAAAAGAATGAAATCCTCCCTTCCAAAAGTATTTCATAAAGTGGGTGGTACTCCAATACTTCTCAGAATTTTACAAATATCAGAGTCTTTAAATATAGAAACAGGTGTTGTTCTGGGAAAGAACTTTGAATATGGGGAAAAAGCCCTTAAAGGAGTTAAGACAAAGATATTCAAACAGAGTGCAAGGCTTGGTACCGCCCATGCGGTTATGATCGCAAAAGAATTCTATACAATTCCTGATGATTACACTCTTATATCCCCGGGTGATACTCCCCTCCTAACAGAAAAGGACATAAAAAGATTTATAGATTTTTCATTAGAGAGGAATGCAGATACATCAATCCTTACTTTCAGGACATCAAACCCCGAAGGATATGGAAGGGTATTTGAAAACAACGGGGCATTTGCAAAAATAGTTGAGGAGAAGGATGCAGGGGAAGAAGAAAAAAAGAACAACCTGGTAAATTCAGGCATTTACCTTTTTAAAAATATGGTTCTGCTAAAACACCTGAATGAAGTGAACAACAACAATGCCCAGAAAGAATATTACTTAACAGACCTGCCGTCGATCCTTAAAAAACATGGTTACACTATTGCCGTATTTAAAGCCGGGAATGAAGAAAATTTTTTCGGGGTAAACGATAGAATTCAACTATCACTTTGTGACAACATTGCAATAAAAAGAAACATTGAAAAGGCCATGGAAAATGGAGTAACAATTTACCAGCCTCACACAGTGAGAATTGAAGACAATGTCGAGATAGGTTCAGACACGATAATACACCCTCATGTTGTTATAGAAAGAAACTGCATAATCGGAAAAGGAAACATAATAAAAACAGGTGCCATAATCTCAAACAGTGAAATAGGGGACAACTGCGTTATACATGAATATTCCCACATAGATGGTGCAAAAATATTATCAAACTGCAAAATCGGACCATTTGCAAGGTTAAGGCCTCAAACCGTTATTCACGATCAGGCAAAAGTTGGCAACTTTGTCGAAACAAAGAAAGCAACCCTGCACAGGGGAGTAAAGGCATCCCATCTCACATACCTGGGAGACTGTGAAATCGGGGAAAACACGAATATAGGTGCAGGAACCATCACCTGCAATTACGATGGAGAGAAAAAGCATAGAACAGAAATTGGTGCAAATTGCTTTATTGGAAGTGACACCCAGCTTGTAGCACCTGTTAAAATAGGAGATTTCTCCTACATTGGTGCAGGGTCAACAATAACCCAGGATGTCCCTGAGTGTTCTCTTGCCCTTTCAAGGGTAAAACAGAAAATAATTGCAGGATGGCCTGAAAAGAAAGGTAAGAAATGCAGCAAATAAAAGGTTCACTTGAACTGATGGCACTTGCTGATGCAATGCAATTTATTGCGGCATCGGGAGAAACAGGTGCTTTAAGAATAACCAATTATAAAGAAAGTAAAAAGGTGTACTTTAAAAACGGGAAAATAATAGCAACCGCTTCAGATAATCCGAATGAATATCTGGGACAACTTCTGATTGCACACGGAAAGATAACCGAAAAAGGTTTAAAAGAGGCAATTGAAGCACAGGAAGAAAAAAAGATGATGCTCGGCAAAATACTTGTTGAAGAAGGGATTGTAAAAGAAGCTCAGATGAAGTTTTTTATCAAAACAAAGATTGAGGAATCCATATACGATGCGTTTACATGGGAAGAGGGAGAGTACGAATTTATCCCCGGGGAAGAGATTGAACTTGAAATGCTTGAAGTTGAACTTGATGTAAACCCCATAATTTTAGAAGCTGCAAGAAGGGTTGATGAATGGGCAAGGATCCGATCGATTATACCAACAAGGGACTATATCCCGGTAATAGTTTTTGATGTAATTGTTGAAGCATTACCACTTTCCCCAAACCATGCAAAACTTTTAAGAGCAATAAATGGCAAAAAGTCTGTTGAAAACATTGCAATGGAGTTCAGGTCCCCAGAATTTTATGTATTTAAAAACCTTTTTGAGTGTTATCAAAAAGGCTTTATAAAGTTTAAAAAACCTGAAGAGATAGACCTATCCATGGCAAAAAAGGCTCTCAAAAACAAAATATTGAAACTTATTGAGGATGGCTCGCTAATAAAGGCTCATTCACTGATAGAGGTTTTATCTTACAAGTATAAAGACACCAAGATGTCAAACGACCTGAATCAATTACTGCAGAAAAAGGTTGAGGAGATACTTGGTGACGGCAATAAAGTGCCGAAATTGACCAAGACAATAAACGAGATAGCGGGAATGTCATTCTCCCCGGAAGAGGGTTTTTTAATATCAAGGGTAAATGGCACATGGGATATAAATTCAATAGTAAAGATCTCGCCAATAAAAGAGCACAAAGCGAGGATAATATTTGCAGAACTCTTTTTAAAGGGTATAATCAAGTTTGATGGATAAGAAAGTATCTATTGAAGACCTTGAGTTCGAAAACCCGGTTGAGATCAGGAAGTTCAATAAAGAAAAAAGCAACAAAGGGTGTAACAGGATTTTGCTTCTTTTTGTTTTACTTCTTTTAGTCACATCAACATTCTCATTTTACCGCTATTTTTTAATGAAAAAAAATAATTCAAACTTAAAGCAGGAAGTAAAAAAGTTATCTGAACAACTTAAAGAAAAAGAAAAACAAATTAATGAGATAACCTCAAAACTTTCTGAAATCAAGTCAGCTATTTCAAAAAAGGGAAACAAAAAAACATTGCTAATCTCAAACATCAAACAGTTGAAAAATGAATTAAAAAAACAGAAAATAAAGATAAAAAGATTGCAAACCTCAAATAACAATCTTAAAAAAGAACTTCAAAGGCTTTCCAGAAAAACCAGGGAGCTAAAGGGGAAAAACAGAGAGTTGAAAAATACCATTGCGGTCAAAGAAAAGGAAATCTCGGCACAGAAAAACAAAATAAAGGAACTTGAAAACAGGGTGACACAGATGGAGCAAACATTGTCAAATTTAAGACAAACATTTAACATGGAATCAAGTGCTTCCAAAAAACTTATATCAGAGCTAATAGGAGAACAGAAGAAAAATGAAAAACTTTTGAAAGAAAATCTTAAATTGAAGGAAACTGTTAAAGAATTAAGTAATCGTGTCAAAAGATTAAAAACAGTTGAAGAAGGGGATATGGTCCCATCCTCAGACCTGGTTATCCCTGCAAAGCCCCTGATAAGTGAAAAAGTCAGAGTGAAATCAAAGGGTATATTCTCAAAGGTAAAGGGATTTGTGGTGGTTAATGCCTTAATTGACGAATCCGGAATAGTAAAAAATGCCTATTTCGTATTCACGGATATTCCGGAAAATAAAATTGATAGGGGAACACTTATAAACAAAGCACTCACCATCCTGAAAAAATGGAAGTTTTCTCCACCAATGTACCGGGGAAATATTCCGGTAAAAAACTGGCAACCTGTTATCATGCCTGTTGAAGGGAAATGATCAATCATTTAATACCATGGCGAGGGTCAAAAAATAGATCCTTTCTCCAATCCCTTTCTCTTTTAACCTTTTCGATATAAAGTTAATGGTGCTTCCTGTGGTAAACACATCATCCACAATCAAAATCCTCTCATAATTTCCTTTTGCTCTAACCTCAAAAGATCTCTTAACAATCTTTTTCCTTTCATTCACACTTTTCGTTAAAGAGAGACGTTTTTTAAAAAGTTTCTTTGTGAAAACCAGTCTTTTCAATTCAACTCCACTCAGATTGGAAAGCATTATTGCCATTCTTTTGGGGACACTGTATCCCCTTTTAAAAAAAGAATTAAATGAGGAGGGAACATAGGTTATAACCTGAGGCCTGATTTCATCAAAAAAAGAAAAGATCTGAATTTTAAAAAGATCAATAACCTTCAGATATTCTGGATGGTCTTTAAACTTGATTGAATGAATCAAAGCCTTTCCGCAATCGTTATAAGGAAAAAGAAAAAAACCTCTATCAAAATACACCTTTGAGGAGAAGCACCTTCCACATATATTTGAACCATCAGGAACAGGATTAGAACAAAGATTGCACCTGTTTGAAAAATTCACCTTTATACCGGCCATACAATCATCGCACAGCCCGAACCTGACACTTTCAACAATCCTTTTACAGCAATTACACTCAGGATAAATTATCTTATCAAGCATAGAAAGATTATAGAAGAAAAAGTCTAAATAGAAAAGTCTTATGAAAAAAGGGAATCAAGCTTTTGTTTCAACTTCTTTTTATTTTCCTCTGACCCTTCAAACTTTCTTAAAACAATATCCTTGAACTTCGTGACATCTCCACCGTAAAGGCTCTGGGCAAGGTCAAGAATCGAATTTGCATTTTGCTCGAAAAAAGGGTAGATGGCTATTAGAACCCTGTCTCTTTCCACCCCTTCAATAGACTGGTCTTTCCCCCTTTTAAATTCAAGAAAGTTTGAAATAATGTGCCTGACCTTATACTCAACAGCAACCCTCATGTTTTTTTCAACATCGGCCAGGAGGTTTGATACAAAAGACTCAATGTCTTTTGACCTTTTTATGGTATCATTCCATATAACATTCAAGGCAGCCCCAAAATAGGGACTTATAACATCAACTATTTTAACCTTAAGGTCTTCGGGGAAGTAAAATTTAAAACCCTTCGATTCTTTTGCCTCTTTAAGTTTTGCCCCCTCTTTTAGTCTGTTTAACACAAACTCGTGGAAACTGCAGATTTCATCATTTATACTATTCCTGTTTTTAACAGGCTTTCTCAACTTCTTCAAGGCCTTTCCATCTTTAAAAATATTGCAGATAATTGAATCTGATGCCTTATAGTACTCTGTCTGAATGTGAAAGGTGCTGTTGCCCAGTTTTATGTTATCATTACAGGATATTACCATTGCTCCTCCTGATATTAATTCTACCATAACCAATAAAAATATGAATAATTACCTTAAAATTCTATAAGTAATCTCTTAAAGGGTGGGAAACAAATACCAGTTTCAACAACACCCATCTCAGGAAATCTCAATCTTCTTTCCCCTTCAACTTCAATAAAAAATTTCAAGGTATCGTAATTGCTCAAATGAAATGTATCTCCTTTTATCTCAATTTCATAAACCTGATCAAAGGCAACTGTTGCCGTTTCCTCGATGGGGAAGAAACCTTTTTCATCGGAAAGTTCAAGGGGTATCTTATATCTTCCCTTTTTAAAAGGCAATCTTAATCTAAAAAAATTTTTATCCTGAAAATAAATCAAAACAGAACCCACATCCTGTCTCATCTCAATTAAAAAGTAAACATTTTCAAAATCCTGCCCAAAACAAACCCTTTTTACCTCTGCCTCACCGCCATACATCGCTCCTCCAATGGGCTCAGGGATATAAAGCCCTGCTCCTCTCCATTCAAAAAAATCAGAAAACCTCCCCTCTATCAATGGATAAACAAGGTTTTGAGGCAACACCACATTCGATTTATTCTTTTTCTTAATAGGGGTTAAAAGGAAAAATGGAGGTGATTCGCCAAGGAATCTGTAAACATTTGAAAGGTGTTTTAAAAACAAAACATCAAACATCTCCTGCCCTTTGACCCTGAAATCATCCCCGTACCACCAGAACCAATCGCTTCCCTCTGCTATCATCAACTCCTTTCTGGCCATCTCATAGTTCTCTTTATCAACAGTGGAGGGGTCAAAAGACTCAAAAAAATCTGCAACTTTTTTTAAGTATAACCATGCAGTATTCATCTCTTCGTGGCCTATCCATATTGCAAAGCTGGCATTTATCCAGGAACCCGGCCACACTCTGTCAAGTTTACCTGAGTGCTCCTCTTTCAATTCCAGTGAAAACAGAGAGATTTCAGCAAAATCGCATCTTTGTATTGCATCAAATAAAACCTGTAAAAAATCCTTTCCACAATTATCATAGAATTCCCAGGGGTTTTCTCCGTCAAACACAATGGGGACAAACATGGTTTTATTGCTGGAGTATTCTGATATTCTTTTCAATGTTTGTAAAAAGTCTGAAACAGCCTGTTTAGGCTCCATGTTGTAATAGACAAAACCTATTCTGTCAGAAAGCTCCCTGTCCCT
>Ga0256833_1000093_pt1 | contig 67531 bp, 70 predicted proteins | sample 356284metaG_FD_190535 | JGI IMG/M metagenome (GOLD analysis project Ga0256833, IMG submission 190535) | Hydrothermal vent microbial communities from Mid Atlantic Ridge, Atlantic Ocean - 356-284 | ecosystem: Environmental > Aquatic > Marine > Hydrothermal vents | place: Atlantic Ocean: Mid... | reverse complement strand
CCTACTTTAATTACTTTTAATGTGTGGTAAGGGAGGTTTAAGGTTTCTCCCTCTTTAGGGAATCTTCCCAAGGTATTTAAAATTAGACCTCCAACTGTAGAGTAGTCGGGGCTTTCTGGAAGGGGCCTTTTTAAAAACCTGTTTATCTCCCCTATCTCAATTAGGGCGTCGGCGGTTATGTTTTTCCCCTGCTTTACAACTTGGGGCTCTCCCTTCTCAAACTCGTCCTCTATCTTCCCCACCACCTCTTCCAGTATGTCTTCTATGGTAACTATTCCCAAAGTTGAGCCAAACTCGTCAACCACTATTCCCATTTGCTCTCTCTTTCTCCTAAACTCTTTAAGGGCGTCAAAAACGTTCATGTACTCAGGTAGGACAACAACCGGCCTTAAAAGTTCCTTAACCTTCGTATTTGGGTCTTTTACGCTTATCAGGTCTGATATAAGGAGGTAGCCTTCTATGTTGTCAAACCTTTCCCTATAGACAGGGAGTTTTGAAAAACCGCTCTTGTTAAATAGTTCCAATGCTTCTTTAACTGTTGCTCCCTCGCCTACCGCAATTACCTTTGAAAGGGGAGTGTAGATGTCCCCTACGCTCTTTTCCTTTAGGTTAAGGATGTTCTTTAATATCTTCCTCTCTGTCTTCTCTACTTTGAACCTACTGGAGCTCTCAACCAGCAGCCTTAACTCCTCTTTAGTTACAAACGGGTTTTTCTCTGTCTCTGCCTTAAGGAGCTGTGCAAGGAGCTTTGAAATTCCCATTACTAAAAAGGAGACTGGTTTAAAGACAAGGTAGAAAAAGTATATGGGGTACACTATTTTAAAGGCTATCACGTGTGAGTATTTTTGAAAGAGGCTTTTGGGTATTAATTCTCCAAAAGTTAAGGTTATCGGGGTGAAAAAGAGAACGGTCGTAATTTCCGGATAACTTGAAAGGGCAGGTATAGCGCTGGTTATCTTGTCTATAAAGTAAGTTGCAAAGAGGGTTGAACCGCTTACCGTGGAGAGGTTCGTTCCAATTAAGGTCGTTGAAAGGAGCTTTTCCGGCTCTTTAAGGAGCCTTTCTAGAAGGAGAGCTCTCTTATCTCCCTCTTTAAGTTTTTTCTGGAGCTCCACCTTTGGAAGGGAGACTATGGCTATTTCACTTCCAGAGAAAAAGGCCTCAGAGAGGACGCACAAGAGGATGAGAAGAGCTACTTCCACTTTAGCCTCTCCACTAAAACCTTGTCTATTCTGTTTCCGTCCATATTCTCAACTGTAAAGCGGTAGTTCTGGAAATCTACCTTTTCCCCTTCTTTAGGTATCTTCCCTAAAAGAGCCATTATCAGACCTGAAAGGGTGTCAACCTCTTCCAAAATCTCCTCTTCTTTAAGGTCTAGCACCTCCTTTAGCTCCTCTATTGGAGTTTCTCCTGAGAAGATGAAAGTTTCCTGAGAAAGTCTCTTGTATTCAGGCTGATGGCCTTTCTTCTCGTCTGGGAGCTCCCCTACTATCTCCCTTAAGATGTCGTCAAGGGTGACTATCCCCGCCGTGTTTCCGTACTCGTCAACTATAACCGCCATGTGTTTCTTAGTCCTCTGCATCTCCTCTAAGAGCTTGTCAATTGTCAGGAACTCTGGAACGAAAAAGGGCTCGTCTGCAAGTTCTTTTATGGGCCTTTTAAGGTCTTCTTTACTTAAATTAAGGGGTAAAATCCTCCTGGTATAGAGTATCCCCGTTATGTGGTCTAAAGAATCTTTATATACCGGTATCCTTGAGAACTTGACCTGCTCAAGGAGATTGAGAGCTTCCTCTACGCTCATGTCCTCCTTTAAGGCAAAGATTTTGTGCTTTGGAACCATAATTTCCTTAACCAGGACCTCTCCTAAATCAAGGGTTCTGTCTATAAGCTCCTTCTCTTCTTGAGCTATAGTTCCCTCTTTTGCCCCTTGAGAAACAAGGAGCATAAACTCCTCCTCTGTCATCGCCTTTGGGGAGCTAAAGAGCTCTATCCCGAAAGGCTTAAGTACTAAAGAGGCAAAGCCCACTAAAACTTTCCTAAGAGGTAAAGTTATGTAATAAAAGAGCTTAATAAAGGGAAGGACGAAAAAGGCATAGGACTCTGCATACTTTATCGCTAAAGTCTTTGGAGTAACTTCACCGAATATTAAGAGGGTGATTACAGTAATCGGAACGGTTAAGAGAGCTCCCTTCTCCTCCCCAAAGAGTTTAACGAACAGGACTGCAGAGGTTGCAGATATTCCCACGTTTACCATTTCGTTTCCAAGGAGAATCGTTGCGATGAGCTCAGCGGGCCTTTGAAGGAGGTTTAAGAGCTCTCTTGCCTTTTTGTTCCCCTCCTTTGCCAGCCTCTCAAGCCTTAAGGTGTTCAGTGAAAAGAAAGCCGTCTCTGAAGCCGAAAAGAGCCCGGAAAAGACTATGAGGACTAAAAGGGCTACTATGTAGCCCGTTAAACTCCCGTCCCCTTCCATTATTTAGCCTTCCTTGTGAAGTCTCGTAATTATCAAGTTTTGAACTGCAGTAATTAAGTTGTTTGTAAGCCAGTAGAGAACCAGCCCTGCAGGGAAACTTGCAAAGAGGAAGGTAAAAAAGAGGGCCATAGCGTAGAAGATGTACTGTTGCTGTTTGTTTGTCGTAGGCGTTAGGTACTGCTGAACTATCATTGAAAGGCCCATTAAAATTGGGAGTGCGTAGGTAGGGTCAGGCTGGGAGAGGTCCTTAAGCCAGAGGAAGCTTGCCCCCTTTAGTTCAACGGCGTTCAAAAAGAGCTCGTAAAGTGCTATGAATATTGGAATCTGAAGGAGCATAGGAAGACAACCACTTGCAGGGTTGATTCCCTCTTCTTTGTAAATCTTCATCGTCTCTTCTTGAAGTTTTTGAGGGTCGTTTCCGTACTTTCTCTTTATCTCTTCAAGCTTTGGAGCTATCTTTTGCATCTTCTTCATAGAAACAAAGCTCTTGTGAGTTAAGGGGTGAAGGATGAGTTTTATGATAAGGGTAAATACGATTATCTCTATTCCCCAGTTGGGTATGAACTTGTGAAGGAAGAGGAAGAACTTTAAAAGTGGTTTTGCAAGAAAGCCGAGGATTCCAAAGTCTATGGCGCTTTCCATTCCCAGCTTTTCAAGCTCTTTAAGCTCCTTTGGACCACTGTAAAAGGTAAAGTCGTTAGCTAAAGCCTTAATTAAAGTATGCCCGCTACCTAATCCTTTAACCACTACAGGAAAAGAGCTGTCCTTTGCAGCCATCAGGAAGTAGTGCTCCTCTTCACCTGCCCAAAGGACATTGTTAAAGGAGAGGAAACCGTTTATCTCTTTTGGATTGAGCCTGTATATCTTTTCCTTCGTTTCAACTACCGGACCTACATGGCTTCTCTTTTCGTTCCCGCTTAAGTTAATGTCAGGCCCTATTACGGTGTAGAGCTCCGCCCCTTTTAGGTAGGTTTTAACTCCTATTCTGTAAGAGTCAGGGTAGAAGGTAAGCTCTTTAGTAAACTCCCTTCCGTCTGGGAGCTCCCCCTTAAAGGTCAACTTCTCAGGTTTGTCTTTAACCGTTAGAGAATCACTACTTGGGGTTAAGTTGAGGGAGGAAAGCTCTTTAGAGAGCTCCTTGTTTGAAGCCAGAGTCGTTAAGGGATATATTCCGGTTTCCCTTGCAAACCTTGACACTGCTTGGTAGTTGTACTTTTTAACCCAAAAGGAGACCAACTTCCCGTTTACAGTTGAAAACTCAGCCCTGTAAAGGGGAGTTTCTACTTTTACTATCCTCCCAAGCTCCTTTGAGGGCAATATCTCAACCTCTCGTGGCCTCCCTTGCTCCTTTACAACCTCCCTACTCTTTTCCTCTTTACCTTTACCGAAGAAAAACTGGAAGGCTACAACCACCAGTAGGGCAAGTGCTAAAGACTGTATTAGAACTAAAAGCTTGCTGTCCTTTTTTTTCATCTTTTCTTCTCCTTACGGGTAGTCAATTCCCCCCTTTGAAAAGGGATTGCACCTTAATATCCTGTAAAAAGCTTTTAAACTTCCCTTTAAAAACCCGTACTTCTCTATTGCCAATATGGCGTAGTTTGAACAGGTAGGATAATACCTGCAACTTCCGGGAGTTAAGGGCGATATGAATTTCTGATAAAACCTTATTAGTAGTATAGCTAAATACTTCAAGCCTTCTTCTCCTTTAAAATACCGGCTTTAACAGCCAGTTTCAGGAAGTCTTCCTCAACTTCAGAGTACTTTTTCCCTAAGATTCCCTTTCTGGCAATGAAGATTATGTCGTAGGGTTTGAGCTTGTGCTTGTTAAGCCTGAAGACTTCCCTCATTAACCTCTTTGCCCTGTTTCTGTCAACGGCCCTCTTTGATACCTTCTTGCTGGCTATAAAGCCGGCTCTAGGGTACCCTAAGTCGTTTTCTAAAAAGTAAAAGGCCACGGTAAGGCCACCAAGGCTCCTCCCGTGGTCAAAAACCCTTTTAAACTCTTTATCTTTCCTTAACCTTTCGTTTTTAGAAAGGGTAAACCTTACCTTCTCTTCCACTCGTCGCTTACCGTTAGTTTCCAGCGTCCCTTTTTCCTCCTCCTACGGAGGATTTCCCTTCCGCTTTTGCTCTTCATTCTCGCTCTAAAGCCGTGAACTCTCTTTCCGTGTATTCTACTTGGTTGGTAGGTCCTCTTGGTTGACAACTTAACCACCTCCAAGGTATTGGTGTGAAGTGGAATTATAGGAAAAGAGTTAAAGATGTCAAAAGAGGCTTTCCAGCTGACGGTAGGCAACTTCCGGCTCATTTTTGTAGGATTCAAGGAGCTCCCTTAACCTTTCAAGATTCACTCCCAACACTCTATAAAGCTCTTTTCCTATTAAGTAGTAGCCTACAAACTGGAGAAGGTTTCTAGGTCTATCTTTTAGCTTTGCGCTTTCAAAGTCTATTACCTTTACCTTCCCTTTAGTTCTTATAAGGTGTTTTCCTCCCTTTATCTCTGAGTGCTCAACTCCTCCCTTATCAAGGAGGTAGCAGGCCTTAAGGGCCAACTTAACGGTTTCCCTTGGGCTTTCCTTAAAGGCCTCCAAAAACCTCTTTCCTTCAATCCACTCCATTACTATAAACTCTTTTCCTGCAAAGTAGGGTTTAGGCGCCGGAGTTTCGCTTTTATAAAGCTCATAAAGGCGCTTTAGGAAGGAAAACTCCCTTTCGGCTAAGTTCTCTTTAACTGCATCAGACCTTTTAACCTTTACCGCCACCTCTTTTCCGTTTAACCTTCCCTTAAAGACAACTCCCCTATATCCCTTTGCAACGAACTCAAGTTCAGAGATTCCCCTTTCTTTCAGCTTTTGGTAGAGCTCCCTCCCCCTCTCTGGGTTCCCTCTTGGGTAGTCTAGCAGTTTAAAGAGCTGAGAACTCCGGGATTCCATGCTTTTCCCTTAAACACTTCTTTATTATGGCCTTCCTCGTTATCTCTAGGACTTTCCCTTTCCAATAAAAGGAGAACCTGTTTGTAGCCTTTAAGGCCTTCTTAAGGCACTCTTGGTAAAAAGGGGAAGTTGCTTCAAGGAGTTTAAAGAGCTCCTCCTCTACTTTGTAAAGTTCCTTCTCTATCTTAAAGAGCTCCTCCTCTTCAAGGAGCTTTTCCAGCTTCCCTATTATCCCGTCGTCTTCCACTTCAAGCTCTGCAAAAAGATACTTTAAGTAAGAAATCAGTCTAGAAACTTTCTCGTAAGGGGTAATTACTTTACTTTCTTGCTCCTTTTGGGTAAGTTCACTTAAAAACGGCCTTAAGTCCCTTAGGGAAAGCCTCTCTTTGGGACTCTCCTTTAATATCGTCATAAATACCTCTAACACCTCTATTGGGCTTACGTTTGCCCTGAAAAGCTCGTAGGCAATAGAGTTGTCGTCTGAAGTCTGGTAGTACTTTCCCTCTAACTCTTCGTTAAGGAGGCTGTTAAGGTCTATGAGGTACCTTTTGAAATCTCCTCTTTGCTCCATTTTATAAACTCCTGATAGAACTTCCTAACCTCGTCCTTTAGCTCAGCTATTTTACCTTTATACTTAATAAAGTCCCCAAAGAGCCTCTTTTCAGTTTCAGCTTCCCTAAGCTTTACATAGAGCTCAGAAGCTCCCTTAAAACCTTCTCCCTCTATCTTCCTTAGGCTCTCGTAAGTGTTCCTTATCCAGACCTTTTTAAGTAGTTGGTAGGTGTAGCCTGCAAACTCTAAGTCAACTATTCCTCCCTTCCCGTACTTTATGTCCTCCTCTCCTTTAGAGAGCTCCCTTTCAAGCCTCTCCCTCATTTCTTCAATTTCCCTTATCTCCTTTAAAGTTAAGTCCTTTCCAAAGAGGAACTCTTTAACCGTCTCCTCTAATTCTTCTTTTAGCTCCCCTTTTAAGAACCTGAATCTAGTAAAAGCCAGCCTCTCCCACAGCCTTGCACTTGACCTAAAGTATTCCCTTAAGTAAGGGAGGGAGAAAAGGAGCTCTCCTTTCTCTCCAAAGGGCCTTAGTCTAGTATCAACTTCACAGCCAACCCCTTCAAGTTCTCTTATAAGTTCCAACGCCTTCTCCCTCTCTTCCTCTTTTCCCTTTACAAAGAGAAGGTCCAAGTCTGAACCCAAGTTCATCTCATAACTTCCGTGCTTTCCCAAAGAGGCCACCGAAAAGGAAGGTTTTAACTTAGCGTAGGCCTTATCTATTACGAAGTCGCAACTAACGGTAATTTCCCTAAAGAACTCGGTAATAGAGGTCCTTTTAAGCCTGTACCTTAACAGGGATATAACTTCAAGTAGCGCCTTTGTGAGCTTAAGGTTGTTAAGTTCTTTGTAAATCTCGTTAAAGGTCTTCTCATTAACCCCTTCCTCTATCAGGTTAGGAGAGAAGATAAAGTTTACGAGCTCCGGGTTTTCCTTAAACCTATTTACGAAAAAGTCCTTAGTTGAAAGGAGGTAGAAAAGGAGGTTAAGGGCGTTTATCTGGTTTAAAACCGAGAAGAAAAAGAGTTTCCCCTCTTCCCTTTCAAGGAAGAGAACTAAGTTTTTCATGGCGTTCTTTGAGTTTGGAGCTTCTAGAAGGAGAGTTAGAAACTTGTCTCCCATAACGTCAATTTTGTTAACCTCTTCAGGAGTAAGGCTTTTCATTGATAGGAGGACTTGCAGGAACCTTTTTACCTCTTCAGGCTCAGAAAAGCCCACATTCTCAAGCTCTTTCGCCGTAAAAGTGGATAGGGGCTTCCTGTCTCCTGTGGGGAAGAACTTGTTAAAGTAGGAGTTAACCCTCTCCATTCTGAATTTTAGTTCCTTTAAGAACTCTTCCCTTTGACTAAAGCCCATTTTAATGGCAAGCTCCCTTGCCTCTTCACTTTCAGGGTGGAAGGTTTGAGTTTGCCTAAAGTAGGTTATCTGGAGCATGTGCTCTGCCTTCCTTAAAAAGAGGTAGTCTTGGGTTAACTCCTTAAACTCTTTCTCTTTTAAATATCCCCACTTAAAGAGCTTTTCTAGTGCAATTAAGGTGTTCGTAGAGCGGATTTTCTTGTCTTTGCCTCCGTAAATGAGCTGGAAGGCTTGAACTATAAACTCTACTTCTCTTATACCTCCTTTCCCCAGCTTTAGGTCTATCTTTCCCCTCTTTTTTGAGACTTTGTTTTTTATCAGCTCTTTAAGTCTTAAGACCTCTTCTATTAAGGTTAGGTCAAGGTACTTTCTGTAAACGAAGGCCTTTGCGAGTTTTATAAACTCAAGTCCCGTATCTTTTAGGTCTCCTACAGAGGGCCTTGACTTTAAAAGGGCAAACCTTTCCCAAGGCCTTGCAACTGCCGTGTAGTAATCTTCAAGGGCGATTATGTCGTTAACCAAAGGGCCCATAGTCCCGTTTGGTCTAAGCCTAGTATCAACCTTTACCACTCCCTCAAGGAGTTTTAGGAGCTCCCTTGAAAGGAGGGTAAAGTAGTCGTGGTTTTGGAGCTCCCCAAGTTTGCCGCCGCTGCTTTTCCCAAAACGGCTCTTGTAAACGAACATTGCGTCAATGTCTGAAGAGTAGTTAAGCTCAAATCCTGCTGCCTTTCCCATGTCTATAACGGTAAAGCCGCAGCTTGGCTCTCCGTACTTTACTTTAAATTCTTCAAGTAGGAAGTTGAGAGCTCCCTTAAAGAGGGCGTCGTGAATTAGCGTAGCGTCCCTTACAAGCTCTTTAAAGGGAGCAAGGCCTAAGATGTCCCTTAAAAGGAGTCTCGCCATTTGGAGGTTTTTAAAATAAAGGAGCTCCTTTTTATCCTTCTTCGTAAGCTTTAGTTTAAAGTCTAAAGGCTTAAATTCCTTCTTATAGATTTCCTTTAGCTCCCTTAAAGCTTTCTCTTCCTTAACTAAAAACTCTGCTAAGTAGGCAGAGTAGGAAAAGAGGGTTAAAAGGTGGTTTAAATACTTTGCGTCTAGCCAACTCGGCCTCTTCTTTAAAGAGCTTGCCAGCTTTTCAAGGTAAATGAGAGCTCTCCTTTTACTTGGCAAGTTTGAAGAGTTTACAAAGCTTACTCCCTCTTCCCACTCTTTACTTAAGTTAAGCTTCACTTTCGTCTCCTCTTATAAGCTCCAGGAATCCCCATCTCTTCCCTATACTTTGCAACAGTTCTCCTTGCTATCTTTATGCCCTTTTCCTTTAGGAGCTCTGCAATTTTCCCGTCGCTTAAAGGTCTCCTTTTGTCTTCCGCTTCAATAATCCTCCTTATCTCTTCCTTTACCGCTTCAACAGATTCTCCGGATATTCCTTTTTTAAAGAAAGCCCTTAAAGGGAAAACGCCAAAGGGAGTCTCAACGAACTTGTCCTTTACCCCCCTACTTACCGTTGACTCGTGAAGGGAGAGGTTCCTTGCAACTTGGGTAAGGGATAAGGGTTTTATAGTCTTACCGTCCTTTAAAAACTCTATCTGAACTTTAAACACCTCTTGAGCTATTTTCTTTAAGGTCTCTTCCCTGCTCTCAACTGCCTTCTTTAGGTAGAGAGCCCTCCTGTACTTTTCGTTAATGTATTTCCTTAATTCCTGTCTAGTTGAATACTGGAGGTAGTACTTGTTTATCTTAAACTTTAGCCAACTAGGAGTTTTTACCTCTACCTTGACCTCTCCCCCTTCAAGCCAGACTTTAAGGTCAGGCTTAACCCTTACGGGAAGAACCTCTTTAAGGGGGTAAAGTTCAATCCTTTTAAGGAGGGATAAGAACTTATCTACCTCTTCTCGGGTAAGTCCAGTTTCTTCCTTAAACCGTTCAACGTCTGCTAAGAGTTCAAGCTTTTTTAGTGCTTCTATAAACTTTTCAGGAGCTCCCATACTTTTAAGCTGGCTCTCCATTAACTCCTTAACGGTAAGAGAACCGCACCCTACAGGGGAGAAGCTCTTTATTTTCTCCCTCACAGAGTTTACAGTAGAGACAGTAGCGTTAAACCTCCGGGCAATCTCTTCAAGGGGAACTTCTAAAAGTCCCCTTTCGTTTAGGTTTTCAACTATAAACCTACCTATCTTCTCCTCAAGGCCTGAAAACTCCAACTTAACCTGCTCAAGGAGGAGCTCTTTGCCGGTAGTATAGCTGGGAATTACTTCTTCCCTTTCTTCTTCCTTTTCTTCGTAGTAGTGGGAGCTCTCTTCATACACAAAGTCAATCGGCTCAATTAAAGGGTTCTCCTCTGCCTCCCTTTTAATCCTCTCCTCAAGCTTAATTAAGGGTAGCTGAAGGAGCTCAAGACTTAAGACCTGTTTCGGGGTTAACTTTAGCTTCTGAGTTAAAGTTATCTCTATGTTTAACCTACTCTCCATACTCTTTACCAAATTTAATAAAATTTCATAACTATGGAAAAAAGAGTCTTTACGGCCCTTTTAATAATATTAAGTTTCTTCACCTTTGCCTGCGGTATTGTAAGGACATCTCCCTTCGGGGAGACCTCTTTAATACTCATTCCCACCTCTGAAGAAGTAGAAATAGGCAGGGCTGCAGCAAGACAGATAGAAGCAAGGTCAATAATGTGCAAAGACCCGGTTATCAACAACTACGTTAACTGGGTAGGCCAGAAAATAGCTAAAGTATGTGATAGACACGACATAACCTACCACTACAAAGTAATTGAAAGCAACGAGCTAAACGCCTTTTCACTTCCCGGAGGTTGGGTTTACATCTACACGGGCCTTTTAAAACACCTTAAAAACGAGGCAGACCTTGCCTTTGTCTTGGGACACGAAACAGGCCACATAGTTGGAAGACACGCCATAAGGAGGCTTCAGCTCATTTACGGCATAAACATCCTCCTTTCAATAGCCCTGAACGGAAAAGAGCTAACTCCCCTTGAAAGCGAGGTGTTAAAAGTACTTTACCAGATAGTAGTAAGCGGCTACTCAAGGAAAGAGGAGTTTGAGGCAGACGCTATGGGAGCCTACTACGCAGGGAAGGCAGGCTGGAACCCCGTTGCCTCTGTTGAGACCATAGAGATACTTGACAAGCTAATGAAGTTTAAGCCTTCCGGGATTACAGAGCTCTTTATGGACCACCCCACAAACAGAAAGAGAATAGAGAACTTAGAGCGTTGGATTAGGACTTTCCCCAAGTCTTGGCTGAGGAATCCCTTTTACGAGGAAAGGTATAGGGAGAAGGTGCTAAGGAGGCTAAATGGAGATTCTGAAAGAGGGAAAAAGGGTAATAGAAGAGGAGGAAAGAGCACTCAAGGAGTTGGCCCAGCAGCTTGACGAGAACTTCGTTAAGGCAGTTAAACTCCTTTTAAATACCAAAGGAAGAGTGGTCTTAACAGGCGTGGGAAAGTCTGGACTGATATGTAAAAAGATAGCTGCAACCCTTTCCAGCACCGGCACTCCCTCTTTCTTCCTCCACCCTACAGACGCAGCCCACGGCGACTTGGGAATGTTAAGAGGAGAGGACGCGGTAATTGCAGTATCCCACAGCGGAGAGACTCCGGAGCTTTTGTCTATTGTCCCCCTTATAAAGAGTTTTGGAATTCCAGTAATAGCCATAACGAGCTCTTTAGATTCTACCCTCGCAAGGCTTTCTGACATCGTTTTAAACTTGGGAGTAAAAAAGGAAGCCTGTCCCTATAACTTGGCTCCCACTACCTCAACTACTGCCACTTTGGCACTAGGAGACGCCATTGCGATAACTTTAATGAAGCTTAAAGGTTTCAGCTCAAGGGACTTTGCAAGGCTTCATCCCGGGGGAAAGCTGGGTATAAGGCTTTCAAAGGTAAAGGAAATTATGAGGAAAGGTGAGGAGCTCCCTATAGTCTCCCCTGAAACCCCCCTTAAGGACGCAATCCTTGAGATTTCAAGTAAGAAGCTCGGTGCAACTTTAGTTGTTGATAAGGAAAAACTCGTAGGGATAATAACCGACGGAGACCTAAGAAGGGCTTTTGAGAGGGGAGTTGACTTTAAAACCCCCGCAAGGGAAGTTATGACTAAAGAGCCAAAAGTCATAGATGAGGAGTCTTTCGGGGAAGAAGCCCTTGAGCTAATGGAACTTAACAAGATAACCGTCCTTCCAGTTGTAGATGAAAGGGGTAAAGTTGTGGGCATAGTCCACCTTCACGACATACTGGGAAGGAAGTTTGAAACTTTTAAAAAAAAGTAATAAAATTTGATAATAAATTAAGCAAATTTTCTTGGAGGAAGCATGGCTAGAGGGAGAAAGGCTGGAAAGAGGACAAATAAGACGGTTAAACTCTCAATTCCTAAGAAAACCTATTACATTCTTTACGGCATAGCCGGGAATAACGAGCAGAAATTAAGTAGGTTAATTAAGCTTATCGTTGAGGAGAAGCTTTCAAACTCCACAATATCTGAACTTTCGGCTATGCTTGAGGCAAAAAGGAGCAAAGAGGAAGAGCAGAAAGAGGAGGCTTAAATCTCTTTAATGCCGAGAGATGCCAGGAGGGCCCTTGCCTTGTGTAGGGTCTCCTTGTATTCTTTGTTTGCCTCAGAGTCCCAAACTATTCCTGCACCTACCTGTAAATAAGCAGTCTCTTCCTTTATTAACAAGGTTCTAATCACTATGTTAAAGTCTGAAACTCCGTTAAAACCTAAGTAGCCTACTGAACCTGTGTAGAGGTTCCTCCAAGTAGGCTCAAGTTCGGCTATTATCTCCATAGTCCTTACTTTGGGAGCTCCCGTTATAGTCCCCCCGGGAAAGAGGGCCTTTAGAGCGTCTATGTGGGAAATCCCCTCTTTTAAAATACCCTTAACGTTGGACACTATGTGGACCACGTGGGAGTACCTCTCCGGAACCATAAGCTCGTCAACCTCTACAGTTCCGTACTTACACACCTTCCCAAGGTCGTTCCTCTCAAGGTCAACGAGCATAACGTGTTCTGCCCTTTCCTTCTCTGACAGAAAGAGCTCCCTCTCAAGCCTCTCGTTCTCTGTGTAGTCTTTCCCCCTTCTCCTCGTTCCTGCAATGGGTCTTGTTTGGGCTAAGTTCCCTTCCACCCTTAAAAGCCTCTCTGGAGAGCACGAAACCCCCTTAAACCCTCCCAAGTCCATGTAAAAGGAAAAGGGAGAAGGGTTTATCTCCCTTAACCTCCTGTAAAGCTCAACGGAGCTCCCTTTAAAAGAAAAGTCAAGCCTTTGGGAAAAGTTAACCTGAAAGCTGTCTCCGGAAGCTATGTACTCCTTAATCTTCTCAACGGCCCTATAGAAGTAGTCCTTCGTCATGTTAAACCCTCTAAACTCAGCGGTGAAAGAACCTTCATAAGGTTTGTCCTCAGGCACTTTAAAGGGCTCCTGGCTTACAAGCCAAGCCTCCCTCTTTAACTTGTCAAAAAACAAAAGGGTCGCAGGGAGGAAAAAGTGAATTTCTGGCATTCCTATGTCGTTAACTTCTGCAGTAGGGACTTTTTCCAAGAACCTATTTGCCTCATAAGAGGCGTAGCCGAAAAGGCCGTAAGGAACTTCCTTGACCTCAAACTTTCCCTTTAGCCTCTCAAACTCCCTTGAAAGCTTCTCAAAGCCTTCCCCTCTTCCCTTTACTACAACCTCCTCCTCTATGCCAATACAGATAAATGAAAACCTTGAAGTTTTCGGGTTTAACTGACAAGAGTCTAAAAAGAGGTTAACTGGAGCTCCCACCTTAACTAAGCTCAGAAAGACTTTAAAAGGTTCCCTATAACTCAGCTTCCTTACTATCAAGAATCCCTCCTATTAAGACTTCAAAGAGGTAAATATATGTAAAACTATTTGCTATCATTTCCATTTACAGCCTTAAGGAGGAAAGTAATGAAACTCTCTGGAGCTGAAATTTTACTAAGGGCTCTTGAGCTTGAAGGAGTTGATACCATATTTGGTTATCCCGGCGGAGCAGTCCTTGACATTTACGATAGACTCCCTTTCAGCCCTTTAAAACACTACTTAACGAGACACGAGCAGGGAGCCGCCCACGCTGCAGACGGCTACGCCCGTGCAAGCGGTAAAGTGGGAGTGTGCTTTGCCACTTCAGGTCCCGGTGCAACAAACCTCGTTACGGGCCTTGCAACTGCCCAGATAGACTCTGTCCCCGTTGTTGCTTTTACGGGAAACGTTCCAACCTCCATGATTGGAAATGACGCTTTCCAAGAGGTTGACACTGTCGGCATAACAAGGCCTATAACCAAACACAACTTCCTAGTTAAAGACGTTAAAGACCTTGCAGACACCGTCAAAAAAGCTTTCCACATAGCAAGAACAGGAAGGCCCGGAGTTGTTCTAGTTGACCTACCCAAAGACGTTAGTAGAGAGCTAACGGACTTCTTTGAAGAGGAGTATAAAACTCCCGTTCAGATAAGGAGCTACAAACCTGTTTTAAAGGGACATCCCGGTCAAATAAAAAGGGCCGCAAAGGCTATCGCTTCTGCCGAAAGGCCGGTTCTTTACATAGGAGGAGGGGTCGTCTCTTCTGGGGCTTCTGACCTTGTAGTTAAGATGGCAGAGGTCGCAAACATACCTATGGTTGCAACTTTAATGGGCTTAACTGCAGTTCCAGGAACTCATCCTTTCTTCCTGGGAATGCTTGGAATGCACGGAACTTACGCAGCCAACATGGCAGTGCAAGAAAGCGACCTTATAATAGCCGTAGGAGCCCGCTTTGACGACAGGGTTACAGGGAGACTTTCAGACTTTGCACCCAACGCAAAGGTAATACACATAGACATAGACAGTGCCGAGATTGGAAAGAACAGGGCCGTTGACATACCCATAGTTGGAGACGCCAAGCTCGTAATGGAGGAGCTCCTGCCTGAGGTTGAAAAGCAAGTTGCAAAGAACAGAGAGTTTTACAGAGTAAGGGAAAAGTGGATAGTTAAAGTAAGGAGCTGGCTTGAGCGTTATCCCCTTTGGTACGAACCAAGCGACAGGGTAATAAAACCCCAGTTCGTAATAGAGAAAATCTGGGAGATAACCAAGGGAGAGGCCGTAATTACCACCGACGTTGGCCAGCACCAGATGTGGACTGCTCAGTACTACAAGTTCCGCTACCCTCGCCAGCTTATTACCTCAGGAGGCCTAGGAACTATGGGGTTTGGCGTTCCGGCAGCTATAGGGGCAAAAGTTGGAAGGCCCGAAAAAGTGGTCTTCTGCATTTCAGGTGACGGCTCCTTCCAGATGAACATGCAGGAAATCGTCACGGCGGTTCACTACAACATACCTATAAAAGTTGCAATAATAAACAACAACTTCTTGGGAATGGTTCGCCAGTGGCAGGGCATCTTCTACGATAGGAACTACTCTCAAGTTCACTTAGACGTTCAGCCAGACTTCGTTAAGCTCGTTGAAGCCATGGGAGGAGTAGGTTTAAGGGCAGAAAAACCCCAAGAAGTAGAAGCGGTCTTAAAAGAGGCAATGGCCGTAGAGGATAGACCTGTCGTAATAGACTTTATAGTTGACAGGGAAGAGGACGTTTTCCCTATGGTTCCTCCGGGGGGAGCTCTCCACGAAATGCTCCTTCCAAACTACGGGAAGAAGAAAGAAAAGAAAGCCGTTTAAGGGGAAAGAATGGAAAAGAGAGAAGAGAGAAAGCACATAATAAGCGTCCTTGTTGAGAACCAGCCGGGAGCCCTTGCGAGGATAATAGAGCTCTTTAGCTCTCGGGGTTATAACATAGAGAGCTTAAACGTTGGGCACACAGAAGACCCTACAATTTCAAGGCTTACTATGGTTGCAAAGGGAGACGAGCACACGATAGAACAGATAGTAAAACAGCTTAGGCGTATAGTTGACGTTTTTAAAGTGAGAGACCTGACAGATAAGAGAAAGCTTGATAGGGAGCTCCTCATAGTTAGGTTAAGCGTTGATACGGCAGAGAAAAAGGAAGAGGTAAAGAGACTGGTTGAGATATTTGGAGCCCAGATAGTTGACCTCTCCCACGACACTTACACCGTTGAGCTAACGGGAGACGAAGAACAGGTTGACGCCTTCCTTCAGCTAATAAAGCCAATAGGAATTAAAGAAATGGCAAGAACGGGAAGGGTGGCTATGGTAAGAGCCCTTCAGGGAGACACCTTTAGCGACGAAAGGTAAAACACTAAAATACAGTGGAGGTGAAAATGGCTAAAGTTTACTACGATGAAGACGCAAGCCTTGAGTACTTAAAGGGAAAGACCGTCGCAGTTCTCGGTTATGGAAGCCAAGGGCACGCTCACGCTTTAAACCTTAGAGACAGCGGAATAGATGTGGTAATAGGTTTAAGGCCTGGAAAGTCTTTTGAAAAGGCCAAAGCTGACGGCTTTGAAGTCCTCTCTCCAGAAGAGGCTGCAAAGAAAGCAGACGTAATCATGTTCCTCCTTCCAGACCCTGTTCAGAAAAAAGTCTATGAAGAGGCCGTCAAACCTAACCTTGAACCTGGAAAGGCCTTAGCCTTTGCTCACGGCTTTAACATTCACTTTAACCAAATTGTTCCACCTCAAGACGTTGACGTATTCATGGTGGCCCCGAAAGGCCCGGGACACCTAGTTCGCTGGACCTACCTTGAAGGAGCGGGAGTTCCAGCCCTCGTTGCAGTTTACCAAGACGCTACCGGAAAGGCTAAAGACACAGCTTTAGCTTACGCCAAGGCAATAGGAGCAACCAGGGCCGGCGTAATAGAGACCACCTTCAAGGAAGAGACAGAAACAGACCTATTTGGGGAACAGGCGGTACTGTGTGGAGGAGTCTCTGCCCTAATTAAAGCAGGGTTTGAGACTTTAACAGAGGCCGGATACCAGCCGGAAGTTGCCTACTTTGAATGTCTTCACGAGCTTAAACTGATAGTTGACCTTATTTACCAACACGGCCTTGCAGGTATGAGGTATTCAATATCTGACACCGCCGAATACGGAGACTACACTAGAGGTCCAAGGGTTATTGACGAAAAAGTGAAAGAGAACATGAAAAAAATTCTTAAAGAGATTCAAACGGGAGAATTTGCAAAGGAGTTTGTCCTTGAAGCACAGGCCAACTACCCAGTTTTAAATGCTCACAGGAGAATTGAAGCTGAACACCCCATAGAGAAAGTAGGTAAGAAGTTAAGGGAGATGATGCCATTCCTTAAAGAGCAGAAGAAGGAGCTCAAGTAGTCCCCCTTGGGGACTACTTTCTAAATTCTTTAGATAAGAGCCTTTCCGCCTTTTCTTTAAACCTCTCCTTTAAAAGGGAAAAACCTTTCTCTCCGAGCTCCTCTGCAATCTCCTCATACAAAGTTCCTGCTTCTATAAACATTCCCAGTTTTTCAAAGCTCTCTGCTGCCAATTTTTTCGTAAAAGTGTCCTTCGGGTTTCTCTGCAAGTACGGAATAGCCGTCTCTATTACCTTTTCGTAATTTCCCTCTTCAAAAAGTCTTCCTACATAAACTTCAAAATCTCCCAAGAAATTCTTCCTTCTAAAAGTGAAAAAGAGGACGACAAAAAGTAGAACGGAAAGCACAACGGCCACTGCGTAAATATGCCCTCTGCCACTTCCAGTCCCATATGAGTTTTTAAGAAGAGCTTCCTGCTTTCTAACCATCTGGACTTCTCTTTGTTTAACAGTTTGTTTAAGGGAGGTTTTATCTGGGGCTTTCTTTTCCAATTCTTTTCTTTCGTCCTTAGAAACTTCCTTTCGGTTGCCCTTCTTGGTTTTAGGTTTTGGAGTAGCTTCTTTTACCTTCTTGGGTTTTGCGTAGTTAGTGTAAACAACCAAGTTTGGATAGTAAACGCTCTTTGAAATGAAAAAGTCAGGAACTATTTGAGCTATTTTATGTTCCTTTGCATAAAGAAAAGCTTCTTTATAAGATTTGAAGATGCCTACCCTAACCTTGTACCTGTTCTTTACGAAAACCACTCTGGCCTTTAGGTTATTTAGTTTTTCCATTAGTTTTAACGCTTCCTCTTTGCTTTTGAAAGCACCTAGCTGAATCGTGTATATTCGTTGGCCAGGTTTAACCTCTCCCTCCACCTTTGAAACGAGGAAAGTTAAGAGTATTAAACACATTAAAGCCGTTCTGAAAGCTCTCATCTCTTCTCTCCTCTTTTTAGGAGCTTTACTTCTACCTCTAGGTTATGGACAATGTCTAGTATTTGTTTTAGGGCTTCCATTGTAGGGTCTGGGAGTTTCCCGTGCTCAAGGTCAACCTTCGTTGGCTTAATTCCTTCTCTCCTTACGATTTTCCCAGGTATTCCAACTACTGTTGAGTTTGGAGGAACATCCTTTATAACCACTGAGTTTGCCCCTATTTTACAGTTATCCCCTATCTTAACAGGCCCTAAAACTTTAGCTCCTGCTCCTATTACTACGTTGTTCCCTATCGTAGGGTGCCTCTTTCCTTTCTTCGTGCTTGTTCCCCCTAAGGTTACTTGGTGGTAGATTGTAACGTCGTTTCCTATTTCAGTTGTCTCTCCTATCACAACTCCCATTCCGTGGTCAATGAAAAAGCGCCTTCCTATCTTGGCTCCCGGGTGTATCTCTATTCCAGTTAACCACCTTGATATGTGGGAGATAAGCCTTGCAAGAAGCTTTAACTTGTGGTTCCAAAGCCAGTGAGCTACTCTGTGAAACCATATTGCGTGGAGCCCAGGGTAGCAAAGGAGGACCTCCAAAACGCTCCTTGCAGCCGGGTCCCTTTCAAAAACAGTCTTTATGTCTTCTTTAATTCTCTTTAACATGTTATCTCCCTTATGTTAAAATACTTTAGAACTTGTGGGGAGGTCTTTATGGTAAAATCTTGCGAAAAGAAGTATAAAAAATACGACGAGTTTGCTAAGCTCTTTGAAATCCTCTCTAACCCAATTAGGATAGGGATAATAGTTTCTTTAGCCAAAGGGCCAAAAAAGCCTAAGGAAATTAGGGAGGAGCTAGGGGTTCCTCAACCTCTCCTGTCTCAGCACGGAACTATTTTAAGGGAGATGGGGATAATAGAGAAGGTTGACAAGCTTAACGTAAAGTCTCCCTGTAGGCTAAAGAATAAAAGGGTTTTAGAAGTGTTAAGGGCTGCAGGTTTGCAAGTTTAGCGTATCTTAAGTAGGCTTAAGGCAATTAAAGCAAAGATTATAGAGATAATCCAGAACCTTACCGTTATCTTAGGTTCCTGCCAGCCTAACTTCTCAAAGTGGTGGTGTAGAGGGGCCATTTTAAATATCCTTCTTCCCTCTCCAAACTTTTTCTTAGTGTACTTAAAGTAGTACCTTTGGGCTATTACAGATAGGGTCTCTACCACAAAGACTATTCCGGCTATTGCCAAGATAAACTCTTCCTTAATTAAAAGGGCAATAGTTCCCAAGAGAGCTCCCAAAGAGAGGGAGCCTACATCTCCCATGAAAACCTCTGCCGGGTATGCGTTAAACCATAAAAACGCCAACGAAGCTCCTATAACTGCTGCACATACTACGGTTAACTCCCCTGCACCGGGAATGTAAGGTAGGTTTAAGTAGTGAGAAAGTTTGTAGTTTCCTGCAACGTAGGAAAAGACCATTAAAACGAAGCTCGTCGTTATAACAGGGCCTATTGCAAGACCGTCAAGTCCGTCTGTTATGTTAACGGCGTTGGAGCTCCCAACTATTATAAAAACCGCCCAAGGTATAAAAAGGAGTCCCAAGTTAAAGTGTAGGTTTTTAAAAACCGGGAAGTAGAGCTCAGTAGAGAAACCCTCTTTGTAGAGGAGAACTGCTACTACAGTTGCAAGGATAAGTTGCGTTAAGAATTTAACTTTTTCTGGAAGCCCTTCCGGTTTTTTAAGTTTCGCCTTTATGTAATCGTCAACAAAGCCGAGAGCTCCAAAACCTAATACTGTAAAAAGGGCTATTAAAACGTAAAGGTTAAGTATGTTGTTCCAAAGCAAAACTGCAGTAGTAAGTGCCGTTATTATTAAAAGGCCTCCCATAGTTGGGACATTCTTCTTCTTATGGTTTTCCGGCATGTACTCTTTAATCGTCTGTTTAAACTGAAGGTCCTTTAACTTTCTCTCAAAGAGGGGGTAGAGGAAAAAGCCGATAAACATTGCAGTTAGGGCTGCGTATATACTCCTGAAAGTTATGTATTTAAATAGAATAATTCCCAAGATAGAGTAAAGGAGAATGTAGAGCATTCCTACCTCTCAAGTTTTACGTCAAAATAGTCTCTAAGGCCGTCTCCTAAGAGGTTAAAGGCTACTATTACTGCTGAAATTGCTATTCCCGGAGCCAAAACCCAAGGATGGGATGTTAAAACATTAACGTTCTCTGCTTCAGAGAGCATGTTCCCCCACGAGGGGAAAGGCTCTTGAACTCCAAGGCCTATTAAACTTAAAGCCGCTTCTCCTAAAATGTAGCCCGGAACCGCTAAAGTTGCAGCGATTATAACGTAGGAGAAAGTGTTTGGAATTATGTGTTTTAAAATTATGTAAAGGGAGCTCCCTCCCAAAACTTTAGCAGCTTTAACGTAGTCGTTCTCCCTAATTGATAACGCCATACTCCTTATCACCCTTGAAAGACTTGCCCAACCTATAAGGGACAGAATGGCAACTATTATGATAAACACCAAAACGCTCGGCATGTTAACAGGAAACATTGCCCTTAAAGCCAGCATAAGATAAAAAGCGGGAAAGGCCATTAAAACTTCAACTAGCCTCATTATAAGGGTATCAACGATGCCGCCAAAGTAGCCTGCCAGCGAGCCCACTATCAAGGCAATTGAGAAGGAAATAAAAACGCCGACAAGGCCTACTGTTAAAGAAATCCTAGTTCCATAAAGTAGCCTTGAAAATATGTCCCTACCTAACCTGTCTGTTCCCAGCAAAAACAGGTGGCCTTCTCCTTTAACTCCAAAGAGGTGATAGGTAGTTTTAATAAAACCAAGTAAGTAGTGGGGTTCTCCCTTAACGAAAAAGTAAATGGGATATTTTTTTGAGTAGTCAACCGTGTAGCTCTTTTCCACAGGGTCAACTAGTTTATAGCCGTAAACGAAAGGCCTAAGGTGGAAGTGGCCCTTTTCGTCTATAAAGTTTATAGAAGTTGGAGGACAGTAGGGGTAGTGGCGAAATTGAACATCGTAAGGGTAGGGAGAGATAAAGTCTGCAAAAAGTGCAGTAAAGTAAAGGAGGAGAAGGAAAACAAAAGAGAAGAAAGCAGGTGAGTTTCTTCTGTAAAGAGCTTGAAGGAAGGAATTTAAATTATTTAGCAATTTTCCCTTCAACTTCCCTTTCCCTTACCCTAGGGTCGTTAATAGCTATTAGAAGGTCTGCTATTAAGTTCCCCAAAACCAGCATTATTCCACCTATGTAAAGGGAGGCCATAACCACGAAGATGTCTTGAGACATAACGGCTTCAAACATTAACCTTCCCATTCCAGGCCAAGCAGTTATTATCTCAACCAACGCAGCTCCCGAAAGGAGGCCTGCAATATCAAAACCAATTAAGGTTAAAAAAGGGTTTAATGCGTTCCTGAAGGCGTGTTTTAACACAACCGTTTTGTAAGGAAGCCCTTTGGCAACTGCCACTTTAACATAGTCCTTCTGGAGCTCGTCTATTATAACGCTTCTTACGAGCCTCAAAAGCCCTGCAATACTGCCTATTACCAAAACGCTTAACGGAACTGCCATGTGCCACAGCCTATCAAGCACTTTCCCTGCTAACGAGAGGGACTGGTAGTTTTGGGAGACCACCCCTCCTATTGGGAAAAGACCGGTTTTTGCGGCAAAGTACATAAAGATAAAGGCAAGAAAGAAGTTTGGGACCGATATTCCAAATAGGGAAAAGAAGGTTATTAGCCTGTCTAAGAGTTTACCCCTATAAACGCCGGCAACTATTCCTAAAGGCACTGCTATTAACCAGGAGAAGATAAAGGAGGTTAAGGTTAACTCTAAAGTGTTAACGAGCCTCTCTTTTATTAGAGAAATAACCGGTTTGTGGTAAGCAAACGAATAGCCGAGCTTAAATTGAAGGGCGTTAACGAGCCACTTAAAGTATTGAACCAGCAGGTTTTGGTCAAGGCCGTAGAGTTTTTTAAGCTCCTCTATCGTCTCTCTGGATATTGAAGGATTGAGCTCAAGCTGGGAAAAGTAGTCTCCCGGAGCCAGCTTTATTATGAGGAAAGAGATGAAGGTCATCCCTATTACAAGTGGAACCATTTGCAATAGACGCTTTAAAACGTACTTAAGCATCTTGACGGATGTACTCTGTAATTACTTGATTACCGCACTGGAAAACTCTCTTTATTTTAAACCTTTTTACTGAGTTTAAAGTTTTAAAACCTTCCCCTGAGGTTAAAGAAGGAACGTCGTCTCCTCCAACAACTACAGGAAGGTGAATTAACCTAATCTCATCTACAAGGTCCTCTTTTAAGAGCTCCCAGTTTACCTTACTTCCCCCCTCAACCATTAACTTCTTTATGCCGAGGTTGTAGAGCTCCTTAAGCAGCCGGGGAAAGTCAACTTTCTCTTTTCCAACGGTTAAAACTTTAACGCCCTTTGCTTTTAGCTCTTCAATTCTTTTTTTGGGAGCTCTCTCTGATACCGCAACAATAGTTGGCGCTACGCTCGTGTTGAGGACGTTTGAGTCAAGGGGAATGTCCCCGGTTGACGAAGGGATTATCCTTATAGGGTTTTCCCCTTCAACGTATCTTACCGTTAAGTTGGGGTTGTCTATCCTTACCGTATTAGCTCCAACCATTATGCCATCACACTCGGCCCTTATCTGGTGTAGGTACTTGTTAGCCTCCTGGTCCATTAACTTCATTATCTCTTTACTTGAAACTCCCCGTGCAAGGGTAAGCTTTCCGTCAATGGTTACCTCTGAAACTATTAAAATGTAAGGCCTTTCCATATTAAACCTCGTATTCTTTACCGTATTCCCTGTAAAGGTAGTAGAGCCTGTGAAGGAGAGATAGGGTGCTCATTACCGCTATAAAAAGGATTCCGTAGGTTAGCCCCTTGTGGTAAATAGGGTAAATTAAAGACGCTCCAAAGAGAGTTATTAGTGTTTCAGGCCTGCCGAAAAATCCCGTCTTCTCCAAGGGGTCTTTTATCTTCCCAGTATCCCTTTCTTTATACCCTATCTCTGCATAGGCTACAGGCTTTATAAAGGTATGGAGCATAGTTGACACAACGGCAAGCAGTGCAACTGGAGGGCTTGCATACTTTAAGGCAACCGCTCCCAGCACAAATCCGTCAACCCACTTATCCGCTATCCAGTCAAAGACTGCCCCAAACTTTGTCGCCTTCTTGTTGTTAACCGCAACGTAGCCGTCGCAAAGGTCAAGTATTCCAGAGACAAACAGGAGGAAAGCACCTATTACAGGGTGTTTTAAGTAGTACATTAAAGCTGATAGGCTCCCAAATAGTATGGCTCCAAGGGTAATAAGGTTGGGAGGGACTTTTGCCTTTGCAAGTATCCATCCAAAGGGGGAATAGAGTTTCTTTAAGCTGTCTCTGTTGCTGGTAATGTTCATCTTAAGGTCTCCCTATACTTTCGTAAGTGCAAAATCTCCTCATAACTGAAGGCTCCCAAAGGTTCCTTCCGTCAATCACCACTTTTCCCTTAAGTTTATCAAAGTCAATCTCTTTAAACTCTTCCCATTCTGTTATCAGTAAAAGAGCTTGCGCTCCATCTAAAGCATTATACTTATCTTGCGTAAAGACAAGCTTTTCTCCATATTCTTCAATCTCTTTTCTTAAGGCTCTCTTTGCGTTCTCTGTTGCTACAGGGTCGTAGGCTTTAACGAGAGCTCCCCGCCTTAAAAGCTCCCTTATTACGGGAATTGACGGAGCTTCCCTCATGTCATCCGTTTCTGGCTTAAAGGCAAGGCCCCAAACAGCAACCGTTTTCCCTTCTATGTTTGGAATGTGCTTTAATAACTTCTCTACCGGTTTTAGTTTCTGCCTCTCGTTAACTTCTATCACTGCTTTTAAAAGCTGTGGCTTTTGGTTTACCCTTTCTGCAGTGTGAATTAGAGCCTTTACGTCTTTTGGAAAGCAACTTCCTCCAAAACCGCATCCGGCTCTTAGGAAGTAAGGGCTTATCCTGTGGTCAAGCCCCATTCCCCTTGCTACTACTGTTATGTCTGCTCCAAGCTCCTCGCAAACGTTAGCAATTTCGTTAATAAAGGAAATCTTCGTTGCCAAGAAGGCGTTTGAGGCGTACTTAATCATCTCGGCAGTTGGGAGGTCCGTTAAGAGAACGGGAGGTTGGAGCTTTTCGTATAGGGAGGCTACAAGGCCTCCTACTTCCCTGTTGTCTGCCCCTACAACTACCCTGTCTGGCTTCATAAAGTCTTCAACTGCCTTTCCTTCCCTTAAGAACTCAGGATTTGAGACTACCTCAAACCTCTTTTCAGGCTCCTTTACCCCTCTTTTCTTTAATAGGTTCTTTATAAACTCCTTAGCCCACCTTCCGGTGCCAACGGGAACTGTAGATTTGTTAACTATTACTTTAAAGTCTTCGTCATCTATGTTCTCTGCTACGCTTTTGTAGGCACTTTCTACGTAAGAAAGGTCTGCAGAGCCGTCCTCTTTAGAAGGCGTTCCTACTGCTATGAAGATAAAGTCTGAGTTTTTAACCGCGTAGGAGTAGTCTGTCGTAAAGTCTATGTTTCCTTCCTTTAACGCCTTGTTTAGTATTGACTCAAGTCCCGGTTCGTATATGGGAACTTCTCCCCTTTTTAACCTCTCTATTTTCTCCTTGTCTATGTCTAAACCTATTACCTTGTGTCCCAAGTAGGCAAAGCAGGCTCCCGAAACAAGTCCAACGTATCCAGTTCCTATAACTGCTATTCTTTTAGCCACTTTTCAATACCTCCTTGAGTGCTAAACCGTAAAGAAGTCCAAGTTCGCTCACCGTTAATTTCTCAATATTAAATACGCTACAGAAGACCTTGAAGAAGGCTAAACCCGGGACTATAACGTCTGCCCTCTTTTCTTCAAGGCCTCTTACCTTTTTCCTCTCTTCAATGTCCATTGACGAGAGTAATTTATACCACTTCTTTACCATTTGCCTCGTTATCGTGTAGCCGTGAACCTTCTCGCTATTGTAAACTTCCATTTTCTCTTCCATCGCAACCACCGAAGTTATGGTTCCCCCCACAGCTATTACCTTGGGCTCTTTTAAAGGAGGGAGCTCCCTTTTAACTTTTAAAAGCTCCTTCTCTATAAACCCTTCAAGCTCTTTTAACTCTCTTTCTGTGGGCTTTGGGCTCTTTAAAAACTCTTCAGCTAAAAAGACCACTCCAAACTTTAGGCTCTTTAAGTATTCTACCCTTCCCTCTTTGCCGTAAACTATCTCGGTGCTTCCGCCTCCAAGGTCAACGGTTATTATCTCTTTAAAGTCCTTAAAGTTAAGGGCGTTTGCTCTAAAAACTAGCTCCGCTTCTTCCCTATCGCTGAGTATCTTTATGTCAAACCCAAGCTCTCTAACCTTATTCAAGAACTCCTCACTGTTTTCTGCAAGCCTTGCAGCCTCTGTAGTTGCAACTACGACCTTTTCTACCCCAAATTCTCTGATTATCTCTTTAAACTCTCTAAGGGCCTTGAGGGTCTCCTCTATTCCTTCCCTTGAGAGCTCCCTCCTCTCCTTCACCCCCCTACCCAACCTCGTTACCTTTCCCCTCTTAAAGAGGGGCTTAACCTCTCCGTCTTTAACTTCTGATATTAAGAGACGGGTAGAGTTTGTCCCTACGTCTATAGTAGCTATTTTCAATACTTTCCCCCCTTTCTATAATTTTGGATGTGAATTTTACTACGGAGGAAGTTTTAACTTGGAAAACCTTAAAAAGGTAATAAACGTAATAGGCGGAGGGCTTGCAGGAGTAGAGGCAGCCTACAGAGCTGCAAACAGGGGAAAGAAAGTTTACCTCTTTGAGATGAGGCCCAAAAGGAGCACGCCCGCCCACAAAAGCGGTAAGCTGGCAGAGCTCGTGTGTTCAAACACTTTAGGAGGCATTGAAATTACAACTCCCAGAGGGCTTTTAAAGAAGGAAATGGAAGTTTTAGGCTCTTTAGTGGTAGAGGCGGCAAAGAAAACTCAGGTTCCAGCCGGGGGAGCTCTCGCAGTAGATAGGGAGAAGTTTGCAGATTACATTACCGAAAAGGTAGAAAAGCACCCAAACATTGAGGTAATAAGGGAAGAGGTAAAAGAGCTCCCAAAGGAAGGTATTACAATCGTTGCAACTGGCCCCTTAACTTCAGATGACTTTTCAAACTTCTTAAGGGAATACTTGGGAGAAAGGGAGCTCCACTTTTACGACGCCATATCTCCAATAGTCTATGCAGATAGCATAGACTACTCAAAGTGCTTCTGGGGTTCAAGGTACGGGAAGGGAGGTAAAGACTACCTTAACTGTCCCATGACGAAAGAAGAATACGAGAGGTTTTACAAAGCCTTAATGGAGGCAGAAAAGGTTCCCTTAAAAGAGTTTGAGAAAGCCTGCTACTTTGAAGGGTGCATGCCAATAGAGGAGATGGCAGAGAGGGGAAAGGAGACTTTACTATTTGGTCCCTTAAAGCCCGTAGGCCTCGTTGACCCGAGAACCGGAAAAAGGCCCTACGCAGTAGTTCAGCTGAGGAAGGAAAACAGGGAGGGAACTTTATTAAACTTGGTCGGATTTCAGACGAAACTTAAGTACCCTGAACAAAAGAGAGTCTTTAGGCTAATTCCCGGACTTGAAAAGGCAGAGTTTGCAAGGTACGGAAGCATTCACAGGAACACCTTTATAAACTCTCCAAAACTCCTCCTTAGAACCCTTCAGCTAAAGAAAAACCCTAAAGTCCTGTTTGCAGGACAGATAACGGGAGTAGAGGGATATCCTGAATCTGCGGCAACAGGTATAATTGCCGGGATTAACGCAGAAAGGCTAGTTGAAAGTAAGGAAGCAGTTTACCCTCCAGAAACTACTATGATAGGAGCTCTCTTAAAATACATTACAAGCGCAGACCCTAAGAACTTCCAACCTATGAACGCCAACTTTGGCCTTCTACCCTCTCTAAAGAGGAGAGTAAAAGGTAAACTGGAAAGGAGAAAGCTACTAGCCGAAAGGGCTTTAAAGGAAATGGAAAAATGGTCAAGAGAGCTCTCCTAATACTCCTAACGACACTAGCAGTAGCAAGAGCAGACACTTACCAACTAAACATAATTAAAGAGAGGGAAGAACGAGGCTCTACCAACTTCCTCCTCTACAAAATAAAAGCCGGAGACACACTGCTTAAAATACTAAGGAAGTTCCAGCTCCCTAGGAGTTTCCTTTATAAAGTAGTAAAGTTAAACAGGCTAAAGAACCCAAACTTAATCTACGCAGGCTCTATCATTAAAATCCCTGTTCCCCACAGAAATAGAGGAATTGTAAGGAGAAACAAAGGAGAGGAGCTTAAGTTACTCAAACTTCTTGGAGCAAGGGTAAAAAGAGAAGGGATTCTATTTGTAGGAAACAGGAAAATTTATTTAAGGAAAAACCCTTTAATAAGGGTAGGAGAAAAAAGGTTTATTTTAGACCTGTCAAACAGGATAGGGAAAAAGGTAAAAAGGGAGCTCCTTTCTGCCGGTTTTAACGTCGTAAACAGGGAAAACCTTAAATCGCTAATTGAAAAGACGCTATCTCTAAACTTTGTAGGGATAGAGAAAAACGGCAAGCTAATCTTAGGCGAAAGGGACATACTAGAGTACAACTTTGACTTTTTAGCCTACAACAGGTTCACAGGACAAAGAACAGTTATAAACCTTAAAGGAGATACACCTCCAACCTTAGAAGGTATTTTAAACTCCTACGGAATAGCCCTGCTTCAGCCCAAGTTTAAAGACCCTTCTCATAATGAAGGGTACGGTAAATTAAAGATTTTGCAAGGAGAGGGAATTAAGAAAATAGGAAATCTGCTCTTCCTCCTAACAGGGAAGAGAGGGAAAGAGGAAGAGTGGGGACTTAACTTCCCCACTTTAAAGCTCTCTATAGCTTACGATACTATAGAGCCCAAAGAGAAAGTTAAACTTGAGCTTAAAGGCTACAAAGTTGCCATCTTATCGGGAAACTTCCTCAATGACGTAGAAAACATACTTGGCTTAGTTCCAATTGCAAACAAAGAGGTAGAGCTCCTTTTCTACGAACCCCCAACAACCGGAAAGCGCTCAAAGTTTAAGGTAAGGGGGCTCTTAGTTATGGCCCCCAAGGAAAACTTCTTCTTAGTTGACTCACTGGACAAACCTTCAGAGATTCCCTACCTCCTTTACAAGGGAGTTAACTTGGTTATCTACTAAGAAGGTCTGTCGGTAAGGGCAACAACTCCGGGGAGCTCCTTCCCAGCTAAGAACTGAAGGAAAGCACCGCCCCCTGTAGAAACGTGGTCAAAAGAACCCTCTAAACCGAGCTCCTCAATTGCCGCTACGCTGTCCCCGCCGCCAACTATCCTTAAAGCGTCCCTCCTTTCTGCAATTACCTTTGCAACCTCTAAAGTTCCAAACCTAAACTTCTCAAACTCGTAAACGCCCATAGGGCCGTTCCAAAGGACCGTTTTAGCGTCAGAAATCGCCTCTTTAAAGAGGAGAACCGTTGCAGGCCCTATGTCAAGTCCCATCATGTCTTTGGGGATTTCTTTATAGGTGGTGAGCTTTGTATGGGCATTTGGCGAAAACTCGTCGGCGTTGTTGCTGTCAACAGGAAGGTAGAGCTTAACTCCATTTTCTTCTGCCTCTTCTAAAATTCTCTTTGCGGTCTCTAAGAGCTCTCGTTCAACCAAAGACCTACCTACCTCACAACCTAAAGCCTTGAGGAAGGTATAGGCCATTCCTCCCCCTATAAGCATCTTGTCAACAATTTTTAACAGGTTCTCTATAACCTCAAGCTTACCGGAAACCTTTGAGCCTCCTATTACTAAAACCAAAGGCCTTTGCGGGTTGTCAAGCGCTTTTTGAAGGTATTTAATCTCCTTTTCAAGGAGGAAACCTGCCACTGCAAGGGGAACGAACTTGGTAATACCGTAAGTTGAAGCGTGCTTCCTGTGGGCAGTTCCAAAGGCGTCGTTAACGTAGATGTCTGCAAGCAAAGCAAGTTTTTTGGCAAACTCCGGGTCGTTCTTTGTCTCTTCAGGGTAGAACCTAACGTTTTCAAGTAAGCAAACTTCACCCTCTTTAAGGGAGTTAACTTCCTTCTCAACCATTTCCCCTACACAGTCGGGAACGAACTTAACCTCTTTCTCTAAAAGCCTTGAAAGCCTTTCGGCAACGGGCTTTAAAGACAGTTTAGGGTCCCAACCTTTTGGCCTGTCAAGGTGGGAGCAGAGAATGACCTTAGCCTTGTGGTCAATTAGGTAGTTAACGGTAGGGAGAGCAGCCCTAATCCTCTTGTCGTTCAAGATAACTCCGTCTTCAATGGGAACGTTAAAGTCAACCCTAACGAAAACCCTTTTACTTTTAAGCTTTTCAGGGGGAATGTCCTTTAAAGTCATCTTGTTAAACATCTTTCTGTAAGGCATCTTGCCACCTCCTTATAACTTCAAGGGAGCTTTCAGGGAGGAAGTAGGAAACAGACTTCCCCTCCCTAAGCCTCTTCCTTATCTCAGTTGAGCTTATTTCTAAAAGCCTTCCTCTGTATATGATAACATCGGCAGAGGGTTTAAAGTCAACACCTCCCCTTTCAACTTCTAAAACTTTAGCTCCAGGGTCAACTCTTAAAAGGACTTTGCGGAAATTTAAGTTAAAATTAGGCCTAGAAACCACTATAAGGCGGGAAAGCCTTAAAATTCCCTTGGGGTTTCTCCAAAGGTGAAAGGTAGCAAATGAATCTGCTCCCATTATGAAATAGGGCCTCTCTCGGTAAATCCTGTGGTACTCTCTTAAAGTATCGTAAGTGTAGGAGATTCCTCCCTTCTCTACCTCGTAGCTCCAGACCCTAAAGCCTTCCTGTAGGGAGACGGCGGCTTTTAAGGCCTTAAGGCGAACTTCAGGAGGTATAAGGAGTTTGCCCTTTAAAGGCTGAACCATCGCCGGAACGAAGATAACCTCACTTAAGGAGAAGTCTTCCAGAATGTCTCTGGCCAATATTAGGTGGCCGTTGTGGACAGGGTTGAAACTTCCTCCAAAGAGAGCTCTCACCCTTCCCTCCTTTAAGAGTTTAAGCTTAAGTTTAATACGCTGATATAATTTGAGCTCCAAACCAAAGGAAAAGGAGCACAAAGATGGGAATGACCATAACTCAGAAGATATTGGCAGAGCACGCAGGAAGGGAGGAAGTTTACCCCGGAGAGCTGGTAATGTGCAAGGTTGACATTGCCCTTGCAAACGACGTTACCGCTCCTATTGCCATTAAGCAGGTTAAAGAGCTTGGAGTTAAGGAGGTCTGGGACAGAGAAAGGATTGCTTTAGTGCCTGACCACTTCGTCCCTGCAAAGGACATAAAGGCTGCACAGCAGGTAAAGATGATGAGGGACTTTGCAAGGGAGTTTAAAATAAAGCACTTCTGGCCAGAGGGAAGAGTAGGAATTGAGCACGCACTACTTCCGGAGCAGGGAGTTGTGGTTCCCGGAGACGTGGTAATAGGGGCAGACTCTCACACCTGCACCTACGGAGCTCTCGGCGCCTTCTCAACTGGGGTAGGCTCAACAGACATGGCCTACGCTTGGCTTACAGGAGAGGTGTGGTTTAAGGTCCCAGAGCAGATGAAGTTTATCTACTACGGAAAGCGTAAAAAGTGGGTAGGAGGGAAGGACATTATCCTATACGTAATAGGGATGATTGGCGTTGACGGAGCTCTCTATAAAACCATGGAGCACACGGGAGAGGCTATAAGGGAGCTCCCCATGGACGACAGGTTCACAATATGCAACATGGCAATAGAGGCCGGAGCCAAAAACGGGATAATAGAGCCAGACGAAAAGACCTTAGAATACGTTAAGGGAAGGGCAAAAAGGCCTTACAAACTCTACAAGTCTGACCCAGACGCAGAGTACAGCGAGGTTTACGAAATAGACGTTTCAAAAATAGAGCCCCAAGTGGCGTTTCCTTACCTTCCTTCAAACACAAGGCCCGTTTCAGAAGCCACCCACATAACAATAGACCAAGTTGTTATAGGCTCGTGCACAAACGGCAGGATAAGCGACCTTAGAGTAGCTGCCCAGATTCTAAAGGGCAAAAAGGTTAACCCCAACGTAAGGTGCATAGTTATACCTGCAACTCAAGAAATCTACAGACAGGCTTTAAAGGAAGGGCTAATTGACATCTTCCTTGAGGCCGAGTGCGTGGTCTCAACTCCTACCTGCGGTCCCTGTTTAGGGGGACACATGGGAATACTTGCAAAGGGAGAAAGGGCAGTTGCAACGACGAACAGGAACTTTGTAGGAAGGATGGGGCACCCTGAAAGCGAGGTTTACCTCTCCTCTCCTGCAGTAGCAGCCGCTTCTGCAGTAATGGGGAGAATTGCTCACCCAGAGGAAGTGGTAGGAGAAAGCAATTAATGGAGCTCTTTGACATAAGGAACTGGTTTGCCCACAACCTCTGCGACTACTTAAGAGAGGGAGAAGAGAGAGCCCTTAAGGAGCTTAAGGAGGCCGTAGATGCAATCCTAAAGGGCTCTTTCCCTATTCCCCACTTAGAGCTAAAAGAACAGGATTTAGACCCGTTTACTGAAGAGTTTTTAAGGGAAAAGGCAACCTCCTACCGCGAGTTTCTAAAGGACTTAAAGGAAGACTTTGAACCTACACAAGAGGACATAGGAAGGAGCGTAGAAGTAGCTTCACTGCTCTTTGAAAAGGGGCTCTACTTTGAGGTCCACGAGCTTTTAGAGGAAGTCTGGATGGGAGAGTTCGGGAAAAACAGGGACTTCCTTCAAGCTTTAATTCAGATAGGAACTGCCTACTACCACTTAAAGAACTTTAACGTTAGGGGATTTGAGCTCTTAATTGACAATGCCCTTGAGCTTTTAGACGGTTATAAAGGAGAGCTCTTTGGGGTAAACGTTGACGCCTTAAAGGAGAACCTAAAGAAAGCAAAGGAAACCCAAGAGCCGATTTCCCTTAAGGGAAAGGTTGAAAACTAAAGGAAACAGTTTAAATTAATAACTGCCGGGGTCTCTGCAACGCCCGGAGGGTGAACCCCGCCAGGCCCGGAAGGGAGCAACGGTAAGCCTGAAGGGCGTGTGCAGTAAGGCTCCGGCTCTACTTATTTAAAATCACAGAAAGGGCTTTAGCCACGTTCTCTACTATCGGTATTACTTGAGAGTAGTCCATCCTCTTTGGCCCAATTACGCCTACAATTCCGCTACTTTTAAAGCCTACGCTGTACTTCCCCAAAACGAAACTAAAGGGAGCCAAAGAGTCAATCTCAGTTTCAGAACCCAATATGACCTCAACCTTCCTCTTCTTACCCAAGAACTCTTTAAGTATTTTCAGGAAAAGGCTCTTCTCTTCAAGGAGGTTTAAGAGCTCCCTCATCCTCTTTAAGTCTCCAGAAACGACGTCAACGAGGCTTGAAACCCCGTAAATCTCAACCTGATTAGCCTCATTTAAAGCCTTTAATATCTGAGAGTTAAGCTTAAAGGAAATGGCGTTTATCTCCCTCCTTAAAGAGTCTATCTCCTCTATTAGCTCCCTTTTAACCTCTGAAAGGGTTTTGCCTCTAAACTTGTAAGTTAAAGTTTTGCTGAGTTTCTGGAGCTCCCCTTCAGGGAGTTTAGCCCTTATAACCTTATGGAGAATGTAATCAGGCTTAAAGTTAATTACCATTAACAGCTTTTCAGAGGAGACCTTTATAAGGGAGATAGACTCAACTGTTAAGCTCTCCACCAGGTTAACTCCAAAGCCGGCATAACCGGTAAAGCTCCTAAGGAAGTCTAAAACTTTTGCTAAAACCTCGTCCCTATCTGAAACGTTAGTGCTCTTTAAGTAATCTATAAGTCTGCTAACTAGAGTCTCGTCTGTGGTGCCCAGCTTAAAAAAGAGACTGTTAATGTAAACCTTTAGACCTTCGTCTGTGGGAATTCTACCTGCCGAGGTGTGGGGTTGGTATAGATAACCTTTATCTTCTAAGTCTGCCATAACATTCCTTACAGTAGCAGGACTAAAAGGCAGAGAGTAAACCTTCTGGAGAGTCCTTGAGCCTACAGGCTCCCCCTCCTTTATGTAAAGCTCGGTAAGCTTTAACAGTATGTCCCTTTCCCTCTCTGTTAACCTCTCCAAGTAAAACTCTCCAAAATAGTTTTATAGAAGTAATTAAATATACATCAAAAGCCTAAACTTAAGTACTCCTCTTTATACTTAACATACCTTAAAGCATGCTCCTTTAAGTTTTCAACCTCCTCCTCTGAGAGCTCCCTTCTAACGGCAGCAGGAAAGCCCATTATCAAACTCCTAGGAGGAAATACCTTCCCCGGAGGAACTAAAGAGCCGGCAGCAACTATTGAGCCTTCACCTATAACAGCTCCGTCAAGGATAACGGCCCCTATACCTATTAAACAGTAGTCTTTAACAGTGCAACCGTGAAGCTTAACCCCGTGGCCCACAGTAACGTAAGAGCCAATTACCGTAGGGTGGGTCTTCCTCGTCACGTGGACTACCGAACCGTCTTGAATTGAAGTGCACTTTCCAACTTTTATGTAGTTAACGTCTCCCCTTAAAACGGCTCCAAACCATACTGAGCTATCGTCTCCTATTTCAACATCCCCTATAACGGTAGCGTTCTCGGCGACAAACACTCCCTTACCAAGTTTCGGAACTAAATCACCAAAGGCTTTTATCATTCTTCACCTCCCAGCTTAATAAATTTAATTTTAACCTGTAAATTGTCTTTTCATTTGTTAGAATTCGCTTAAACCAAGAGCTGGAGACTTAATGAAGCCCCTCTTAGCACCTTCAATACTCTCTGCAGACTTTGCAAGGCTCGGCAAGGAGGCAAAAGAGGCCCAAAGTGCAGGAGCAGACCTGCTCCACGTTGACGTTATGGACGGTAGGTTCGTTCCAAACATAACTATTGGAATTCCGGTAGTTGAGTCTTTAAAGAAAGAAGTTGAAATACCTTTAGATGTTCACCTTATGATAGTTGAGCCGGAAAAGTACATAAGGGACTTTATAAAAGCGGGGGCAAATTACATCTCGTTCCACTTTGAAGCGGCAGTTCACCACCACAGGATAGTTGAAACTATAAAGTCTGAAGGAGCAAAGGCAGGCGTAGCAGTAAATCCTTCAACGCCAATAAACTTCCTTGAAGAAATTCTGCCGTTTTTAGACTTTGTTCTGGTTATGTCTGTAAACCCCGGATTTGGGGGTCAGAAGTTTATAGAAACGTCATTGAGGAAAATAGAGAAGTTGAAGAAAATGGCGGAAAAGCTAAACCAGGAGCTCCTTATTGAGGTTGACGGAGGGATAAAACTTGACAACGTAGAAAAGGTTTTAAGCTCAGGAGCAAGGATAATAGTTGCAGGCTCGGCAGTATTTAAAGGGAACATAAAAGAGAACGTAAAAGCTTTTAAGGAAAAGCTCAAAAACTTCTCTTAAGAGGGGTAGATGATGAAACAGGTAAAGTTGATAACTGGAACTTCAAACCCTGAACTTGCAAAGAAGGTCTCTGCAAACCTGGGAATTCCCCTGGCAGACGCAGTAGTAGGTAGGTTCAGCGACGGAGAGATTCAGGTAGTTATTAACGAGAGCGTTAGGGACTGTGATGTATTTATAATTCAATCTCTATCAAGGCCTGCAAACGATAACATAATGGAGCTCCTTTTAATCGCAGATGCTTTAAAAAGGGCCTCTGCAGGCAGAATTACCGCAGTAATTCCCTACTACGCCTACGGAAGGCAGGACAGGAAGGTAAACCCGAGGGACCCTATAAGCGCAAAGCTCCTTGCCGACATAATTACCGTTTCAGGGGTCAACCACGTAGTAGTTGTTGACCTTCACGCAAAGCAAGTTGAGGGTTTCTTTGACGTTCCCGTTGACCACCTTGAAGCAAGGCCAGTTTTAACAGAGTACTTCCTCTCTCAAGGAATAGGAGGGGAAGATACGGTAGTTGTCTCCCCTGACATAGGAGGAGTTGCAAGGGCCAGGAACTTTGCAAAGGTGTTAAGCTCTCCAATAGCCATAATAGACAAGAGGAGACCGAGACCTAACGTCTCTGAAGTTATGAACATAATAGGAGAAGTTGAAGGGAAAAGGGCAATAATAGTTGACGACATAATAGATACGGCAGGAACGATAGTTAACGCAGCAAGGGCTATCAAAGAAAGGGGAGCTACCGAAGTTTATACTGCCTGCACCCATCCTGTATTTTCAGGCCCCGCAGTTGAGAGGTTAAGCAAAGCAGTAAAAGAGGGAATAATAAAAGAAGTGGTAATAACCGATACTATTCCCCTTAGGGAAGAATTTGAGGGAATTAAAATCTTAACTGTTGCAGGTATGCTCTCAGAGGCAATAAGGAGAATCCACTACGGAGAATCAATAAGCCAAATGTTTAGGTTCTAACTTTAAAAACGAGGGGGAGCTCCACCCCCTCACCCTTAAACTCTATTAAGACCTTAAGCAGGTTTACCCTACCTCCGTTAAACTTAACCCAGTTTCCGCCAGAGAGGGTAAAGAGCTCTAAAGATGCGTTCTTGAAAGACAGGGGAAAGCTAACGGCCTTTAAAGGAGAGTTAAAGTCGTATTCACTCCTAAAAAGATATCTCTTCCCTCCTCTTCCCCTGTAGAGCCAGTACTTAACGGTGCAAATCCCCTTAAAGTAGTAGCAGTTCTCAGTTGTAAATTCAAAACCCTCAAGGTTTCCATCTAAGTCCCTGTAAACTTTAAAGCCTCCGTAGTTCTGGTTTGCCGATTCAATGTCCCTTAAAAAGAGGTAAAAGAAAGGAGGAATCAGACCTTGAAGCTTAAAGTTCTCAACTGCAGACCTTCCTGAAAGTTTAACTAAGTTAAAGAACTGGTAGGAGACTGCCAAGACAAAGGCAGAAAGGGCAACTGCTAAAAGGAGCTCTAAAAGGGTAAAACCTTTAGCGGGCTTCATAAACTTCAACTAAATTCCCCTTGTCCTGTGTTCCAACCTCTACTTTAACTATCCTAAACCCCATAACCTCTTCAAAATCTTGAGAGGCGGTAAACTTGTAGTTTAGGAGCTCCACCTTGCTTCCTGAAACCTCCTTTCCCCCGTAAAGGACTTCATTTAAGAGGTTATTTGCTAGAACGCTTGCCAAGGTAGTTTTTAAAAGCTCGTCGGAAGCATCAAGGCTCTTTCCTGCAAGGAGGAGGAAAGCACCAAAGGAGAAGCCCAAAACTGCAACTGCAAAGAGAACTTCAAGTAGAGTAAAACCTTTCTTCATGGAATAATTTTAATTGAAAATAAAATAGGGAGGAAAGAGTGAAAAGGAGGATAAGGTTAGGAGTTAACATAGACCACGTTGCAACTGTGAGGAACGCAAGGAGAACCTTTGAGCCAGACCCTGTTCACGCCGCAGTAATAGCAGACCTTGCAGGTGCCGACCAGATAACCTTGCACGTTAGAGAGGACAGACGCCACGTTAACGAGAGGGACCTAAAGCTCATAAAGGAGTTAATTCACTCAAGAGTAAACCTTGAAATGGCAATAACCAAAGAGATGATAGAGCTTGCCCTAAAGGTAAAGCCTCACCAGACAACCTTAGTTCCCGAAAAAAGACAAGAGATTACGACAGAGGGAGGGCTTGACGTTGTAGGGAACTTTGAAAAGGTAAAGGAGGCTGTAAGTAAGCTAAAGGAGGCAGGCATAACCGTTAACATCTTTATTGACCCCGAGGAAGAGCAGATAAGGAAGGCAAAGGAGGCAGGGGCAGACGCAGTGGAGCTCCACACGGGAGCTTACGCAGAGGCCTTTGCAGAGAACGACGAAGAGAAAGTTAAAAGGGAGTTAAACAGGATAAAGAAAGGGGCAAAGTTTGCAAAGGAGATTGGACTTAAAGTCTATGCGGGACACGGCTTAACCTACAAGAACGTTAAACCGATAGCCCAGATAGAGGAGATTGAAGAGCTTAACATAGGCCACTCAATAGTTGCAAACGCCATTTTGCTTGGAATGAAAGAGGCAGTTGAGAAAATGGTCAGGCTGATTAACGAGTAATGGTTGTAGCCGTAGGAATTGACATAGTCTCCGTTGAAAGGTTTAGGAAACTCTTAAGAAGGTATAAAGACAGGGCCACAAAAAGGCTCTTTCCAGAAGGAGTTGACTACTGTAAAGGTAAAAGAAGAGGGGAGTTTTACGGGTGTTTAGCCGCAAGGTTTGCCCTTAAAGAGGCTACTATAAAGGCCTTCTCACAATTAGGTATCTCCTTAACTTTGGGCCAAGTTAAAACTCAGGGAGGGGGGAGGGAGCTCCGCCTAAAGGTTGAAGGAGTTAAAGGCTATAAACTCCTTTTTAGCATATCCCACGAAAAAGAATTTGCAGTAGCAGTAGTTAACGTGATTAAGGAAGAGCCCCTAGGAGCAGACGGGAAATCCACTGAGCAGTGACAGCATCCATAGTTAGTATGTGCTCTTTAATCCAAGGTTTAAAGACCTTTTCAAAGTAATCCCTTAACTCTTCCCTGTTCCTACTTTCCCTCCAGCGTTTAAACACTCCTTCAAGCTCTTTTAAAACCCTTTCGTGCTCCTCTTTGTGGCATTGGTAGGCGAAAAAGTGGGTCTTCTCCATAAGCTCTTCCTCGTAGGAAAAGTGCTCCTTAACGTCCCTTAAGAACTCCTCAAATTTCCTATCTGTCTCTTCTAGAGATTCTCCAGAAACAATAGAGCTGTAAAGGCTATTAAGGTAAGAAAGCTCCTTCTGGTGAACCTGGTTCATCCCTGGGTAAGCAACCAGTGGGAGCTCCCTCTCACTAATTAACTCCATATCTTCCTCCTTAAATAAGAAGTTAAGAGAGGGAGCAAGAAGAGAAAATGAGAAATGTCAATAAAGTGCCCCCGAAGGGGCCAAAAGGCTTAAGAAAGGTGCTTTTTAATGTACTCTATGGCATCCCCTACCGTTTGAATCTTTTCGGCCTCTTCGTCGGGAATCTCAATCCCGAACTCTTCCTCAAGGGCCATAACGAGTTCAACGGTATCAAGGGAGTCTGCTCCTAAGTCCTCAACAAAGGAAGCCTCAGGAACTACCTCGTCTGGGTCAACTCCAAGTCTATCTGCCACAATCTCCTTCACCTTTTCTTCAATGTTTTCCATCTTCAACCTCCCTACCTGTAATCGGTTCTGGAATTATATTGAAAAACCTAGAAAAGTCCACCGTTAACGTGGAGAGTAGTTCCCGTAATGTAGCTTGCCATGTCTGAGGCAAGGAAGAGGCAAGCGTCGGCTACCTCTTTAGGCTCTCCTTCCCTCCTTAAAGGTATTGACTTTATAAGTTCAGACTTAATCTTCTCAGGTATTTTCTTAGTCATGTCAGTAGTAATGTAGCCTGGAGCTACGCAGTTAACTCTAATTCCCCTTCCTCCAAGTTCCTTTGCCAAAGACTTTGTAAACCCAATTAGTGCAGACTTAGTAGCACTGTAGTTAACCTGTCCTACGTTTCCAGTAAACCCTACAACGGAAGAGATGTTTATTATTACCCCCTTTCTCTTTTTCACCATAACGGGAACTACGGCCCTGCTAACGTTGTAAACCCCGTTTAGGTTAACTTCTACGACCCTATCCCAGTCTTCGTCCTTCATCCTTATAAAAAGGGAATCCTTCGTAATTCCGGCGTTGTTCACTAAAACGTCTATTCTCCCTTCAACCTCCACAATCTCCGCTACCCTCTTTTTAACCTCTTCCCTATCTGAAACGTCCATCTTAAAGCCACTAACCCCCAGTTCCTCTGCAACCTTAAGGGTCTTCTCTTGGCTCGTTCCGGTAATGTAAACCTTTGCTCCTACTTCCTTAAACCTCTGGGCAACGGCCCTTCCTATTCCCCTTGTTCCTCCAGTTATTAAAACTACAGCGTTTTTAAGCTCCTCAAACATAAAAACTACCTCCTCTTGATAGTTTATCAACTTACAACGCTAAGTCTAAAAACAAGCAGATAAACTGCCGAAAATTATAAACAGTCTCTTAAAGGAACTCCTTTCTGTAAGAGGAGACTATTCCAGGAAAGAGGTTATCAATAAACGAGACGACCTTTTCTAAGGTAGAGTCAACAACTTTAGAGCTGTTTGAGACTACAACTATGCCAATTACAGAGGTCTGCCAGGAATCCAAGGAGCCTATTTCGCTAACGGAAACGTTAAACTTCCCCCTTAACCTCTCAACTACCTTCTTTACGACGCTCCTTTTTTCCTTAAGGGAGCGGGAGTGGGGAATGTGGAGCTCCACCTCAAGGTAGCCTATAACGGAGGCCATCTACCCCTCCAGAAGTTTATTCCACTCTTCCCTTATTGAATCCCTAATTTCCATGTAGTCTTTACCTTCCTCGTAAGCCCTCAAAAGGGCAGGGGAGAACACCTTCTCGTAAAACTCCCTTCCCATCCTGTTAACTACCTTCTCGTCAAACTCTGAAGGGGTTGCCAACTTTTCCCACCACTTCTCTTTAGTTTTACCCTCTACAAAAGCCTTGGTAGCACCCCTATACTTTAGCTTGTGTCCGTAGAACTTCCTTGCGGCAACGACCTTTGCAACGGCTAAACCGTAGGCTTTCGCGTCCTCTTCGCCAAAACCGTACTCTTTCAAAGCCTTAATTCTGTTCCACTCTGCAAAAACGTCAAACCTCCTTATGGGAGCTCTCGGCTTTAAGACCTTTAAATTTACCTTAACTTCCCTCTCCATCTCTCCCTCCTATGGCCTATAATTAAAGATATTAACGGCGGAGGAGAAAATGGAAGTAAAGCACAAACTCTGGAGGTGCACAGTTTGCGGCTACATTTACAACGTTGAAGAAGGAGACCCTGAAAACAACATACCTCCCGGAACTCCCTTTGAAGCCCTTCCAGTTGACTGGGTCTGTCCAATATGCGGAGCCACGAAGGACAAGTTTGAACCGATAGATGAATGAGGATACTGGTAATTAGGCTCTCCTCCTTGGGAGACGTTATCCTAACAAGTAGCGTTCTCTCTGAGCTTAAAGAGAGGGGCATAAAGGCAGACTTACTTACCTTTAAGCCCTTCGGGGAGCTCTTTAAAGACCAGCCCTTTATAAACAGAGTAATAGAAGTTAAAAAGGAAGAGCTAAAGGGGCTAAAAGAGATAAGAGAGCTTGCCGAGGACTTGAGGGATTACGACTTTGCCTTTGACCTTCACGACGTTTTAAGGACAAAGCTTTTAAGGCACTTTTTAAAGTGTAAAGTTTTCACTTACAAGAAAAGGGGCCTTTTAAGGCGGTTAATGACCGTATTTAAACCCCTTAAAGCAAAGTGGCTCTTTGTTCCTCACCTTTACGCAGAGCCTTTTAAGGAAATAGGAATAAAAATAGAAAACCCACGCCCTTACCTTAAAGTTGACGGGAAATCTTTAAAGAGGGTTGAAGAGCTCTTACCCAAAGGAAGAGAGCTTGTAGCTTTAGCTCCCGGAGCGAGGTGGCCAAACAAGGAATACCCCTTAGAAAGTTTTAAAAGAGTATCGGAACTCCTTCTCAAGGAAGGCTTTAAAGTTGTAGCCGTAGGAGGAAAAGAAGAGAGGGAGAAGGGGAAAATCTTGGAGGAGACGGGAGCTATTAACCTGTGTGGGGAGCTCTCTTTAAAAGAGAGTTTAGCCCTAATATCTAAGTGTAGCCTCGTAATATCAAACGATTCTGGGGTAGTTCACATGGCAAGGGCCGTAAAGACAAAAGTCCTTGCTCTCTTTGGCCCTACCCATCCAGCTTTCGGCTTTGCTCCCTTTAAAGAAGAAGGGAAAGCCCTAACCTTGAACCTTCCCTGCTCTCCCTGCTCCCTCCACGGAAAGAAGGTAAGGTGCAGGGAGAGAGTTTGTTTTAAAATCCCACCTGAAGAAGTAGTTAAAGAAGGAATGAAACTTTTGGAGAAGTAAGTTGAAAGTAAAAAAACTGCTGGCAGAGTTTAGCTTAACTTTCCTAATAAGCTGGGTAATTGAGTTTCTATACATGGGAATAAAAGGGGTTTTTGAGGGAACTACCCTTTCCCTTTTAGAAATATCCCTCTCTTTTGACAACGCCGTAATGAACGCCGTTATACTCTCCGGCCTGTCTAAGGCGTGGAGGAGGAGGTTTTTAACCGTAGGAATGGTTATAGCAGTATTTGGAATGAGGTTCCTCTTTCCGGTCTTAATAGTAGCCCTTACTTCCGGCCTTTCAGTTGAAAAGGTAATTGAGATAGCCTTTAAAGAGCCAGAAGTTTACGGCCACTACCTTGAAAGCTCAGAACCTTTAATACTTGCCTTTGGAGGCTCTTTCCTCTTTATGGTCTTTTTAACTTGGCTCTTTGACACAAGTAAAGAGCTCCTCTGGATTAAGTCCTTAGAAGAAAAGGCAATAAAGGTTGCAAAACTTGGCGAAATTCGCCTAATTACGGCTTTAGGAGTAATAACCTTAATAGGTTTTTTAAAGAAGGAACTAAGCATCGTAATTTCAATGATTCTGGGAGTTCTCCTCTTTGAGCTGGTTAACTACGTAAAAAGTGCAGTTGAGTACTTTAAAGAGAAAAGGGGGATTGATTCTGGAATAGGAGCCTTTATCTACCTTGAGCTATTAGACGCATCCTGCTCCCTTGACGGAACCGTGGGAGCCTTTGCAATAAGCGAGAACCTGATAATAATAACGGTAGGACTTTCCGTTGGAGCTTTTATACTAAGGAGTTTAACGATTTACTTTGTGGAAAGCGGCAAGCTAAACCAACTTCCCTACCTTGAGCACGGAGCTCACTGGGGAATAGGGGGCTTAGGAGTTATGATGCTCTTAGAGCTCTTTTTCCACATCCCAGAGGCGGTAATAAGCTCGGTAGCCCTCCTCTTTATCCTCTCATCACTCTACTCTTCCTTAAAGAGGACTAAACCTTTGCTTGAAGGTTAAGCTTTTCCAAAAGACTTAGAGCTCCGTTAACGGCGTCAACCGCCGAGCTCGTTATCCCTCCTGCGTAGCCGGCTCCTTCCCCTACAGGGTAAAGGTTAAAAGCGCTAACGCTTCTATACTCTTTATCCCTTAAAATCCTCAAAGGAGAAGAGGTTCTCGTCTCTACCCCCACGAAAGTAGCGTTTGAGGGAAGGAAAAAGGGGACTTTTTTCGCCCAGTAGAGGAAAGCTTCCTTTATAGGCTCCCCAATTTCAGGAGGCAAAAGTTTGTCAAGTCTTGCACTCTTTATCTCAGGTATAAAGCCCCCGTCAATTAAATTAGAAGAGCTCTCCCCCTTTAAAAAGTCAACTACCCTTTGGGCCGGCATTGCGTAAGAACCTCCTCCCATAACGAAGGCGGCTCTCTCTAAGCTCCTTTGAAACTCTATGGCCTTAAAAGGGTCGTTTTCAAAGTCTGAAGGGAAGAGCTGAACTACAACTGCACTGTTGGCATAACCGCTGTCCCTTAAGTAGTTGCTCATTCCATTACAAACGACAGAATACTTCTCTGAGGAAGCACATATGACGAACCCTCCAGGGCACATACAGAAAGTGTAAACGTTCCTCTTCTTCCCTTTGTAGGTAAAGAGGTATTCGGCAGGAGGGAGTTTCGGGTTCTTAAACCACCTTCTCCCGTACTGAATCCTATTTATGGTCTTCTGGGTGTGAATAACCCTAAGGCCAACGGCAAAGGGCTTTGCCTCAAGGGCTATACCTATCTCCTTTAAGTGAAAGAAGGTATCCCTGGCGCTGTTTCCAAGGGCAAGGAAGTAGTAGTCAAAGGCTAAGAACTCAGTTATCCCCGTTTTAAGGTCTTCAAGTAAAACTCCTTCTACCCTGTTTCCTACTATCTTAAGGCCTTTTAAGAGGGTGTTGAACCTAAACTCAACTCCGAGGGACTTTAACTTTTCCCTAAACTTCGGTATTACCTCCCTTAACTTATCAGTTCCAATGTGGGGCTTACTCTTATAGAGGATTTCAGGGGGAGCTCCACACTCAACCAGCGTTTTAAAGACAAAGTACTTTTTCCTATCTTTAATTCTGGTTGTCAGCTTACCGTCAGAGAAGGTCCCGGCTCCCCCCTCTCCAAACTGAACGTTTGAGTTCTCGTTTAAACGCCTATACTTCCAGAAAGTAGCAACGTCCTTAACCCTCTCTTCAACGGGCTTACCCCTCTCAACTAGAACTACTTCAAGTCCTCCAAGTGCAAGGACATAGGAGGCAAAAAGGCCTGCAGGCCCAGCTCCAACTACCAAGACCCTCTTTTTCAAGGGAACTTTAGGAATTGAAAGGAGCTCCTCTTCTCTATATTCCCTCCCAATACCCTTATTTAGGAATTCCTGTGCCACCTCCTTTGGGAGCTCTACCAAAACCCTATAAACGAAAATAGGCTTCCTGCGGGCGTCAATGGACTCCCTTAAAACCTTAAACTCCCCTCTAATTCCGAGTTTTCTAAGCTCCTCCTCAAGGGAGGAATCTAAAGGAACCTTAACTTCCAGCTCAACCTTCACTTGGGAGCTCCAACTTCATAAGTTTTAAGAAATCTAAAAGCTCAGGTGAAAAGTTAGGCTTACCCTTTTCAAGCTCAAGGCTTACCTCTTTAGGTAGGAGCTCTATCTCTATCTCAACAATCTCGTCAAATCCCTTAATTCCCAACCTCTTTTCAACTCTTTCCTTCCTGTAAATAAGGGAATCCCTCTTTAAAACCCCTCCCTTCTCTAAAATGTCCCCTACGAACTTCTCTGCGTTGTCAATGTCCCTCTGGCGAACCCTGCCACTTAAGTAAAAGGTCAAAGAAAGGCTAACGGGCTCGGTAATGGGGAACTTCTCAAGGCCGTAGGAGAGCTTCTGAAGGTGAAGCTGATAAAGGGCGTCCCTTTGAGACTTTAAGACCTGTGGGTTATTAATTATAAAAGGCTTTAGCTCCCCGTTAACCCTCCTGTGGGATATCTTCTTATAGTTGGCTTTACTTGGTATCTTTCCAACAAAAAAGAACTTGAACTTCAAGCTTAACTCCCCTTAGAATTTAAATGTTGGAGAGAAAAGATGACCTATTCAGAAACCTTAAAAAGGTTTAAGTCAATATTAACAATTTTGCTAGCACTCGTAGCAGTATCAACCGTAGGAATAAAGCTAATTGAAGGTTGGAGCTGGCTTAACTGCCTTTGGCACACCATAATAACAATCTCAACCGTAGGCTACGGCGAGGTTAAGCCCCTTTCTCCGCTGGGAAAGATATTTACGATGATAGTAATAATCGTCGCCTTTGCCGTCTTTGCCTACGGAGCTTCAGCGATAGCGTCAATGCTCTTTGAGGGAGAGTTAAGGAAAATATTTACCGTAAAGAGGATGGAGAAGATGGTTTCAAAGCTGAAAAACCACACAATAGTTTGCGGTCTTGGAAGGACCGGACAGGCGGCAATAAAGGAGCTCTGGAGGGAAAAAGTTCCCTTCGTAGTAATTGAAAAGGACGAGTCAAAAATTGAAGAGGCAAAAGAAAGCTACCCAAACCTTATCTACATCATAGGAGACGCCACTCAAGACGAAACCCTTATAAAGGCCGGGGTAAAGTCGGCACAGAACATGATAGTAGCAACGGCAGACGACGCAGACAACCTTTTCATAACCCTCTCTGCAAAGAACCTTAACCCGAGATTAAGGATAGTAACGAGGGCAAACAGGGAAGAAAACGTTATAAAGCTGAAAAGGGCGGGAGCAACCGAAGTAATACTGCCCAACGTGATAGGGGGATTAAGAATGGCCTCTCTAGCTATAAGGCCAAGCGTCGTTAGCTTTTTAGACATAGTAACCCACCACGGAGAGATAGACCTAAGGCTTGAAGAGGTTGAAGTCCCAAAAGGAAGCCCCTTTCACGGAAAACTCCTAAAAGACCTAAACATACCAAGCAAAACGGGGGTAATAGTAATAGGAATAAAGAGGGAAGACGGCTCGTTTATACTAAACCCCACCTCTTCAACTATGGTCTTAGAAGGGGACAGGCTGATAATAATCGGAACAAAAGAACAGGCAGAAAAACTAAAGAAGCTGGTAAGGGGAGAGGAGGTTTAGGTGGTGCGGGAGGCGGGATTTGAACCCGCACGCCCGTAAGGGCACCGCCCCCTCAAGACGGCGCGTCTGCCGATTCCGCCACTCCCGCTTGCTGACAGTAGGAAATATAAGATAGAGGCCAATAGCTGTCAAGGAAATTTCTCCTATCTTTAACTTTTAAACGGTTAAGGAGTTTTCCCTTGAAAAAGGTAAAGTGTCCAAACTGCGGAAAAGAGAGTTTGTGGGAAGGAAACCCTTTTAGGCCTTTCTGTAGCGAGAAGTGTAAGCTCTCAGACCTTTACAGGTGGCTTTCTGAAGAGTACAAGGTAGAAGAGGAGTTAGGAGGAGAAGTTGTCAAAGAAGATAACTCCGGCACTTAAGCAGTACTTGGAGTTTAAGGAAAAGTATAAAGACGCAATTTTAATGTTCAGAATGGGAGACTTCTACGAGATGTTCTTTGAAGACGCAGAGGTTGCCGCAAGGGAGCTTGAAATTGCCCTCACCTCCCGCTCTTTCGGTAAGGGAGGGGAGAGAGCTCCCATGTGCGGAATACCTCACCACGCCCTTGAAACCTACCTCCCTAAATTGGTAAGGAAAGGCTACAAGGTAGCCATATGTGAACAGCTTGAAGAGCCAAAACCCGGCAAGAAAGTAGTTGACAGGGGAGTAGTAAGGGTAATAACTCCGGGAACCTACTTTGAAGACGAAACGGAAGAGAGGTTCCTAACTGCAATCTTGCCTGAAGGTAAGGAGTTCAAAGTAGCTTGGGCAAACCTCTCCTCCGGAGACCTCTTTAAAGCCACGGTAAACGAAGAGGAGCTTAAAACGATAGTGTCAAAGTTTAAACCTAAAGAAGTTCTAATTCCGGAAGACTTTGAGCTTAAAGGGTTAAAACCTTTCCTGTCTGGAGCCTTAATAGAGAAACTTAACAGGCTAAGTTTTAAAGGAGGTGCCGTAAAGGCACTAAAAGAGTTCATTGAGGAGACCCAAAAAGAGTTTGTCCCTAAACTTAAAGAGCCAAAAGAGTACTTAAAAGAGGAGTACATACACATAGACCCTCAGAGCCAGAAAAACCTTGAGCTTTTAGAGTCGGCAGGTCAAAGGGAAACAAAAGCTACCCTCTTTGGAGTTTTAGACAGGACAAAAACGGGAATGGGAAGGAGGCTTTTAAAGTTCTGGATTCTCCACCCTCTAAAGGAAGTCAGGAAAATAGAAGAGAGGCTTTCAGCAGTTGAAGAGCTTAAAGAGAGTTTCTTAATACTTGACGAGTTAAGGGAAGTATTAAAAGGAGTTTACGACATTGAGAGGCTCCTTACGAAAATCTCTTCAGGGATGGGAACTCCAAAAGAGGTTGCCTCGCTAAGGAGCTCCTTAAAAGAGCTCCCGAAAGTTGAAAGACTATTAAGGGAGCTCCACTCCCCCCTGTTTAAAAGGCTCCTAAAGGACTTTGACCCTCTCCAAGACATATACTCTGAAATAGAAAGGGTACTGGTAGATAACCCTCCCTCTTCACCGAAGGAGGGGGGACTGATAAAAGAGGGAGTAAACGGTGAGCTTGACGAGCTAAGGAGAGTTAAGAGAGAAGCCGAGAAGATAATAAAGGAAATTGAAGAGAGGGAAAGGGAAAAGACGGGAATAGGGAGTCTTAAGGTAGGCTTTAACAACGTTTTCGGCTACTACATAGAGGTTTCAAAGCCCAACCTCCACCTAGTTCCTAAAGAGTACATAAGAAAGCAGACCTTAGTAAACGCTGAAAGGTTCATAACTCCGGAGCTAAAAGAGTTTGAGGAGAAGGTCCTATCTGCAAAGGAGAGGATAGAGAAAATAGAGTATGAACTCTTTTGCAACTTAAGGGAGTTTATCTCTTCCCAAAGTGAGAGAATCTCAAAGAGTGCAGAAGTTATAGCCCAAATAGACGCGCTCCAGTCTTTAGCAAAAGTTGCAGTAGAAAGGGGCTACACTAAACCCAAGGTAAACAACTCTTACAAAATAGAAATTAAAGAGGGAAAACATCCGGTTCTTGAAAACCTCCTTGAAGAAGAGTTTATACCCAACGACGTAAAGCTTAAGGATGAGGAGTTCATACTGATAATAACAGGTCCAAACATGGGAGGTAAGTCTGTTTTCTTAAGGCAAACTGCACTAATTACCTTAATGGCACAAATGGGCTCTTTCGTTCCTGCAAAGGAAGCAGAAATAGGCGTAGTTGACGGGATTTTCACGAGAGTAGGAGCTGCTGACAACCTAACGAAAGGTCTTTCAACCTTTATGATGGAGATGGTTGAGACGGCGAACATCCTAAAAAACGCTACAAGCAAAAGCTTAATAGTTCTAGACGAAATAGGAAGGGGAACCAGCACTTACGACGGAATGAGCATAGCTAGGGCAGTCGTTGAGTACATAAGCTCTAAACTCGGCGCAAAGACCCTCTTTGCAACCCACTACCACGAGCTTACGGAGCTTGAAGGCCAAGTTAAAGGGGTTAAGAACTACCACGCCTCCGTTAAAGAAATTGAAGGACAGATAGTATTTACCCACAAGATAGTAAAAGGAGCTTCTGAGAAGTCTTACGGAGTTCACGTTGCAGAGCTTGCAGGACTTCCCAAGGAAGTAGTTGAAAGGGCCAAAGAAATCCTTAGGGAGCTTGAAGGGAGAAAAGAGGCAAACTTAGAACTTCCACTTTTTAAGGTAGTGGAGAAAGAGGAAAGTAAGGAGCTCCCAGAGGAGGTAAAAAGGATAATCAGGGAGCTTAACCGCATAGAGATTTCAAATACTACCCCTCTAGAGGCCTTAATGCTCCTTGCGAGGCTAAAAGAGAGCGCAAAAGAGGCTGAACTAAAATGGAAGTTGTAGTAAGTAGAGAGAAAGGGAATAAGAGGTTAGACCAGTTTATAAGCGAGGTAGCAGAGCTCTCAAGAAGCCAGGCAAAGGAGATAATAGAAAAGGGACTGGTTAAGGTTAACGGGAAGGAAGCAAAGAAACCCTCCCAGAAGGTAAAGGAGGGGCAAGTAGTCTCCTTTGAAGTTCCCCCTCCAGAGCCTATAGAAGTTAAACCTGAAGACATCCCTTTAGAAGTGGTCTATGAGGACGAAGACGTAATAGTAGTAAACAAACCTGCAGGGATGGTAGTCCACCCTGCACCGGGCCACTACACGGGAACTTTAGTAAACGCCCTCCTTTATCACTGTAAAGACCTAAAAGGGATAGGGGGAGCCCTAAGGCCCGGGATAGTTCACAGGCTTGACAAAGAGACTTCAGGCCTCATAGTAGTTGCAAAGAACGACCTTGCCCAGCAGTCCCTTATTGAGCAGTTTAAAAACAGAAGCGTAGGCAGGTTTTATAGGGCCCTTATAGTGGGAATACCGAAAAAGGAAAGAGATAGAATAGTTTTACCGATAGGCAGAGACAGGTTTGACAGGAAGAAGTTCTCCCCAAACACCACATCGCCTAAGGAGGCAATTACCAACTACTGGGTGTTGGAAAAGTTCCCAGAAGACAACATATCAGAGATAAAGTGCAAACTTGAAACTGGAAGAACCCACCAGATAAGGGTTCACATGTCAAGTTTAGGCCATCCCCTTTTAGGAGACAAAGTTTACGGGTATAAACCGAGTAAGATAAGAGACAGGGAATTAAGAGAATTAATAGACCAAATGGGGATGCACGCCCTCTGTGCCTACTACCTGGCGTTTAACCACCCAAGAAGCGGAAAGAGGCTTGAGTTTGAGGTAGAACTTCCACAAGGATATAAAAGAGTTTTAAACTTCCTCCGCAGAAAGAAGGGAGAGGAACTTTGAGAAAAGGTCTGCAGTCTCTTTATCTATGGCTACAAAGTGAATCTCCTTCAAAGTAGAATCTGGGTTTTCCTTAAAGTAATTTAAGACCTCGTCAACTATTACCTTAACTCCCTCCTCTTTAGGGTAGCCAAATATACCTGTGCTTATTGCAGGTATAGAGACGGAAGAAAGCCCTAAGGAATCTGCTATCTTAAGGGCCGACCTAACGGCACTCCTTAACTTCCTCTCTTCGTCCCCTTCCCCCCAAATAGGTCCTACTGCGTGGATAACGAACCTCGCCTTTAAGTTCCCCCCGCCGGTGTAAACGGCACTTCCAACTGGCACAGGTCCTTTTTCTCTAACTATCCTGTCGCTCTCTCTCTGGATAACTTCCCCGCCCTTTCTAACTATTGCACCGGCTACTCCTCCTCCGTGCTTTAAGAGGGAGTTGGCAGCGTTAACTACGGCATCGGTTTCCTCTTGGGTAATGTCTCCGTGAACTACTTTAAAAATCCTCTCAGCCAAGGTCTCCCCATATAAACTGGATTAAGGCCATACCTGCAACCGCCGCAGTCTCGGCCCTTAATATCCTCTTTCCTAAGTATATGGGTTTAAATCCCTTTTCTTTAAGGAGCTCCACCTCCTCCTTTTCAAGACCTCCTTCAGGCCCTACCAAAAAGGAAACAGATTGAGCACCGTATCCTTGGTAGTCCTTAAGGGAGCTCCCCCCTTTTTCCCATAAGACAAAGTTAAGCTCTCCAACAGGCTCAACGTCTTCAATCTTTAACGGCTCGTCTATCTCAGGAACGACGCTCCTCCCACACTGTTTAGAAGCGTTAACTACTATCTCCTGCCAACGCTTCAGTTTTCCCTCCCAGTTCTTTACAAGTTGAGCAGTGCAAGAGCGGTGGCACACAACGGGAACTATCTTGCTTACTCCAAGCTCTGTAGTCTTTTGAAGGGCCAGCTCAAGTTTCTGAAATTTATTGGTTATCCCCATAAAGAGCACAGAGGTTAAGGGGCTGTCCCTTTTAACCTTGGTCTCTTCAAGGATTTTAAGCTTAACAGAGGTGGGAGAGGCGGCGGAGATTTCGGCTAAGTACTCTCTACCCTCTCCGTCAAAAACTATTATCTCGTCTCCCTTTTTAAGCCTAAGAACCTTAAGGGCGTGGCGAGCCTCCCTACCTCTGAGGAAGGCTTCGTTGTTCTTTACTTCATCTACTTTAAACCGTCTCATCTAAACTCCGGTCGTCTCCCTTTTCCTTTTCTTCTTCTCTCTAACTGAAACTTTACCCTTTGGCGTAATGTCAAAGACTACCTCTCCGCCCTCTGTAAACCTTCCCATAAGGATTTCGTCCGTAAGCCTGTCTTCAATGAGCTTTTGGAGAGCTCTCCTTATAGTCCTTGCCCCGTACTCCTTCCTAAATTCCTTGTCAACAACGAAGTCTATAAACTTCTTAGTAACGTGAACCTTTAGACCTTTTTCCTCAAGCTCTTTGTTTAACCTCTCAACCTGCTTACGGACAATCTCCCTAACGTCTTCTTTAGTAAGGGGATGGAAGACAACTATTCCGTCAAGCCTGTTTAGGAATTCAGGTTTAAAGAACCTCTTAACCTCTTCCATTACAAAGGACTTCATCCTCTCAAAGGAACGCTCTTCTTCTTTACCGTCGGCAACTTCAAATCCCATGCTCTTTTGGCTTGAAAGAAGGTGCTTAGCACCTAAGTTTGACGTCATAATGAGAATTGTATTAGTAAAGGAAACCGTCCTTCCGAGCCCGTCTGTTAAACGGCCGTCCTCCATTATCTGAAGGAGGATGTTTAAAACGTCAGGGTGGGCTTTTTCAACCTCGTCTAAGAGTATAACTGAGTAAGGCTTCCTCCTTACCGCCTCTGTAAGCTGGCCTCCCTCTTCATAGCCAACATATCCCGGAGGAGCTCCTATCAGTCGGGATACAGTATGTTTTTCCATGTACTCACTCATATCTATCCTGACTAGGGCCTTCTCGTCTCCAAAGAGGTACTCTGCAAGAGCTTTAGCAAGCTCAGTCTTACCTACTCCGGTTGGCCCTAAAAAGAGGAAGGAACCTATAGGCCTGTTTGAACCTGCTCTTATGCCAAGCCTTGAACGCTTTATAGCCTTTGCTACGGCTTCAACCGCTTCTTCTTGACCTACAACCCTCTTGTGGAGCTCCTCTTCAAGCCTTTTAAGTTTTTCAACCTCTTTCTCGTGAAGCTGTTGAACAGGTATTCCCGTCCATAGGGCAACTATCTCCTCTACCTTAGACTCGTCAATAACAACCTTCTCCTTCGTCTCCTTTAACCTCTGCTCTCTCTTTAACTCTTCAAGCTCAGTTAAAAGCCGTAGCTCCTTCTGTTTATACTCGTGGGCCCTCTCGTACTCGGCCATTGCAAGGGCCTCTTCCTTCATAGCTTTTACCTTCTCTATCTCCTTCTCAAGGGCCGAAATCCTGCTATCCCCTTTACTGGCCTGAAGCTGAGCCTTAGCTCCGGCCTCGTCTATTATGTCTATGGCCTTGTCCGGCAGTTTCCTGTCGTTAATGTACCTAACAGAAAGCTTTACCGCTCTCTCTATAGCACCGTCGGTTATCTCTACGTTGTGGAACTCTTCAAACTTGTGTTTAAGCCCCTTTAAAATCTCAATTGCGTCTTCAACTGTAGGCTCTTCAACCATTACAGGTTGAAATCTCCTCTCAAGAGCTCCGTCTTTCTCAATGTACTTCCTGTACTCGTCTATGGTAGTAGCACCTATTACCTGAATCTCTCCCCTTGACAGGGAAGGCTTTAGTATGTTTGAAGCGTCCATACTGCCTTCAGCCGCACCTGCGCCAACCAAGGTGTGAATTTCGTCTATAAATAGGATTACGTCTTTGTTGTTCTCAAGCTCCTTAACTATAGCCTTTAACCTTTCCTCAAACTGTCCCCTATACTTGGTCCCCGCAATTAAAGAGGCCATGTCAAGGGAAACTATCCTCTTGTCCTTTAACTTCTCGGGAACCATTCCCTTGGCAATCCTCGTTGCCAAGCCCTCAACAATTGCAGTCTTCCCTACTCCGGGCTCCCCTATTAAAACCGGGTTATTCTTCCTGCGCCTTGCAAGGATGTGAACGACCCTCTCTATTTCCTTATCCCTTCCTATTACGGGGTCAAGTTTACCCTCCCTTGCAAGGGCGGTAAGGTCCCTTCCAAACTTGTCAAGGTTAGGAGTGGAGCTCCTCTTACTTACCTTCCTGTCGCTTGAAATACCCTTTAAAAGACTTGATACCTCCCTCCTTAAAGTGTAGTGGTCTAAACCGTAGCTCCTTAAAATCCTACCTGCAAGGCCCAACTTCTCCTTGGCAAGGGCAATAAAGAGGTGTTCAGGACCTACATAAGCGTGGCCCAAGATTTTTGACTCTTCAAGGGCGTGCTCAAGAACCCTTCTTGCCTCGGTGGTAAAAGTAACGGTGTTTATGTCAACCTCGTAAGGAACAGGTTGAACCTGGTTAACTATAATGTCCTGAATTCTGGTCTTAGAGATGTTGTACTTTGCCAATATCTGGGAAGTTATCTCATCCTCCTTAATTAAGGAAAGGAGGATGTGCTCTGTTCCCAACTTATCGCACCTTAAACTAACCGCTTGTTCTTTAGCTTTAATGATTATCTGTCTTGCCTTTGTTGAAAACCTTTCAAACATAAACTCTCCTGTAATCGGGTTTAAGAGACTATAACTCCATCTTTAATAAAGTATATGCACTCTGCATAAGTTTCCAACTCAGAGTTGTGAGTTGCTATTAAGAAGGTAGTTCCGAGTTCCCGGTTGAGCTCTTTCATTAAGGAGATTACGGAGGTTGTGCTTTTGGAATCCAAGTTTCCCGTAGGCTCATCTGCAAGGACAATTTCAGGGTTTCCAACCAAAGCCCTTGCAACAGCTGCTCTCTGCCTTTCTCCACCTGAAACTTCAAAAGGTCTGTGAGATAATCTATGACCTAATCCTACGATTTTCAACATCCTTTCTGCACGCTTTTTTGAACTGTTAAAGCTTTCTCCTCGGATGAGAAGAGGAACCATAACGTTTTCAAGGAGAGTCAGCTCGTTAATCAAGTAGTGAAACTGGAAAACGAAGCCCACCTTCTCGTTCCTAAAAAGAGCGAGCTCCTTTTGGCTTAAAGAGAACAAATCCCTACCTTTAAAGAGAACCTTCCCTTCTGTAGGTGTGTCAAGAGTTCCTAAAATGTGAAGGAGAGTTGACTTTCCAGAGCCTGAAGCTCCCATTAAGAGTGAGAATTCCCCCTTTTTAAGGGATAGGTTTACTCCCCTTAGAGCCCAAACTTCATCTGAAGGGGTCTTGTATAGTTTTCTTAAGTTCTCTGCCCTTATAATCTCTTCCATTTGGCCTCCTTAATGTATTAAGTTAATCTTAATAAGGAGTTATAAATGGAGAAAAGGGTTCACAAGATAACTTTTTACCACCCAAAAATAGAGAAGCTAATAGGGTGCCTTAAAGAAGGGTATCTAGTAGGAGGCTTTATAAGGGACAGGCTTTTAAGGGTAAGGAAAGAGTACCTTGACGTTGACCTTGTAGTTAAGGGGATAAAAGAGAGTCAGGTTAGGTGCATAGGGAAAGAGTTAAAAGCAAAGCCTTTTAAGTTTAAAAAGGTTAAGGAGGTTGTCTCTTTCTCAGGTGATGGGTGGAGGGTTGACCTTTCAGAAATGGAAGGTTCCTCCATTGAGGAGGACTTAAAAAAGAGGGACTTTACGGTTAACGCAATTGCAGTTGACGTTAGGGAGCTCTCCCTCCCCTTTAACGACGATGTCCTCCTAATTGACCCAACGGGAGGTTATGAAGACCTTATAAAGGGAGTTATAAGGCCCACCCACAAAGAGAGTTTACGGGAAGACCCCATAAGAATTTTAAGGGGAGTAAGGTTAAAGCTTACCTTAGACTTTAGCTACTGTGAAAGCTTTATCTCCCTTTCAAGGAAGGCATCTCCTTTAATAGAGAAAGTCCCCAGGGAAAGGGTTGGAGAAGAAGTTAAGAAAATGGCAGAAACAGAGTCTTTCTGGAAGGCTTTAAAAGACTTGGAAACTATCGGAGCCCTCTTTCCCACCTTTAAAGAGTTAAAGGGAATTGAAAAGATACCTCCAAGTGGTCTTCACCAGTACGACCTTAAAGAGCACTCAATAAAGACAGTTTACTTTTTAGAAGAGTTTGCACTAAAAGAGGCTAAAGAGCTCTTTAAAGACTTTTTCCCTCAGATAAGGGAAAGGAAAAAGTGCTTAAAACTGGTTGCCCTCTACCACGATGTAGGGAAACCCCTAACGGTAAAAGAGGTTAACGGAAAGTTAACCTTTTACAACCACGACAAAATAGGCGCAGAGATAACAAGAAAAGGGCTTATAGAGCTTGGATTTGGCAAAGAGTGTGGAAAGCTAGGCTACTATGTAGTAAGGAACCACCTTAGGCCCTTCTTCCTTTACGACCTTTACAGGAAAGGGGAGCTCTCAAAAAGGGCAGTTTACAAGTTCTTTAGGGATACGAAAGACTACGCCTTCCACACTTTAACTTTAAGCATTGCAGACTTTATGGCGACCTCTAAAGATATGGAAAACTCGGTAGCAGAATACTTGGACTTCTTAATTTACTTAAGGGACTTCTACACAGAAAGGTTAAAAGAATTAAAGCCTATTTTAACCGGCAGGGAAATTATGGAGATTAAAGGACTTTCAAAGCCAAACCGAGTAATAGGAGAGATTAAAGAAAAGCTCCTTGAACTTCAAGCTCTTGGAAAGGTAAAGACGAAGGAGGAAGCGGTAAAACTCGTTAAGGGGTTTAACTTTGAGAATTCTCGTAAAAGCAAGCTGGATAATAACCACGGAGATAGAAGCAGTTAAAAACGGCTTTGTAGTAATAGAAAAGGGAAAAGTAAAAGAGATAACGGGAAGAAGGCCAGAAGGACACTTTAGCGATTATATTGAGCTAAAAGGAGTTCTACTGCCTCCGCTAGTAAACGCCCACACCCACTTAGAACTGAGCAGGTTCAACTTCTCTCCGGAGCTCTGCAAAGACTTTTTTAGCTGGCTCCTTTCAATAATAGGAAAGAGAAGTCTCTTATCTTTGGAAGAGCTGAAAGAAGCAGTAAAAGAGGGAATAAGGGAGAACAGGAAAAGGGGAACTTACTACATCGGAGACATCTCCTCCTTTGGAGTAAGTCCCAACATAAAAGCTAAAGGACTAAAGGTCTTTAGAGAGTTTATAGGAAAGGACTTTGACCCTAGAAAGTGGGAAGTTCCCCTTTCTGCCCACGCCGTCTATTCTGTATCCTTTAAAGCCTTAAAGGAGATAGCAAAAATAAGTAGAGAAAAAGGGGAGAAGTTTCAGGTTCACCTGGGAGAGAGCGCAGAAGAGGAGAAGTTCGTTAAGTGCCTCCCAAACAGGTTTGAAGAGGAAATCTACAAAATTTTAAATAGGAAAAGGTATGAGAGGGTATGTGCAGACAGTCTTACAGATTACCTTAAAAAGGCGGGAGCTCTAAACGAAAACCTCATAGCAGTTCACTGCACCAACCTAAGTGAAAGGGAGCTTGAAGAGCTCAAAGAAGCAGGCTCAGGGATAGTTCTATGCCCAAAAAGCAACTGCCACCTAAAGGTGGGATTTCCGAAGGTGGAGGAGCTTATAGGCTACGACAAAGTGGCTTTAGGAACAGACGGGATGTCAACCAACAACTCCCTCTCCGTTTTAAGCGAGCTTAGAACCCTTTACTACAAGCTTGAAGGAAGAGTAAGGGTAAAGGAGCTCTTACCAATGATAACTACAAACGGAGGAAGAGTTTTAGGAATAGAGGATTACGGGAAAGAGGCAGTCTTCACCCTTTTAAAAGAGGAGAAAAAAGAATTTCAAGACCCCTTTTCTCCCTTACTGTTAGAAGGAGTAAATGTTGAAGTCCTTGACTTTTCTAGTCCACTTTGATTAAATAACTCAAGAGTGCGAAAAAACACAGACAGCAAGGAGCCACAATGTTTAAGAAAATCTACGACTTCTTCAGTTCTGTAAAACTTGCCATCTTCCTGCTCCTTACGCTGGCAGTAACCTCAATAGTTGGAACGATTATTGAACAACAGCAAGACCCTGAAAAGTACTTAATGGAATACGGCCCTACTACTTACAAGATAATGAAATTCTTAGGTTTTACAGACGTCTATCACTCTTGGTGGTACATAACCCTCCTAACTCTCTTGGCTATAAACCTTATAGTCTGTTCAATTAAAAGACTTCCAAAGATATGGAAAGTTGCAATGGAGCCCCGAAAGACATTCCCCCAGGGGCAGGAGAAGACTTTAAGGATATCAAGCTCAATAACCCTTTACGGTAAGCTGGAAGAGATTAAAGAAAAGCTCTTAAGCTCACTAAGAGAGAGAAGGTATAAAGTTGAAGTACCTAAAGAAGAAAGTGAAGAGGTCCACATCTTTGCAGACAAAAACGTCTTTGCAAGGTTCGGAGTTTACATAGTCCACCTTGGAGTCCTAATAGTTTTAATAGGGGGCTTAACTACCGCCATTTTCGGCTTTAGAGGCTACATGAACTTAGCTCAGGGAACCAGTAGCAACTTAGTTAGCTTCTTTTCAGGGGGGAAAATAATAGAGCTCCCCTTTTACATAAGGTGCAACAAGTTCACAATAGACTTTTACCCTTCGGGTATGCCAAAAGCTTACATATCTGACCTTTCCGTTATTAAAGACGGGAAAGAAGTTTTAAGGAAGGAGATTAAAGTTAACGAACCTTTAAAGTACAAGGGCATTTACTTTTACCAAGCAAGCTACGGTCAAGGAGAGGCCTTCTTAAAGGTAAAAGACAGGAACGGGGAAAGAATTATAGGTGTAGCTTTCGGTCAGCCCATAAAACTTGCAAAAGATACCTACTTAAAGATAGTAAGCATAGACGGGAACACAATGACGATAGGAATTGAGTTTATAAGAAACGGGAAAGTTGAGGAAGGAGACATAAAACCTTTTATCTTCTATACGGTCCCGGGAACCGACAAAGCAGTAGCAATGGTTGACTTTAAACCTGTCTTTTACACGGGCCTTCAAGTTGCAAAAGACCCGGGAACTTGGATAGTTTGGCTGGGAAGCACCGTTTTAATAGCAGGGCTTATCGTTGCCTTCTTCATTCCCCACAGGAGAGTTTGGGCAAGGATAGAGAAAAAAGACGAGGAAAAAGTAAGGCTGGTAATAGGTGGCCTTTCAAACAAAGGTTCAGAGAGCTTAGCCAGAGAAATAGAGGAAATCTTAGGGGTTTTAAAGTCTTCATACTGTAAAAATACCCCTAAGGAGGAAGAGCTATGATTACGTCGGTAGAGCTCTTTAACTACGGTATGGTCGCCTACTTCTTTGCGTTCCTCTTCTACACAATCTACGCTTTCTCTAAAAGCTCTTGGTCCTCAAAACTTGCAACTGGCTTTGCTTGGCTGGGAGTTCTCATTCAGGGAGTAGGCTTTGTAGTAAGGGGAATGGAGAAGGCTAAGGTAAACATGGTCTCAGACTGGACGGCTTTTTACAAGTACGCTCCCTTTACAAACATGTACGAGTCCCTAATGCTCTTTGGCTGGACTGCAGTTCTAATCTACCTCCTCTTTGAGTGGAAGTACAAAAACAAAGCTTTCGGTATGTTCGTAATACCCCTGGCTCTGATAGGGGAGCTCTCAACCCAGATTTTAGGGTTCAGTGAAGAAGCCCAACCTTTAGTTCCTGCCCTTCAGAGCAACTGGCTCCTGTTCCACGTAATTACGACCTTCATAGGATACGCAGCGGCAGCTGTAAGCGCAGGAATAGCTTACGCTTACTTTGCAAAAAGGGAAGACACCACACCTAAAGATTGGGCAGTAGTTTTTATAACGACTTGGTTCATCTTCTTCTTCATAATCTACTCAGCTTACAGGGAAGACGTTCCCCTCTACTTAGGAATATCGGCCCTTGCTGCAGCGGTATTCTGCGGAGTTTTATACCTAATTAAGAGGTTTGGAATAAGCAAGATATTCCCCTCAATTGAGACTATGGAACAGATAATGTACCAGTCTGTAGCCGTAGGGTTTGTATTCTTAACCATTGGAATAATACTCGGGGCAGTTTGGGCAAAGTACGCTTGGGGCGGTTATTGGTCTTGGGACCCAAAGGAAACTTGGTCTTTGATAACTTGGCTTGTCTATGCAGCTTACCTACACGCCCGCTACATTAAAGGGCTAAGGGGTAAACCACTAGCCTACTTCACTATAGTAGGCTTCTTAAGCGTTATATTTACCTACTACGGAGTTAACCTGATTATTCCAGGGCTCCACAGCTACGCTCAGTAGGAACTTTCTTTGCCCCTTTTGGGGCTTTCCCCTTTAAAGGGGGAAGTTAACATCTTCTCGCTTAGTATTTAGAAAACCTAAAGAGATGCAAGGCTTATTACTTCCGTGAAAGTCTGAGCCTGAAGTGTAGTAAAGTGAGAGCTCCTTACACACTTCCCTTAACTCAAGGCTAAAAGAACAAGTGTGGCGGTAGTGGTAAACCTCAACTCCCATTAAGCCGTTCTCTTTAGCACTTTTTAAGAAGCAGTAGAGCTCCCTTAAGTTAAGCTCCAAAGTTGAAGGATGAGCAACAACTGGAATTCCCCCTGCCTCTCTAATCAGAGAGAAAACTTCCCTATAGTCCATCTTCTCCCTCTTTACCCCTAAAGAGGAGAGGAAGTCTATGGCTTCTTCCCTGTCTTTAAAGTAGCCTAAGTCAATTAGCCTTTTAGCAATGTTTGGCTTCCCGAAGTTCTCTCCGTGTTTTTCTACCATCTCCTCGTAAGTTATAGGGTATCCCAGAGAATAGAGCTTTGAAAGGAGCTCTTTGTTTCTCTTAATTCTAGAAGAGCGGAAGAAAGAGGTTAGCTCCTTAATAGAGGGAGAGGTAGGGTTAAAGTAATAACCTAAAACGTGAAACTGCCTCTTCCTTTTGCCTAAAAAGGAGGTGTCAGCAGTTATCTCTATCCCTGGTATAAAGTTTACTCCTAGCTCCTTGGCCCTCTTAGAAGCCTCACTTATGCCGTTTACAGTATCGTGGTCTGTCAACGAGAAGTGCTTAATACCGCTAGAGTAAGCAAGCTCAACCAACTCCTTCGGAGTTAAACTCCCGTCTGAAGCAGTTGAGTGGGAGTGGAGATCTACCTTGTAAAGAGAAAGCCTTTCCAAATTCCTTCCTCCACCTCTTTTCTTAGGTTAAAGCCTAACTTCTCCACTTTTTTAACAAAATCCTTCCTTTGCTCCTTTAAAATCCCCGATATTATCAGCTTTCCCTTACACTTTGTAGCTAAATCAGGTAGTATGGGCTCTAAAAGGTGCTTCTCTATGTTGGCAACAACCAGGTCAAACTCCCCTTTAACATCTCGGGCACTTCCCTTAACAAACTCTATAGAGTCAACCTCACTCAAGTAGGCATTCCTTTTTACTTCCTCCTCTACTCCCTCCTGTACATCGCAGGCAACAACCCTTGAAGCTCCAAGCTTTCTAGCCAGTATAGAAAGTATCCCGCTGCCGGTTCCAACATCTAGAAAGCTTTCTCCCTCTCTTAAAAACTCTTCAATTAACCTCATAGAGAGCCTCGTAGTCTCGTGAGTCCCAGTCCCAAAGCCTCTGCCTGGGTATATGTAGATAACCAAGCTTCCCTCAGGTTCAGGAAAGCTTCCCTTTAACCAGGAAGGAACCACCCACAATTTGCTAGAGACTTTAACTGGCTTGTAGTACCTTTTCCACGCCTCGTTCCAGTTCCTCTCCTTTAAAGTCCCCTCATCTACCAAAAAGAGCTTAAGCTCTTTCGGAAGGTCTAAAGGGCCCTTAAAGTAGGCCTTAAACTCAACCTCTTTACCCTCTTTTAAGGTGTAAGTTCCCATACAGCCCAAGGAGAAAAGCGAAGAAGTTAAAAAGTCGTAAAGCTCTCTAGGAACCTTAAAGGTAAACTCCCTATAAACCAAGGTAAACCCTCTCTACCCTTTGACTAATCCTGCACATCAGCTCATAAGGAATCGTCCCTAAAGAGTCTGCAACCTCGTCAAAGGTATTAACGGTTCCAAAGAGAGTGGCAACGTCTCCCTTTTTGACTTTTCTGTCGGCAGAGACTATTAACATGTCCATACAGACTCTACCTCTTACCTTGTAGAAGTTGCCGTTTAAGTAAACTTTCCCTGAGTTTGAAAGCTCCCTTGGATATCCGTCTGCGTAGCCAAAGGAGACAACCGCTACTTTCTCCCTTTTCCTCGTCCTGTAAGTTCCTCCGTAAGAGACAGGGTAATTTGGAGGGAGCTCTTTAACGCTCAAGACTTTAGCCTTAACCTCCATTACCTGTCTTAACTTAGCAGGGTAGCCTTTAAAAGGCAAGCTCCCGTAAAGGGAAAGACCTACCCTAACGTGGGTAAGAAGGGAGTTTAAGGAAAGGGCAACTGCAGCACTGTTTTCTAAGTGAACCTCTATTTTAGGTTTAAAGGCCTTAACTGCCTTAACGAACCTTTCAAACTCTTTAGCTTGAAAAAGGGAAAACTCCTTATCCTCGTCTGCACAGCAAAGGTGGCTCATAACCCCTGCCACCTTACTCCCCTTTAGCTCTAAAAGGAGGTCATCCCACTCCTTTTTTAAAAAGCCCAGCCTTCCCATTCCCGTATCTACCTTAACGTGAAAAGGGAGTGAGAGCTCCTTTACTAAAGAGAGCTCTTTAAAGTCGTAAACTACAGGAAGGAGGGGGAGCTCCCTTAAATACTCCCTTCCCTCTTCAACTGTGGAGGACATAACCAAAATCGGCTTTCTTATCCCTGAATCAAAGAGCTCTTGCCCTTCCTTATAGGTTGCAACGGCAAAACCGTAAACGTCAGTCCTTTCTTGAAGGAACTTTGAAACGGCAACGCTACCGTGACCGTAAGCGTTTGCCTTAACTACAGCGTAAACACCCTTCCTGCCTGCTAAATTCTTTACCTCTTTGTAGTTAGAAAGGAGCCTGTCAAGGTGAACTTCGGCCCACCTAAGCATTCCCCACCTTCTTAACAAGAAGCTTATTGCCCTTAATCCCTACGACTTTAACCTTATCTCCGTAAGAGAGCTCCCCTTCACTGTAGGCGTTCCACACCTCTTCTCCTCCGGCCCCCAAGGGGAAGCGAACCTTATAGGTAAACTGGTCAATCTTACCTACGACAACTCCTTCTTGACTTTTAAGCTCCTCCACAACTTCATTAAGACCCTTCACCCTGCGAAGATATCTAAAGGATATGTAGTACCCAAAAAGAGCCACAAGGAAAAAGAGCAGAAGGGAAAGTAGGAAGTTCCCTGTAAAGTAGTAAAGGAGGCCTGAAACCATAAAGGCAACCCCAACTGGGAAAAAGTAAAAAGTTGGGGAAAAGAGCTCAAACAAGGTTAAAACAATCCCAATAACAAAAAAGAGAATTCCCAAACTAAGAGCCACTTTCATTACCGTTCCTTCCTTTTAAAAGCTCCATTAAAGAGTCAACAGAAGGAGGAAGAACCACAACCTTAGAGTTATTTGAAGAGGCTAACTTCTCAAGTCCTTTAACGAAACCGTCCCCTAAAAGGAGCTTACCGGCAAGCTCTCCGCTTCCCACCGCCTCTTTAACGCTCTTAACTGCGTTTGCTTGAGCTTGACCTATCCTCTCAATAGCTTCAGCCTCTTGCCACTTTGCAAGCTTATAACCTTCTGCTTCTAACACTTGAGCCCTTTTCTTACCTTCAGCTTCAGTAATCATCGCCCTCTTTTTCCTGTCTGCCTCAATTAACATACTCATTGCCTCCACTATGTTCTCGGGAGGCTCTATCTCCTTCACTTCTACTCTATTTATAAGGATTCCCCAGGTAGAAGCCGCCCCTTGAAGGACCTCTTTAATTCTGGCGTTAATCTTCTCCCTTGAAGAGAGTATCTCGTCAAGCTCCATTCCCCCTATTATGTCCCTTAAGTTGGTCTGGATAGTCTGGATTATTGCGTACTCTAAGCTTTCAATGTTGTAAACGGCGTCTTCAGGCTTAACGACAGTAAAGTAGCAAACTGCATCTATCTTTACCACTACGTTATCCTTAGTAATTACCTCCTGCTTGGGGATGTCTAAAACCTGCTCTTTTAAACTTACCTTTGCAACAACCCTATCTATAAAAGGAACTATAAAGTGAAGACCTGCGTGGAGAGTTTTGTAGTACTTGCCCAGCCTCTCAACTATCCAGGCCTGCTTTTGAGGAACCACCTTTACAGCTTGAAGGATAAAGATAACCGCTATGACGAAAATAACCAAGAGAAAAGGAGCAAGAGGACCTAAAGCTTCCATAAATCCCTCCCTTTGCGTTTAACCTTAGCCCCTATTATAAGGAATAGGAGTTTCTATTAAAATTCGGTAAGACTGAAAGGTAAAGGAGGTAAGGATGAGACCCCAAAGGGCTTTAATTTCCGTTTCAGACAAAAGGAAAGTAGTAGAGTTTGCTAAAGAGCTGGCAAAGCTAGGGATTGAGATAGTGTCAACAGGAGGAACCGCAAAACTTTTAAGGGACTCAGGAGTTAAAGTAAAGGACATCTCCCAGCTAACGGGCTTCCCAGAGATAATGGAGGGAAGAGTAAAAACGCTCCACCCGAAAGTCCACGGAGGAATCTTAGCAGACAGGAGGAAAGACGAACACTTAAAGGCTATGAGAGAACTTGAAATTGAACCCATAGACATAGTAGTTGTTAACCTATATCCCTTTAAAGAGACCCTTAAAAAGGGAGCCAACCTGGACGAAATAATTGAGAACATAGACATTGGCGGCCCTACGATGGTAAGGGCCGCGGCAAAGAACTTTAAAAGCGTTGCAGTTGTTGTTGACCCTGAAGACTACGAAAAGGTAGTTAAAGAGCTAAAAGAGAAAGGGGAGATATCTTTAAAAACAAGGTTCTACTTGGCAAGGAAAGCCTTTAACCTAACGGCACACTACGACGCACTAATAGCAGAGTTCTTTTACTCAATAGACGAAGAAGGAACTCCGGTCAACCTTAGGGAGATGAGAGACCCGTTAACCATAACCTTTGAAAAGGTCTTAGACTTAAGATACGGGGAAAACCCCCACCAAAGAGGAGCCTTTTACAAGGAAGTCTTTATAAGCGAACCTTGCGTTGCAAGGGCAGAAAAGATTCAAGGAGAGAAAGAGCTCTCCTTTAACAACATATACGACCTAGACGGAGCTCTCAACTTAGTCTTAGAGTTTGACCCTGAAAAAGAAGGGATAGCCTGTGCCATAATAAAGCACGCAAACCCTTGTGGGATAGCATTAGGGAATACCCCTCAAGAGGCCTACGAAAAAGCCCTTAAAACCGACCCTATCTCGGCCTTCGGGGGGATAATAGCCTTTAACTCAACAGTAAACCAAGAGGTTGCCGAGCTAATTACTGAAAGGTTTTACGAGTGCATAATAGCTCCAGACTACCAAGAAGAAGCCCTCAAGATACTTAAGAAGAAGAAAAACCTAAGGGTCTTAACTACAAAAGGCCTTAAAGGACTAGAAAGAAGGGGGAAAGAGTCTCCCTTTGACTATAGAAGAGTCGTAGGGGGCCTTTTAGTTCAAGATAGGGACTTAACTACTTACCTTCCGGAAAAGCTAAAGGTAGTAAGCAGGAGAGAACCTACAGAGAAAGAGTGGGAAGACCTACTCTTTGCGTTTAAAGTGGTAAAGTGGGTAAAGTCAAACTCGGTAGTTTACGCCAAAGACAAAGTTGCAGTAGGAATAGGAGTTGGACAAACTTCAAGGATAGATTCGGCCCGCTGTGCCATAGAGAAGGCTCAATCTGTAGGCATTGACCTTAACGGTGCAGTCTTAGCCTCTGAAGCCTTCTTCCCGTTTAGGGACAGCGTAGATGAGGCGGCAAAAGTAGGAATTACCGCGATAATACAGCCTGGAGGTTCAATTAGAGACCAAGAGGTAATAGAAGCTGCCAACGAACACAACATAGCAATGGTATTTACCGGAATTAGACACTTTAGACACTAATGTAAGGGGGAGCTCCCCCCTTTCCTACTCATTCTTTACAGGGACTTCAATTTCAATTTTCCCGTCAGAATCCCCCTCCGGTATGTGGATGTTAACTCCGTTAACGTCAACAAAGGGAAACTCCCGAAGGGCACCGAGTATGGCCTCCTTTATCGCCTCTATGGCGTTTGGGGGAAGACCTGCCCTGTCATACCTCAAAATCAGCTGGAGTCTCTTCTTTGCAACTTCCTTTGCAGGAGGCCTCCCAAAAGCTTCTCTGAGTTTATCCATAAATCCCATTAGTCGCTCCCAAAGAGTTTTTTAATCTTATCAAGGAAACTCTCGCTCACTTTAAGCTCAAGGAAAGGAACTTCCTTTCCAAGGAGCCTGTCTGCAACGTTCCTTAAAGCCTTACCCGCTATAGAATCGGGAACTAAAACTGCAGGCTCTCCCCTGTTTATGTAGGCAACCATGTTCTTATCTTCGGGAACAATCCCTAAGAGCTCCAAACTTAAAATCTGAAGAACGTCTTCAACATCAAGCATATCTCCCCTTGCAACCTTTTTCGGGTCTATTTTGTTCACAATCAGTTTAGGTTCGGGCTTCTGCATTGACTCACAAAGGCCTATAACCCTATCTGCGTCCCTTATTGAAGCCATTTCAGGGTTTGCAACAACCACAACTAAATCTGCAGGGGCAACTGCAGTTTTAAAGCCCTCCTCAATCCCCGCAGGGGAATCTATAAATATAAAGTCAAACTTGTCCCTAAGCTCTTCAACTACTTTTACCAAGTCTTCAGGTTTGACTGCACTCTTATCCTTCGTTTGAGCAGCAGGTAAAAGGTAAAGGTTCTTGGTCCTTTTATCCTTAACCAAGGCTTTCTCCGGAGGAACAACCCCCTCAACAACGTGAACTAAGTCATAAACTATCCTGTTTTCAAGACCTAAAACCAAATCAAGGTTCCTAAGCCCTATGTCTGCGTCAATAGCGACTACTTTATAGCCCTTCATTGCAAGGGCAGTTGCAACGTTGGCAGTTACGGTGCTCTTACCTACTCCTCCCTTACCTGAAGTTATGCATATAACCTTGTCTGCCATTAAACTCCCCTCTTTAAGTGTTCTATCTTAATTTCTCCGTCCTTAACCTTTGCCCTAAAGTTTATAAACTTTTCTCCCCTTTCAAACTCTACTTCTTTTCCGCAAAGTTCAAGTCTTGGAGCTTCAAAGTAAAAGGAACGAACCTCCCCTTTCGTCTTACCTATTCCGGCTCTTACGAACCCCCTTACGCTACCAAAGACAAATACATCCCCCCCTGCTTCTACCTCCGCTCCCGGGTTAACGTCTCCCATTATAATTAAGTCCCCAGTTGAAGTTATCTTGTCTCCCGAGCGGAGAGTCTTTTTAACAATCCCCACCTCCTCCGCTAAGGAGCGCTCCTTTTCCTTTTCAAGCTTTAAGGTAGATAAGTCGCAGGGAACCCCTAAAGATATGCAGAGCTCCCTATTCTCTTTAACATTCGTCTTAAAACCGCAGAAAATTATCCCCATTTCATTATAAAGGTATTTTAAAAGCTCTTCAACCTCCTCTCTTCTTAACCTGTAGTCCTCAACGGAAAGTATAAACCTAACTCCCCTTAAAAGCTGTTTCTTCTCAGCAACAAAGGCCTTTATTCTCTCTAAAGAGAAGTTTGAAGAGTCAGTAAGGAGCTCTATGCCGAGTAAATTGGTTCCTCTTAACTTAAACCCCATCGGATAAAATTCTCCATAACTTTTTAGTGAAATTCTACAACGAAGGGGAGAAGATTGAAATTCCTAGGAGCAAAAGAGAAAGGAGAGATAGCTATTTTCGGAGCTCCCCACGATTCAACGACTTGCTTTAGGGGAGGAGCAAGGTTCGGCCCTTACGGGATACGGCTTTTTTCCCAAAACCTTGAAGAGTACAGTCCAAACTTAAAAAAGAGCTTAAAGGAGCTCCAATTTCAAGATTTAGGAGACCTAGAACTTCCCGTTGAACCTTCTAAAGCAATTGAAGAGATATACAAATTCGTAAAAGGAATAAACATACCAGTGGCCCTTGGAGGAGAACACTCAATAACCTACCCAATAGTAAAAGCTCTAAAGGAAAGACACAAAGAGCTCACGGTAGTTCACTTTGACGCCCACGCCGACTTAAGGGAGGAGTACTTGGGAACTCCCTACTCCCACGCCTGCGTAATGAAAAGGGTTTTAGAGTTAGGGGTAAGGCTAATTCAGGTTGGAATTAGAAGCGGAACGGAAAAGGAGTGGGAAATTATCAAGGAGAACCCAAACATAACTTACTTAAAGGAGGTAAAAGAGCTCCCAGACTTGTTAAAAGAGGTAAAAACTCCCGCTTACTTTACCGTTGACATAGACTACTTTGACCCGGCCTTTGCACCTGGAACCGGAACTCCTGAGCACTGTGGAGAAAGTCCCGTTGAATTTTTTAAAGCCGTGTATAAATTACCGCCAGTTAAGGTTGTAGGATTTGACGTGGTTGAAGTATCTCCGCCTTACGACCCAAGCGGCATAACTCAAGCTTTAGGGGCAAAGATAGTAAGGGAGCTCCTACTTAAGTTCTGGGGGTAAAGATGCTCTGGTTTACCGAACTTTACAGCGGCGAAGGAATGGAGCTTAAAGCTACAGGCCTGACGATAAGGGCAGAAGAGGCAAAGAGAGTTAAAACGCCTTATCAAGAGCTCCTCCTTTTAAAAACCCAAGACTGGGGGAAAGTCCTAGTCCTTGACGGAGCAGTGCAGACAACAGAAAGGGACGAGTTCATATACCACGAGATGATAGTCCACCCTGCAGCCTTCACATTTACGAGGGAAATAGAAAGAGTACTAATAATAGGAGGAGGAGACGGGGGAACCGTAAGGGAAGTGTTAAAACACCAGCCAAAAGAAGTTGAGCTGGTTGAAATAGATAGAGAAGTCGTTGAAGTTGCAAAGAGGGAGCTCCCACAGATAGCAGGTAAACTCTCTGACGAAAGGGTAAAAATAGTATTTACAGACGGAAGGGAATTTGTAAAGGGAAAAGAGGAAATTTACGACCTTATAATAGTTGACTGTTCAGACCCGATAGGTCCTTCAAAAGTTCTCTACCAAGAAGACTTTTATAGGGACTGTTTTAAAGCCCTTAAAGAGGACGGGATTTTCATAACCCAATCTGAGTCCCCCTTTGCCCAAAACAGAGTCCACAAAAAGGTCGTAAAAGAGCTCCAGAAAGTATTCCCGATAACAAGACCATACCTTGCCTTTATTCCCACCTATCCAAGCGGTATGTGGAGCTTCACGATAGGCTCTAAAAGACTTGACCCCCTTGGAGTTCCTCCTTCAGCACTTGGGAAACTATACAAGGAACTAACGGAAAGAGAAGGAGAGCTCAAGTACTACAACCCGGAAATCCACTACGGAGCCTTTGCAATACCAAACTTCGTTTACAGGGAGGAGTAAAATGGAAATACTGGAGCAAATTGCAACTGAAGCAGAAAAGAGAACTCAAGTTCCAGCTTACCCAAGGAGCGTTGAAAAGGTAATAGCCGCCGTAATGTCCACTCCCAACTTCTGGAAAATAGTTGACCTGTCAGACGAACCTCTGCCCCTGGTAGCAGAAATCCTAAAGCTCCTTAAAGAGCACAACTTGGTTGTGTTTGACGGAGAACAAATACTCCTTACAGAAGCTGGAGTTGAGCTCGCAAAGAAACTCAAAATAGAACCTTTTGCCTCACACAGGTGCCCTACTTGCAAAGGAAGAGGAGTTATCATTGACGAAAGCCTGAAAGAGGCCTTTGAGAAGTTCTTAAAAATACAGGAAAACAGACCTCCGGCCATTCACCAGTACGACCAAGGGTTCGTTACTCCGGAAAACACATTTGCCAGAGTGGCCCTTGCAGACGACAGAGGAGACCTCAGAGGCAAAAGAGTTATAGTTCTGGGAGACGACGACCTAATGAGCATAGCACTTGCCTTATCAGGCCTTCCTGAGAAAATAACAATCCTTGAAATTGACGAAAGGCTGGTAAACTTCATAAAAGAAGTCTCCGAGGAGTACAACCTAAACATTGACGCAAGAGTCCACGACCTAAGGGAACCCCTTCCTGAAGACGTAGTAGGGAACTACGATACCTTCTTTACAGACCCTCCAGAGACCGTAGAAGCTATCAAGGCCTTTGTTGGCAGGGGAGTAGCTACCCTTAAAGGCCCAAGGTGCGCCGGGTACTTTGGAGTAACCAGAAGGGAGTCCTCTTTAGACAAGTGGAGGAAAATACAAACAGAGCTCCTAAACATGGGGCTCGTAATAACCGACCTAATCCACAACTTTAACGAGTA